>WBZL01001116.1_pt1 | contig 28817 bp, 25 predicted proteins | sample 5204291 | NCBI WGS metagenome assembly WBZL01 (sample SAMN12344345, study PRJNA552823) | activated sludge metagenome | biome: Activated sludge suspended growth; feature: Nitrification reactor; material: Wastewater; isolation source: activated sludge from nitrification reactor of wastewater...
TTGCCGGTCCGGGTGTCGATCGGATCACCCGCGTCCTTGTGGACCCCGCACTGATCCTTCAACGCACCACTGGGCGTATCCGTCTCCGACGCGTCGATGTCACCCTGCGAACAGACCGGAGCTTCGCCGGTTCCGCCCGCCGTGTAGATCTCCGACGTCCACTCCAACCCAGTGCCCAGGCCTTGCGCGCTACGCAACTCCAAGGTCACCACCCGGGCAGCCCCGTAGTTCGTGAAGATCACAAACGCCGATTCATCGAACTCCACCCACTCGGGCTGAACCGACGACAGCCGGACACCATTGTTGTTACCCCCGACCGCCGCCTCGGTCCCCAACTCGGACAAGTTGAACAAGAGGTCGTAATGCGCTTCAGGGGCGCTGGTGCCGTTCAGCCGAGCGGTCTGAGCCTTACCGGCATTGTTCGCCCTCAGCTGACCACCACCACCCGGCAACCACACCTGCACGAACCGAGACGACGAGAAGTATCCGCCGTCATGGGTCAACTTCACCGTCTGATGCGACGTACACCACAACTTCGGCGCATCCTCGACCTCGTCATTCCCGCCGATCGACCCCGCAGCCACCGGAGCAGGCACCAACGCCAACACCCCCGCCGCCACCGCCATCACCAGCGCCGAACAAACCCCACGCCACCAACCAACCCCGCGACCACCACCACTACGAGAGAGAGAGAGAGAGCACCGAACCCGCCTTCAGAATCGACCATCCGGCCCCTATCGGCGGGCCGACGGACCAGCTTGAGGATGAATACCTCGGCAGGTAGACGGCGGTCGATCCGAAGGCGCCGTCATCGGCCGGGGCCCCACGCCCGGCCTGCGAGCCGCGACGGCCACGGGCCCCGCCGGCCGAACGGGGCATCAGTGGTCGACGAGGATGCTGCGGTCGAGGTTGGCGATGTCGGTGGTGCCGGTGAGGCCGAGGGCCACGTCGATGTCGGACTGGATCACCTCGAGGACGTGGGCCGCGCCGGCCTCGCCGCGGGCGGCCACCGCCCAGGCCCAGGCCCGGCCGATCAGGCAGGCCCGGGCGCCGAGGGCCAGGAACTTCACCACGTCGAGGCCCGAACGCACGCCGCCGTCGACCAGCACCTCGAGCTGATCGCCCACCGCCTCGGCGATGGCGGGCAGGGCAGCGACCGTGGACGGCACGGCATCGAGCTGGCGGCCACCGTGGTTGGACACCACCAGACCGTCGACGCCGGCATCGGCGGCGCGGCGGGCGTCTTCCACGTCGAGCACGCCCTTCACCAGCACCTTGCCGGCCCAGTGCTGACGCACCCAGGCGATGTCGTCCCACGTGACGCTGGGGTCGAACTGGTGGTCCACCCACCGACGGAACGCGGCGGGGGTGCGGGCCCCGGGCACCGCCTCCTCCAGGTTGCCGAACACCAGGGGCTTGCCGCCGACGGCAACCTCCTTCACCCAGCGCGGGTGCGAGGCGATGTCGAGCCCGCGGCGCAGCTTGGCGAGGCCGCTGGCCTCGCCGGTCATGGCGTTGCGGGTGTCTCGGAAGCGGGCGCCCACCACCGGCAGGTCGACGGTGAGCACCACCACCGGTGCGTTCACCGACGCCGCCTTCTGCAGCAGGCCCTCGGCGAAGGAGCGGTCCTTCATCACGTAGAGCTGGAACCACGGCGGCCGGCTCGACGCCCCCGCCACCTCGTCGAGCCCGCAGATCGACACGGTGGACTCCACGAACGGCACGCCCGCGGCGGTGGCGGCGCGGATGGCCTGCACCTCGGCCCGGGGCGCGAACATGCCGCCCAGGCCCACCGGAGCCAGGATCACCGGCGTGCTGAGCGGCTGGCCCAGCACGGTGGTGGCCTGGGTGCGGGTCTCCACGTCGACCATGACCCGCTGGCGCAGCTTGATGGCCTCCAGGTCGGACACGTTGGCCCGCAGGGTGGACTCCTCGTAGGCGCCACCGTCGATGTAGTCGAACAGCTGGCGGGGCAGCCGCCGCCGGGCCAGCTCGCGGTAGTCGCCGATGGTGGCCGGGGCCACACCGAGCGGTCGGTCGGGAGTGAAGCGCATGACCGCCGAGGGTACGCAACCTCCGGGCCGCCTGCGGTAAACCTTCGGCACCGGTCGGGCGAGTGTCCGACATGACGACCACAGATCCAGGAACGGTGATGGCGGCATCCACCCCCCGATCGATCACCATCATCGCGTTGCTCCACTACCTCGGCGCCGTGTTCACCGCGGTGACCGGGGTGATCCTGCTGGTGGCGGGGGGCATCGGCTCGATCGTGGTCGGCGTGTTCGCCCTGCTGATCGCCGTGGCCATGGTGGTGCTGGCCGACAAGCTGCGCGCCGGCGCGCCGTGGGCCCGCACCGTCACCATGGTGCTGCAGACCCTGGCCTTCGTCAGTGCGGTGATCGGACTGGCGAACGGTCGGGTCGACCTGAACCTGCTCATCGCCCCGGCCATCGTGCTCACCCTGGCCTTCGACCGCCAGGCCCGCGCCCACTTCGGCCTCGACTGAGAACAGCGACTTCGGCCGAAAACTGCGAAATGGCGTACCTCAGGTCCGACAAGTGGACCTGAGGTACGCCATTTCGTGAGAGGTGGGGCTACAGGCCCTTGACAATCTCCACCATGAGCTCGCCGGCCTCGGTGGGGTTGTTGCCCACCTTCACACCGGCGTCGGCCAGGGCCTCCATCTTGGCGGCGGCGGTGCCCTTGCCGCCCGACACGATGGCGCCGGCGTGGCCCATCTTCTTGCCGGGAGGGGCGGTGACACCGGCGATGTAGGCCGAGACGGGCTTGGTCATCTTGTTCTTGATGAACTCGGCCGCCTCTTCCTCGGCGGAGCCGCCGATCTCACCGATGAGCATCACGGCCTTGGTCTCGGGGTCGGCCTCGAACGCCTCCAGGCAGTCGATGAACGACGTGCCCGGCACGGGGTCGCCACCGATGCCCACGCAGGTGGTGACGCCGATGCCCTGGAGCTTGAGCTCGTAGAGGGCCTGGTAGGTGAGGGTGCCGGAGCGGCTCACGATGCCCACCGGGCCGCCGGCCAGGGCGATCTCGCCGGCGGTGATGCCGATGTTGGCCTTGCCGGGGCTGATGATGCCGGGGCAGTTGGGCCCCAGGATCCGGGTGCCAGGGAAGTCGCGCTTCACCTTGTTGAAGAAGTAGGCCTCGTCCTGGGCGGGGACGCCCTCGGTGATGACCACCACCAGCTCCATGCCGGCCTCGGCGGCCTCCAGCACGGCGGCCTTCACGCCCGGGGCGGGGATGAACACGCACGACACGGTGGCGCCGGTGGCCGCCTTGGCCTCGGCCACGCTGGCGTAGACGGGGATGCCGTCCACGTCGGTGCCGGCCTTCTTGGGGTTGACGCCCGCCACCACCTGGGTGCCGTAGTCCCGGTTGCGCAGGCCGTAGAACCGGCCCTGCGAACCGGTGAGGCCCTGGTACATGACCTTGGTGTTCTCGTCGACGAAGATCGCCATCGTTCTCTCGTTCCTCTGACTCGGCCGGGGCTACTTGGCGGCCAGCTCGACCGCGGTGCGGGCGGCTTCGAGCATGGTGGACTTGGACTGGAGCATCTCGGACTCGTGGGCGGCGAGGATCTCGCGCCCCTGCTCGGCGTTGGTGCCATCGATGCGGATCACGATGGGGGCGTCGATCTTGACGCGGCCCAGGGCGGTGACGATGCCGTTGGCCACCTCGTCGCCCTTGGTGATGCCACCGAAGATGTTGATGAAGATGGACTTCACGTTGGGGTCGTTGTTGATGACCTCCAGCGCGCCGGCCATCACCTCGGCGTTGGCACCGCCGCCGATGTCGAGGAAGTTGGCGGGCTTGCCACCCACCTGGTTGACGATGTCGACCGTGGACATGGCCAGGCCGGCGCCGTTGGCGATCACCCCGACGCTGCCTTCGAGGCCCACGTACTGCAGGCCCTTGTCGTGGGCGGCCTGCTCGCGCTCGTCGCGCACCTGGGTGGCCTCGTAGACCTCCCAGCCCTCGTGGCGGAACTGGGCGTTGCCGTCGAGGGTGACCTTGGCGTCGAGCGCGTGGACCTCGCCGGTGGGCTTGAGGATCAGCGGGTTGATCTCGCAGAGGTAGGCGTCGCCCTCGGTGTAGGCCCGGTAGAGCTTGAGGAGGATGTCGACGGCGCCGTCGGTGGCGGCCGGGTTGAGCTTGGCGGCCAGGACCCAGGCGCGGGCGGCCTCTTCGCTCAGGCCGTCGACCGGATCGATCCAGATCTTGGCGATGGCGTCGGGGTCCTCTTCGGCCACGGTCTCGATCTCCACGCCGCCCTGGGCCGACAGCATGCCCAGGTGCTTCTTGGCCGAACGGTCGAGCGTGAAGCTGGCGTAGTACTCCTCGGCGATGTCGGAGGCGAACTCCACCCACACCGTCTTGACCACGTGACCCTTGATGTCGAGCCCGATGATGTTGCCGGCGTGCTCGCGGGTCTCGTCCGCGTTGTTGGCCAGCTTCACGCCGCCCGCCTTGCCGCGGCCACCCACGTGCACCTGGGCCTTGATGACCACCGGGTAGCCGATGCGTTCGGCGGCGGCCACGGCGTCGTCGACGGTGGTGACGGCCTCACCCGGGCTGACCGGGATGTCGAAGCTCGCGAAGAACTGCTTGCCTTGGTACTCGAGAAGGTCCACGAGGACTCCTGGGACGTAGCGCTGACCACTCAGGCTGGCGGATGCGGGAAGAACTGCTGGGGCACAACCGCGACTCGCAGGCGGCACGGCACGGCAGGGATACTAGGCAGGTGCCTGTGACCGATCCCCATCTGCCACGGTGAGCCCGGTCGAGCGTTCCGGCCACCACGCCGGCCGAGCCGCGCTGGTGGCCCTGGTGGGGGTCATCGTGCTGTTCGGCACCCTCGGGCTGGTCACCCTGGCCCTCAAGGACCGCAACAGCCCAGACCTCCAACTGGGCGACCAGACCTTCAAGGCGGGCCGGGCCGAGACCCTGGCCGAGCGCATCGCTGAGACCGGCCCCCGCCTGTACGCCGACGTGTCGGGCCGCAAGGACCGAGACCTCATCCTCCAGCACCTGGGCGACGACCCCGACACCGGCTGGTACGCCTTCCTGGCCGCGCCGATCGACAAGCCGCGCGACTGCACGTGGGAGTGGCAGGACGACGAGGACCTGTTCCGGGCCAAGTGCGACCCCAGCCTCACCGCGCCCGCCGACGGCACCGGCCTCCCCCAGTTCGAGGTGACGGTGGTGGGCGGCCAGGTCGACGTGGACCTCAACGCCGACGCCCGCACCGCCGCGTCATCCACGACCGCGCCGTCCTCCACCACGTCGTCCACCACGACCGGTCCATAACCGCCCTGGAGGGTGAGCGGTAGGTTGCGCGGCATGCGTCGAGTCGTGTGCACCGAGTGGGGCGAGCCCGAGAAGCTGGTGGTTGAAGAGCAGCCCGATCCCGAACCGGGGCCCGGTCAGGTGGTGGTGGCAGTGGCGGCCGCCGGGGTGAACTTCGTGGACGCCCTGTTCGTGGCCGGCACCTACCAGATCAAGGTGCCGCCGCCCTTCACGCCCGGCAGCGAACTGGCCGGCACCGTCGTGGCGGTGGGCGACGGGGTGGACCAGGTGGCCGTGGGCGACCGGGTGCTGTCGTCGCTGGGCCTGGGCGCCTTCGCCAGCCACGTGGTGGTGTCGGCCCGGTCGGTCACCCCCGTCCCCGCCAACCTGTCCGACGCCGCCGCCGCGGCCCTGGCCCAGAGCTACTGCACGGCGTGGTTCGCGCTCACCCGCCGCACCACGGTGACGCCCGGCGAGACGGTGCTGGTGCTCGGCGCCGGCGGCGGCGTGGGGCTGGCCGCCATCGACGTGGCCACCGCCCTGGGCGCCCGGGTCATCGCCGCGGCGTCCACGGCCGAGAAGCTGGCCGACGCCACCGCCATGGGCGCGGCGGCCACCATCGCCTACGAGGACGAGGACCTCAAGGCCCGGGCCCGGGAGCTGGCCGACGGTCAGCTCGACGTCGTCATCGACCCGGTGGGCGGACCCCACACCGAGGCCGCGCTGCGGGCCCTGGGCGTGGGCGGGCGCCTGCTGGTGATCGGCTTCGCCGCGGGAGACATCCCGTCGCTGCGCACCAACCTGGTGCTCCTCAACAACCGCAGCGTGGTGGGCGTGGACTGGGGCGCCTGGGCCATGCGCAACCCGGCCGAGCAGACTGCGCTGCTCAGCGAGGTGCTCGACCGGGTGGCCGCCGGCGACCTCCACCCCCCGGCCCCCACCGAACGCCCGCTGGCCGAGGCCGGCGCGGTCCTCCGCGACCTCCTCGAACGCCGCCTACGAGGCAAGACCGTCCTGATCCCCTGAGGCGCCCGACCCTGGCGTCGACCCGCTCGACCGTGCGATCAGGCCGGCAGCAGGTTGGCGTGGCGCAGCTCAGCGATCACCTGGTGGGGAACCCCGACGACGTCCAGGTGCACGACATCGCGCCCGGAGTTGCCCGCCACGATGTCGACCACCCGAGCCAGGAACGGATCCTCGCCGTCGCCGGCCACGATCACCGTGTCGACCACCACGCGAGCGGGATCCTCGGCCTCGTCCAGGAACGTCCACACGAACCCGGTCTGGTCGATCTGGTGCACATCGGCAGGCAGCGTGACTCGGATGGTCATGTTGAGTTCCTCAGGTACCGCGGGTTCGTACGCTCCGGCCCCAGGACGGCGATCAGCGAGCGAACGTGGGCCACATCGTACTCTGGGAGCACGATGCTCACGTGGGGCGCGGCGAACGTCGCCAGCACGACAAATCCCCCGGCAACCAGGTCCGCGACCGGCGCGGCCGCATAGGTCCTACGGGTGCCGAGCCGTGGCCCGCCGAGCACGTCCTCGATGCCCCGATCCGGCCCCGTCACCTCCGCCGAGACAGCGGCCACCGGCCTTCCACGCCAACTGAACTCGTCCAGCGTGCGCCCTGCTGCCTTCAGCATGCCGTCGACGGTCACGGGACGACCCCGCACGACAAGGACCCACTCGCGGGGGTCGTCGTCGACACGCACGTGGTCCTCCAACGCGGTGAGCATCCGACCAGTCTGGGGATGCGGTGTGACAGCGAACCGACGCCGTGCCGCCAACGACCCGTTGTCGCGCGGCCGTCGGCGATCGCTGAGCTGAGGCCGTCGACGACTTCGGGCACTGCGGCTCATCGATCAACCGTCCCGGGGGAGGGGGAGGGGTCGTCGCCTGGGGGTTCCGGTCAGTGCGCCAGGGCGGCCACCGGAAACCACAGCGCGATCGACACCCCGCCCACGATGAGCGAGGCGATCGCCATGCGTCGAACCCGTCGCGCGTCACGGTTCAGCGCAACCGCCGCTTCCTCCAGCGGACCCCAACCCAGCCACCAGTTCGCCTCGGCCTGGATCCCGTCGCCGCCGAACAGCGGTTTGCCTCTGCCGCGCCGCACCGCGCGGAACATGCCTGCGACAACCGCAAGGGACCACATCGCTGCACCCACGACGAGCAATGGACCTCCTACGAGAGACCACCCGGCGAACGCGACCAAGCCGCCCAGCGCGACGAGCACCACCGAGAGGTGGATGGCAGTGAGGCTCCGGAGGTAGGCCCGGGCATCTCTTCTGTTCATAGACACAGCCACCCGTGCGAGATCGATCGGGTTGTCCTCGCCGAAGCGATCCAGGTGCCGCTTCGCGGCCGTACCGGTCCGTCCTCGCTCAGCACGGACCGGTACCCGAACGATCACGGCCGCCGGCCGAGACCAAACCACGACAAGTCACGCTCGGCTGCCTTTGGATTCCGTTCCCAGCGGCGTCTGGTCTTCGCGTACAGCCACCCTCCGTGCCTCCAAGCCGTCCACGCCGCCGCATAGAGCGCGCCGCTGACCAGAACCGTTGCCGGCCAGAACCCGAAGAGCGCATGGGTGGCCACGGCGCAGACCAGCACCTGGGCAATGGCCATTCGCCGGCGAGCCGCGGCGTACCGCTGCAGGTCACCTTCCCGGCCAAACTGCTCGAGCATCAGTTCCTCCGCACCGTTGGAACCAGCATCAGTTCCATGCTCGCCGTTACCTCGCCCAACGCCTCACCAGATGACCGTAGGTCAGCTTTCGATGAGGCCGTCCACGAGTTCGGCGACCTTCCTGCGTTGGATCTTGTCGGTGCCGGTGCGGGGGAAGTCGTCGACCTCCACGAAGTGGGCGGGGACCTTGTAGCGCGACATGCGGCCCTCGGCGAAGGCGCGCAGCGCGGCCTCGTCGAAGGTGGCCCCGGCGTGCAGGCGCACCGCCGCCACCGGCACCTCACCGTCGCGCTCGTCGGGGTAGGGCACGACCGCGGCCTCCAGCACGTCGGGGTGCTCCTCGAGGTCCTGCTCCACCTCCACGGCGTACACCGAGTAGCCGCCCCGCTTGATGACGTCCTTCATGCGGCCCTCGAAGTTCACCGAGCCGAGCGGACCGCGGCGGGCCATGTCGCCGGTGCGCAGCCAGCCGTCGGCGGTGAGGGCGGCGGCCGACGCCTCGGGGGAGCCGTGGTAGCCCTTGAGGATCGACGGGCCCGAGAGCAGCAGCTCGCCCACCGAGCCCACCGGCACCTCGTTGCCGTCGGGGTCGACCACCTTGAACTTGTTGCCCGGCAGCGGCAGGCCCATGGAGCCGCCGAGCCCGCCCGACACCAACGGCGGCGAGATCCGCATGGCCACGCCACCGCCGGTCTCCACCATGCCGTAGCCCTCGGCGAACGTGGCCTCGCCCACCGAGCCGACCACCGGCAGGCGCACCGACGCACCCAGCTTCTTGAACTGCTGCGACAGCTCCTGGGGCATGGCGTCGGCCCCGGAGATCCACATGCGCACGCACGACAGGTCGCGCGCCTCGGCCCCGGCCTCCATGAGCATCCGGTACATGGCCGGCACGCCGGCGAAGATGCTCGTGCGGCGGGTCTCGATGGCGTCGAGCACCTTGACCGGGTTGAACTTCTGGAGGAAGTACACCGGCATGCCGGCGCACGCGGCGCCGATCACGAGCGTGAAGCCGTAGATGTGGGCCACCGGGAGCGCCGCCACCAGCTCGTCGCGATGCGTGCGACGGGGGATCAACGAGGTGAGCGGCATGCCGCCGAACAGCCCCCGGTGGGTGAGCTCGGCGCCCTTGGGCTTGCCGGTGGTGCCCGACGTGTAGAAGAGCGCGGCGATGTCGCCCGGCGCCGCCGGTTCGGCCCGCCCCAGCGGCGTGTCGACGTCCAGCTCCTCGGCCGACGCCAGCACCAGGCTGGCGCCCGAGTCCTGGATGACGTGCTCGATCTCGGCCGGTGCCATCTGGCTGTTGACCGGGGCCGGCAGGCGCCCGGCCCGGGCCACCGCCAGCACCAGCAGGAACTGGTCGTAGGTGTTGCCCGTGGCCAGCACCACCCGGTCGCCCGGCTCGGTGAGGGCGTGGATGGCCCCGGCCCAGCGGTCCACGTCGGCCGCGGCCTGGCGGAAGGTGCGGACCCGGCCGGATTCGGCCTCGGTCACCAGAGGCCGGTCGCCGTGGATGGCGGCCAGGCGTTCCATGAGGACCCCGAGGGTGAGGTCCTTGCCGCGGGCCAGGTCGAAGCGTGCGCCGAGGTTCATCGGCTCACCCTACGAACGCGGTCGGGCCAGGGGCTAGCCCGACTCGACCGGCACCAGGTCCCCGACCGGGGCCCGTCTGCCCAACCCACCGGCTCGCAGGGCGTCGGCTGCCAACAGGGCCAGCGCCAACCACACCAGGGCGAACCCGACGAAGCGCTCCGGCGGGAAGTCCTCGTCCAGCACGAGCACGGCGCACAGCAGCTGGAGCGTGGGCGTGAGGTACTGGAGCAGACCCAGGAGGGAGAGCGGGATCCGGCGCGCCGCGGTGGCGAACAACAGGAGTGGCACGGCGGTGATCACCCCGAGCGACACCAGCAGGGCGGTCTGGCCGGCGCTGCCGTGGCCGAACGCCGCCGTGCCACGCGCCTCGGCGACCACCGCTGCCACCAGGGCGAACGGCGCCAGCACCGCGGTCTCCACCGCCAACGACGTGGTCGCGCTGACCGGGATCGACTTCTTGAGGTAGCCATAGCCGGCGAACGAGCAGGCCAGCACGAGGGCGATCCACGGCACCCGGCCGTAGGCCACCGTGAGCACGACCACCGCCACCGCCGCGCACCCGACGGCCGCCACCTGGAGGCGGCGCAGGCTCTCGCCCAGCACGACCACGCCCAACGCCACCGTGATCAGCGGGTTGATGTAGTAGCCGAGGGCGGCCTCCAGCACCTGGGCCCGGCTCACCGCCCACACGTAGAGCAGCCAGTTGATGCTGATCAGCACCGCGGCCGCCGCCAGCCGGGTCCGGTCCACCGACGGGCGACGGAGCAGGGCCAACCACTGGTGGTCCCGCCGCCACACCAGCAGGCCGACCACGAACACGAACGACCACGCCACCCGATGGGCCAGCACCTCGACCGGGGCGACGTCGACGAGCTGGTGGAACACCAGCGGGAACGACCCCCAGAGCGAGTAGGCGGCCACGCCGGCAAGGGTGCCGAGCCGGGCCTCGCGGGCCGCGTGATCCCGAGCAGATGCCGTCGCCACCTCACCCGACCCGGTCACGCGGCGACCCTACCGAGGGGTTCTGCGGCCACCACAACGGGTTGTGCCCCGAGCAGGCGGCAGACGACCGTCACCGCCGGCCGAGCGGACCGGGCCGTGACGGTCGCCACCGATGAAGGGTCCCAGCTCCCTGGGCTACCCTCTCGCCGTGCGCAACGAGGACTCTTCAGGCAGCGTCGCGGTCGTCGGCGGATGTGGTCACGTCGGGCTCCCGCTCGGGCTGGCCCTGGCCGACGCCGGTCTCGACGTGGTGCTCTACGACATCAACGAGACGGCGATCGACACCGTCCGGGCCGGCAAGATGCCCTTCTTCGAGAACGGCGCCGACGAGGTCCTGGCCCGGGTGCTCGCCAGTGGGCGGCTCACGCTCAGCAGCGCACCTCAGAGCGTCGCCGCCGTGGAGCACGTGGTCGTGGTGGTGGGCACCCCGGTCGACCAGCACCTCAACCCCGACCCCGCCGCGGTGGTGCGGGCCATCGAGCTGATGGTCGACCACCTGCGAGACGGCCAGCACCTGATCCTGCGCAGCACCGTCTACCCCGGGGTCACCGCCCTGGTGGAACGGCTGCTGGCCCGCCACGGCAAGCAGATCGACGTGACCTTCTGCCCTGAGCGCATCGCCGAGGGCAAGGCCATGGAGGAGCTGCACACGCTCCCCCAGATCGTGTCGGGCCGCACCGAGGCCGCCACGGCCCGGGCCGCCGGGCTGTTCGGCAACCTCACCGACACGATCATCACGATCGGCGTCGAGGAAGCCGAGCTGGCCAAGCTCTTCACCAACACCTGGCGCTACATCAAGTTCGCGGCGGCCAACCAGCTCTACATGATGGCCACCGACTACGGCCTGGACTACGAGGTCATCCGCCAGGCCATGATCCAGGACTACCCGCGAGCGGCCGACGTGCCTGCCGCCGGCCTGGCCGCCGGACCGTGCCTGCTGAAGGACACCATGCAGCTGGCGGCGTTCAACAACAACAACTTCATGCTCGGCCACTCGGCGATGATGGTGAACGAGGGCCTGCCCATGTACCTCGTCGATCAGATCGAGAAGGAGCACGACCTCTCGGGCATGACCGTGGGCCTGCTCGGCATGGCCTTCAAGGGCGAGTCCGACGACATCCGCTCCAGCCTCAGCTACAAGTTGAAGCGGCTGCTCAAGATCAAGGCCGAGCGGGTGCTGTGCACCGACCCCTACGTCACGGTCGACCACGACCTGGCCCCGCTCGACCAGGTGCTCGAGCAGGCCGACCTGCTCGTGGTGGGCGCCCCGCACCTGGCCTACCGCCAGATCACCCCCACCGTTCCCGCCATGGACATCTGGAACGTGTTGGGCACCGGGGCCCGCTCGTGAGCCCACGGTTCTCGGTGGTGGTGCCCGTCTACAACGAGGGTGCCGAGATCGAGGTGTTCCTGGACCGGCTGTTCGACTCCATCACGCTGCCGTGCGAGGTGCTGGCCGTCTACGACACCCCCGACGACACCACCCTGCCCCACCTGGAGAAGTACGCCGAGCGAGATCCCCGCCTGGTGCCCACCCACAACACCTACGGGCGGGGCGCGGCGCGGGCCATGAAGTACGGCATCGACCACGCCGACGGCAAGATCATCGTGGTCACCATGGCCGACGGCAGCGACGACCCCCAGCAGGTCGAACAGCTCGTTCGCCTGGTGGAGCGCGGCGTCGTGGTCGCGGCGGCCTCGCGCTACCTCAAGGGCGGCCAACAGGTGGGCGGACCCGTCATCAAGCGGATCATGTCGCGGGCCGCCGGGCTGTCATTGTGCTGGTTCGGCCGCGTCGGCACCCACGACGCCACCAACTCGTTCAAGGCCTACGACCGCGACTTCGTGCGCAAGGTGGGCATCGAATCCGACACCGGCTTCGAGCTCGGGCTCGAGATGGTGGCCAAGGCCCGACGGCACCGCCTTCCGGTGGCCGAACTGCCCACGATCTGGCTCGACCGCACGGTCGGAGCCTCAAACTTCCAGGTCTGGTCCTGGTTGCCCCGCTACCTGCGGTGGTATCGATACGCCTTCGGGCCGAGGTTGTCATGAACGTTCTGGTCAGCGGTTCTTCCGGTTTCATCGGCGGGTACGTGGTGGAGGAGCTGCTCTCCCGCGGCCACACGGTGGTCGGCATCGACAACCACTCCAAGTACGGCAAGGTCGCCAAGTCCTACGACACCCACCCGGGCTACCGGCTGGTCGAGGGCGACTGCCGCGACGCCGACCTCATGGCCGAACTGCTCGCCGACTGCGACCACTTCATCGCCGGCGCCGCCCTCATCGGCGGCATCTCCTACTTCCACGCCTACGCCTACGACCTGATCGCCAACAACGAGCGCATCATGGCGGCGTCGTGCGATGCCGCCATCAAGGTGTTCAAGGAGGGTGGCCGGCTCCAGAAGGTCACCTACATGAGCTCGTCGATGGTGTTCGAGTCCACCGACCACTGGCCGTCGGTCGAGGGCGACGAACGCCGCATCGCCCCGCCGCTGTCGTCATACGGCTTCCAGAAGCTGGCCGTGGAGTACTTCGCCCGGGCCGCGTGGGACCAGTACGGGCTGCCCTACACCATCGTGCGCCCGTTCAACTGCGTGGGCATCGGCGAGGGCCGGGCCCTGGGCGACGTCGAGGTGCCCAGCGGCAACGTGAAGCTCGCCATGAGCCACGTGGTCCCCGACCTGGTGCAGAAGATCGTGAAGGGCCAGGACCCGCTGCACATCCTGGGCGACGGCACCCAGGTGCGGCACTACACCTACGGCGGCGACCTGGCCAAGGGCATCGTGACCGCCATGGAGCACCCCGACGCCCGCAACGAGGACTTCAACCTGTCCACCGCGGAGTCCACCAACGTCCGCGAGCTGGCCGACGTGATCTGGCGCAAGATCAAGGGCCCCGACGTGCCCCTGAACCTGGTGTCCGACGAGGCGTTCGAGCACGACGTGGCCAAGCGGGTGCCGTCGGTGGAGAAGGCCAAGCGGGTCCTGGGCTTCGAGGCCACCACCACGCTCGACGAGATGCTCGACGAGGTCATCCCCTGGATCACCCAGGCCGTGGCCGACGGCCGCATCTGACCGACCGCATCTGACCGACCGCATCTGACCGACTGGTCGTCGCTCGGGCCGGGTGCGGGGCACCCGGCCGGTTCAGACCTTCTCGAGCGGTTCAGGCCTTCTTGAGCGGGGCCCAGGCCAACAGGAGCACCTTCTGGCCCACGGTGGGGAAGTTCACCGTGATCTCGGTCTTGTCGCCCGACCCGCGCAGGTCGACCACCACGCCCTCGCCCCACTTGCCGTGCAGCACGTCGTCGCCGATGCGGAACTGACCCGCCGGCGGCGCCGAGGCTGAGCCGCCTGACATCCCGCCGGAGGACCCGGCCGACTGGCCGGCGGCGATGGCCTGGTCGACCATGCGCTCACGGTTGGCGGCCCGGCGATCCGAGGAGATGCGGCTCTCCCGGCGGGGGCGCTCGCCCCAGCTCGACTCGGTGGAGGTCATCGACGCGGCGTCGGCCCACGCCCCCGAGCGCGACGACCGCCGGTTGCCCTCGATGGCCTGCACCAGCCGCTGGGGGATCTCGTCGAGGAACCGGCTGGGCGGGTTGTACTGGGTGGACCCGAAGATGGTGCGGCTCCAGGCGTGGCTCAGGTAGAGGCGTTCGCGGGCCCGGGTGATGCCCACGTACGCGAGCCGGCGCTCCTCCTCCAGTTCGTGGGGCTCGGTGAGCGACCGCAGGTGCGGGAAGACCCCGTCTTCCAGGCCCACCAGGAACACGGCCGGGAACTCCAGGCCCTTGGCCGAGTGGAGCGTCATGAGCACCACCTGGGAGTCGTCGTCGGGGATCTGGTCTGAATCGGCGACCAGGCTGACCTGCTCCAGGAACTCGTCGACCGACGTCACCTCGCGCGCCGAGCCGACCAGCTCGGCCAGGTTCTCCAGGCGGCCCTCGGCCTCCACCGAGTGCTCGGCCTGCAGCTCGGCCACGTAGCCGCTCTGGTCCAGCAGCGCCTCGAGCACGGCTGCGGGGCCATCGGCCACCAGCGGCTCCACCCCGTCGAGCAGGGCCAGGAAGCACTCGATGCCCTTCACGGCCCGACCGGTGATGCCCACCTCGTCGGACCGGCGAAGGGCCTGCATGAAGGCATAGCCGTGCATGGCGGCCCAGGCGTCGAGCTTGGCCACGGTGCTGTCGCCGATGCCGCGCTTGGGCAGGTTCAGCACCCGCTTCACCGACACCTCGTCGGCCGGGTTCACCACCGCCTTCAGGTACGACAGGGCGTCCTTGACCTCTCGCCGGTCGTAGAACCGGGTGCCGCCCACCACCTTGTAGGGGATGCCGGCCCGCAGGAGGTGCTCCTCCACCACCCGGCTCTGGGCGTTGGTGCGGTAGAAGACGGCCACGTCGCCCCAGGTGTGCTGGCCCGAGTCGTGGAGCTTGGCGATCTCGTGGGCCACCCACTGGCCCTCGTCGCTCTCGTCGTCTGCGTGGTAGCGGATGATGGCGTGGCCGTGGCCCTCGTCGGTCCACAGCTCCTTGGGCTTGCGGCTCAAGTTGTTGGCGATCACCGAGTTGGCGGCGTCGAGGATGGTCTGGGTGGAGCGGTAGTTCTGCTCCAGCACGATCACCGTGGCATCCGGGAACGCCTCCTCGAACTCCAGGATGTTCCGGATGTCCGCCCCGCGAAACTTGTAGATGCTTTGATCGCTGTCGCCGACGACGCAGATGTTGTGGTGCTCGCCGGCGAGTTGGAGGACGAGTTCGTTCTGGACGCGGTTGGTGTCCTGGTACTCGTCGACCAGGACGTGGCGGAAGCGGCGGCGGTAGTGCTCGAGCACCTCGGGCTCGGTGCGGAACAGCTCCACCGTGTTGCGGAGCAGGTCGTCGAAGTCCATGGCTCCGGCCTTGAGCAGGCGGGCCTGGTACTCCACGTACACGTCGGCGATCTTGCGCTCGAAGATCACCTCGGCCCGCTGGCGGTAGGCCTCGGGGCCGAGGTCGTCGTTCTTGGCCGCGGAGATGACGGCGTGGACCTGACGGGGCGGGAACCGCTTGGCATCGAGGCCCAGGTCTCGCACCACGTAGCCGGTGAGGCGCTGGGCGTCGGCCTGGTCGTAGATGGTGAACGACGACGGGTACCCCAGGCGGTGACCGTCTCGACGCAGGATCCGCACGCAGGCCGAGTGGAAGGTGGACACCCACATCTTCTGGGCCACCGGCCCCACCAGGGCCGCCACGCGCTCGCGCATCTCCTGGGCGGCCTTGTTGGTGAAGGTGATGGCCAGGATCTCGAAGGGCGACACGCCCTGCTCGATGAGGTGGGCGATGCGGTGGGTGAGCACCCGGGTCTTGCCCGACCCGGCACCCGCCACCACCAGCAACGGCCCCTCGGTGTGGGTGACGGCCTCGGCCTGCACCGGGTTGAGCCCGCTCACGAGCGACGGAGGGCTGGGCGCGTCGGACATCGTGGCCACCCTACCGGTGGGTGCTGACAGCCAGCCCCGGCCCCATGAGCCTCACCGGGGGCCCGGCCGGGAAGAATGGGCCCATCGTGTCCTCCGAGATCGACCCGGCCGCCGCGCCCTCCACCGCGACCACCGCCGCGCTCCCCGCCACCAACGGGCGACGGACGGCGACCTCGCTGCGCGCGGTGAGGCGCACGCTCTTCGTGGTCTTCTTCCTGTTCATCGTCTACTACGTGGTCCTGCCGCAGTGGGCCCAGTCCCGGGAGTCGGCCGACCTGGTCCGACAGGTCAACCCGTTCCTGCTCGGCCTGGCCGTGGCCCTGCAGATCGCTTCGCTGGTGGCCTACACCGTGCTCACCAAGGTGACCCTGCCGCCCGAGCCCCACCTGTCGATGTTCACCATCTTCCGGATCCAGCTCGCCACCAAGTCGATCACCAACGTGGTGCCGGGCGGGTCGGCCGCCGGCGGCACCCTGGGCTACCGGCTGTTCACCGAGGCCGGGGTCCCACCCACCGCGGCCGGGTTCGCCATGGCCACCGTGGGCCTCGGCTCGGCCGTGGTCCTCAACCTGCTGCTGTGGGTGGCGCTCCTCATCTCGATCCCCCTCAACGGCTACAACCCGCTCTACGCCGGCGCCGCCCTGGTGGGGGTCCTGCTCCTCGCGTCGGCCGGCGCCCTCGTGTACCTCCTGATGGAGGGCCGCGACCGGGCCGAACGGGTGCTGCGGGGCATCACCCGGCGGCTGCCCTACGTGCAGGAGGAGACCGCGTCGCGCTTCGTGCACCAACTCGCCGACCGCCTGCACGACCTGGCCCGCCAGCCCCAGCTGATCAAGCGGGGTGTGCTCTGGGCCAGCATCAACTGGCTGCTCGAGGCCGCCTCGCTGTGGGTGTTCCTCCGGGCCTTCGGTTCCTCGATGAACCCGGTGAACCTGGTGGTGGCCTTCGGGCTGGCCGGCGTGATGGCCGCCATCCCGATCACCCCGGGCGGACTCGGGGTGGTGGAGGCCGTGCTGACCCCCACCCTCGTGGGGTTCGGGGTGCCGGCCCGCACCGCCACCATCGGGGTGCTCGCCTGGCGGTTCGTGCAGTTCTGGCTCCCGATCCCCCTCGGAGGGGTGGCCTACCTCTCGTTGCGCTTCGGCGCCCTGGGCCGCCAGCACCGGTTGGGCACCGTGCGCGACCTGGCCCACGAGACCGGCAAGGCCGCCACCCGCCGGGTGTGGGACGACCAGACCGGCGAGTACCGCTGGGTGGTGGGGTCCGCCACCCCGGTGGACCGCAGCCAACCGCCCGACGAGCCGATCTGAGCGGTGCCGCAGCCGGCACGCCCCGCCGCGGCCCCACCGGCCGGAACGGGTCGGACGGCTGGGAGGATCAGACGGCGGGGAGGATCAGGCGGCGGCGAGCGATGCAGCCGGCCGGAGCAGTTCAGGCAGCCGGGCCGCGACTGGCCAGCACCACCTGCGGGGGATGGACCGGGTCGGGCAGGCCCACCCGGTGCACCCCGATGGTGCCGGGCGTGGTCGACACCAGGGCGTTCACCGCGTCGACGGCGCCGGGCTCGGGGGCCAGCTCCAGGTACGCCAGGTGGCGGCCCGCGGCGGCGACGGCACCGGCCTGCTCCAACGCCAGGCGGCGGCCGTCGGCCAGGAAGGGGGCCAGCGCTTCGGGGGTCACCTCGGCCTCGTGGGCCTCGGGCAGGAGGTTGGCGTAGGTGTGGGGACACACGTAGTCGAAGCCGGCCGCGGCGAACAGGTCGGGGAACAGCTCGAGGGGGCGCCCGATGCGCTCGGGGTGGAGGTGCTCGATCACGTAGTGGATCCGAAAGCCCCGCTTGGCGAGCGCGCCGAACACCACGCCCCAGGTGGCCCGCACGTACGCCGAGATGTCGGGGCTCCACAGCGAGAGCGACGAGCCGGCCCGGTACAGCCGCTCCACGGCGTCGACGGACAGGCGGGCCAGGGCCCGGGCATCGAGCTCGGCCACCAGCACCTCCACCCGCATCTCGGCCGCGGTGAGGGCGATCGAGCGCTCCTCGGCGTTGAGCGTGGAGAGACGCTCGCCCTGCACCACCGGCACCCCGGCATCGATGTCGAGGTAGTCGTTGAGCTGGGGGTACCGCCACTCGGCGGCCAGCTCCGAGTGGTCCGCTGCCATGGCGCCATCCTCCCACAGACCACCGGCCTCGACCCCGGGACAGGTCGCGTATGCTTCGCCGGGGGTCAACGACGGCGGCCGACGAGGCGGCCGAGACGGCGCTGCGGAAGGAGCGGACGGCATGGGGGCAGACGACATCGGTCGCACCGCAGTCACCCCGCACGCCACCACACCGCACGTCGCCACCCCGCAGTCGACCTCCCTGCAGGCCACCGAGATCGACCACCTCCGCAACGACGCGGATCTCCTGCGGGTGATCGTGGACCACACCGTCGATGCCATCGTGCGGTTCGACCGGTCGCTCCGCTACGACTTCGTCAACGACCGGTCGGTCCAGCTCACCGGCGTCCCCCGCCACCGGTTCCTCGGCGCCACCCAGGCCGACCTGGGCTATCCGCCCGACGAGGTCGCCATCCGCGAGGAGCGGATCACCAAGGTGTTCGACAGCGGCGAGGCCAGCTCCTACCACGACGTCATCACCAACCTCGAGGGCGAGCGCTGGTACGAGACCACCCTGCTCCCCCAGCTCGACCACCGGGGCGAGGTGGCCCACGTGATCGTGATGTCGCGAGACGTCACGAGCCGGAAGCTCGCCGAGGATGCACTGGTGCGGGCCGCGGCCCGAGATCCGCTCACCGGGCTGGCCAACCGCACCGCCCTGCTCGAGGTGCTGCAGCAGGCCATCGGGGCCGCGGAGGAGTCGCTGCTCACCACTGCGGTGCTGCTGATCGACCTCGACCGGTTCAAGCTGGTGAACGATTCGCTCGGCCACGCCGTGGGCGACCGGCTCCTGTGCCTCGCCGCCGAGCGCATCCTCAGCTGCGTGCGTCCCGAGGACCTGGTGGCCCGCCACGGCGGCGACGAGTACGTGGTCGTCATGCGCGACCTCAACGACCCCGCCGAGGCGGTGCGGGTGGCCCTGCGCATCGTCGACGCCTTCCGCCAACCGCTCCTGTCCGGCGACACCGAGCTGTCCACCACGGCCAGCATCGGCATCTCGGTCACCGCCGCCACCCGCGACACCATCGACGGCAACGACCTGATCCGCGAGGCCGACACCGCCATGTACGTGGCCAAGGCCAACGGCCGAGACGGCGTGTCGGTGTTCGACGAGACCCTCCGGTCTGCGGTGGACGACCGGCTCCGCACCGAGAACCAGCTGCGGGGGGCCCTGGGGCGCGGGGAGCTGGCGGTCTGGTACCAGCCCGAGATCCACCTCAAGTCCGGCCGGATCCGCTCCGCGGAGGCCCTGCTCCGTTGGCACCACCCCTCGGGCGAGGTGCACCCGGCCGGCCGGTTCATCGAGGTGGCCGAGGACAGCGGGTTGATCGTTCCCATCGGGGCCTGGGTGCTGAACGAGGTGGCCCGCCAGGCGGCCATCTGGCACGAGCGCGGGGTGCAGATACGGATGAACCTGGCCCCCCGCCAGCTCAACGACCCCGACCTGCTGGCCACCTTCGACCGGGCCGTGGCCGACCACGGCACCCGGGCCGAACGCCTGTGCGTGGAGATCACCGAGACCGCACTCCTCCACGACACCCCCACCGCCAGCCGGAACCTGCGAGGTCTCACCGAGCGCGGCGTGGCCATCGCCCTCGACGACTTCGGCACCGGGTACGCCTCGCTCACCTACCTGCGCCGCTACCACATCGACGTGGTGAAGCTGGACCGCAGCTTCGTGACCGACATCGTCACGTCGAGCCGAGACCAGCGCCTGGCCGCCGCGGTGGTGGCCATGGCCCGCCACCTCGACATCATGGTCACGGCCGAAGGGGTGGAGACACCGGCCCAGGCCGACGTGGTCCGCAAGCTCGGCTGCACCGGCGCCCAGGGCTTCCTGTGGAGCCCCGCGGTGCCACCGGCCGACCTGGAAGCCATGCTCGCACCGCGCTGAGGACCGGCCCGTCGCGGGCTACCCCGGCCAGCCGGGTCAGCCGGGTCAGCCGGGTCAGCCGGCCCAGACCCCCGGACGCCGGCTCGCCCACGGGCGGGCGACCTCGAGTTGGGCCGCCACCCGGATCAGCAGGTCCTCACGCCCGGGTGCGGCCACCAACTGCATGCCGATGGGAAGGCCCTCGGTGCTCTCGTGCAGGGGCAGCGACATCGCCGGCTGGCCGGTGATGTTGAACGGCGCCGTGAACGCGGCCAGCGGGCTGGAGCGGAACAGGCCGGTGAGCGGCTCCTCGGGGGTGGACCTGAACTGCCCGAGGGTGGGCGGCAACTCGGGGATGGTGGGGGTGAGGAGCAGGTCGTGGTCCTGCCACCAGGCGGTCAGCCCCCGGGTGGCGGCGTGCATGCCGTCGATGGCGGCCAGGAACTGGGTGGCGGTGACCGCCCGTCCCCCCTGGGCCAGGGCCCAGGTACCGGGCTCCACCCCGTCCTCGGTCACCGGGTCCCCGACCATCTCGGCCATGCGGTCCAGATCACGGGCCACCCACGCCCCGAAGGCCACCAGGAAGTGTCCGGTGGTGGCGGGGTCGGCGAGGCCCGCCGGGTGGGCCTCGTCCACCCGGTGGCCGAGCTGCTCGAGCAGGTCGGCCGTGGCCTTGGTGGCCGCCGCCACCTGGGGATCGGTGCGGAAGGAGCCGTCCGGCGGCTCGGCCACCCAGCCCACGCGGAGCGATCCCGGGTCGGCCCCCACCTCGCTCAGGTACGGCCGCGCCGGAGGCGACGCCCAGTACGGGTCGCCGACCGCCGGACCCTGCACGGCGTCGAGGACCGCCGCCGTGTCCCGCACGGTGCGGGTGACGGCGAGCCGGGCCACCAGGCCGCTCCAGGCCTCGCCCAGCTCGGGGCCGAGCGTGATGCGGCCGCGGCTGGGCTTGAGCCCGACGAGGCCGCACTCCGACGCCGGGATGCGGATGGATCCGCCGCCGTCTCCGGCGTGGCCGACCGCCACGATCCCCGATGCCACCGCGGCCGCCGACCCACCGCTCGACCCACCGGTGGAGCGACCGGTGTCCCACGGGTTCCGGGTGGGGCCGTAGGCCTCGGGCTCGGTGGAGGTGACGAGACCCAGCTCGGGCGTGTTGGTCCGGCCGATCACCACCATGCCGGCGGCCCGGAACCGGGCCGTGAGCTCGGAGTCGACGGTGGCGACGTAGCTGCGGTCGCGCAGGAAGCGGGTGCCCAGGTGGAGCGGTTGGCCGGCGGCGGAGCCGTCGAGGTCCTTGAGCACGATCGGGACCCCCGGGAACGCACCCACGGTGGGATCCAGCGCAGCGGCCTCGGCCCGCGCCTCGTCGAAGCGCCGGTGGATGATGGCGTTCAGCTCGGGGTCGACCCGCTCGGCCCGGGCGATGGCGGCCTCGACCAGTTCGACGGGCGACACCTCCCCGGAACGGACGAGCGCGGCCTGATCGGTGGCGTCGAGCTCGGCGGACACGGCACGGGGTTCGGCGGTCATGGGGTCACCGTAGAGCCACCGGCCCGGACTCGCCGGAGCAACCGTCGCCGCGGTGGCGGGTGCCACCGGCCGGTCCTAGGGGTGACCGACCGGCGGCCCCGCGGTGCTCGTACCGGCACCGGAGTCCACCCCAGGCCGGGAGCGTCGCGGAAGGGGACCCTCCGCGTGGGGAAGATGGTGCCGGAGCGACGACGCGCGTTGCCGGGCCGTCAGCGCGCGGCCGGCCCATCTGCGGCACGCCCATGTGGTGAGCCGCTCAGATGGTGAGAAGCCCAGATGGTGAGCCGTTCAGCGGGTGAGCCGCTCCGCCACCACCTCGGTGATGCAGCCCAACGGGTCGCTCAGGGCGCGGTCGCGACCGAACCGCTCCACCAGGCTCACGGCTTCGACCCGACGATGCGCGTCATCGAACACCTCGCCCGCCACCACCAGCACCGGGACCCCGATCTCGGCGGCCAGCTCGACCACACCTCCCACCACCTTGCCCTGGAACGAGGCGGCGTCCACGAAGCCCTCGCCGGTGACCACCAGGTCGGCCCGCTCCAGGGCCCCCGCCAGGTCGAGCTCGTCGGCGATGAGGTCGAAGCCCGAGACGATGCGGGCCCCCACCGCCGCCAATCCCCCGGCCAGTCCTCCGGCGGCCCCCGACCCAGCCAGCGCATCCACATCCACCCCGTGCTCCTGGAGGTACACCTGGGCGAGCCGAACGAGTCGCCGGCGCAGCAGCTCGACCTGGCGGGGCGTCGCCCCCTTCTGGGGGCCGAACTCGTCGGCCGCCCGCGTGAACGGCGTCTCCACGTCGACGGCCGCGAGCAGCTCGACCCCCCGGAGCCGGGCCGTGGGGAACAGCGCCTTCACCGCGCCGAGACCACCATCGGTGGTGGCCGAGCCTCCGTGCCCCACGATGATCCGCCGCGCTCCGGCGTCGAGCGCGGCCGCGATCAGCTCACCGGTGCCGGTGGTGGTGGCGGCGATCGGATCGTTGCCGGCCGCACCCCCGGCCAGGACGAGGCCCGAGGCCCGGGCCATCTCCACCACGGCGGTACGACCATCGAGCCGCCACCCGGCCTCGACCGGTTCGCCGAGCGGCCCGGTGACGACGGTGGCCCGGTTCGGGCCGCCGAACACCTCCAGGAACCCCTCGCCACCGTCGCTGAGCGGCACCTCCCGGGCCCGGCCCCCCGCGGCGCGGACCGCGGCGGCGATCGCCCCGGCCACCTCGGCGGCCGTGGCGGTGCCGCGGAACTTGTCAGGCGCGGCCAGTACCCGCATCGAGCCGGGGGGCGGCGGCGAGTTGGTCGGCCAACCACGCGGCCGGGTTGCGGGCCGCGGCCGCGCCCCGGAGGCCCTCGGCCCGCCGGCGCCGCTCGGCCGGATCGGCGTCGAGCGCGGCGGCCAGGGCCCCCGCGGTCTGGCCCACGTCGAACGGGTCGGCCCGCCAGGCCACCTCGCCCAGCTCGGGCCAGGCGCCCGCCTCGGGGGACAGCACCAGTTGGGCGTCGCGCCCGTTCACGAGGGCCGCCTCCTTGGCCACCAGGTTGAGCCCGTCGCGCACTGCGTTCACCACCACCACGTCGGCCCGGACCAGGGCGGCCATCGATCGCGGGTAGTCGTCGACCGGGTCGTAGTGGATGGGCTCCCAGCCGTCGGTACCGAACCGCTCGTTGACCCGACGGGCCACGGCGATCACCGCGTCGTTGTACCGGTCGTAGGCGGGCACGCCGAGACGCGACGGATAGCAGAAGGCACCGAACACCACCCGACCCCGGCGGTGCGGTTCGGCCTCCAGCAGGGCCTCGAAGGCCAGGAAGCCGCGCAACAGGTTCTTGGACAGCTCGATGCGGTCCACCCGCACCAGGAACTGGCGGTCGCCCACCAACTCGTCCAACTCGGCCGCGGCGGCCTGACAGGCGGGTGACGCCACGGTGGCGGCCAGGTCGTCGGGATCGGGCCCGAGCGGTGCGACGAACACCACCGGCGGTTCGACGGCGGCGGCCGCGCACGAGGCCGCGAAGTCGGCCGCCCAGCGCGTGGTGTGGAAGCCACAGGCATGGTGGTCGGCCAGGCCGGCGAGCAGGTCGTGGCGGGCCGCCCCGGGCAGCATCGCCAACCACTCGGGCGGCGCGAAGGGGGTGTGGCTGAAGTGCACGAGCGCCAGGTCGGGCCGCCACCGCCGCAGGACGGGAGCCATCAGGCACAGGTGGTAGTCCTGCACCAGCACGACCGCGCCGGGGGGCGCGTCGGCGGCCACCGCCTCGGCGAACACCTGGTTCACCCGCCGGTGGGCCGCCCACGGACCCTCCACCCAGCCGGCCGGCCAGGCCGGCTCGTACACCGGGTCCCAGAGGCCGTGGTGGGCGAACCAGAGGGCTTCGTTGCAGACCGAGTCGTAGTGCTGGCGCCAGTCGTCGGGATCGAACGCCAACAGCCGTACCCGGAAGCCCTCGGCCTCGGTCACGCCCCGGCCGGCCACCAGGCGGTCGCCGTCGGTCATGGCCGCGGCGATCCAGGTGGTGTCGGTGTGGCGGACCAGCGGCCCAAGGGCCGAGACCAGTCCGCCGGCGCCCCGCTTCGCCACCGGCTCGTCGCCCTCGAGCCGGAAGGAGACGGGACCGCGGTTGGACACCACCACCAGAGGGCGGGCGGGCAGCCCGCCCCCTGCGGGGTCGGCCCCGGCGGGGTCAGCCACGGCTGGCCTCAGCCATGGGAGGGTTCGGCTGCGGCGAGCAGCGCGTCGAGGAGGAGCACCACCTCATCCTCGCGGATCAACAGGTCAGCCCCGTCACGGACCCGGGCGTCGAGCTCAGACGACGAGACCGCCACCGCCAGGGTGCGCCGGCCGGCCGCCCGCAACGCGCCCAACGCCTCGAACGCCGGGATGTCGCCCACGTCGTCGCCCACGAACAGCACCGCGTCGGTGTGGGGCAGCGTGTCGACCAGGTGGTGCACGACCGTGCCCTTGTCGGTGGGCACCGGCGGGTGCAGCTCCACCGACATGCGCGCCGGGCGCACCTCCAGGCCGTGGTCCAGAGCCAGGCGGGAGGCCAGCGTGTCCACGCGGGGGCCGAGCTCGGGGCGGGTGCGGTAGTGCATGGTGAGCGACAGGCCCTTGTCCTCCACCTCCAGCCCCTCCAGCCCGGGGTCGGTGGCCTCGGCGCCGATGGCGTCGACCACCGCGGCCCGGACCGGACCGGCGAAGCGCAGGAACCGGTCGGCCACCACCGCCCCACCGTGGCCGTCGACCTCCTCCATGCCGTACAGCCCCGAGAGGTGCACGGCGCGGGGCAGGAACCGGGCCAGGAACGCCACCGGTCGACCCGACACCACGCCGACCCGGAGGTAGGACTGCGTCAACCGCTCCAGCCGCTCGACCACCCCGGGGCGCGGTTCGGCCCGCAGCGGGTCGTCGACGATCGGCGACAGGGTGCCGTCGAAGTCGAACAGGACCAGCGCACCGCCCGGGCGCCGGGTGACCGGCTCGAGCGCCGAACGGAGGTGGGCCGGGGCGGTCAGTTGGCCGTGGTGGTGGTGGACGACTCCGCGGGCGCGGTGTCCTTGCCGAGCACGACCACCACGTTGGCCGAGTCGGCACCGGCTCCCGGCGGGGTGGACGGCATGGCTTCGACCACGTCGGGCGCCTTGCCGATGACCGCGGCCACCGCCTCGGCCTCGGCCTGGTAGCCGTCGGCGAAGTAGACGGCGGTCTCGACCTGGTTGGGCGAGTTGGTGGAGTTGGTGGCGGGCTGCATCACGTAGCCCTTCTCGCCGATGGTCTCCGAGGTGGACCGGGCCACACCGCCCAGGCCGCTGCCGTTGAGCACCAGCACCTTCACCTCACCGGGGTCGCGCAACCCGTCGGTGGGCGTGCTGCTGGACGTGGTGGTCTGGTCTGGCGTGGTGGTGGTGACCTCGCCGTCGGCTTCGGTGTCGTCGATGCCGGAGATGTCGATGGTGGTGGGCGATCCGCCGTTCCCGTCGGCGGCCACCTGGGTGGTGCCGCTGTCTCCGCCCGTGGTGAGCAGCAGGAGGAGGCCCACCACCACGGCCACGGCCAGGACGGCCAGGCCGCGGGCGTTGGCGTCGAGCCCGCCGGATCGTTGGATGGGGGCAGTCATCGGCGGGGCCAATCGTTCGCAGGTCGGGCCTCGACGAACCCGGGGCGGCGGCGGCTGCGCTGACGGCGCAGCCGACTCACCACGAGGGGGTCGAGCTGGAAGGCTTCGGGGTCGGCCAGGATCTCACCGAGGAGCTGGTGGTAGCGGCTGGGCGAGAGCTCGAACCGCTCTCGGATGGCCACCGCCTTGGCCTCGAGATCGGCCCACCAGAGTCGCTCGAAGTCGAGGATCGCCTTGTCGCGCACCGTGAGGGCCATCGGACCAGCGTTGTCTGCGGGGCCAGGCGATGCAAGCACCCCCGGCCGGTAGGCTCGCCGAGACCATGTTCCCCCCTCTCCACCGTGCGACCGGGCGCGGGAGCGGTGGGTCCAGGTACCGCCTCCACCGCGGCGGAGGTGGCCCGTGATCGCCCTGCTGGCCTGGTCGGCCCTGGTGGGCACGGTCGTCCTGGTCGCCGGCACGCGCCTCGACCGGGTCCGACCCGGTCTGGCGGCCGCCGTGGCCGTCAGCGCCCCCGCGGCCACCCTGGCCTGGGTGCTGGCCAACCTGGCCGGGGTGAACCGCGACGAACCGGTCACCACCCACCTGGCCTGGATGCCCGCCTTCGGGATCGACCTCGACCTCCGCCTCGACGCCCTGTCGGCGGTGATGGTGCTGCTCGCCGCCGGCATCGGGGTCGCGGTGGTCGTGTACGCCGCGGCGTACTTCGATCCCCGGGACCCCGCCACGGCGCGGCAGTTGGGCCTGCTCACCCTGTTCGGCGGGGCCATGGTCGGTCTGGTGCTGGCCGACAACCTGCTGGTCCTGTACGGGTTCTGGGAGCTCACCTCGGTCACCTCGTTCCTCCTGATCGGCGACCGCAGCGAGCGGACCGAGGCCCGTGACGCCGCCCTGCAGGCCCTTCTCGTCACCGGCACCGGCGGGCTGGCCATGCTCGGCGGGTTCCTGCTCATCGGCCACGAGGCCGGCACGTACTCGCTCAGCGGCATCGTGGCCGACCCGCCCACGGGGGGCACGGTGGGTGTGGCCCTCGCCCTGATCCTGCTCGGCGCGTTCACCAAGTCGGCCCAGTACCCCTTCCACGCCTGGCTGCCGGGCGCGATGGTGGCGCCCACCCCCGTGAGCGCCTACCTCCACGCCGCCACCATGGTGAAGGCGGGCGTGTACCTCGTGGCCCGCCTAGCCCCCGCGTACGCCGACCTGGTCGCCTGGTGGCGGCCCGTGGTGCTCACCGTCGGCCTCACCACCATGGTGGTGGCCGGGGTGCGGGCGTTCCGCCGCCAGGACCTCAAGGTGCTCCTCGCCCACGGCACCGTGAGCCAGCTCGGCTTCCTGGTGGCGGTGTTCGGCATCGGCACCGACGAGGCCATCAGTGCCGGCACGGTCATGCTGGTGGCCCACGGCCTGTTCAAGGCGTCGGCCTTCTTCGCCGTGGGCATCGTCGACCACCAGTTCGGCACCCGCCACGTGGACGAGCTGCCGCGGCTCCCCCTGTTCCGGGACCGGACGGCCAGCGGCTGGCTGCTCAGCGACCGGCTGGCGGTGGCGGCCTCGGCGTCGATGGCGGGCATCCCCCTGCTGCTGGGGTTCATCGCCAAGGAGGGGGCCATCCGCGCCGTGATCCACGACGCCCCGCCCGCCCTGGCCGCGGTGGCGGTGGGATCGGCCCTCACGGCCGGGTACAGCTACCGCTTCGCCTGGGGGATCCTGGGGCGCGACGCCTCCCGGCCGGTGGCGGTCGACCCGGCCCGGGTGCCGCCGTCTCGGGTGCTGGTGCTGCCCCCGCTGGTGCTCGGTGCCCTCACCGTCGTGGGCGGGGTCTGGCCGGCCACGCTCGACCAGCTCACCCACAGCCACCTGTCGCTCTGGCACGGCTTCGACACCACCCTCCTGGTGTCCGCCGCGGTCCTCGCCGCCGGCGCCGTGCTCTTCGCCTCCCGCCGGGCCCTGCTGGCGATCGGCCCACCACCGGTGGACCGCACCGAAGGGCTCCGCCCCGCCCTCCACCGACTCGACCGGGCCGCCGAGCGCGTCACCGCCATCACCCAGCCGGGATCGCTGCCCACCTACGCGGGCGTCATCTTGTTCACCGCCGCGGTGGCACCCGTGTGGGCGCTGTCCCGCGGCCCCGGGTGGCCGGGGCTGCCCCGGTGGGTGGAGAGCCCGGCCCACCTGGTGGTGGCGGTGGTGGTCGGCACCGCGGCCGTGGGAGCCGCCGCCTCCCGGCGCCGGTTCTCCGCCGCCCTCTTCCTGGGGGCGGCCGGCTACGCCATGGCCGGGCTCTTCGTGGTGCAGGGCGCACCCGACCTGGCCCTCACCCAGGTGGCCATGGAGACCCTGTCCACCGTGTTGTTCGTGCTGGTGCTCCGGCGCCTGCCCGACCGCTTCGGGTGGGGCGGGCGGGGCGAGTCCACCATGACGGTGCGGCAGCGGGCCCTGCGATTGGCCGTGGCCGCCACGGTGGGGATCAGCGTGTTCGTGCTGGCCGTCACCATGTCCGCCCCCCAGCCCTCCACACCGGTGAGCGACGAGATGGTGGCGCGTTCGTTGCCCGACGGCGGGGGCCGGAACGTGGTCAACGTGATCCTGGTGGACTTCCGGGGCCTCGACACCCTGGGCGAGATCACGGTGCTGGTGTCGGCGGCCATCGGTGCGGTGGCCCTGGCCCGCGCCGGCCGGCGCCCGGGCCAGGGCTCGGGGTTGCCACCGCTCACCCGGCTCGCCCGGGTGGTCACCTTCGACACGTCGGTGCGGGTCCTGTTCGCCGCGGTGGTGATGAGCTCGGTGTACCTGCTGTTCGCCGGCCACAACGAGCCGGGCGGCGGGTTCGTGGGCGGCATCCTGGCCGGTGCGGCGGTGTCGCTGGTGTACCTGTCCCGGGGCATCGTGGGCGTGCGGGCCCTGTCCCGGGGACGACCGTGGACGGTCCTGGGCGCGGGTCTCCTGCTGGCGGTGGGCACGGCCACGGCGCCACTGCTGTGGGGGCGCGCCGTGCTGAGCGCCGCCTACGTGAAGCTCCACCCGCCGCTGCTCGGCACGGTGAAGGTGTCCACCGCCACCGTGTTCGACATCGGCGTCTAC
>WBZL01001120.1_pt1 | contig 28755 bp, 22 predicted proteins | sample 5204291 | NCBI WGS metagenome assembly WBZL01 (sample SAMN12344345, study PRJNA552823) | activated sludge metagenome | biome: Activated sludge suspended growth; feature: Nitrification reactor; material: Wastewater; isolation source: activated sludge from nitrification reactor of wastewater...
CTTTCCGCAACCTGCCGATGACCTGCTCTTCGTCCGGATGAACGAAGGCGCAACGATCGATCTGCGCATCCTGGATATCAGCGGTCGCACGGTCCACGCGGGACGCACGACAGGGATGACCACCACCCAGGATTTTGCCCTGAACTTGTTGCCTGTCTCCACCGAGGCCGATCTGAATCTGAGTCAGACCGCCCCCTTAACCGTCACCGTCGGTCAAACGTTCACCTATACCCTGACGATCAACAATGTCGGGCCAGCGACCGCCCTCTCTGCGATCCTCACCGATACCCTGCCCGCGGGTGTGACGTTCGTCAGCGCGACGACAGGGTGCGTGGAGGCCACAGGGGTGGTGACCTGTACGCTGGGCGATCTGACAAACGGCGGAACCACGGTGGTTGAAATCGTGGTCACCGCCGCCGCCGCCGGTACCCTCTCCAACGCCGCCGAGATCGGGGCCGCTTCCCCCGATCCCGATCCCAGCGACAACACCGCCAGCGCCCAAACCGAAGCCGTAGTCCCCCCGCCCGGCGAAGAATTTAACATCTACTTACCCATCATCGCTCGCCCGTAAGAAAAAACCACCCACACGGCGAGGGTGTTCTGAACATCCTCGCCGTGTTCCCTGGAGTCCATTTATGAAAATACAATCCGCTACCCTCTCAAAAATTATATTTCCCCTGACCCTGCTCTTGCTCCTCGTCGGAACCTGGTCACACTTCTCTGTCGCCGCCCAAACACCCGACGTTTACGAGACGCGCCGCCAGGAGATCATGGCCCAACAGGAAGCCGACGCGCAAAGACTAAACCCGCTCGCGCCCATGGCCGCAACCCCGTGCGTCGGCGGGATGGCCGGCCCATACGCGTGTCTGGATGTGGACCTGATGACCTTTATGCCTCTGTCTGCCTTCTCCGCGGGCGGGTCAAACGATGTCCAGGGCTGGACGGACCCCCTCGATGGCACAGAATATGCCGTTCTGGGCCTGAACAATGGCACCGCGTTTATTGACATTAGCGATCCCGAAAACCCGGTCTACCTCGGCAAACTGCCCGGGCACAACGGCTCCAGCTCCACCTGGCGCGAATTGGATGTCATGGGAAACTATGTGTATGTCGGCAGTGAAGCCAACGGGCACGGCCTGCAAATCTTCGATCTCACCCAACTGCGAAACGTCGTCAATCCCCCGGTGACGTTTAGCGAAACGGACCATTACAACGGGTTTGGGAGTTCGCATACCGTCGGCGGCAACCCAGAGACCAACTTCATGTACGCGATGGGCAGTAACACCTGTTCCGGCGGCCTGCATATGGTCAATGTCGCGAATCCGCTCAACCCGCTCAATGCCGGGTGTTATAGCGCCGATGGGTACAGCCATGACGCGCAGTGCGTGGTTTACACCGGCCCGGACACGACCTATCAAAATCACGAAATCTGCTTCAACTCCAACGAAGACACCCTGACTATTGTAGATGTCACCAACAAAGCTTCCCCCGCCTTGCTCTCCCGCACGACCTATGCAGGCTCTGGGTACACCCATCAGACGGCGCTTACCTCCGACCAAACCTATTTGTTGATGGATGACGAGTTGGACGAACTCAATTTGGGTCACAACTCCCGCACCCGCATTTGGGATGTGAGCGACCTGAATCTCCCGACGATTATCGACTTTTTTGACGGCCCGAACCCCAACATCGATCACAACATCTACATCCATAACGGGTACGCCTATGAAGCCAACTACACCAGTGGCTTACAGATTTTCGACCTGGCCGATGTTGCCAATGGAAACTTGACCCTGGTGGCCCACTTCGACTCCTATACCGCCAATAGCAATGCGAATTTCAACGGTGCCTGGGCAGTGTTCCCCTACTTTGACAGTGGCCTCGTGCTCATCACCGGAATTGACGAGGGCATGTACATCGTTCGCCCCACCAACCTGAACTTTCAGGCTCCCGATGTTGCGATCACCCCCCTGTTATCCGTTCATGCCGGAATGCCGGGTGAAACCATCACCCACACCTTCTCCATCTCCAATACCGGCGATTTTTCAGACACGTACACCCTGGACCTCACCGGGAATACCTGGCCTGCCATCGCCTCCGCCACCTCTACCGGGTTACTGACCCCCGGCCAGCAGTTCACCGTAGATGTCACCGTCACCATCCCGGAAAACCCGGCGGGCGGTGGGGTCATCATCGCCTACGACACCGTCACCCTCAATGCCACCTCTGATAACTATGCCGAGGTCAGCGGTTTTGCTGTCGGCCTGACCAACGCCAGCGTCAATCCGAGTGTGGCGCTCGATCCGGCCAGCCAAACCCAAAGCGGCTTCCCCGGAGAAACCGTCTTCCACACCGTCACCCTCACCAACACCGGTGACTATACAGACACCTTCGCGCTCTCGCTGGAAGCCCTCTGGACTACCACCGCCCCAACGACCACCGCGCCCCTCGCCCCCGGGGCCAGCGCCCAGATTCAGGTGGGAGTCCAAACCCCGACCACCGCCGGAGCAGGCGGAGTCATTGCCGCGTCGGACACCTTCACCCTGACCGCCACCTCACAATGGGAGATGAGCATCACCGGACAGGCCACCGGGACCACGCACGTGATCGCCACCCCTAATGTCCTCCTCGGCCCCGATCAGACCGGCGCGGGCGCCCCCGGCACGGACGTGAGTTACACCTTCGTCGTCACCAACACCGGCAATTTCCCCGACACCTTCCTGATCAGCGTCAGCGGCGTGTGGACACCCACCGTCTCCGCCCCGGATACAGGCTCGCTTGGGTTCGGCGAAAGTTTCACCTTCACCGTCACGGTGAGTGTCCCCGCCACCGCCCTCGGCGGCGAGAGTGATACCGCGACTGTGACTGTCACCTCCTCGTTGGATGGAACCGTCGCCGCCTCGGCATTGGCCGAGACGCAAGCCGTAGAAAATACGATTTACAAACTGTTCTTTCCCATCAGCACCTGGCCGGAATAAACGAGCGTTGTAAGACCTCAGGGTAGAGATTAGCCCAAAAAACGGGACGAGCATTCGTCCCGTTTTTTGTTACCGAAAACATTAATCTTCCCTGCTTGCAATTGGATTAAAATCGCCCGCGATGAACCGAAACACCCGAATGTTGGGATTCCACCCAACCGGGATATAAAAATCAAGTACTCGTCTGGAGTACAAAACCCACCTACTCAGACCCTAAAGTTTGCGGCCTCCCGCAAATTTTAGGGTCTTCATCTTGCAAGCAGGAAACCATGCACCCTTTACGTTCTCCCCACGCCCCGGAAGGCGCCAAAAAAATATGCGTCTTAAGTGATGCGCTCTGGCAGGATTTCACCCCTGCTCCATTTCTCCAAAACTATGCCTGGGAAATGCACTACATCCACAAAGCCACCGCCATCGCGCAAGTCACCGAACTCGCTCAACAGGATTTTGACGTTTTCCTGAACCTGTGCGATGGGGCCTCCGACGAAGATCGCCCCGGCCTCGAAGTCGTGCAAACCCTCGAACGCCTCCGCGTCCCCTTCACGGGTGCGGACACTACGTTTTACGAACCCACGCGGGAAATGATGAAACACGTCTGCCAGACCCAGGGCCTGGGCGCGCCCGGTGGTCTCTACGCCTTCACCCTCGCCGACGTAGACCGCGCCGCGCAAGAACTCCGTTTTCCCCTCATCGTCAAACACCCCAGCAGTTACAACAGCATCGGCCTGACCCCCGCCTCCCGCGTGGAAACCGTGGAACAGCTCCACGCGCAAGCCCAAACGATGTTCGCCCACTTCGGCGAGGCGCTGATCGAAGAATTCATTGATGGTCGCGAATTCACCGTCCTCGTCGTCGAAAACCCGCACGACCCCACCGATCCCTTCGCTTACGCCCCCGTCGAATTCCGTTTTCCCGCGGGGGAGACGTTCAAACACTACGATATGAAAATGATCAACTACCGCCAAATGGACATCGTCCCCTGCCCCGACCTCGGATTGGCGGAAAAGCTGATGGAGATGTCGAAAAAGGTGTTTGTGGGGTTAAACGGTGTCAGTTACGGGCGATGCGACATTCGCGTCAACGCGGAGGGGGAGCCTTTCCTGTTGGAGATCAACCCCAATTGTGCGCTGTTTTACCCCGAAGAATACGGGAGCGCGGACTTGATCATTCTCAACGACCCCGACGGGTATGCGGGTTTCCTCGAACGGATTTTCGACGCGGCGCTCGCCCGTTTGCGCGGCAAGAATTTCTAATCCGGTAAGGTGAAATAGAAACTGGCCCCCTGTTCGACCGCCGCCTCCGCCCAGATTTGCCCCCCGTGCCGGTGAACGATGCGCTGAACGGTAGCCAGACCAATGCCTGTACCCTCAAATTCCTCATAGCGATGCAACCGTTGAAAAGCACCAAAGAGCCGATCGGCATAGGCCATATCAAACCCCGCACCGTTATCGCGCACAAAATAGACCTTCCCCTTTGCTTGAATGGACATGCCAAATGAAATTTCGGCATGGGGCTGTTTCCCGGAAAATTTCCAGGCATTGCCCAAGAGATTTTCCAGCATCACCCGAAGGAGGCTGGGATCGCCACTCCCCGTCAAACCTGGTTGAATGTGGATGGTTGCGTGCCGCGTAGGATGTTGGGCTTGCAACTCTTGGAAAATCTCTTCCGCGAGGTGGCTCAGGGAGCACGCTTCCCGGTGAAATTCTTTGCGGGACACGCGCGATAACTTGAGCAAATCGTCGATGAGGGTGCCCATCCGTTGGGCCGCCTGCTGGACATTGGCGACATAACGTTGGCCTTGTTCGTCTAATTGTGGTGCATACATTTCCATCAGCATCGTGCTGAACCCATCAATGGCGCGTAGGGGCGCGCGTAGGTCGTGAGAGACCGAGTACGAAAATGCTTCGAGTTCCTGGTTTACCGCCAGCATGGCCTCGTTGGCCTGTCGCAATTCATCCTCGGCCCTTTTGCGCTCGGTAATATCTCGGTCAACCCCCAAAATAATCTGTTTTCCCCGTAGGGTCAGAAGGGACGTGGATACCTCGATGGGGTAAATCGTGCCATCTTTTCGGCGGTTTAAGTCTTCAAAGGTCAAATGCCTACCCTGGCGAAGGTTTTCCAGATAATCCGGCAGGTCTGGCCCCGCGTTGATCAGGGTGTCTTCTGCGCCGATCAGTTCCTCGCGCGTGTAGCCGGTCATCCGGCACGCGGCTTCATTACAATCCAGAATACGCCCGGAACCGGTGCCCTCGTGGGGTTCAATGATCCAGATGGCGTCGGGTGATTCTTCAAAGAGCATCCGAAACCGTTCTTCACTTTCCTGCAAGGCGGCAGTGCGATCTTTGACGCGTTGTTCCAGTTCCGCGTTGAGTTTAAGAATCTCGGCTTCGGCTTGTTTTTGCACGTTGATATCCCGCGCCAACCAGACGATGAACTGTCCCTGCGGGGTTTCGTAAGCCACGGCGCGCGCCTGAAACCAGTTATGCGTTTCTGGCCCGGCCAGATCATATTCGTATTCAACGACTTCACGCGTCGCCACCGCTTCATCCAACTTTTGTTGAAACCGTTGGGCGATTTCCGGCGGGAAAATATCGTGGATGGTGCGCCCAATGATTTGGTCACGCGGCAGGCCGAGGCGCTCTTCGTGAACGGTAAAAAAGTCGTGATAGGTGCCTTGTGCGTCGGAGATAAATACCAGGTCGGGGAGCGCGGCCAGGATCGAGCGGAACCGGGCCTCGTTCGCCCGAACGGTGTCTTCGGCGAGTTTACGTTCGGTAATATCCCGGTAATTGATAATGATCGCTTCGATTGTGGCATCAGCCAGCGCATTTTTTCCCATCCCGCTCACCCACCGCCAGTCTCCATTTTTATGCCGCAAACGAAACTCCGCGGAGACTTCCCCGTTCGACTTTTCGATCATGCCCTGGATGCAGGGGCAAATTTTCTTTAGATCATCCGGGTGAATCAGATCAATCCCGCTGGAACCGATCAACTCATCGGGTGTATATCCTAACGTGGTTTCAATTGCCGGGCTGGCGTACAAAATTTTTGCCTGTGCATCCAACAGCGCGACGATCTCCGCAATATTTTCGATCAGGGCGCGAAAGTGGTTTTTACTGGCCTCAAGTTCCGCTTCAATGCGGTGCCGTTCGGCCAATTCAAAGCGGGCCAGGGCCAACGCCTGATTGACCATTCGGGTAGAGAGATGCAAAAAAGCCCCTGAAACTCCAAACGTGGCCGTCAAAATCACCCATTGCGTGAGACCCACCGTGCCTGACGAATCGGGCAAATCCCCGGCCCTTTCCGCGAGGATCAACCCCCCGACCAGGACGGAGTTGAACAGGATCATGCCCAACGCCGCGCGCCCGCCCGACAGAATTTCCGCCGCCAAAATCGACAACACCAGAATCGCCACGCCCGGGGTCCGTACCGTTCCCAGTACCGCTAACGACGCACTGACAGCCAGTGAAATCGAAATGGCAAACAAAAACCCGGCCATCCTGATCCACCCACGCTTCATCATCCACCGCAATACCTGGAAAAACACCAATAACAAAATCATCACGCCGGAAACTGTCAGGTTCGTGGACCCAATAAACACCCCCAATACCCCAGCCGCACACCCTATCGTCATCGCATTGACGGCAGTGCTCAATAAACCCGCGCGGCGTGTTTTTTCTTCATCTTCAAAGACAGGGGGCGCGAACCATTGTTTTAAAAGTGTCACCATGACAACTCCAGGTATTAACGAGATTTGATTTAACCGCATGAAACATCCCTTGAATATATTCGTTTCCCCGTCTTTTTGTCAACATAAGCAAAAGCCCCCCGCCCAACTTCACATGGGCAGGGGGCCGTCTACACTTTAGACAATTGCGTCTTACCCCTTCAAATACTCTTCCATCGCAACGAACAGCGCCTCCATATCTGCCATCGTCAGCTCGCCCATGTGGGCAATGCGGAAAGTGGTGGGCTTGAAGGGGCCGTACCCGCTCGCGATCCGCATCCCCCGTTGGAGCAGGAACTTGTTCAGCGCGCTGATGTCGAAGGATTCGGCTTTTTTGATGGTGGATACCGTTTGGGAGCGGTAGCCCTCGATGGGGAACAGTTCAAAATCGTGGTCTTCGGCCCATTGCTGGGTGCGGGCGGCCATCGCGCTGTGACGGGCGAAACGGTTTTCCAGCCCCTCGGCCAGGATGCGGTCGAGTTGCACGTCGAGGGCGTAAATGAGCGAGTTGGCGGGCGTCGCGGGGGTGGAATCCTTCGCGCGGTGTTTTTCCAACAGCACGAGGTCGAAATACCAACCCCGGTTTTTGACCGTTTTCGCCTTCTCCAGCGCCCGGTCATTCGTGCCCGCAAAGCCCAATCCTGGCGGCAGGGCGAACGCTTTTTGTGACGACGTGAGCAGAAAATCAATGCCCCACGCATCCATCTCGATCCGCGCCCCGCTCAGGGACGAGACCGCGTCCACACACACCAACGTGTCCGGGCTGAGTTCGTGGACGACCGCGGCGATCTCTTTGACCGGATTTTCCAACCCCGTCGAAGTCTCGTTATGCACCACCGCGACCATGTCGTAGTGCTGTTTTTTGAGCGCAGACGCCACGAGTTCGGCGGTGATCGGGTGGCTCCACTCGGTTTCGAGTTTGTCGGACGGCTTGCCGTTGGCGACCCCGACCTCGTACCAGCGATTGGCAAACGCGCCGTTCGTGCAAAACAACGCCCGCCCGTCGTCGGGGACAAAGTTCCGCACGGCGGCTTCGTGCAGACCGGTGCCGGACGAGGCCGTGATCAGCACGCGGGATTGCGTCATAAACACCTGGCGAAGTTTCCCCTCTGCGCGGTGAAAAATCGCTTCAAATTCTTTGCTCCGGTGCGGGAGCATGGGTTGGGTTTGGGCGGCGGCGACTTCGGCGGCAACATCCACCGGGCCGGGAACGAACATAGGCATGGGAACCTCCAGGAATTGTCAATTGTGAATGATGAATGCCATTAATAATTCACAATTGATCATTCACAATTCACTATTAATTTCCCGCATTGTACCAAATTGCACATTTAGGAGTTGATGAGAATTCGCCCGAACGGGTCATTTAGCGGATAAAATCCCCTTATGCGAAAACGACTTCTTCTGCTGATTCCCTTCATCCTTCTGGCCTGTCAAACGCTGACCCCGACGGGGGTTTTCCCACGCCCGGACGCGGCGACCCCGTCCGCACAGGCCACGTTCACCCCGAACGTGACGCTGACGCCGTCCGAGACGCTCCCCCCGACCGAGACCCCCACCCCGTTGGCGTCCCCCACCCTGGTTCTCCCCACCCTGCTCCCGCTCGATGGGTTGTCGGAAACCGATTTTTCCGTCCGCTACCATCCCGACGGCGGGTTATTTGTGGGGGATCAGATCAGCTTTGAAGTGATCGCCCCGCCGGAGACGAATCTGGAAGGGCGCGAAGTCGTCATCAGCCTGGATGGGCTGGAACTGGCCCGGGGCGGGTTTGGACGGTTTGGCATTGGCGGGCGCGCCCAGGCAACTTTCTGGTGGCCCTGGAATACGCTGGCCCTGAATGCGGGGGATTACACCCTCACTTTTTCCATCACCGAGGGGCCAACCTGGACGGAGACGATCACCCTTCTGCCCACCAGCGCGCACCTGTACCCCGAACCTTTTGCACAGTGGGCCACGGCGGAGAGTGATTGTTGTGTGTTTTACTATGTGACTGGCACGGAGGCTGACCGCGACCTGGAAACGCTGATGGAGATGGCGGACGTGCAGGCGGAGTCCGCGATTGCGGGGGTGGGTGGGGAGTTCACCGAACCGATTGAGGTGGTGTTTTTGCCACGGGTGTTGGGGCACGGCGGCTTTGCGGGCGGGGAGATTTATATCTCGTACCTGGATCGTAATTACGCGGGGAACGCGCCCGCGCAGGTTTTGCATCACGAGATGGTGCATATTTTGGATGGGCGCGCGGGGGGGGATTTCCGTCCGACCATGTTAGTGGAGGGGTTGGCGGTGTATTTGAGCGGGGGGCATTTCAAACAGGAAGCGCTAATGCCCCGCGCGGCGGAGGTGGTGGATTTGGGGTGGTACCTGCCCCTGGCGCCATTGGCGGATGATTTTTATAACGCTCAGCACGAGGTCAGTTATCTCCAGGCGGCCTCGCTGATTGAGTATATGGTGAATCAGTGGGGCTGGACGGCGTTTAACGAGTTTTACCGGGACATTCACACGCATCCAAGCAATTTACAGTCCGCGGCGATCAATCAGGCCCTGGGCCTACATTTTGAAATCACGCTGGATCAACTGGAAACCGAATTTTTAGCCGCGTTGAACGCCCTGCCTGATGACCCCGCTTGGGAGGAGGACGTGCGCCTGACGGTGAACTTTTTCGACACGGTACGCCGCTACGAACAAGCGTTGGACACCTCTGCGTATTTCCTGACCGCGTGGCTCCCTGGCATCAGCGACTTGACCGACCGCGGCATTGTGGCCGATTACGTGCGTCACCCCTCCGCGGCGGAGAATCTCGCTCTCGAAACGTTGATGGTGGAAGCGGACGCGGCGATCCGTGCGGGCGATTATGCGGAGGCGGACCGGACGCTGATCGCGGTTAACGCGGTGCTGGCCGCGTACGCGGCCGGTGATCCTTCGCCGTTTTACGCCGACCCCCTCGCGGCGGATTATTTTGCGATTGTGGAATCTGCGCTGGCCGCGGGGATCATCCCGCAGAAGATTGTGGTGGAGGGGGAAACGGCGACCGTATGGGGCCGGGAAGGGGGTGTGGTGTTGGTGGAGGTGGTGTTTGATCGGGCGGCGGAGGGGTGGAGGGGGGAGTGAATAAGGAATAATGAGCAATTAGAGCGCCCCACTTTTTGAAGTGGGGCGCTCTTGATTTTACGGCCAAATGACTGGTGAGATTTCTGTCCAGGTTTGCCCGCCATCCGTCGTTTGGTAGAGAATCCAGCGCATTTGGGTATCCGGTTTGTATTCCACCGCCCAACCTGTCGTTGGGGACACGAAATCAATTTGGATGTGATGGGTGTCCGTATAGGTGAAGTCCAGGGTGGAAGTAAGCGATTCCCAGGTTTGTGCGCCATCATGCGAGACGCATAACGCACTGCCACAAATGGCGAAGGCGTCCAGTGGGTTGACGAAGTCTATCGCGCCGTTCCAAGTCTTTGGCATGGGGTTGAGTGCCCAGGTTTCGCCGCCATCGCGGGTGACGAGTAAGACCGGAACGGGATAGGATGAGACACCGTTGTTGCTCACACGATACGTTACGACTTGATAAATTAAGTCGTCGGACAGGATAATGGGAAGGGAATAAGTAAGCCCGTCGCCCCATGCGATATTGTCTTTTGCGATGAGAATCTGTTTTTCTTGCCAGGTTTGCCCGTTATCATGGGTGACATACAAGGGGATAGTGAAGTCGGGATTGATGGTTTTTCCACCGATCCAGGCCATTGTAGTATCTCGGAACCAGATTTGTTGATTGGGGGCAAAGGGAAATGGGCGGGCGGGGTCGAGTGGATCAGACAAATTTAATGAAGGCCAGGTCTGACCCCCATCGTTGGTTTGATATAGGGCAAAACTGCATATCCCTGGCCCATTCTCGCATAAACGATCTTCTTTTGCCCAGCCCAGGTTTGCATTGCGAAACCAGAGATATGGATAGTTCGCAAACGGGACGGTAAAACTTTGCCAGCTTTTTCCGCTATCCTGCGTACGGAGAAGTTGGTTTTCAGGCACAAGGTTGTCGAGGGCGTCTTCGGGGAGGAAATCATTATCGTTGGCAAGAAAGATAAATCCGGTTTGAGCGTCCAACATAAATTGAGCATTGATGTAGTATGTGTCTTTGGGCGTTACATTTTGCCAGGTTATTCCACCATCTTGAGTATGAAGGATCAAACCGGAAGTGAAATTGGTGGCAAAGCCCCAACCATTTTGCTCGTCGAACATTTGGATTGAGGTCAATTGAGGCGTTAGGGATTCTATTGTCACAACTTCACTTGATGTACCTGGATCGGGTTGCCAACTTATATCAAAATTCTGTGTGTTTGGCGGGGTAAGACGAATCCATTCGTCGGGTAACGAAGGCGCATTCCTCACATCCAACACATAAAGGATCGGAGTATCGATTCCGACCGTAAACGCCATCCAGTTTCCATCCGGGGACCAATCCAGATCGAAATAGTGATCGGCGGCTGTTGTCAATGGTCGTAGGTTTGTCCCGTCTGAGTTGATGAGGTGCATGAGGGTGTCGTTGTCACCTGGCATGACAAAGGCCAGAGTTTTCCCATCTGGCGACCAGGCTAGACTACCTGCGTAAGTGATCTGTTTTGGGGCAGGCTCATTGTACAATGTCTGGATGGCTGAACCATCGGCGTTCATCAGTTGAAGTTTATGGAATGTTTCGTTTCCCAGTTCAATGTGACTGGAAATAAAGGCGATTTTTGTCCCGTCTGGTGACCAGGCGAAGTCTAGGGTTTTTGGGGCAGGGTTATTGGTCAGATTCGTGAGTCCTGTCCCATCCGGGCGAATACTGAAAAGATTCTGTCCGTTCGCCTCACAATCAGCAAGCCGGTAAAAAAGAATCCGTTGCCCGTCCGGCGACCACTGAGACATAACATCGTTCCCCTCTGTCAATTGTATAATCCCCGAACCATCGGCGCGGATCAGGAAAAGCGGCTCAAAGGCATTTCCATCAATGTTCATTGGAAGCGTTGCAACGAGGGTTTCTCCATTTGGCGACCAGGATAAGCCAAAATAACTGCTTTCGATTTTCACGTTCTCCATCGAAACACGCGTTGAGCAAAAGGAGAGTTCGGAAAGCTGGGTGCGGCTCGTCAGTTGAGTAACCCCGGTGCCGTTTGCGTTCATCACATAGATTTGATAATCTCCTTTGCGGTCGGACACGAAAGCGATCCGCTGTCCATCTGGCGACCAAACCGGATCGTAGTTAAAGCCCTGCGTTTGCGAGAGATTGATTCTTTCTGTGCCAGTCGCATTGGTCAGGTAAATCTCACTACTGCCCTTATAAAAGGTGGTGTAAACCAGCCATCCCTCGGGCATAGCGGGCACGGTTTCCTCGACAGGAGTTGTAACCTGAACGAGAGCAGGGGTTTGTACGGGCACAGTGTCATCTGGTTTGTTAGTGGGCGTGGACAGGAACCAATCCAGGCTTCCCACCAATACAAGGAGAAGGAAGCCTGTCAAAAAAGCAAAACGGACAAGGCGAAAGGTTTGTTTTTGCATGAGTTTTCTCTTGGAGTAAGTTCCCAGGGCAGGCGCGGCGTGCAGGTTGGGGGTGCGAACAAAATCCCAGCGGCGGTGCAACCCCCCGCGCAACCGGGTTTCGATCCCGGTCAAGGCGCGGGCATAGTCCTGGCACACGGGACAGGTGGACAGGTGGGCGTTGACACGGATTTGGTCTTCGCGTGGGAGTAGTCCGTCCGCCTGTTGATCGAGAAGGTGTTGCACTTGAGGGTGGGTGAGGTCGTTCATGGGTCTACCTGCAATATCTGCCGCAATCGTTTGCGGGCGGTGTTCAGCCGGGAGTGGAGGGTGCCTTCGTGGACGCCGAGAATCTGCGCGATGTCGGCGATGGGGAGATCGTGGTAGTAACGGAAGATGACGGGGAGGCGATGTTTTTCGTCCAACGTCTGCACCGCGTGCCACAACCGGGCATCGGCCTCGTTTTGGAGGAGGGTCTTTTCGGGGTGGGCGGGCGGATCGGAGAAGAACCGCGTGAGGGTGTACAGGGTGTTTTTGAGGCGTTCCCAGGCTCGGCGTTTTTGTAACCGGCGCAGGCAGACGTTCAACGTGATCTTGTACAACCAGGTCGAAAAGGTCGCCCCGCCCCGATAGGTGTCTAGCGCACCCAGCGCGGCGAGCAGAGCATCTTGCGCGGCTTCTTCAGCCTCGGCGGGATCGTCCAGGATCGAAAGGGCCAGGCGGAAGATGGTTTCTTCGTGCTCGTGAACAAAAAGTTCAATGGCCCGCGCATCTCCGTCCAGGCAGTTGGCAATGAGGGGTGTGATTTCCATGGAGTACACTTCTACAGGTTTAGATACAAGCCGCCCTGGAAAACTTCATTTTCTCCCCGAAATGGTTGGATTACAGATTTATGGCTGATCGATCTGTTCGATTCTTTCGTCGGTTGTGGTCAGGAGAAAGTTTAAGATGTCTTCGATCACTTCGGGGGGAGCATCGGTGGTGACTGTAAAATACGAAACGACATGATCGTATCCCACAACCACATCACAAAAAATTAACTTCCTCTGACGACAACTGACTTGCTGAAGGCCTCCGTGAGGGTTCAAAGAAAGCGAAATAAGGTTTTCTTCCGAAGGCCGTAGAAACCGTTGAGCATCATCTTCTGTCACTTCAGTGGTCTGAAGGAGAATATAATGGTTGATAGTGAAGTAATAGCTTTTTTTACCTTTTATGAAGTCACCGGCTAGACCATGAAAAACCCTATCTACAATGTCCGGATTATCGGGCTGAGTCCTGGTATATTGGCTGAGTTTATCGTTATATTTCACTTCGCTAATCCACCAATTCCAATCGCAGGAAAAGTCATCTAATTGAATCAAACCGCTGGCAAGCCCCTCGAAGCGCGGGCCGTTGAAAATCGTTCCCAGAGAATAAACGGACGGAAAATTGCACAGACCCACGGCTCGAGCCAAATAAATATTTCCTAGCATGAGCACCATAAAAAGCGGAATCCCCAACAAACTGGTTAGCACCGCTAATCCTAACGACTGTTTTTCTGCCCGCTTTCCCTGTGCGGCAAATTGGGCATGGTCGCGGATCAGTTGGGTATGGAGATACATGATCGCCACAAACGCCAGGGCGAAATAGATGATCACCACGGCAGGCGTGGGCAGAGGGTTCGCTAAGTAACGGGGAACACGACTATAGCTAGTATAAGTAAACAACCCGCTAAACAAGATCGCCACGGGAATGTTGAGCAGGGCCTTACGCGTTTTCCCCATGCGGATCCAATTGATCCCGGCCAGCAAAAATCCGCCCAAAATGCTCCACGAAAAAGAGGCGATAACACCCACCACTAACGTGGTAAGGGCAATGTGTTCCGTTTTCCAGAGTTTGAAGCTTTTGGAATTTTCATCGGGGGGTGGCGTTTCCAACATTGTTTCCTCCAGAGAGTTGATGGGAGGATTATAGCATCCGCCAAAGTTTTTGATCCGTCCATTTTGGCTTCTCAAGGCATCCCCCAGGGCAAATTCCACGCCATGTAGCGGCAATGATTTTCAAAAATGTCCTGAATATGTAGTGACATATGTCCGGTTGATCGGAATTTTAGGGGGTACACCCCGCACCACAACTTGACGAAAACAAGGGGCGTCGTTATATTCTGCGAAAATTTGTTACAGATAACATATTCAAACATGCCACACTCGCTTTCCCATCGTAAAAAAATAATTTTTGAAGAAGTTCAACAAAAAGGCCATGTTTCGATCAAGGAACTGGCTGAAAAAATGGGCGTTTCTCCCATGACGATTCACCGCGATGTGAACAAATTCGTCGAAGAGGGGATGCTTGCAAAAGTACATGGCGAAGTGGTATTGCCGGAGAATGATAAAGGGGACGGATGCGCGATGTGTCGAAAACCCGTGTCGGAACGGACCGCCTACTTGCTGATCTTAACGAATGGCGAACAGAAACGGGCCTGTTGTGCCCACTGTGGGCTGATGATGCAGATGCAGTTGCAAATGCATCCACTTGGGGAGCATGTATGGCAACCCATGGCAACGGATTTTTTGCACGGCCATATTCTCAGCGCGAATCAGGCGGTTTTTGTTCTGGAGAGCGATTTGACGGTCTGCTGTGTCCCGAGTGTGTTGACGTTTGGTTCGGAGCGGGAGGCGGAGAAATTTGCGGCAGGTTTTGGGGGGACTGTCGCCAGAATGAGCGAAGTGCTTCAGCATTTTCAAGACATGACCCGAACACTGTAGTTTTATCTTGGATGGGCATCCGTGCCTATATCTCTCGCCCAAAAACGGAAGAGACATAATTTTCGGAACTACTCTAGCCTGAGTAGTTGCTAATTTTTAAAGGGAGAGGCCACAAGGATGTATTGGGTCTCTATGATTGTTGCGTAACGGCTCAGGTTGATAGAGAGAGTTTGGGAGACTCGCGACCCTGACTGAGTGGTTACATTTTTAATTTGAAAGGATGTAAAAAAAAATGAAAAAAATCTTGTTCATACTCTTTTTAGTTGCTGTGGTCGTTAGTGCTTGTAGCCCTGCGGCCTCTGGCCCACAGATTACCGTAGAGGGAGTCTGGGGACGAAATTCGCCCAAGATGGCGACGGCTGGCGCGTTCTACATGGTGATCAAAAATTCCGGCTCAGAAGCTGATAAACTGGTGAGCGCCTCTGCCGAAGTTTGCGGAACAGTCGAACTCCACGAATCTTACATGATGGACGATGGCGCGATGGGGATGCGGCCCGTGACGGGCGGCACCATCGAAATCCCCGCCGGAGGCTCTGTAGAACTGAAAGTCGGTGGTTTGCATGTCATGTGCCTCGACAAAACTTCCGAATTTGCGCTCGGAGATACCTACCCTCTCACGCTGACGTTTGAAAAAGCAGGAGAGATAGTGGTGGACGCAAAGATTCAGGATGAGCCTTAATTCCTGACCCAACGATAAGCCGATAAAATCGGGTGTGCTGTAACACGCTTGTGTCGTAACACCTTTGTGTCGTCTCCCTTTCAACGTAATGTGTTGCGTCACACCCGATGAACCTGACTTTTATCAAAAGGGTGTGTTCCATTTGAGTTGAACTGTCCGAAAAAAAAGGGATGGGCGGGGGATATTCCTCCCCCACCCATCCCTTTTTTTCGGGAACCCCCAACCGAAATGAAATGCACCCATATCAAAAGGATGGGGATGCACGTCCCTATCCTTTTTTCGAGAAAATTTCCCTCAGCCTGAACAATTACGGCTCTTCCGGTTTCCATCCCGTTCATCCCGGTAGAACCACAATTACAAAAAGAGTTTATGATGAAATCAAAGTACATGGTGATCTCTGGCATTCTTGCCGGTTTGATATTGGTCGTTGTGGGAATCGCTGTTTTGCGTCCCCGCCCTTTTCACGGCATGGTGGTGCAATCGCCGGAATTAGCGCATGATTTTGTTTTGAATGCATCCAACGGAAACACTGTTTCATTGAGCGATTACCGCGGGAAATTAGTCATTCTTTATTTTGGTTATACGTTCTGCCCGGATGTTTGTCCGGCTACCCTCGCGAACACGGGGAAAGCGTTGCAGTTATTAGGCCGGAAAGCGGAGCAAGTGCAATTCATTATGGTCTCCGTAGACCCCGAACGCGATACACCAGATCGCCTGGGCGAATACGTCACCTATTTTCACCCCTCGTTTGTCGGCGTGACCGGGGAACCCGACCAACTTGCTGAACTAGCGGCTTTATACGGGATCTATTACGAAAAACACGAAGGGACAGCCGCCACAGGCTATTTGGTCGATCACTCCGCCACGATGGCCGTGATTGATCAAGAGGGCTACTTAAAACTGGTCTTGCCGTTTGGAATCACTCCCGAAGAAATCGCCAGTGACCTACGAAATATGCTCCGCTAAACCCCTCTCCTCATCCCGGTGACCTCGCCTCAACGACTCTCCTCCCCTCCTCCACCACTAGCGATATACTATCGCTATGCCCCCTACCCCCTCCATCCTCGCCCTCGACCTCGGCACGTCCGGCCCCAAAGTCGCCCTCTTCTCCACCCACGGCGACCTCCTCGGCAGTGAGTTTGAACCCACCGCGCTCCACCTCTTCCCCGGTGGGGGTGCGGAACAAGACCCCAACGACTGGTGGCACGCGATTGATCGGGCGGTGAAACGCCTGCTCGCCCGCGCCCTCGTCCCCCCCGAAGACATCGCCGCCATCGTTTCCACCGGACAATGGTCGGGTACGGTGGCCGTGGACGAGGACGAAAACGCGCTAGGCAACGCCATCATCTGGATGGACGCGCGGGGCAGTGCCCACCTCTCCCCGGTGGTGGATGGGCCGCTCAAAATCGAAGGATACGCGCTCGACAAGCTGATCAAATGGATCAACCTGACCGGCGGCCTCCCCTCCCACTCCGGCAAAGACCCCTTCGCCCACATCCGCTACCTCAAAGACGCCCACCCCGACCTCTACCAGCGCACCTACAAATTCCTCGAACCGATAGACTATCTCGGCCTGCGCCTGACCGGAAAATTCGCCGCCTCCTACGACTCCATCACCCTCTACTGGCTCACCGACACCCGCAACATCCACCACATCGCCTACCACCCCGACCTCGTCCGCCTCTCCGGCATTGACCCCGCCAAACTGCCCGAACTTCACCCCGCCAACAGCCTCCTCGGCCCGTTGCGCCCCGCGCTCGCACGGGAATGGGGCTTGCGCGAGGATGTACAAGTCGTGATGGGGTCGCCGGATGTGCTGTCTGCGGCAGTCGGATCGGGTGCGGTGCGGGATTTTGAAACCCACCTCTACATCGGCACGTCCGGCTGGCTCACCTGCCACGTCCCCTACAAAAAGACCGACCTCTTCCACAACATGGCCTCGCTCCCGTCCGCCATTCCGGGGCGGTATCTGCTGACGAACGAGCAAGAAACCGCCGGGGCCAGTTTGCAATATCTGCGGGATCAGATCATCTTCCCCGAGGATGGTTTGAGTCTGGAAAAACCTGCCAACGCCTACCAACTGTTTGACGAAATCGCCGCCCGGACCCCCGCGGGGAGCGATTCCCTGATCTTCACCCCCTGGCTGAACGGGGAACGAACCCCGGTGGATGACCACGCGACCCGCGCGGGGTTCCACAACCTGTCGCTTCGCACCACCCGCCCGCATCTCATCCGCGCCGTGTACGAGGGGGTGGCGTACAACGCGCGCTGGCTGTTGAAGTACGTCGAGCAGTTCACCGGGCGCAAAACCGAGGTCATTCACATGGTCGGCGGCGGGGCCAAGTCCGAGATTTGGTGCCAGATTCAGGCGGATGTCCTCAACCGCCCCATCCGGCAAATGCAAGACCCCATCGAAGTGAACGTGCGCGGCGCGGCCCTCCTCGCCTCTGCCGCCCTCGGGCATCTCTCCTACGACGAACTCGGTGCCCACACCCCCATCGCCAAAACCTACACCCCCAACCCCGATCACCGCAAAATTTACGACGACTTGTTCAAAGAATACCTCGCCCTCTACGAGAGCAACCGGAAAATTCACGCGCGGCTGAACAAGTTGGGATAAAGATTTGTGCGCAGATTTAAGGATTTCGCAGATAAGAATCTTTAAATAAAAAATCTGCGGAATCCTTAAAATCTGCGTACCCATTTTTCTATGAACCTCGAATCCCTCCTCCTCAACAACCTCCACCGTTTCCCCCCGCGCGTGGTCGCGTGGATTGAAAAACGGCTGAAAGCGATCCCCTCCATTCGCCAGAAAATTGACAAAGAATACGACGACATGATGGGGGGGCTGGAAAGCTCGCTCAAACCGTACAAAGACCGGTTCCCCACGTTTACCGAAATCCCCGCGCAGGGCCGCGACCGGGCGGAGATTCTGCGCGAGATGGAGGCGATGCAGGCGCAGGAGGCGGATCGGTGGCGGGAGGGGATGGTGTCCGGGGCGGTGTACCACGGGGATCAGGCCCACATTGATTTTCTGAACCGGGTGTATGCCTTGCACTCCCAAAGCAACCCCCTCCACGCGGATGTCTGGCCCAGCGCGACCAAGTTCGAGGCGGAGATTGTGCGGATGACGGCGAACATGTTGGGGGGCGGGGCAGAGGTCGTGGGGACGGTGTCCTCCGGGGGGACGGAGAGTATTCTGCTGGCGATGAAGACGTACCGCGATTGGGGGCGGGCGAAGGGGATTCGCAAGCCGGAGATGATCCTGCCCGTGACCGCCCACGCGGCGTTTGAAAAGGCGTGCGAATATTTCAAGATCAAGCCCGTGCGGATTCCGATGGATGCAAACGGGCAGGCGGATGTCGCGGCGGTGAAACGGGCGATCACGTCCAACACGGTCGTCATCGTCGGGTCCGCGCCGAATTTCCCGCACGGGGCGATTGACCCCATCGAGGCGTTATCGGAACTGGCGCGGGCGCGGGGGATTGGGTTTCATACGGATGCCTGTTTGGGCGGGTTCGTGCTTCCGTGGGCGGAGAAGTTGGGGTATCCGGTGCCGCCGTTCGATTTTCGTCTGCCGGGGGTGACTTCGATGTCGGCGGATACGCACAAGTACGGGTACGCGGCGAAGGGCACGTCGGTGGTGCTGTACCGGGGGCGGGAATTGCTCCATCATCAGTATTACACGATTACGGATTGGCCGGGGGGGTTGTATTTTTCGCCGACGTTCGCGGGCAGTCGTCCGGGGGCGTTGAGCGCGGCGTGTTGGGCGGCGCTGACTTCGATGGGGGCGGAGGGGTATATGAAGGCGACGGATAAAATTCTGCGGACGGCGACCCTGATCAAACAGGGGGTACGTGAGATTCCCGAATTGCGTGTGATCGGCGATCCCTTGTTCGTCATCGCCTTTGCCTCGGACACGTTGGACATTTACAAGGTGCTGGATGCGATGGGGCACAAGGGCTGGAGTCTGAACGGTTTGCACAAACCCGCCTGCGTGCATTTGTGCGTGACCCTGCGGCACACCCAACCCGGCCTCGCGGAGCGGTTTATCGTGGATTTACAGGACGCGGTGGCCCATGTGAAGGCGCACCCGGAAGAAAAAGGGGAGATGGCGCCGGTGTACGGCATGGCGGCGACGATGCCGATGCGGGGGTTGGTGAGTGATATGCTGAAGAAATATTTGGATTTGATGTTTAAGACGTAGGGGGGATTTTTAACGCAAAGTCGCCAAGGGGGAAAAGACGCAAAGATTATTTTGCATTTAGAAATGTCCTTCTAAGCGAAACTGGCTTTCCATCAAGTCTGAATTTGAATTCGGTTTCTGTTTGTTCAATAAACTCAAAGTCTCCATAATGAATGTGCCGGTGATGGTTCGCGCAGACTGTGATCAGGTTGGGCAAACTGAGTGATCCCACTTGCCTTTCTGATACTGGAATCACATGGTGTGCTTCAATATAAAACTCGCCATTTTTCTTTCTAAATGAAAATGGGGTTTGACCCAACGCCTCGCAAATTTGACACCGATGCCCGTTTAATAATTTGATTTTGTTTGCGAGACTTCCTCGTTCAATTCGTTGACTAATGGCCTCTTTGACTTCGGGAACCGCGTTCGCATATTTTTGTTCCAGTAAGCGAATGTTCTCTAAAGTGTTTGGCTCAAGGGTTTCATCTATACTTTCGATAATTTTTATGCTTTTTTGAGTTATCTCCATGATTCTCTGAAAGCTTTGTTCGGTCAGAGGCATCGAGGATGCTTGAAAACCGTGCAACACGTAGGGATCATCAATTTGTTCGTCACCTTGTAGATCAGATAGCAGAATAGGGTGATCTAAAAGATTTTCCAGGTAGTAAATTTCAACAACAGGCTTTTCCAATTCTTTTTGAGACCAATCAAGCCAATATTTATCTGGCTGGTCTTGTCTAACTGAAGGCTTGCTCTGAATCTCAACTATGCCATAGATGCCAGCCTCTAATCTTTTCCTTTCCCCGAGTTGCTTTTTCGTTCTTCGATCTGTCCCAACCCGAATTACGCCTAATTGCCCCGGAGAGAAACTCTCCTTTTGCCACTCAGCAACCTGATATGTATCCATCTTCCTATTCGTTTCAAGGAAACGATCTATTTCCCATCTTGCAGGATTACAGAAAAAAGTCCAATATCCAGTGAATTCAGTTCGGTTTGTTGTCGGCATGGGTTTATTTTACGGGCATATTTCTTTCTATACAACCCGCCCGGCGATGAAGTCGCCGGGCTACCCAACCACGCCCGCTAAACCGGGCTTTTCCAGCCGGATTGATCCGGCGTTGTTTTGTAGACGGGGGGTTCAGCCCCCGGCGAGCTGACAGAAAAGGTGTCCTTTCCCCCACCCACGCGCAATATTCGTTCCATCCCCGCCCGGCGATGAAGTCGCCGGGCTACCCAACCACGCCCGCTAAACCGGGCTTTTCCAGCCGGATTGATCCGGCGTTGTTTTGTAGACGGGGGGTTCAACCCCCGGCGGGCCAAGCCGAAGAATCAAGAAAATATCCCTGCAAGCATTACTTTGCCCCTCCAAACAGGCAAAAACGTCACCCATTTGAACCACGGACAAACCGATCTCGGATGATGGGTTATCCGGATGTGTTCGTGATCGCCTTAACCGCGATTTAAACCCCTCTTGTAACGGCAAATACGTCGCTCGTTTCACGCTTCACGTTTCACGCAATGGTACAATACCCTTAATGAAACCATCTCTCGACAAACTTCACAAATTCCTGAAACTCGAAATCCAGGGTGGATATGCCAACCGTGCGGTGATGGGGGGCTTACAGATCATGCCTGGAACCTGGGAAAACGACGCCCGCGCCGACAACCTCCCCGAAAACCTGATCCGCACCGTCCACGCCCACTTGCGGGATTATCACCAACTCACGGTCAAATCCCGCGCCGAAGTGCTCGTGGAACTTTGGACAAAAATCCAGAAAATTGTGGATGAACCCCTCCCCGAACTGGGCGGCGAATCCCCTGCCCCCGAACCCCCGCGCAAACGTCCCAGCCCGCCCCCAGAGAAACCCCCAGCACAGGCTCACCCCCCGGCAAAACCGCCCATCCCGGCGGAGCGCCCCAAACCTGCCGCGCAAAAACCGGAACGCCCCAAACCCACGCCGCCTCCGGCAAAACCCGCTCCACCCCCTCGACAGGAACCAGCCCGTCCCCAGACGTTCCCCGCCCTGACAGAGCGCGTGGAACCCGCGCGTCCGGTCCTCGAACCTCCCGCACCTGTCGCGCCTCCTGCACCTCCCTTCACGTTCCAACCTGTGCGCGCGGATCAACCGGCCCCCCCGCTCGTTCCCCCCACGTACGCCCCGGAACCTGAACCGGACCCAGACATCCCCGAATTTGTGCCCCCCACCGACGGAGAAATCGCCGCCCTCAACGCCGCGCTCACCGTCCTGTCCGGGGTTGGCCCCAAACACGCCAAATCGCTCGAAAAACTCGGCCTCACCACCCTCGGCGATGCCCTGTATTACTTCCCGCGCCGGTACGAAGACTACTCCCAACTCAAACCGATTAACCGCCTGTGGTACGGCGAAGAAGTCACCGTCATTGGCGTCATCAGCCAGATCAGCATCCGCCCCACGCGCAACGGCAAAATGCAACTCGTCGAAGCCCTGCTCACCGATGGCAGTGGCTCCCTGCGGATTAACTGGTACAACCAACCCTGGCTCTTGGAACAACTGCGCGGCAAAAGTGTCGCCCTCTCCGGCAAAGTCGAGCAATATTTGGGCCGTCTCGTCATGAACAGCCCCACGCACGAACTGCTCGACAAAAAATCCCTCCACACCAACCGCATCGTCCCCATTTACCCGCTCACCTCCGACCTGACGCAAAAATGGCTGAGGCAAACCCTCCACCAGGTCGTCACCTATTGGGCACCCCGCGTCCGTGACTATATCCCGGAGCGGATTCGCCGCGCCGCCGGGCTGATGCCCCTGCAAACCGCCCTCCTGCAAGCGCACTTCCCCGACTCCTTCGAAAAGCTGGAAGCCGCCCGCCATCGCCTGGGGTTCGACGAAATTTTCCTGCTCCAACTCGGCGTTCTGCGCCAGCGCAGTCAATGGGTGGGGCGCGCCGCCCGCGTGTTCGACACCTCGCTCGAGTGGCTAAAAGGCCAATTTGCCCGTCTGCCTTTCGCCCTCACCAACGCGCAAAAACGAGCTATTGATGATCTCCGCACCGACCTGACCTCCGCCCGTCCGATGAACCGTCTCCTGCAAGGGGACGTGGGCGCAGGCAAAACCGCCGTCGCCGCGATGGGGGTGGCAATGGTCGTTCAGCATGGGGCACAGGCCGCGATCATGGCCCCCACCAGCATCCTTGCCGAACAACATTACCAGGGGCTGACCCGTTTGCTGACCGGAGAGCGACTCCCCGAAGCGGTCGCGGCCCCCCGCGTGGAGGCAGAACCCGTTCAGGAGTCCGCGACCCTGTCTGAGCCAGATTCCCATTCCGCCGGGGTCGCTGATCCCGATCCGATGGCCCAATCAGCTTCGGTTGCCCAACCGGCTGTGGTTGCCGAGCCCGCCGGACCGCCCCCCCTCCGCCCGGAACAGATTCGCTTGCTCATCGGCTCCACGTCCGAGAGCGAAAAAGCGGACATCCGCGCCGGGTTGGAAAGTGGCGAGATCAAACTGCTGATCGGCACTCACGCCCTGATCGAAGACCCGATTGTGTTCAACGACCTGCAATTTGTGGTAATTGACGAACAACATCGGTTCGGCGTCAAACAACGTGCCGCCCTGCGGGAAAAGGGGAACAATCCCCACCTGCTCGTGATGACCGCCACCCCGATCCCGCGTTCCCTCGCCCTGACCGTGTACGGCGACCTGGACTTGTCCGTATTAGACGAGATGCCCCCCGGACGCCAACCCGTCGCGACCCATATTTTGTTCCCGCTCGAACGGGAGCGCGCCTACCGGCTGATCCGCCGCGAAGTGGACGCCGGACGCCAGGCGTTTATCATTTACCCGTTGGTGGAAGAAAGCGAAAAGACCGAGGCCAAAGCCGCCGTGGAAGAACACGAACGCCTGAAAACGGCCATTTTCCCGAACTACAGCCTGGGTCTCCTGCATGGACGCCTGCGCCCCGACGAAAAAGACGAGGTGATGACGCGTTTCCGGGACCGGGAGCATCAGGTGTTGGTTTCGACGTCGGTGGTGGAAGTGGGGGTGGATGTGCCGAATGCGACGGTGATGATCATCGAGGGGGCGAACCGGTTCGGGTTGGCGCAACTGCACCAATTCCGCGGGCGGGTCGGGCGCGGGCAGGAGAAATCCTTCTGTTTGCTGATCCCCGACACGGACGAAAAAGCCGAAAATGAACGCTTGAACGCGATGACCGAGACCAACGATGGGTTTGTGTTGGCCGAACGCGACCTGTCTCAGCGTGGCCCCGGCGATTTCCTGGGCACACGGCAGGCCGGGTTCTCCGAATTAAAAATGGCAAGCCTGACGGATGTGATGTTGATCGAAAAAGCACGCCGCCACGCCCAAGACGTTTTTGCGACTGACCCCGATTTGACCGATCCCGATCACCATCTCCTCACCCGCGCGGTGAGCCGCTTCTGGGGAGAGGGAGAAGGGGATATCAGTTAATGAGTGTAATGAAGTAATGAGTAATGAAGCAAATTCATTACTCATTACTTCATTATGGATGACAAATCTTTCCTAATTTTCAAGCTGAACCTCTCTATAGACTATGATAAAAGCCGTTTTCCCAGGTACTTTTGATCCCATCCATTTCGGACACATGGATATTGCCCGCCGCGGGGCGGAGATGTTCGATGAAGTGATTATTGCGGTATATGACAAGCCGCTCAAAAATCTGGTTTTTGGGGCGGAACAACGCCTGGCCCTGGTACGCGAGGCGTTTGCCGAAGACCCCAAAATCCACGTGATGCCGTTTAGTGGGCTGGTCGTGGAGTTTTGCCGGGCGGTCAACGCCCAGGTGATTGTACGGGGGTTACGCGTCTTTTCGGATTTTGAGCACGAGTTTCGGATGGCGCATGCCAACCGCCGTCTGGCCCCGGACATTGAGACGATGTTGTTCATCACGCAGGAACAGCACACGTTCCTTTCCTCCACCACCGTGCGGGAGATCGCCTCGTTGGGGGGAGACATCCGCACGATGGTACCGCCGCATGTGCAAAAGGCTTTGAACGATCAATTCAACACATCATCCGACGGGCGCGATGGACGGCATATGACGTCGTTGAGGGATTGATATATAGTTTCGGGCTAATCTCTACCCTGGCTGAGTAGTTAGGTGTCGTATAGCGTATTGCGTATTTCGTAACGCTTCAAAATATAAAAACGGAATACGAGTGCCCATTGAATTGCTGTGATAGCTGAGTTGACGAATTTTTTGTTTGTGTGTAATCTTAGAGGCATCTTAACTCGTTAATACCCGCACCCTTGCGGAGGCCCTGAAATGGATATTTTGCACCTTGTTGACCGTTTAGAAGAATTATTCAACCAAAGCCGCTCCATCCCCTTGACGCGCCAAGTGGTCGTGGATGAAGATCGGATGCTCGATCTTGTGGATCAGATGCGCGTCTCGATCCCGGAAGAAGTCAAAAAAGCCCAACAAATCCTCGCCCAACGCGACCGCATCCTCGCCCAATCGCAGGAAGAAGCCAATCGAACGGTTTCGCTGGCCCGCGAAAAAAGCGATCAGATGATGGAAAAAGACGCCGTTGTCCAGGCCGCCAACTCCCGCGCGGAGCAGATCATCGCCCGCGCCCGGGCAGAGGCGGAAGGGATTCGGGATGAGGCAGACCGGTATGTCGTGGAACGTCTCGCTACGTTGCAGATGGAGTTGGAACGGATTTTGAATCAGGTTCGGAACGGGATTGCGACCGTCGAACGGGATTTGTACCCCGATGAACAGGGGGCGCAACTCGTCGAGGGCGAAGTCGTCGCAGAGTAAGAATTCATCCATAAAAAAAGGAGCGGGTCGGGCTGTACAGCCCGACCCGCTCCTTTTTTTATGGCAATTTTGTAGTGACGACTTCAGTCGTTAGGGGCAACAAACGATTGAAATCGTCACTACGGCCCGAATCTGTGATCTACCAAAACTCACAAGCCCCGCTCCGGCTTGACGAAACGCCGTTCGATCATTTTATCCACGAACCCTGGCACCATATTGTTGAGCCAGACGGAGTACCGCATCATCCAGGGGATGACGGCAATCGCGCGGGGGCGGCGCGCCAGACGATAGACCGCTTCCGCCACCCGTTCGGGGGTGAGACGCAACCAGCGGGGGGTGGCAATGCCCGTTTTCCGTTTGGTGGAGCCGCTCTTTTGGGCAAATTCCGTTTCCACGCCGCCGGGGAAAATGGCGGAGACGTGGACGCCCCAAATGCTCACTTCCCGCCGCAATGCCTGCGAAAAGCCTCGCACGCCAAATTTGCTCGCCGCGTAAATGGTGTAGGTTGGGGTCCCCACGAGTCCGGCGATGGAAGACATGTTGATGATGTGCCCTCTCCGGCGCTGGATCATGTGGGGCAGAACCGCGCGGGCGCAGTAGATCATGCCCAGCAGGTTGGTATCCAGTTGGGCTTTGATGTCCCGGATGGGGTCCAGCGCTTCCAACCACCCCAAACGCCCGAAGCCTGCATTGTTGAAGAGGACGTCAATTTGCCCGTAATGCTCGAGGACGGTTGTCACCATCTGTTCGATGGAGGTGAAATCGCTGACATCGGATTGCACGGGGAACGCGTCCCCGCCCGCGGCGCGGATTTCGGTCGCGATCGTTTCCAGACGTTCGAGACGGCGAGCGGTGAGGGCGACGCGGTAGCCGCGTTGGGCAAACAAACGGGCGGTCATCTCGCCAATGCCCGAGGACGCGCCCGTGATGAGGATGACGGGGGAGGTGGGGTTCATAGGTTTTACCATTTGGGGGACATATACATTGTCAACCTTCGGAAGTCTTTGGGAGACGCTTTTACGAGGCGTTGTTTGCAAACTGGGTTTTTCTTTTTATGAAAGCGATTTGGAGACTTCCGAAGTTTTGGGTTTTATGATCGAGAGGGCGACCCCGCCCGCGAGCAGATCACATGCGAGCCAGAAGAAGGTGGGCAGGGAGGGGACCGCGTCGGCGGAAAGCAGGTGAATGGCGAGGTTGATCCAGTTGGCGGTGCTGTAACAGGCCATTGCCAGGAGGAGTAAACTGGTCATGTGGCGTTGATGCGTTTCCCGTGCATCCAGGCTCCACGCCGCGTAGAGTAAGGCGATATCGAGCACGGGGTAGATGGCGTAACCGAGCACCAGGGGCCAGGCGAGGGTGGGCGGGAGGGTCGCGCGGGCTTGGTACAATTCCAGGGCGACGAGACCCGCCGCGAGGGCGGTAACGAGCACGGTCATCCATATCCGGCGGGAGGAAGGGGTTGCGCCCGCCGCGGGAGCGGGGGCGAAAAACAAAAAGGCCGCCAGCAAGACCGCGTACCGGGCGAGATAAAAACTATCCACCCAGGAAAGCGCGGGGATGGGGGCGTTGCCCAGCATTTCGTATACGATCCAGGCGATATTCCCGCTCAAGCCGATGGTCCAGCCGAGGGCCAACAGGGTGACAAAAGGGCGGTTCTGCGTGGTCCGGCGTGCGGCGAGCCAGAGCAGGGTGATGACGATCAGGTTGAGGGGATACCCCAGGGCGGAGAGGGTGTAGTAGAGAGGGGTTTCGGTCATGCTTGGAATAGTGTATCAGAAATCAAAGGGATGGGTAACGGCATCCTTCCCCGTCAACACCCCCTTCAAGCCCTCCATCCCATTTGGGATAAATAAATAGGCTTCATCTGTGTTAAAATTCAGCTACCGTTCCCTATAAAAAAGGAGTTTCCCATGAGCGTGCTCACCCTGGAAGGAATTGTCGAAAATGGGCAGATACGTTTAACAACGGGGATGCATCTGCCTGAAAAAACAAAAGTTTATGTGGTTGTCCCTGAAGTCCCCGCCCAAAAGACCGCTCGAATTTACAGCCCCAGACTGGTCAACCCGAAACAGGCCGACGATTTCAAAATGGAAGTCATTGAGGAACCTTCTCAAAATTAGGACTTTTCTAAATAACCCCTCTGCCTTCCCAAAAGCCGCTCCCCTCAGCGGCTTTTTTCATTCCCAAGTCTTCAGGGGGGGTGGACGTAGACTTCCATCCCCACCTGACACCCTCTCCCCCCTAAAAACTGAATACTGACTACTGACTACTGACTACGGATGACTGCCCTACACCGTCGCCGTCCCTTTCCCCGTCAACACCCCCTTCAAGCCCTCCATCATCCCCAAATGCCGATTATCGTGGCCCATAAAATCAATGATCGCGCGGCGCGCACCCAGGATGGTTTTGCGCGTCTTTTCGTCGGATTCGTCGTCGGGGTCTTGAAGCTGGCGAAAGAGTTCATCCACTTTTTCGGCGATTTCATCGGCGGCGGACAGGGCGCGGCGGGCGTAGGCGAGAATGGCCTCCTTGTCGGGGAGCGGGATGTTCGCCGCGTCACCTTCGAGCATTTGCCCGGTTTGTTGTTCACCCAACTGCGCGGGGTCAAGCCCCCATTGGGCGGCGAGGCCCTCCGTCTCCCACAGGTTCGGGGAGACGCCTACTTGCGGCAGGCGGTCGGCAATGATTGCCTGTAAATCGTCCGTCCAGCGGGCGAGATGCCAGAGGTGGAACCCGATGGAGGGTGTGTCGGCGTTAGCTTTCCACGCGACCTGTTCATCAGTGAGGCCTTCAACGAGTTTGAGGGCCAGTTGGTGGGGGAGTTTATAAAACGGGCTGATTTCGTGTCCGGTGGTGTATTCCATGAGGTACTCGCTTTGAGGTTGGGGGCTTATTTTTGACGCTAACGGTTTGAGGATTATAAGGACCTTTTTGACGCAAAGGCGCAAAGGTGCAAAGGTTTTAAGAATTCTTGGCGGCTTGGCGACTTGGCGTCAAAGACTCATGTTAAAAATTACTCCATGAAGAGATAGGAGGTGGGGGCTTATTTTTGACACAAAGGCGCGAAGGTGCAAAGGTTTTAAGAATTCTTGGCGGCTTGGCGGCTTCGCGTCAAAGACTCATATTCAAAATTACTCCATGAAGAGATAGGAGGG
>WBZL01001121.1_pt1 | contig 28753 bp, 27 predicted proteins | sample 5204291 | NCBI WGS metagenome assembly WBZL01 (sample SAMN12344345, study PRJNA552823) | activated sludge metagenome | biome: Activated sludge suspended growth; feature: Nitrification reactor; material: Wastewater; isolation source: activated sludge from nitrification reactor of wastewater...
GTCAGGGCAAGGGTCCCATGCACCGGGGTGGCCAGGACGCCACGGCGGTCAACATGTTGGGCCTGCAGACCGTGCAGACCGTCATCAAGCAGATGCGGGACTTCGTGGACCAGGTTTACATCCCCGACCTGCTGGCCATCGCCTCCTTCTACAAGGACTGGGGCGCCATCGGCGACTCGGGCGGCAACTACCTGTCCTTCGGCGATATGCCGGAAAAGGACATGTGGACGCCGGAATCCTTCCTCATCCCGCGCGGTGTCATCCTTGGCGGCGACATCAGCAAGGTGCACCCCATCAACCTGGACGACGACAGCGAAATCCAGGAATTCGTCAATCACGCCTGGTACAAGTACAAGGCCGGCGACGACAAGGGCCTGCATCCCTGGAAGGGCGAGACCGAGTTCAACTACACCGGACCCAAGCCCCCCTACGAGCACCTGGACGTGGACCAGAAATACTCCTGGCTCAAGTCCCCGCGCTGGAAGGGCAAGCCCATGGAAGTGGGCCCGCTGGCCCGGGCGCTCATCATGTACGCCACCGGCAACAAGCAGATGAAGGAACTGGTGGACTACACCCTCAAGACCCTGGATGTGCCGGTCACCGCCCTGTTCTCCACCCTCGGCCGCACCGCGGCGCGCGGCCTGGAAAGCAAGGTCCTGGCCGACGCCATGCAGGGCATGTTCGACAAGCTGCTGGCCAACATCAAGGGCGGCGACGTGCGGACCTTCAACGATCAGTACTGGGATCCCTCCAGCTGGCCGAAGTCCATGCATGGTGTCGGCCTCATGGAAGCGCCCCGGGGTGGTCTGTCCCACTGGATCGTCATCGAGGACGGCAAGATCGACAACTACCAGGCCATCGTGCCCAGCACCTGGAACGCCGGTCCCCGCGATACCGCCGGCCAGTCCGGACCCTACGAGGCGTCGCTGCAGCACAACCACGTGCTGGCCGATCCCAAGCAGCCCCTGGAGATCCTGCGCACCATCCACAGCTACGATCCCTGCCTGGCCTGTGCCGTGCATGTGACCGATCCGGAAGGCGAGGAACTGGTTCAGGTGAAAGTGAAGTAAGGCGCCCCTTCCTCCCCGGAAGGGGACGTGAAGGGAGGTGTGATATGAGAGTCGAACGAAAACAAGCTGTTGCAACACCACACGCGGTAGGCAAGACCTACGGTTGGGGCGGGTGGAAGATGCCCATCTTCCACCCCAACGACCCCGAGTACTGTGAATACGGCTGCCCGATCTGCACCCGCGCGAGACGGGGAGTGCCGTGGGCCGTCGCCGTCCAGAAGGCCGAACTGGCCCTGACCCTGGGTGGTTGTCCCTGGGGCCGCGCGCGCCACCGCAAATACGGGATTTCTCCCGATCAAACCCTACCCAACCTGACCCACTGACGGGTCGAGAAGAACATGGACGATCCGCTCAAACGCTTATTGGAAGCCGAAGCCCGCGCGCAAGGCATCATCGACGCGGCCAGCATGGAACGCCAACGCCTCCTGGACGAAGCGCTGGCCGCCGCGCGCGAGGCCGAGGTCCGTTTCGAGGCGGGACGCGCCGAGTTGCGCGCCCCCTTCTTGAAAGAGGCCAACAGCCGGGCCGACCAGGCCGTGGCCGAGTTGGCCCGCAAATACGAGGAGCGTCAGCGCAACCTGCGCGACATGTCCTCACGGCATGAACAGGAGGCGGTCGACGCCGCGCTGAATCTGCTGCTCGACCCGACCCTTTGATGTGGTTATTTGAAGGGTAATGTCGTGTCAGCCTATCTGAACACCCGCGTCAGCCTCTATTCCGGTCGCCTCTGGCAGCCGGCGGACTTCGATGCCGTCCTCAAGACTCCCGATGAGGAAATGGCCGCCGCGCTCAGCAGCCGGGGCCTGGATCAACTCGCCGCCGGCTACAGCTTCGATAGCCAGGATAACCGCTCCCTTGAACAGCGCCTGATCGCCGAGGTGCTGGAAGAAACCAAGGTGCTGATCCGCCCGCTCACCGGCGCCGCCCGCGGTTTTCTCATTTACTGGACCGGACGCATCGAGATCACCAACGTCAAGACCCTGCTGCGCGGCAAGATGACCGGGGAACGTCCCGCCACCTTGATCAACCGGCTCACGCCCATGGGGTCCTTCGGCAGCCTGGATATCCAGGACCTGGCCCATGCCGAGGACGTGAGCGAACTGCTGCGCCGTCTGGAAGCCGGTCCCTATGCCGGCATCGTGCGCCATGCCCGGCGCGCCTTCGAGGATAGCCACGACCCGTTCATCCTCGATGCCGCCCTGGACCGGGGTTACTACGAGGGCCTGGCCCATCGCGCCCAACCCCTGGAAAACGAGGCCGGCGACTCGTTCCGACGGCTGATGGGGGCCTTGATCGACCGCATCAACCTGGTCTGGTTGTTGCGCTACCGTTTCAACTACAACCTGCCGCCGGCCCAGGTTTACTTCCTGCTGGTGGCTTCCCGCTACAGCCTGCCGTCGTCGCGTCTGCGGGAACTGGCGGCCCTGGGCAGCCCCGAGGCGATCCTGGACGCCCTGCCCGAGCCCCTGCGCGCAAGCCTGCGTGGCGCTCCGGACATTCCCGGCATCTTTTCGCGCATGGAGATCGCCGCCGCCGAGGTCGCCGCCAAGGTGCTGCATTCCGGCGCCCCCGCCATTGCCCGCGCCTTCGCCTACCTGATTCTGCGGGAACGGGATCTGCGCGCGGTGAGGGCCATCCTGCGCGGGCGACACCTGAAACTGCCCGTGGCCGACATCCGCCTCGCCATGTATCGGTCATCCGAAGAAGGGAATGCGTGATGTTCCGCGCCGAACCTCTGGTCCGAATCCGCTTGCACATGCTGGCTTCCGAGGCGCCCGACGCCGCCCTGGAACTGGCCCGCTTCGGTATCTTCAGCCCAGCCCAGTATGCGTCCGAAGCCTTGACCGAAAGCCCGGCCGAGGCCTATCGGGAAGCCTGGCTGGAGGCTGAATCTCGTGTTTCCAAGCTGCTGGAGCGATGCGGGAACATGGGCGAGATGGTAATTCCGGAAGGTGCCGCCGCCCCCACCCTGGCTGATCTGGAGGAACTCAACACATGGCTCAAGGGGGTCTGGAATACCTGCCTCTCCGCCCATGAAGGCGAGGCCCGCATCCAGGAGGAAGTCCGCCACCTGGATGCCCTGGAGGAAACCCTGGGCAAACTGGAGCGCCTCAATGTGGACCTGGCCCATTTGCTGCGGGAGGATGGCTTGCTGGCGGTGAACATCGGCAGCCTGCCGGCCCAGAACGTCAGACGGGTGGGGGAGGCCCTGACCATGACGGGTTCCCTGGTCTCCACCTTCGACCAGGTTGGCGATCAGGCCTACGCGGTCATCGCCGGTCCCCGCGACCGCCAGGAAGAAGTCCGGGGTCTGCTGTCCCAGGCCGGCTGGCGGGAATTGCCGGTGCCCCAGGAACTGCGCACCCATCCCCAGGCCGCCCGGGCCTGGCTGGCGGAAGAACGCAAGCGCGTCGAGGAGCTCAACGTGGCGGGCTGCGCCGCCATGGACACCCTGCGCGGCCAGTATCGTTCCGGCCTCGATGAGGCGCGCCTGCGCGTCACCCTCGGCCGTCCCCTGGCGGAAGCCGCCGTGGCCGGGGTGCGCGGACGCGGCGGCCTGGCCGGCCTGTCCGGCTGGATTCCCCGGCGTCGCGTCGAGGAACTGAAGGCTGCCCTGGAGGCCCGTTTCCACGGGCGCTACTGGCTGGATGTGAAGATCCCGACACGCGAGGAGGCTGGTCAGGTGCCCTCCCTGGTGAGCTATCCGGGCTGGCTCAAGCCCTTCGTGCCCTTGGTGAAGAGCTATGGCGTGCCGCGCTATGGCGAGTTCGACCCGACCCTGCCCTTCGCCCTCACCTACCTGCTCCTGTTCGGCGCCATGTTCGGCGACATCGGCCATGGCGCGATCATCCTGGTGTTGGCCGCCGCCCTGTTCAGGAAACTGGGCAAGATGGCATGGATCGGTGTCGCCGCCGGGGCCGTTTCGATGCTGTTCGGCCTGCTCTATGGCAGCATCTTCGGCTACGAGGACGTCATCGAACCGGTCTGGCTCTCGCCCCTGCACAATCCCATCCATGTCCTGACTGTGGCGGTGGGTTTCGGCGTCGGTTTCATCGTGCTGACCCTGCTGGTGAATGCCCGCAACAAATACACGGCCGGCCACGTGGAGGAGGCACTGTTCGACTCCACCGGCCTGGCGGGCCTGCTGTTCTACCTGGGCGCGGTGGGGGGCGTGGTCAGTATGGCCGGCGGCGCCGACCTGGCGACACCGTCATGGATGCTGGCCGGCATCGGCATCACCATCGTCGCCCTCTACAAGTGGATCGAAACCCGGGCGGGATTGGGCGAGCGCATCCTGGTAACCGCCATCGAGTCCCTGGAAACCGGCATCAACCTGTTCGCCAACACCTTGTCCTTCATGCGTGTGGCCGCCTTCAGCCTGAACCACGTCGCACTGGCTTTGGCCGTGTTCACCCTCGCGAACGGGCTCGATACCGCTGGCCACTGGATCACCATCACTCTCGGCAACGTGGTCATCATCGTGCTGGAGGGCGGCATCGTCGCCATCCAGGCTCTGCGGCTCATGTATTACGAAGGCTTCTCCCGCTTCTTCAGCGGGGATGGAACGGAATTCGTGCCCCTGAAACTGGCGGGCGTGAAGTAATTGGTGAGTTGGATTGTTCGAGTTTTTTAGGAGAAAAAAATGAGCTGGCTGATTGCATTGATGGGACTTTCCGTGGCCGCCACCATCGCGGCGGGCGTATGGCTGGAGATGAAGCCGCGTCGTTTGCCCTCCCCGAATTGGCTGAAGGGCGGAGTCCTGGCCAATGTGCTCCTGTTCGGCGTAGCCATGGCCGCCACGTTGCTCATGGGCGTCCAGGAAGTCATGGCGGCGGAGCCCATTGCCGGAGCGGTAATGGAAATCTCCATGGGCAAGGGCCTGGCCTTGATCGGCATCGGCCTGCCGACGGCGCTGGCCGCCATCGGCGCCGGTATCGCCCTGGGCCCGGTCGGCTCCGCCGCCCTGGCCGTGATCGCCGAAAAACCCGAAATGTTCGGCCGGACCCTGATCTACATGGGCCTGGCGGAAGGTATCGCGATTTACGGCCTGGTCATGTCCATCCTGTTGCTGGGCAAGATTTGAGGAGTCGAGCGTGAAGGCCGACGCGGAAAGACCGCTGGCCGGCGGTCGTCTGGTGGTCCTGGGCAGCGCGGGGCTGACCGACGGCTTCAGCCTGATCGGCGCCGAGGTGCATGCCGATGCCGATCCGGCCAAGGTCGAGGAAGTGCTTGGCCAACTGGTCAGGGATGGCAGCGAGGCCCTGGTCCTGCTGGAATCCAGCCTGGCCCATGCCGGCGGCCATTGGTTGAACCGCCTGCGCAACGAAGGCGGGCGCATCGTGGTGACCGAACTACCGTCCCTGTCGGCCCCCCACGATTACGCCCCCGCCGTCGATGAGGTGGTGCGGGCGGTGCTGGGGCCGGAAGCCTTGAAATGAGTGGGCGGCATGACGTGGTGTTGCTTGGCTTTCCCTCCCTCGGATGGGGGAGGAGGCGAAGCTCCTGGAGAGAAACATGGAAGCAGATGCACAAGTACTGCAACTCGAACAGGCACTGATCCGCCAGGCCGAGAGCCTGGCGCGGGAACAGCGCGAGCGTGCCGATTCGGGCAAGGCGCGCATCCTGAACGAAGCCACTGACAAGATCCGGCTGGCTGAAGAACGTGAGGTGCTGTCGGCCAAGGCGGAGGCGGAAAAGATCGTGCGTCGCCACACCCAGGCGGCGGAGACCCGGCTCGCCGCCGAACTGGACAGGCTGCGCTGGGCGCTGACCGAGTCCACACTGGCCGGCGTAAAGCTGGCCTTCCAGGTGTTGGTGAATGACGATGCCCGCTACCCGGCGGTGCTGGAACAATGGCTGGCCGCCGCCGCGCGGGCGCTACCCGACGGCGACCTGGTGGCGGAAGCGCGGGGCTCCGATCAGCATCGCCTCGCGCCGGTCTGGGCCGAGATGGTCGCCCGTGCCGCGCCCGGCAGAAAGGTGGAACTGGCCACCCACGGCCGGATCAGCGAGGGCGGCATCCGAGTGCGTCTCGCGGACAACCGAGCCCAACTGGACCAGACCTTCGAGGCCCGCCAGTCCCGGATGGCCGACGAACTGGCCCGGGTGGCCATGGAACGCCTGTTCGCCAGCGCCCCGGATCTGGGCACGCTGGTGCATGGATGATGCTGGGAAGTGGGAAATGGGCAGTGGTGAGTCGGGGTTTCCCCACTACCCACGATCGACTACCCACTCCCGATAAAGGAAATTAAATGGGCAAAATTCTTGAAATCAACGGTCCCCTGGTCAAGCTGCAACTGTCTGACGCCGTGCTTGGCGAGCAGGTGCGGGTAGGGAAAATCGGCCTGGTGGGCGAGGTCATCGGCCGCGACGGCGATACCGCCCTGGCGCAGCTTTACGAGGATACGGCGGGCCTGCGGCCCGGCGAAGTGGCGGAAGGACTGGGCTGGCCCCTGTCGGTGGAACTCGGCCCGGGTCTGCTCAATGCCATCTTCGACGGCGTGCAGCGGCCATTGAACGCGGTCTGGGAACAGAGCGGCGACCGCATCGCCCGGGGTGTCGCTGTCCCTTCCCTGCCCCGGGACCAACGCTGGCATTTCGTGCCCGACCCCCGGCATCGCGCGGAAACCACCGTGGCCGGCGGCGACGTGCTGGGCACGGTGCAGGAAACCGAATCCATCCAGCACCGCATCCTGGTGCCGCCCCTGCTCCACGGCGAACTCATGGAACTGGCGCCGGAAGGCGATTACACCATCGAAGAGGTGATCGGCCGCGTGAAACTGGCCGACGGCCGCATCGAGAAGCTGCATCTGTTCCACCGCTGGCCGGTGCGCACCCCGCGGCCGTTCAGGCGGCGCGACCACGCGGTGAAGCCCCTGCTCACCGGGCAACGCATCCTGGATACCTTCTACCCCCTGCTGAAGGGCGGCAAGGCGGCCATTCCCGGCCCCTTCGGCGCCGGCAAGACCATGCTGCAGCAGCAAATCGCGCGCTGGTGCAATGCCGAGATCGTCATCTACGTGGGCTGCGGCGAGCGCGGCAACGAGCTCACCGACGTGCTGGAGTTCATGCCCGAACTGAAGGATCCCCACACCGGCCGGCCCCTGATGGAACGCACCCTGCTGGTGGCCAACACCTCCAACATGCCGGTGGTGGCGCGGGAAGCCTCCATCTACGTCGGCGTCACCCTGGCCGAATACTTCCGCGACCAGGGCTATGACGTGGTCATGGTGGCCGACTCCACCAGCCGCTGGGCCGAAGCCCTGCGCGAAGTGGCCGGCCGTCTCGGCCAGATGCCGGTGGAGGAGGGCTATCCCGCCTATCTGGGCTCTCGTCTGGCCGCTTTCTACGAGCGGGCCGGTCGCGTGGAAACCCTCTCCGGCGACCACGGCTCGGTAACCCTGATCGGCGCGGTGTCGCCCCCCGGCGGCGACTTCTCCGAGCCGGTCACCAGCCACACCAAGGAAATCATCCAGACCTTCTGGGGGCTCTCCAAGGAACTGGCCGACGCGCGCCATTACCCGGCGGTGGACTGGCTGGAAAGCTTCTCCGGCTACGTCCCCTCCGCCGCGAAATGGTGGGCGGAAAACGTGGATGCGGGCTGGGAAGCCGCCCGGGGCGAGGCTCTGGACCTGCTGGCCGCCTCGGAAGAACTGCAACGCATCGTCAACCTGGTGGGGGTGGAAGCTTTGTCCAGCGAACAGCGCTGGACCCTGGAAGCCGCCGGCCTCATCAAGGAAGGCCTGCTGCAACAATCCGCCACAGATGAAATCGACAGCTTCTCCTCCCCGGAAAAGCAGTTCGCCCTGTTGTCCGCCCTGCTGGAAATCTATCGCCAGGGCATGAAGCTGGTGAAGCTGGGCGCCCCGGCCCGGCGTCTGATCCAGATGCCCTTGCTGGCCCAGGCCCGGCGTTGGAAGAGCCAGCACAAGTCCGAGGAAATCGCCGTGCTGAAGGAAAAGATCGCCCGGATTCCGGCCGAATTCGAGCAGATCGCGCAGGATTACGAGCAGGCCGCGCCAGCCGCCCGAGAATAAGGTAACGCCATGAAAAACATCGAATTCCGCACCGCCACTTCCGCCCAGGGTGGCCTCATCGTCATGGGTGGCGTGCCCGGCGTTTCCGCCGGCTCCCGCGTGTCCCTCAAGGACCACGCCGGCAACCTGCGCAACGGCCTGGTCATCCGCAGCGCCGACGACGCCGTACTGGTGGAAGTGTTCGAGGGCACCGACGACCTGGACCTGGAGCGTACCTGGGTGCGCTTCCTGGACGAGCCCTTCAAGCTGCCCGTGTCCCGCGACATCCTCGGTCGCGTGTTCAACGGCGCCGGCCTGCCCCGGGACGGACGCCCCCCCATCATTTCCGCCGACCGCCGCGACGTGAACGGCGAGCCCCTGAACCCGGCCGCCCGGGCCTATCCGCGGGAATTCATCCAGACCGGCATTTCCGCCATCGACGGCATGAACTCCCTCACCCGGGGCCAGAAGCTGCCCATCTTCTCCGGCGGCGGCCTGCCCCATAACCGGGTGGCGGCCCAGATCGTGCGCCAGGCCAAGCTGCTGGGCGAGGAATCCTCCGAATTCGTGGTGGTGTTCGCCGCCTTCGGCGCCTCCCACGCCGACGCCCGCTTCTTCCAGGAAAGCTTCGAGGAAAGCGGCGTGCTCAACAAGGTGGTGATGTTCCTCAACCTGGCCGACGAGCCGGTCATCGAGCGCCTGCTCACCCCGCGCGCGGCCCTGACCGCCGCCGAATACCTGGCCTACGACCTGGACTACCACGTGCTGGTGGTGATGACCGACATGACCGCCTACGCGGAAGCGCTGCGGGAAGTGGCCGTGCTGCGCGGCGACGTGCCGGCGCGGAAGGGCTATCCCGGTTACCTCTATTCCGACCTGGCCGAGATCTACGAGCGGGCGGGGCGGATCAAGAACCGGCGCGGTTCCATCACCATGATCCCGGTGCTGTCCATGCCTTCCGACGACATCACCCACCCCATCCCCGACCTCACCGGCTACATCACCGAGGGCCAGATCGTGCTGGGCCGGGAACTCTCCAACCAGGGCGTGTATCCCCCGGTCACCGTGCTGCCCTCCCTGTCGCGCCTGATGAAGGATGGCATCGGCAAGAACTTCACCCGGGAAGACCACCCCCACGTCGCCAGCCAGTTGTTCGCCAGCTATGCCAAGGCCCTGGAGATCCGCGGCCTGGCCGCCATCATCGGCGCCGAGGAACTGTCCGACGCCGACCGCCGCTACCTGGAATTCGCCGAGAACTTCGAGCGCCGCTTCATCGGCCAGGGCGAGGACGAGGACCGCAGCGTCTACGAGACCCTCAACCTGGCCTGGGACCTGCTCTCCATGCTGCCGCCGGAGGCCCTGATCCGGGTGTCCGAGGAGGAATTGGCCAAGTACCACAAGTGGCAGGCGGTGGCGGAGGCGGCATGAGGCGAGAAAAGGGAAAAGAGAAACGGGAAACGTGTGAAGTGCCACGCGATCCTGGTTTTTCCATTTCCCGTTTCCCGTTTCCCGTTTCCCGGACTCGATCATGAAAAAGCGCCTCTCCGTCCCCCCCACCAAGAGCGCCCTCCTCCAGGTCGGCCGCCAGGTCAAGTTCCTGGAACAGGGTCGGCAGATGCTGGAGAAAAAGCGGGACCTGCTCACCCGGCTGGTGTACGAGCGCCTGGCCCAGTATCGGGAATTGCGGGCCCAGACCGTCAAGGAACTGGCCGAGACCTACCACTGGCTGGGCATCGTGCAGATGCGCATGGGCGGCCAGATGCTGCGCCAGGCCTCGGTGGGCCTGAATCCAGCGGTGGCCCTGCGGGTCGTGGCCCGTTCCAGCGTCGGCGTGGAATATCCCAGCGTCAGCGCCGATCCCCTGCCGCTGCAACCCGTGGGCCTGATGTGGACCGATGTCAGTTTTGACGAGGCGCGTCTGCGTCTGCGGGAACTTACCGTCACCCTGGCCCGTCTTGGAGAGGCGGAAAACGCCCTGTGGCGCTTGCTGGCCGCCAGCCGCAAGACCCAGAAGCGGGTGAATGCCCTGAAGTACAACATCATTCCCCGCTACCAGGCCACGGTGCATCATATCCGCGCTGCCCTGGAGGAAGACGAGCGCAATACCCTGTTCCAGATCAAGGTATTGCGGGCAAGGGCGGCCGAAGCCGCGTAGGTTCCTCCCCCGTCCACGGTTGAGGGATCTTCGGAACCATCACCCGAGTCGAGGAGAGAACATGAAACGCCTGTACGCCCTGTTGCCTGTCCTGTGCGCCCCCCTGTTGGCGCAGGCCGACGCGCCCGCCGTCATCAAGATCCCCCGCCTGACCCTGGAGGCTTCCGAGAAGCTGGCCCAGGCCACCATCGCCGCCTGCCGCAAGGAGGGCGTCCAGATTAGCGTCACCGTGGTGGACCGCAGCGGCGATCCCATGGTGTTCCTGCGCGATACCCTGGCGCCACGGGTCACCATCGAGCTAAGCCGGCAGAAGGCCTACACGGCGGTGAATTTCAATGCCAGGCTCTCCGCCCTCGAGAACAACATCACGAGGCTTTTCCCTGTTTGGAGCGTTGACGGATTGGTTTTCACCACCGGCGGCATTCCCATCGAGGCGGCCGGCAACATCGTCGGCGCGGTGGGCGTGTCCGGCTCCACCGGCGAGCAGGACGAGGCCTGCGCGCGGGAAGGGCTGAAGGCCATCGCCTTCGATCTGGAGAGCGCCAGCCCCTGAGCTTGTGGTCGCGGCGCCGGCGCGGGGAGCGCCGGCGATCAGGCCGGTTTGGACGTCCGCGTCCTCAGGGATCCGTCTGGACCGGCGGCGGCGCCGGCGGCTGGAAAAAAGGGAAACTGAAAAAAGGGAACTGGGGCGGCTGATAGGCCGGGGGGCGGAAGTCCTGTGGCTGAAAAACCGGGGGTTGGTAGGCCGGAGGTTGGTAGGCCGGAGGTTGCTGGGGCGGCGGCGGGAAGAAGGGCACGATGGCCAGCGGCGGCGGCGGTGCCTGGACCGAGGCGGAGGTGTCGGGCCCCGCCATCTGTTCCTTCAGCTTTTCCTTCAGGTTGCGCTCCAGATCCTTTTCCAGTTGCCTGATCAGGTTGTCCATGTAGTGGCCGCCTTCCTTCTTCATGCGCACCAGCAGGATCTCCAGCTTGAAGGACAGGTCCGGGGGCAGGGTCACCTCCTCGCCCTTGAAGGCGGCGATGACCGAGTCGCGCATGTACTCGAACAGCAGGTCCAGTTCCTCCTCGGTGAAATAGCTGCGCAGGGAACGCCCCAGGTCCGACAGGCTGGGGCCGGGCGGGGTCGCGACCTGGGGCGGCGCCCCGTTGGCGGGCGGGGGCGAGGCCGGCGAACCGTTGTCGGCGGCCGACGCGAGGGGTAGGACAGCCATCCCGAGGCCCAGGGCCAGCAGGAACCCGGGAAGGCTGGAGCGTGCATGTTTCATCAAGGGTCACTCATAACGCAGGGCTTCGATCGGCGCCATGCGGGAGGCCTTGCGCGCCGGATACCAGCCGAAGAATACGCCTACCACGCTGGCGGAAGCCACCGAAAGAAGGATGGCGTGGGTCTGCAGGGTGACGTTCCAGCCAGCGAGCTGCCCCAGGGCGAGGGTGCCGCCGACCCCCAGGGCGATGCCCGCCAGGGCGCCCACCAGGGACAGGATGACCGCCTCGGCCAGGAACTGGGTGAGGATATCCTTGCGCCGCGCGCCGACCGCCAGGCGGATGCCGATTTCCCGGGTTCGTTCCGTCACCGAGACCAGCATGATGTTCATGATGCCGATGCCGCCCACCAGCAGGGACACCGAGGCCACGGCGGCGAGCAGGCCGGACAGGGCCTGGGAGGCGGCCTGTTCCGCTTCCACCACTTCCGACAGGTTGCGGATGTTGAAGTCGTCGTCCTGGTCCGGTTGCAGGCGGTGGCGCTGGCGCAGCAGTTCCCGCACCTGGGATTCCGCCTGCTTCATGTCCGCGCCATCCGCCATCTTGACGCTGACCTGGCCCACCGTGCGCAGGCGCCCGGGGGGCTGCCACAGGATGCGGCCCCGGGCCGTGGACAAGGGGATGAGCACGATGTCGTCCTGATCGACGCCCTCGGCGTTGCGCCCCTTGATATCCAGCAGTCCGACGATGGTGAAGGGCACGAATTTGACGCGGATGGTTTGTCCCACCGGGTCGGTGCCGCCGAACAACATCTGCGCCACGGTCTGGCCCACCACCGCCACCTTGGCGGAAGAGCGCAGGTCGTTCTCGTCCAGGGCGCGGCCGCTCGTCATCCGCCATTCCCGGGCGGCCAGGAATTCCGGCGTGACGCCGAAGATCTGGCTGGGCCAGTTCAGATTGCCATGGATGATCTGTCCCGATCCCCTCAGGGCGGGGGCGGCGGCCACGACGAAGGGCACCTCGTCCTGGATGGCGCGGGCGTCGGCCTCGGTCAGCGTGTTGCGGCCATAGGCGCTGATGCGCACGCCGCTGCTGGTGACCGTGCCGGGCATTACCATCATCAGGTTGGTGCCCAGGCTCTTGAGCTTTTCCGCCACCGTGCGCCGGGCGCCCTCGCCCACCGCCAGCATGGTGATGACGGCGGCCACGCCGATGATGATGCCCAGGGCGGTCAGGGCGCTGCGCATCTTGTTGGCGCGCAGGCTGCGCAGCGCGGAACGGCCGGTGTCGAGGAGGTTCATGGGTGGCGGGGGATGGTTTTTCTCCCCCGTTTAGTGAGCGTGGTTGTTGCCGCCTGGAAACTGGCGGCTTTACAACCACGGCCTACCCCTTGCGGGTGAAGGGGGGGCTGGGGGGGATTTCGCCGACCTTCGGGATTGCATGCGGCGTTAAATCCCCCCTGTCCCCCCTTTGTGAAAGGGGGGGACGCCATCGTGGAGTGCGCCAGCATGGCCATCAAGCCACCGCCAGCATGTCCGCCGCCCGGTGGGGCTGGTCCACCCGCCGGTCTTCCACCACCCGCCCGTCGCGAAACACCAGCACCCGCTTGGCGAAGGCGGCGATGTCCGGTTCGTGGGTCACCAGCACCAGGGTGATGCCGGCTTCGTTCAATTCCTGGAACAGGGCCATCAGTTCCAGGCTGGTCTGGGTGTCCAGGGCACCGGTGGGCTCGTCGGCCAGGATCAGGGGCGGGTCGTTCACCAGGGCGCGGGCGATGGCGACGCGCTGCTGCTGGCCGCCGGAGAGCTGCATGGGGCGGTGATGGGCGCGTTCCGCCAGGCCCACCCGGGCCAGTTTCTCCCGGGCGCGCCGGTGCCGTTCGGCGGCGGACACCCGGGCGTAGAGCAGGGGCAGTTCCACGTTCTCCTGGGCGGTGGCGCGGGGCAGCAGGTTGAAGTTCTGGAACACGAAACCCATGCGCTGGTTGCGCAGCTGGGCCTGGCGGTCCGGGTCCAACCCGGTGATTTCCTCGCCGTCCAGGATATAGCGGCCGCCGCTGGGCGCGTCCAGGCAGCCCAGCAGGTTCATGAAGGTGGACTTGCCCGAGCCGGACGGCCCCATGACCGCCACGAACTCGCCACGCTCGATGGCGAGACTGACGCCGCGCAGGGCCGGCACGGTGATTTCTCCGATGCGATAGTCGCGGGCGAGGTCGGTGGTCTGGATGAGGGGCATGAGCGTTGGTTGGCTACGGATGGGGGAAACGGGAAACGGGAAATGGGAAACGTAAAACCCGGGGGGTAATTCTCACGTTTCCCATTTCCCATTTCCCGTTTCCCGCCCTCCCTACATCCCCATCCCGAACGGCCGGGCCGGCTGCGCGGCCTTGTTCAGGCTGCCCGCCTCGATGCCCAGGATGATTTCCTGGTTGGCCTGGAGATCGCCCTTGAGCATTTCCGTGGCCTTGCCGTCGCTGACCCCGAGACGCACATTCACCGGCGCCGGATCGCCTTCCTTCAACACCCAGATGCGGCCGGGGATGCCGGGGCCTTCCCCTCTTTCCCGCATCTCCAGCTTGATGGGCGTGCCGTCGGCCTGGAGCGGGCGGAAACGCAGGGCTTCGTTGGGCAGCTTGAGCACGTCCTGGCGTTCCTCGGTGAGGATGCGGGCGCTGGCGGTCATGCCGGGCAGCAGCTTGAGCTCCGGGTTGTCCACCCGCGCCATGACGCTGTAGGTGACCACGTTGTTGCTGGTGATGGGCGCCTTGCGGATCTGGGTCACCTGGCCGCTGAAGCGCTCGCCGGGGAAGGCGTCCACCGTGAAGCGCATGTTCTGGCCGGTCTTCACCCGGCCCACGTCGGCCTCGTCCACCGCCACGTTCACTTCCATCTGGCGCAGGTCCCGGGCGATGGTGAACAGCACCGGCGCCTGGAACGAGGCGGCCACGGTCTGGCCCACGTCCACGTTGCGGCTGATCACCACGCCGTCCACCGGCGAGCGGATGATGGTGCGGTCCAGGTCCAGGCGGGCCTGCTTCAGGCCCGCCTGGCGCTGGGACACCAGGGCTCGGGCGCTGCCCACCTGGGACCGGGCCACGCCCACGTCGGCCTGGGCCAGGTTCCATTGTTCCCGCGCGGTGTCCACGGCGGCCTGGGCGGTGTCCAGTTCGGCGGCGGAGATGAATTCCTGCTTCACCAGGGCGCGCTTGCGCTCCAGGTTGCGGTTGGCGTCCTCCAGGGCGATCTTCGCCTTGGCCACTTCCGCCTGGCGCACGGCGAGATTGCCCCGGGCCACCTCCGCCGCGCTCTCGGCCGCCGCGAGGTCGGCTTCCGTCTGGGCGACGCGGGATTCGAAGGTCTCCGGGTCCAGGCGGGCGATGACCTGATCCCGCTTCACCTCGCTGTTGAAGTCCGCCTTGATCTCCTTGATCAGGCCGGAAACCTGGGAACCCACCTGGACCGTGACCAGGGCGCTCAGGGTGCCGCTGGCGGTGACGGCGGCCGAGAGGGTGCCCCGCTCCAGCTTGGCCAAGCGGTATCGGGGGCCGGATTCGGTCTGCTTCCAGGGTTGCCAGGCGTAGAGGATGCCCGCGACAACGAGAAGCAAGAGGGCGATCAGGGACCAGGTTCGGCGTCGGGACATGGAGGCGGGCGGCAAGTCAGTCCGATGGGGGACCCCGGAACAGCCGGGCGAGTTCCGCGCCCGGGTCGGCGGCGCGCATGAAGGCTTCGCCCACCAGGAAGGTATCGACCCGGTTTTCCCGCATCAGGGCCACGTCCGCTGGCGCCAGGATGCCGCTTTCGGTGACCGGGATGCGGCCGCCGTTTTCACCATCGGCGGCACGGATGCGGGGCAGCAGGTCCAGGGTGGTGGACAGGCTGGTCTCGAAGGTGCGCAGGTTGCGGTTGTTGATGCCCATCAGGGGGGTCGTGAGTCGGAGCGCGGACTCCAGTTCCTCGCCGTCGTGGCTTTCCACCAGCACGGCCATGCCCAGTTCATGGGCCAGGGCTTCCAGTTCCCGCATCTGCTCCAGGCCCAGGGCGGCGACGATGAGCAGGATGCAGTCGGCGCCCATGGCCCGGGCCTCGTAGACCTGGTAGGGATCGATCATGAAATCCTTGCGCAGCACCGGCAGGTCGCAGGCGTCCCGGGCCGCCTTCAGGTAGTCCGGCGCGCCCTGGAAGTAGTCCCGGTCGGTGAGCACGGACAGGCAGGCGGCGCCGCCCGCGGCGTAGCTGGCGGCGATCTCGGCGGGGCGGAAATCGGGCCGGATCACGCCCTTGCTGGGGCTGGCCTTCTTGATCTCGGCGATGACGGCGGGCTGGCGGTTGGCGATCCTGGCCCGGATGGCGCCGACGAAATCCCGCGCCGGCGGCATCCACTCGGCGGCTTCGCGCACGGCTTCCAGGGATTCGGCCTTCCTGGCGGCGGCCACTTCTTCGCGTTTGGTGGCGAGGATCTTGTCGAGGATGTCGGACATTTTGGGTGAGGAGTGAGGAGTGAGGAGGGTCAGGTTTCTTCCACCGGCACCCGGGGGGCGAGGGCGGTGAACAGTTCGTAGGCGATGGTGCCGGCGGCGGCGGCCACCTGCTCGACCGGCGGGTCCGCGCCCCAGAGGGTGACCGGGCTGCCCACGTGGGCCGTGGGCACGTTCGACAGGTCGGCGAACAGCATGTCCATGGACACGCGGCCCAGGGTGCGGGTGCGCTGGCCCTGGACGACGATGGGGGTGCCGGTGCCGGCGTGGCGCGGGTAGCCGTCGGCGTAGCCGCAGGCCACCACGCCCACCTTCATGTCCCGGTCGGCGACGAAGGCGGCGCCGTAGCCGACGCCTTCGCCTTTGCGTACCAGGCGGGTGGCGATGAGTGTGCTCTCCAGAGTCATGGCCGGCAGCAGGCCCAGGTCCGCGCCGGACTGATCGGCGAAAGGGGAGGCGCCATAGAGCATGATGCCGGGGCGGACCCAGTCGCCGTGGGCGGCGGGGTGGCGCAGCACGGTGGCGGAGTTGGCCACGCTGACCGGCAGTTTCATACCTTGCGTCGCTTCCCGAAAGCAGGCCAGGGGTTCATCGATGCCGATGCCCGCCTCGTCGGCGCGGGCGAAGTGGGTCATCAGGGTGATGCCGCCGACGTGGGGCGCGCCACGCAGCGCGGCCAGGGCGTCCGGCAAACGCTTGGGCGCCAGGCCCAGGCGGTGCATGCCGGTATCCACTTTCAGGAACACGTCCACCTTGTGTTCCAGCCGGGCCCTGGCCAGGATTTCCGCCTGATCCTGGCGATGGATCACCGGGCGCAGGCGCAGGCGGGCGATTTCCGGCAGCTCGTCGGGATGGAAGAAGCCCTCCAGCAGCACGATGGGATGGGTATAGCCCTCGCCGCGCAACAGGGCCGCTTCCTCGATGGACAGCACGGCGAAGCCGTCCGCCGCCCGCAGGGCCCGGGCCACCCGGACCAGACCGTGGCCGTAGCCGTTTGCCTTGATCACCGCCAGGATCTTCGAATGAGGCGCGGCCCGGCGCGCCACGGCCAGGTTGTGGGCCAGGGCGGCGCCGTCGATGCGGGCGATCAGGGGGCGGGACATCAGGCGGTGCGAGCGAGCCTGCTCCCCCCTTTGAAAAAGGGGGGCTGGGGGGGATTTCGCTGGAGGTGGCAAGGGTGGAGTGGGCTAAATCCCCCCTGTCCCCCTTTATCCCCGCATGGGGGCTTTATCAAAGGAGGGGACGCCTGGGTTAGGGTGGCGGCGGGAAACTTACTCGCCATACCCGCCACCCCCCCCGGCGAAGCTCTCGAATCGTGTGTATTCGCCCAGGAAGGTGAGACGCACCATGCCGATGGGGCCGTTGCGCTGCTTGCCGATGATGATCTCGGCGGTGCCCTTGTCCTGGCTGTCCGGGTTGTAGACCTCGTCCCGGTAGATGAACAGGATCACGTCGGCGTCCTGTTCGATGGCGCCGGATTCCCGCAGGTCGGACATCACCGGGCGCTTGTTGGGGCGCTGTTCCAGGGAGCGGTTCAACTGGGACAGGGCGATCACCGGCACGTGCAGTTCCTTGGCCAGGCCCTTGAGGGAGCGGGAGATCTCGGAGATTTCCGTGGCCCGGTTCTCGCTCTGGCCGGCGGCGCCGGACATCAGTTGCAGGTAGTCGATGACGATCAGGCCCAGGGGGCGGTCGCCCTGGCATTGCCGCGCCAGGCGGCGGGCGCGGGCGCGCACCTCCATGGCGGTGAGGCCGGGCGACTCGTCGATAAAGAAGGGGGTCTCGTTCAGGCGGCCCAGGGCGTGGGTCAGGCGCGGCCAGTCGTCCTCGCCGATGCGGCCGGTGCGCAGCTTGTGCTGGTCCAGGCGGCCCACGGAACCCAGCATGCGCATGACCAGCTGGCTGGCGCCCATTTCCATGCTGAACACCGCCACCGACATGTTGGCGTCCAGGGCCACGTTCTCGGCGATGTTCAGGCTGAAGGCCGTGTTATGGGTCACCACGTCCTGGTCGGTGATGTACAAGCGCGCGGGATGGCTGACGGCGATGCATTGGCATTCGGCCTCGCGGCTGGGCGTGATGGCGGAGAAGGTCAGGCGCTTGTGGCGTTGCCAGCTTTCCGGCAGGCGCGCGAGCTTTTCCGATTGCAGCAGCAAGGAACGCGGTTCCGGGTGGTGGATATGGCAGACATGGGCGGGCAGACCAGGACGGCGTGCCGTGTCATGGGCGCCGCGGAAATGGGGTTGCTTCTCGGAGATCGAACACCAGCCGCCCAATGAACGCACGAGTTCGGCGACATCCTCGGCCAGGCGTCCGCTTGCGGTGGACAGACGGATGCTGCCCCATTTTTCCACCCAGCCATCGGTATCCAGCAGGCCCCGCAGCACATCCAGCCTGGCGGCCCGGTTCGCTTCCAGATACTGGCGGGGAATGAATTTGTGGGCGCTGTCGATATCCCATAACCCCATCCGTTCCAGGTTCTGGCGGAGGGGGTTGATGGTGGGGCGGTCGCCGCGTGGCAGATCGGCCAGCGTCTTGCGGATGATGCGGTAATCGTAGTTGCCGGCGTGGGTGACCGTCATCACCTCGCCGATACGGCTTCCGACGCGATACAGCATCTCCTCCGATGCGGTGGAAAAGCGCAGGGCGGTGCCGGATAGGGAGCCATCGCCCAGCAACGCGCCCAATAGCCAGGGGTCGATGGGCAAGGCTTCGTCATGGCCGAATTCGCCGTTGTGTGGGTCGATCCACAAACGGTCGCGGTATCGCACCCGCGTCAGCATGGTCATGACCTGATCGGTGCGCAGCACGCGCGGGGCCGGCCAATCACGGTAGTGAACACGCCAGAGATGTTCGGCGCAGCATTCCGCCGAGCGGCCGTCGGAGAAACGCACCCGGTAAATCTGGCGACGTCCCTGGGGATAGATGCCCTGGACGATGGATGGCCGTCCATCCAGGGAAGCCAGCTCGTCACCGATCTTCAGGTCGCCCATCGGCCGCCATCCGATGCGCGTCCTGACCTTGGCGTCCAGAGGCTGGGCCTTGCCCATGGAGGGGCGGCCGGCGACGATGATCAGGTCGCCGGGTTGCAAACCCGAGGTCTTGGTGTCCAGGTCGGTGAAGCCGGTGGGCACGCCGGTGACCTCGCTGGGGTTGTCCCGGTTGTAGAGTTCGTCGATGCGGGTGACCACTTCCATGAGCAGGGGCTGCACGGCCTGGAAGCCCTGGGTGGTCTTGGCGCCGGCTTCCTTGATCTCGAACACCCTGGCTTCCGCCTCGTCCAGGATCTGGGCGGCGGTGCGGCCGGCGGGGGAGAGGGCGGAATCGCTGATCTGGGCGCCCACTTCCACCAGTTTGCGCAGCACCGAGCGTTCCCGCACGATTTCCGCGTAGCGGCGGATGTTGGCGGCGGAAGGGGTGTTCTGGGCCAGGGCGGCCAGGTAGGCCAGGCCGCCGGCGTTGTCGAGCTGGTCCAGGGATTCCAGGGCCTCGGCAACGGTCACCACGTCGGCGGGCTTGTTGTCGTCGATGAGGCGGACGATCTGTTTCCAGATGGCCTTGTGGTCGGCGCGGTAGAAATCCTGCTCGTTGATCAGGTCCGCCACCCGCTCCCAGGCGGTGTTTTCCAGCATGAGGCCGCCCAGCACCGACTGCTCCGCCTCCACGGAATGGGGCGGCAGCTTGAGGGCGGACAGTTCGGGATCGAAGACGGCGGACATGGAGCTTGGAGGTATTGGCGGATTCCTTCGGCGAAGCGGCATTGTAATTCGGGATGGGATGCCCTGCTCGGGGCGAATCCGGACCACCCGATCGGGCCTGCGGCCTGTGCTAGGTCAAGGCGGCTTCCGGGCGAATGCGGTTGAATCGATCGCCTCGCGATCAGAAAGGATTCGACCATGCATTCGACCACGCATTTCCCCGCCTTCTTCCAGGACATTCCCCCCCTCACCCTGCGTGATCCCCTGGCCGCCCTGCTGGGCGCGGCCGAGGGCGGGCTCATCGACTACCGTTACGCCGATGCCGTGAAGCTGGCCGGCCATTCCTGCCCCACCGTCGCCGGCGCCTGGCTCATGGCGCGGCGGGGATTGAACGCCCTGTACGGCGACGAGGTGCCGACGCGGGGCGGCTTGCGCGTCGAATTCAAGGCCGCCCGTGACGCGGGCACCACCGGCGTGGTGGGCAATGTCCTGTCCCTGATCACCGGCGCGGCCGGCGACGAGGGCTTCAAGGGCCTGGGCGGCAAGCAGGCGCGCCGCGACCTGCTCCTGTTCGGCGTCGACCTGCCGGCCGAGATGCGCCTGACCCGGCTCGACACGGGCGCTTCCGTGCTGCTGGACTACCACCCGGAGACGGTGCCGCCGGCGCCGGAGATGCCCCCGCTCATGGCCCGCGTGGCGGGGGGCGCGGCCGAGCCCGGGGAACGGGCCGAATTCGCCCGACTTTGGCAGGACCGGGTGCGGCGCATCCTGGTGGAGCATGGGGATGATGCGGAACTGGTCGTGGTGAAGTGAGGACGGGTCGCCTGGCGTGATGCCATGATCGCGAAACTCAGGGACTTCGCCCGCCGCTTCCTGCTGGCCGACACCATCGCCCTGTCGCCGGCGGAACGCTGGCGCTCGGCCCTGGGCGCCTTGCTGGGCGTGGGCGTGTGCGGGCTGCTGATGCACGCCATGCCGATCGGATCCCACTGGCTGATCGCCCCGGTGGGCGCCAGCGCGGTGATCCTGTTCGCCCTGTCCCATAGCCCCCTGGCCCAGCCCTGGTCGGTGGTGGGCGGCTATCTGATGGCGACCCTGGCGTCCCTGGCCAGTTCCATGCTGATCCCCTTCCCGCAACTTGCGGCGGCGCTGGCGGTGGCGGGCAGCGTCTGGCTCATGGCCCGGCTCAATTGTTTTCATCCCCCGGCCGGGGCGCTGGCCCTGTTCCTCGTGCTGGACGGGCCCTACGACACGGCGCGGGCGATGCTCACCCTGGAACTGGTGTTCGTGAACATGGCCGCCATCCTGCTGGCCGCCGTGCTGATCAACAATTTTGTCCTGGGGCGCCGCTATCCCATCGGCCTGGGCGTGGCGGGCGGCAACCCCCATCGCACCGGCGACGCCTTGCCCACCGGGCGCATCGGCCTCTCCCACGCGGACCTGGAGCAGGCCGTGCGCGCCCTGGATACCTTCGTGGACATCCAGGAGAACGAACTGGTGCGGCTCTACAACCTGGCGGTGGATCACGCCTTCAACCGCCACATCGGCCTGGCCTGCGGCGACATCATGGCGCGGGACATTCTCACCGTGCAGTTCGGCACCGAGCTGGAAACCGCCTGGAACCAGTTGCGCGCCCACAAGATCAAGGCGTTGCCGGTGGTGGACAGCTTCGGGCGGCTGATCGGCATCCTCACCGTGGCCGATTACCTGCGCCAGATGGACGACACCACGGCGGCCGGCCTGGCGGTGCGCCTGCAGGGCCTGCTGCGGCGCACGCCCGGCGAAACCTCGGAGAAGGCCGAAGTGGTGGGCCAGATCATGACCTCGAACGTCTATTCGGCCCGCGTCGATACCCCCATCTCCGACCTGGTGCTGAGCCTGTCGGACAAGGGCATGCACCACATCCCGGTGCTGGACGACACGCGCAAGGTGGTGGGCATGGTGACCCAGTCCGACGTGATCGCCGCCCTCTACAAGCGCGTTGCCCTGGCGCGGGCCTGATTCGGGCCTGATGCCGGAGTTGATGCCGGAGCTGATGCCTTGAGCACCGAACGCCCGCGCGGTTATTGCGCCCTGTGCATTTCCCGCTGCGGCTGCATCGGCACCGTTGAGGACGGCGTGCTCACGCGCGTCGACCCGGACCCATCGCATCCCACCGGCCAGGCCCTGTGCGTCAAGGCCAGGGCGGCGCCGGAAGCGGTCTACCACCCGGATCGCATCCTGCATCCGCTACGCCGCACGCGCCCGAAGGACGGCGGGGACCCGGGCTGGCAAGCCATCACCTGGGATGAAGCCCTCGACCTGATCGCCGACCAGGCGCGCGCCGCCCGGGTGCGGCACGGGCCCCGGGGCCTGGCCTTCGGCGTGGCCACCCCGAGCGGCACGGCGGTGGCCGACAGCTTCGCCTGGATCCATCGCCTGGCCCATGCCTGCAAGAGCCCCAACCTGGTGTTCGCCACCGAGAACTGCAACTGGCACAAGGATTTCTCGCCGGCCCTCACTTTCGGCGCGGGCATCGGCATGCCCGACTACGAAAACACCGGCTGCATCCTGCTGTGGGGCTTCAACCCGGCCACCTCCTGGCTGGCCCAGGCCACCGCCGCGCGGGAGGCGAAAAAGCGCGGCGCCAAACTGATCGTGATCGACCCGCGCCGCGCCGGCCTGGCTGCCTCGGCCGACCTCTGGCTGCGGCCCCGGCCGGGCAGCGACGGCGCCCTGGCCATGGGGCTCGCCAACCTCCTGCTGGAAACCGGGCGCTTCGACCGCGATTTCGTCGCGGCCTGGAGCGACGCGCCCTTCCTGGTGTCGGAGCGCGACGGCCGGGCGTTGACCGGCGCCGATCTGGAGCAAGGCGGCGACCCGGAATCGTTCGTCGTCTGGGATGAGACCAAAGATGCCGCCGTGGCCGCGCCCCAGCGCCCGCCCAATGGCGCTGGCGATGGGCTCGACGGCACCCGGCTCGCCCTGCGCGGAAATTACCGCGTCATGACCGTGCGCGGCCCGGTGGCCTGCCGGCCGGCGTTCGAGCTCTACGCCGAGCGTTGCCGCGCCTGGCCCGCCGGGCGGGTGGCCGAGGTCACCGGCGTGCCGGCCGAACAACTCGCGGCCGCGGCGGACCTGATCGCCGGCCATGGGCCCCTGTCCTTCTTCACCTGGACCGGCACCTGCCAGCACACCAACGCCACCCAGACCGGCCGCGCCATCGCCACGCTCTATGCCCTGAGCGGCTGCCTGGACGCCCCCGGCGGCAACGTCTGGTTCACCAGGCCGCCGCTGGCGGACGTCGCCGGTTTCGAGCAGGTCGCGCCCGGGGAGCGGGCCCTGACCCTGGGCCTGGCCGAGCGGCCCCTGGGCCCGCCGGGGAAGGGCTGGATCACCACCCGCGATCTGTTCCGCGCCATCGCCCGGGGCGAGCCCTACCCGGTGTCCTGCTTCATCTCCTTCGGCAGCAACTTCCTGCTGTCCAAGCCCGATACCCGCCTGGCGGAGGAAGCCCTGCGACAACTGGACTTCTTCGTGCTGGCCGAACTGTTCGAGACCCCCAGCGCGCGCCATGCCGATCTGTTGCTGCCGGTGTGCAGCGCCTGGGAGCGGGAAGGGCTGCAGGCGGGCTTCCAGGTCGGCGGGGCGGCGGAGGCCCATGTGCAACTGCGACCGGCCTTCGTGCCGCCGCGCGGGGAGAGCCGCTCCGATACCTGGATCGTGTTCGAGCTGGCGAAACGGCTCGACCTGGCCGACGCCTTCTTCGGTGGCGATCCCGAGGCCGGGCTGGCCCATGTGCTGGCCCCCGCCGGCCTGAGCGTCGCGGCCCTGCGCGCCGAGCGCCGGGGCATCTCCCTGGCGCTGGAGACGCGCTACCGGAAATACCGGCGGGACGGCTTCGCCACGCCCAGCGGGCGGCTGGAGTTTTTCAGCGCGCGCTTACGCGCGGCGGGCCAGGACCCCCTGCCCGATTTCGTGGCTCCGGCCGCGCCGCGGGCGCCAGGCTTCCCCCTGACCCTGACCACGGCGAAATGGCCCCAGTACTGTCACAGCCAGCAGCGCAACCTGCCCTCCCTGCGCCGCCGCATGCCCGACCCCCTGGTGGAAATCCATCCGCAAACGGCGGCGGCCCGGGGCATCCGCGACGGCGACTGGGTGACCGTGTCCACGGCGCTGGCGTCGATGCGGGCGCGCGCCAGACTCGACCGGCATCTCGCGCCCGAGGTGGTGTGCGCCCAGTACGGCTGGTGGCAATTCCCGGACGGCGCCGGCGACGCCAACCGCCTGATCGACGGCGAGTATTTCGATCCGGTGGCCGGCTCGAACAGTTTGCGCTGCTGGCCCTGCGAGCTGACCCCGGCGAGGGATGCATGAAAGACAAGGCCGGGAGTGGTGGCATGGGCGGCATGGGGGGCATGGCCGAGTTTCGCTGCAAGCGGGTTTACGAACCGGCCGGGCCGGACGACGGCCTGCGTGTCCTGGTGGATCGGGTGTGGCCGCGCGGGATGACGAAGGCCCAGGTCAAAGCCGACCTCTGGCTGAAGGCGGTCGCCCCCGGCGCGGCCCTGCGGACCTGGTTCGGCCATGATCGGACGAGGTGGGAGGAATTCAGGCGCCGCTACTTCGCCGAGCTCGATGCCGAGCCGCCATCCGTGGCGATGCTGCTCTCCGAGGCGGCGAAAGGCCGGGTGACGCTGCTGTTTTCCGCCCGCGACGCCGAATGCAACCAGGCGGTGGCACTGAAGGATTACCTGCTTGCCCGCTCGGGCGGGGAGGGGGGCTGATTCCAGGCACTCGCGCCGGGCGCCTCCCGCCCGCGTCCTGGTTCAGGTTCCCCCGCCCGACTCGTAGATGCCCTGGCTCGACCGTTCCAGTTCCTGGGCATAGGTGAAGTGGTGCTCGTCCGCCTCCAGCGCGATGCTGGCGCGGCTGGCGCGCCCATCGTGAAACAGCAGGGATTGGATCACCGCGTTGGCGTCGCTGATGGGCGGGACCATGAGTTGTTGCAGCCGCTCGTAAACATCCCGGTCGATGGCAATCTGGATTTGGTCGGCCATGTCTGACTCCTGTCGTGGTTGGGTAGGTAACTTGACCATAGCGCTAATACTGGATAAATCCAGTCAGGTATACGACGGAGAAAAAGAGGCGTGTGCTGGGGTTAGATACTAAATATGTTGTCTTATAACAATAAATAAACTACATATAGCGTATTTACGAAAAAACAGGAGACGAGATGACTGAGCTTGCAGCCCCCCAGCCCGTGCTTACCCTGCCCCGCGAGGCCATCAAACGTGACGGTCGTCGCGTGTCCTTCGATGCCGGCAAGATTCATTCCGCCCTTATTCGCGCCGGCGCCGCCAGCGGCGAGTTCGGCGAGGACGAGGCGGACCTGCTCACCGCCCAGGTCACCAAGGTGCTGATCCACCGGTTTTGCCATCACCTCCAAGGCCAGGCCCCGGCCATCGAACAGATCCAGGACGTGGTGGAGCAGACCCTGATCGCCGCCAACCACCTCAAGACCGCCCGCGCCTACATCGTCTACCGCGAGCAGCACGCCAAGCTGCGCGCCGACCGCAAGACCCTGGTGGACGTGGAATCCTCCATCAACGAATACCTGAACCGCCAGGACTGGCGGGTCAACGCCAACGCCAACCAGGGCTATTCCCTGGGCGGCCTGATCCTCAACGTGGCCGGCAAGGTCACCGCCAACTACTGGCTGTCCCACGTCTACGCCCCGGAAGCCGGCGCGGCCCACCGGCAGGGCGACCTTCATATCCACGACCTGGACATGCTGTCCGGCTACTGCGCCGGCTGGTCCCTGCGCACCCTGCTGCGCGAGGGCCTGAACGGCGTGCCCGGCAAGGTGGAGGCGGCGCCGCCGAAACACATGTCCAGCGCCGTGGGCCAGATCGTCAATTTCCTCGGCACCATGCAGAACGAATGGGCCGGCGCCCAGGCCTTTTCCTCCTTCGATACCTACATGGCGCCCTTCGTGCGCAAGGACCGCATGGCCTATCCGGAGGTCAAGCAACACATCCAGGAGCTGATCTACAACCTCAACGTGCCCTCTCGCTGGGGCACCCAGACGCCGTTCACCAACCTGACCTTCGACTGGACCTGCCCGGAAGACCTGCGCGGGCAGATCCCGGTCATCGGCGGCGAGGAGATGAGCTTCACCTATGGCGACCTGCAAGCGGAGATGGACCTGATCAACCGCGCCTATATCGAGGTCATGGCCGAGGGCGACGCCAAGGGCAGGGTGTTCACCTTCCCCATTCCCACCTACAACATCACCCCGGACTTCCCCTGGGAGAGCGAGAACGCCGGGCGCCTGTTCGCTATGACCGCCAAGTACGGCCTGCCCTACTTCCAGAACTTCCTGAACTCGGAACTCAAGCCCAACATGGTTCGATCCATGTGCTGCCGCCTGCAGCTCGACCTGCGCGAACTGCTCAAGCGCGGCAACGGTCTGTTCGGCAGCGCCGAGCAGACCGGCAGCATCGGCGTGGTCACCGTCAACTGCGCCCGACTGGGCTATCTGCGCCAGGGCGACGAGATAGGCCTGTTCAAACGCCTGGATGAACTCCTGGCCATTGGCCGCGACACCCTGGAAATCAAGCGCAAGCTCATCCAGGGCCTCATGGACCAGGGCCTGTTTCCCTATTCGAAGCGCTATCTCGGCACACTGCGCAACCACTTTTCCACCCTGGGGGTGAACGGCCTCAACGAGATGATCCGCAACTTCACCGGCGGCGAACACGACATCACCAGCGACTGGGGCCACGCCTTCGCCCTGCGCTTCCTGGACCATGTGCGCGCCCGCATGGTCGCCTTCCAGGAGGAGACCGGGCACCTGTACAACCTGGAGGCCACCCCGGCGGAGGGCACCACCTACCGCTTCGCGAAAGAGGACAAGAAACGCTGGCCGGACATCCTCCAGGCCGGCACGGCGGAACAGCCCTACTACACCAACTCCTCGCAACTGCCGGTGGGATTTACCGACGATCCCTTCGAAGCGCTGGAACGCCAGGAGGCCCTGCAAGCCAAGTACACCGGCGGCACGGTGCTGCACCTCTACATGGGCGAACGCCTGTCCTCCGGCGAGGCCTGTAAGCGTCTGGTGCGGCGGGCGCTGGAGAACTTCCGTCTGCCCTACCTCACCGTCACGCCCACCTTCTCCATCTGCCCCAGGCACGGCTACCTCGCCGGCGAGCACGCGTACTGCCCGAAATGCGACGCGGAGATCCTGGCCCGCAAGCGCGCTCGGCTCGCCGCCTGAATCCACCCCCAGCCCCTTCCCCGCGCTCGCGGGATAGGGGCGCCAAACCAAGGAGACCCGCCATGACCAACCTGTCCGAGCAAACCAGAATCACCACCGTCGAACTCCGGGACGAAGAGCCCCGGCTGCGCCAGGACGAGCGCCAGCCCTGCGAAGTCTGGACCCGGGTGATGGGCTACCACCGGCCGGTGGCCAGCTTCAACACCGGCAAGAAAGGAGAGCACGCCGAGCGCCGCTTCTTCGCCGAGTCCCGCCAGCCGGCCTGAAGTCGTGCCCGGCCCGCGGGTCGGCGGCCTCGCGCCGCTGACTACCATCGACTTTCCCGGCCGGCTCGCGGCCGTGGTGTTCTTCCAGGGTTGCCCTTGGCGCTGCGTCTATTGTCACAACCCGCACCTGATCCCGGCCAACGCGCCGCCGGCGCTGGCCTGGGAAGATGCGCTGGCCTTTCTGGAACGCCGTCGGGGGCTGCTCGATGGCGTGGTGTTCTCCGGCGGCGAACCCACCCTGCAGGCCGCGCTGCCCGAGGCCATGCGGGAGGTTCGCGCCCTGGGCTTCCAGGTGGCACTGCATACCGCCGGCATGTACCCGGAGCGGCTCGCCGCCGTGCTGCCGCTGGTGGACTGGGTGGGCCTGGATATCAAGGCACCGCGCGCCGCCTACCCGCGCATCACCGGCGCCCCGTGCGCCGGTGATGCGGTATTTGAAAGCCTGAGCCTGATCCTGGCGGCCGGCGTGGAGCACGAGTTGCGCTGCACCTGGCCCCCCCGGCTGCTGTCCTCCACCGATCTGGCCCGGCTGGACGACGAACTGCGGGCTATGGGCGCCGACCGCCTGGTCATTCAGGAGTGCCGCGCCGCCGGCCGCGCATCGGCATTGCCCGGCACGTGTCGCGCCGATCCCGACTGGGCCGGCGCCACCGAACTGGCGGGGCGGTACCACAACCCCGGGCCGCGCTCGGCCGGATAGCCCATTCGGATCGAGCCCGGACCCAGGCCAGGGCGACCGGACCCTCCGGGCCATTCGTCCCGTGAACCTGGCAACCCTGGTTTTCCACGAATGAACACGAATAAAACAAGGCCTCGTCGGAGGCCCGCCGACACACACTCGCGCTGATCGGCGCCTTGGCCACCACATGCGGGTTTTTCGTGTTCGTTCGTGGATGAAAGGCTTTTTCCAGGTTCACGCGAAGTCATGACGTGTCATGACCTGCATCCGGGTTGTCCGTTGATGTTCAGCGTGCTGTCGCGATGATTCGATGGGGCTTGCATTAAAAATCAACGCATTAGCGGAATATTAATTTGGCACGGATGTTGCTGGTCCTGTTGCCGGCATCGTCGGGCTGGTCATGGGCGGTGCGCGGGAATGGTAGGTGTTTCTTCAATCAGATCAACAGGAGATCGTATGAACACATTGCGCAGGGCGGTATTGAAAGGGGTCGGCGGAGCGGGTGCCGTGAGCGTGGCCGTGGCCGCCGGAATCCTGAAACCGACCACGGTTTATGCCACCGACTGGAACAAGGCCGGGTTCGAGTCCAAGGATCTGGGCGGCGCGCTGGGCTCCATCGGCGCGGGTGGCGCCGCCGCTTCCGGCGACATCAGCGTCAAGGCGCCCGATATCGCCGAGAATGGCGCGGTCGTGCCGGTGGAAGTCACTTCCAATATCTCCGGCACGGAATCCATCGCCCTGGTCGGCGAAAAGAATGCCTTGCCGCTGATCGCGGTGTTCAACATGATGAACGGTGGCCAGGGCTTCGTCTCCACCCGCATCAAGATGGGCACCACCTCCAACGTCACGGCCATCGTCAAGGCCGGCGGCAAGGTCTACAAGGCCAGCAAGGAAGTGAAGGTCACCATCGGCGGCTGCGGCGGCTAAT
>WBZL01001123.1_pt1 | contig 28724 bp, 28 predicted proteins | sample 5204291 | NCBI WGS metagenome assembly WBZL01 (sample SAMN12344345, study PRJNA552823) | activated sludge metagenome | biome: Activated sludge suspended growth; feature: Nitrification reactor; material: Wastewater; isolation source: activated sludge from nitrification reactor of wastewater...
AATGCTTCCCCCACACGCCAAGCCAACACCCCATGCCGTTTCATCTGCCACGCCGAAATGCAATAGTTGCGGATGATTTGTCTTCAACACCCGCATCCCCGCTTCGATGACCGCGTTCTCCACGCACCCGCCGCTGACCGAGCCTGTGATCTTTCCGCTGAGGGTGAACGCCATGTGCGAGCCGATCTTGCGCGGCGCGGAACCCCACGTTTGAATCACGGTGGCGAGCGCAATAGACTCCCCCTCTTTCTCCCAGTGTTGAATATCAGTGAGTATGTCGCGCATGACCGCAGAGGCTGAAAAGCGCCTTCAAACTCCGCGACCGGCGACCCATGAGCGGTTAATGACTGACGCTAAATTGCTGTTCTTCTGTGGAACCTTTCATGGCAGACGTGGAGACATCGCCGCCGGTCACAGCCATTTGCACCTGGTCGAAATATCCCGCGCCCACGAAGGATTGATGCTTCACAGCGCGGAAGCCCATCTCGCGTTCCATCTTGAATTCGTGTTCCTGCACGTTCACAAAGGCGGTCATACCTGCGCGGGCGTAATTCCATGCCAGATCGTACATGCTGGCGTTGAGGGTATGGAACCCCGCCAGCGTGATGAACTGAAACTTGTAGCCCATGTCGCCTAATTCTTCCTGGAACGCCGCGATCTGCTGGTCGTTGAGTTTGCGCTTCCAATTAAACGATGGAGAGCAATTATACGCCAATAATTTACCGGGATGGCTGGCGTGGATCGCTTTGGCAAATTCGCGCGCTTCGTCCATATCGGGCGTGGAGGTTTCGCACCAGATCAGATCCACATACGGAGCGAATTCGAGCGCGCGCGCCACAGCATACTCAAGCCCGTTTTTGACGACCCAGAACCCGTCGGCGGTGCGTTCGCCGCTGAGATGTTCCTGGTCCACGCGGTCGATGTCGCCGCGGATGAGCGTGGCGCTGAGCGCGTCTGTGCGCCCGATGAAAAGGGTGGGCACGCCCTGCACGTCTGCCGCCAGCCGCGCCGCGATCAACTTCTGCACAAAATCGTGGATCGGCACCAACACTTTTCCGCCCATGTGCCCGCACTTCTTCATGGAAGAGAGTTGGTCTTCGAGATGAATGCCCGCCGCGCCCGCCTCGATCATGCCTTTGATCAATTCAAAAGTGTTGAGCGGTCCCCCAAAGCCAGCCTCCGCATCGGCAATGATCGGAGTGAAGTAATGCACTTCGCCGTCGCGCCCCTCCATGTGCTGGATCTGATCGGCGCGGATCAACGCGTTATTGATGCGGCGCAACACGGTCGGCACGCTCGTCACCGGGTACAGGCTCTGGTCCGGATACATCGTCAACGCGTCGTTCGCGTCGCCTGCCACCTGCCAGCCGCTGAGATAGATCGCCTTCAACCCCGCTTGCGCCATCTCCACCGCCTGGTTGCCCGTCAATGCGCCGAGCGCGCGAATAAATTTTTCGGCGTGGAGAAGTTCCCACAACCGTTCCGCTCCCATGCGGGCGATCGTGTAATCGTGTTGAAACGTCCCGCGCAGGCGGTCCACTTCCTCGGCGGAATACGGGCGCTTCACGCCCGCCCAGCGCGGACTTTGCGCCCACTCGCTCTTCAATTCATCGACAGACTTGGGTTGGTATTTATGATACATGGTCCATTCTCCTTTGTAAAATTTGTGGTCGGGCGAACCAGCCCGCGCGTCGGCGAAGAAGCGGCGTACGAGGCGAGTCTCAATCAGGAGGGCGGTCAATCCAAATAGTCATATGCGGGAAGCGTGAGAAAATCGGCAAAGGATGTGTCCAACGTCAGGCGATCGAACAACTGTTTCGCCTCTTCGATTCGGCTCGACGGGTAAGCCTGCTCGCCATACTGCGACCGAATCTTCCCCATTTCTTCCTCGAGAAAACCGCGATACAGTTCAGCCGTCATCGCGCGCCCGTCTGCCAGCGGCGCGTGATGATGAATCCACTGCCAGACTTGCGCGCGCGAAATTTCCGCGGTGGCGGCGTCTTCCATCAAGTTGTAAATTCCCACCGCGCCCGAGCCGCGCAACCAGGCATCCAGATATTGCAAAGCCACATTGATGTTGAGTCGCGCGCCCGCTTCGGTAATGCTGGATTCGCGTATTTTGAAATCCAAAAGATGCCCCGCTTCAACGCGGACATCCTCCCTCAACTTTTCTTTTTGATGAGGTCTCTCGCCCAGCGCCTGATCGAACGCCTCCGCCGCGACCGGCACAAGGTCGGGATGCGCCACCCAGGTGCCGTCGAAGCCGTCGCTTGATTCGCGCTGTTTATCGGCGCGGACTTTTGCCAGCGCGGCTTCATTGACCTGCGGGTCTTTTCGGCTGGGTATGAACGCCGCCATGCCGCCCATGGCATGCGCGCCGCGCGTATGACAGGTCTTCACCAGCAATTCGGTGTATGCGCGCATGAACGGCACGGTCATGGTGATCTGGGAACGGTCGGGCAGAATCACGTTTGGATGGTTGTGAAATTTTTTGATGATGCTGAAGATGTAATCCCAGCGACCCGCGTTCAACCCGGCGATGTGATCGCGCAGTTCGTAGAGAATCTCATCCATTTCGAAGGCGGCGAGGATGGTTTCGATCAGCACGGTCGCTTTGATCGCGCCGCGCGGCAGGTGTAGCGCGTCTTGCGCGAAGTTGAAGACGTCGTTCCATAAGCGGGCTTCAAGATGGCTTTCGAGTTTGGGAAGATACACATAGGGCCCGGAGCCCTTATCGAGCAGGCGTCGCGCGTTGTGAAAAAAGTACAAACCAAAATCGAACAGCGAAGCGGAGATCGGTTTACCGTCTACCAGCGCGTGCTTTTCAACGAGGTGCCAGCCGCGCGGTCGGACCATGAGAACAGCCACCCGTTCGTTGAGGCGGTAACGCTTGCCGTCGGGAGAGGTAAAGTCAATTGCCCGTTCGAGCGCGTCGCGCAGGTTGATATGCCCCTCGATCATATTATTCCAAGTGGGAGAGTTGGCGTCTTCGAAGTCTGCCATGAAGACGTTTGCCCCGGAGTTGAGGGCGTTGATGACCATCTTGCGGTCGGTGGGACCGGTGATCTCGACGCGGCGGTTTTGCAGGTCGGCTGGAATGGGCGCGACCTTCCAATCGCCTGCGCGGATGGGACGGGTGGCGGGCAGAAAATCGGGCAGGCCGCCGGCGTCAAACTCCTCCTGACGCGCAACGCGCGCCCTTAGCATGCTAAGTCGGCGCGCGCCAAATTCTCGTTCGAGTTGTTCGAGGAACCGCAGGGCATCCGCGGTCAGGATTTCATCGAAGCCCGGTGATACTGTGGTCGTTAGTTCCATCAAGATTCCATCATGATCGATTCACTTCTTGTTGATGTATGGACGGTAACGTTGAAAGAATGTTACCATACTCTCGCGCTGGAACGAAGATTAAATGAGATATTGAAACAGGAATCTGGATAACATTGGTATTATTTTTTTCCCACCATACATTGTGCCGCAAAGTTTACTTTGCGACTATAGGTTGAGAAAAAACGGGCGAATGGCAAGATTCTCTACCATACATGAGAAGATTTTTACCGCAAAGCACGCTAAGGTCGCCAAGTTAAAAAGGTTTTCTTTGCGTTCTTTGCGGGTGTCGCATGGCGCCATGGCGACACTTAGCGGTGCAAATGTACGGTAGAGAGTGGCAAGATAAATCTTGCCGTACTGCGTAAGGTGAGTTAATGATCCTCAACCCTTCTCTTCACTTCATCATAGAACAATCCCGCCAGTTTTTGCGATACAGGCAACATCAACCTTGAGACCAAACTCGCCAGTTGACCAGAGACGTTGACATCCGCCGTCCATTCGACGAGGGTGCAATCGTCGGGCGCGTCGGACATTTTCATTTCGCTGACGGCATCGGCTGTGCTTCCTGTGGCGTTGCCATGCGCTTTGAGTTTGGCAAAGTTTGGCTCGTCCAGTTCGAGAATGTCCACATCGCCGTTGAATTTCGCTTTGACGGAGCCCAGCCCCACCGAAACAACACCGCGATATTTTTTGAGTTTCTCGATCTCTTCCACTTTTTCGATGCCCGGCACGCACTGACCCAGTTGATTCGGGTCGGTGAGGAAATCCCACACTTTTTTGCGCGGCGCTTTGATGGTGACGTTGCCTTTGAGTTGCATGGAAAGAATCTCCTCGAGGATTGCTGGCAATACGGATAGTAGAGCGGACGTTAGAGAGCGTCCGCTACACGGGGTAGTGTAGCACAGTGACGATGCGAGCGTCAACGGGAGAGAAAGGCGTCCATGCCGAGGCAGGCTGAGGTCCGGAAAGAAGCGGGGTTCAATCCCAAATCGGCGTATCCCCACCTGAATTCGAGGGTTATGAAGGGTAAGATGAGAGTAGTCGGGTTGCCGGAATTTGATCTCATGAGGAACACGCTCATTGCCATGAGTTCGTCTACCGCGTATGTTGTCGCCATGCAAAAGCCGCTGGCGACTTTTTATTTGGAGGTGCGAGGGGTTGATATTTACGATCGCAATTAAATAAGCATGGCAAGACCAACCCATCAACAAGAGGAGAACTGCAATGGCTAAAAGTAATGTGATCGGCTACATGCCCAACGATACGCCCCCGATGGGGCAGACTATTCTATTGGGCTTTCAGCACGTGTTGACGATGTTCCCCGCGACGGTGCTGGTTGCCGCGTTATGCGGGTTCCATGTGAGCACCGTCCTGCTCGCTTCGGGAATTTCGACGATCGTCGCGCTGGTGTTATCGCGGCGCGGCATCGGCAACTTCATCCCGCTTTTCTACGGTTCAAGTTTCGCGTATATTGCCGCGTATATCGGCATCGCGACAGCCATGACCGGCTCCGCGCCTCAGTTCGGCGTGCCGGTTCCCAACGAGGTCATCAGCACCATGCAGGCTGGCATCGTGGTGACCGGTTTGTTGAACATCCTGGTCGGTTTTATCATCCGCGGTGTGGGGAAGGATAAATTTGACATGATCTTGCCGCCCATCGTCACGGGTTCGGTCGCGGCGATCATCGGTTTCGGTCTGGCGTTCGCCGCGCTGGGGCAAATGGCAAGCGCCAACTTCACGGTTTCCTTTGTTACCCTAATCGTGACGATTATGCTCTCGGTCTATTTGCAGGGCAGAGGGTTCATCGGAATGCTTCCCATTTTGCTGGGCGGCATTTTCGGGTACGTCTTCTCGATGATCGTGGATCCGGGTTCCGCCAACACGGCGGCAATCGGCGCCGCGCCGTTATTCGCGATGCCCAACATCACCTTCCCATCGTTCAGCGGCGAATTGTTCCTGACCGCCGTCATCAGTATTTCGATCATGGCGATCGCCACCATCCCCGAGTCGACCGCGCATCTATATCAGATGAGCCTCTACGTAGACCGCTTCGCTGAAGAATCGGGCCGCGAAAAGATTAAACTCGACAATTACATCGGTTACAACCTGGTCTTCGACGGCGTCGGCGATTTCTTGAACGGTCTGATGGGCGCCACCGCCGGCACCAACTACGGCGAGAACAACTCGCTCATGGCGATTACCCGCAACTACTCCGGGCCCGCGTTGATCGCGGCTGGCGTCATTGCCATCCTGCTCGGCTTTGTCGGAAAATTGCAGGCGCTTGTGGCATCCGTTCCGCTGGCGGTGAGCGGCGGGTTGGCGATCTATCTCTTCGGCGTGATCGGTATGCAAGGCATCGCGCTCATTCAAGAGAATAAGGTCAGCCTGTTCAGCCCGCGCAACCTCGCCATCGGCGCGGTCATCATGATCGTGGGCATCGGCGGGAATATCGGATACCCCGGCGGATTCCTTCCGATCACCATCCCCGGCATTTTCCCCAGCGGATTGCCCGCCATTGCGACTGCGGCTGTGTTGGGCATTCTCATCAACGCGGTCTTCCTGATCTTCAAACCGCCGTCGGATTCATAATTCAACCCGCTTCACCCTCGACGGGACGGCCGAATCGGCTGTCCCGTTTTTTGTTCGTCCCATTTTTTGACCCGCGAAGTCTGCCAAGGGTTCGTAAAAATATAAAGTTCCTATTGGGGATGCAATTCGATTTGCTTGGCAAATCGCGCATCCCGCTCGCAGTTGCACTGCGAGCGAACAGACATACGGCGGCGCATTTTGAGGCTTGTCTTTATTTCTCCACCAACGCGCGCAACGCGAGCGCGTACGATTTCCATCCCAGCCCTGTAATTTTCCCTTTGCAGACAGCCGAGATCAACGATGTGTGACGAAACTCTTCACGCGCGTACACATTCGAGAGATGCGCTTCGATGACGGGGATCTGAATCGCGCTGATCGCATCGCGCAACGCGACCGATGTGTGTGTGTACCCGCCAGGATTAAACACCACGCCGCTTGCCCACGTCCGCGCGTCGTGTAATGCGTCGATCAACTCGCCTTCGTGATTCGATTGCAAACATTTCACTTCCGCGCCCAACTCTTTTCCCAACTCGATCAACTTCGCGTTGATGTCATCAAGAGTCATCGAGCCGTACACGTCAGGCTCGCGTGTTCCCAGCAAATTCAAGTTTGGTCCATGCAAGATTAAGATTTTCATGTTGACTCCGTAACGCGACATTCATGTCGCGCATTGCAAAGGCGACATAAATGTCGCGTTACAAAACTTCATCCACATTCGTTACATCCACCAACTCCACCCTGCCGATCTCAACAGGCAACGCAAAGCGGATGGACTTCGCGCTCTTCTTCTTATCTACCCTCATCGCGCGGATGATCTCCTCGCGCGGCATCTCGTCGGGGATGCGAGTCGGCAACCCCAAATTTGACAACGTGGACTCAATCGCTTCATCCGACCCTCGACCTGCCACGCCAACCCTGACAGCGTACGCCGCCTCAGCGACCATCCCAATCGCAACGGACTCGCCGTGACTCAACTTGAATCCGCTGACGAGTTCCACCGCATGTCCCACTGTGTGACCGAGATTCAGCGCCGCGCGGATTCCTTTTTCGTACGGATCCTCTTCGATAATATTTATCTTCACCGCCATCGCGCGTTTGACGATCTCTTCGAGATTATTCTTTACCCAATCCATTCCATTTGAACACAATGCAAACAACTCGGGGTCGGCAATGATCCCGTGCTTGACAACCTCCGCCATGCCAGAGCGCAGGTCGCGGTCGCTGAGGGTGAGCAAAAGGCTGGGGTCAGCCAGAACCAGTTTGGGAGGGTGAAAAGAACCGATTAGGTTTTTTCCCTCGGGCAAGTCGAATCCAGTTTTGCCTCCAATTGAAGCATCCACCATGGCGAGCAGAGTCGTCGGCACGGCGATCCAATCAATGCCGCGCATGTACGTGGACGCGGCAAAGCCAGCGAGGTCGCCGATCACGCCGCCGCCGAGGGCAACGACCGTACTTTTGCGGTCGAGTCCGTATTCGAGAAAGGCTTTCCATAAACGGGAGACGGTTTCAAGATTTTTATGTTCCTCGCCCGCAGGGATGATGATTGATCTTTCGATGTTGATTTTATCGAGATGATGTTTGGCAACATTTTCGTCGGTGACGATGAGGCTTCCGTACGCAATACTGCGCAAATTTCCAATTTGTCCAACCCGAACATCATACTCACCCATCGCAGAGAGATGATGGCGACCCAACATAATTTGCGCGCGGTGCGCGATCTGCTCAGCGGATTGATCGTCAACATCGAGTTTCAACGTGAACGAATCATAATGCTCGCGGCGATTTTCAAGCAACGACTTGAGTTTCGATTTCAAATCACCCACAAGCAATGGACGTTTGTTTGAATCTTCGTTGAGTCTTGCGAGAAGCGTATCCAACTCTGCCGTGAGCAAAACAATCTTGCCACTGCTCTCCACGTGTTGACGATTTTCATCGCGCAACAACGCGCCGCCGCCGAGGGCAACCACCGATTCCCCTCTCCCAGTGGGAGAGGGGTTAGGGGTGAGGGTGATCTCCCTCAACGCCGACGATTCCAAATCACGAAACGCCGACTCGCCCTGCCCCTCCATGATCTGCGGAATGGACATGCCCGCCTTCGATTCGATGACGCGGTCGAGGTCAATGAATGGAAGTTTGAGATTCCGCGAAAGGATTTCTCCGATCGTGGTTTTGCCTGTGGCGGGTGGTCCGTAGAGGAAGATGTGGGTCATGGTAAATAGAAAGTAGGGAGTTGCGAGTGAACAGTGAGCAGTTATCAGTGGTTATGCTGGCAGACTATATCATGGACATAGGCAAAGATGTGGCGAGGTTGGCTCTGAATTTTTTGAATGACGTAGAGATAAATCGCTCCAAAAATGCGGAAGATGCCATAGCCAAGTAAAACTCCAATGGCGTTGAGGATGAGGTCGTTGATGTCTACGGCGCGGAAGGGACTACGCAATAAGAGAGAGATAACGAGTTGGACAAACTCAAACGTAAAGCCGACAACCAGCGCCAGCCAAAAAATGTTCTTTGGCTTGATGCGGGCGATAAAGTTGACGCCAAAGCCGAACGGAATGGTAAGCAGGATGTTCTGATAGATTTCCCGAATACAAAGTTCCAGTCCGCGCGGGTCGCAATAACCAAAATCAAACGGAATAAGATTGATGTTCGGCTTGAAGTCGGATACGGCGTATCCGATTGGAAACGGAAATACAACAACACTGACGACATTAATGATATAGACGCCAAACACAAAAGAGAAGAGGACTCGAAAAGGATCTTTCCATTTCAGCCATATCCCAATGAGAACTAAGACGAGAATCGCAAATGCAACACAGAAAGCATTTACATCCATGAGGGCTAACATGTCTACGTGTATACCTGTTTACCTGTTTCCATGTTTACACCCTCACTCCCAAAACACGTGCGGAGTATTATCCATTTGCAAATCGTCAAGTGTTGCTTTGCGCAACGATTCAAAACGCGGTTTGATCTCGTTCATCGAGTCGCCGCCGAGTTTTTCGAGGAGCGCATCCGCCAGCACGAACGCGACCATCGCTTCCAAGATCGGAACAGCGCGAGGCACGGGGCAAAAATCGGAGCGTTCATATTTAGTGGGAGCATTTTCGCCGAGAGCGAGGTCAACGGTATGTTGCGGTATGAGAGTCGTGGCAATCGGTTTCATCGCGGCGCGGATGATGATCGGCTGTCCGTTGGAGATTCCGCCTTCGGTGCCGCCTGCCCTGTTGGTCAAACGTCGAAGGTCAAAGGTCGAAGGTTGAAGGTTGATCGCGTCGTGGGCTTGTGTGCCAAGTCGTTTGGCGTTTTCGAACGCGTCGCCGACTTCGACACCTTTGATGGCTTGCACAGACATGATCGCCATGGCAAGTTTCGCTTCGAGGCGTTTGTCCCATTGAACGAAACTTCCCAGACCAACAGGAAGATTCAACGCGACGATCTCAAGGATTCCTCCCAGCGTGTTTTTTCCGTGTATCGCTTTTTCGATTTCATCCCGCATCCTCTGCGCGGACGTGGGGTCTGGGCAACGCACATCGGACTCTTCCGCAAGCTGGAAGCGTTCTTCATAAGGCATGTCGCCGAAGTCTGCTTGAGTTTCGCCGATGGATGAAACGTATCCGCCGACGACGATACCAAACTGCGCAAGAAAATGTTTGCATACCGCGCCGACCGCGACGCGCATGGTCGTCTCTCTCGCGGAGGCGCGTTCGAGCGCGGGACGTAAATCTTTGTAGCCATATTTGACCGCGCCTGTTAGATCCGCATGCCCAGGGCGCGGACTCGTCATCGGCTCGACGGCTTTACCCTTCCATTTAATGTGATCGGCATTTTCGACGAGCATGGCAATCGGCGCGCCTGTGGTTTCTCCCGCCATCACGCCGCCGAGGATCTGCACAGTGTCTTTTTCAATTTTCATCCGCCCGCCTGAGCCGTACCCTTGTTGGCGGCGAGTCAATTCTTTGTTGATGATGTCAGGCGCGAGAGGAAGTCCAGCAGGCATACCGTCGAGGATAGCGGTGAGCGAGGGTCCGTGTGATTCGCCTGCGGTGAGGAAGCGTAGGGGCATGAGGGGCTCCGAGTGGAAAGTGGAAAGTCAGTGAGCAGTGATTAGTTATCAGTGAACAGTAATCAGTGAAGTGAGGAAAGACGAAAGAGGAAAGAATTATGATTCGACTGATTGATGGAGTATTTCTCTGGAAGGTATGCAACCTGTCCATAGTTCAAAAGACAGCGCGGCTTGTTCGATGAGCATACCAAGTCCTGTGGCGGCGCGAAGTCCTTGTTGGCGGGCTTCTCTAACCAATTTTGTTTCTCTTGGGTTATACACTAGATCATAAATGAAAGCGTTGGAAGGCAATGACAGATTTTCGGGGAGGGGGGATTCGTCAATGTTTGGAGTCATGCCCAATGGAGTGGTGTTTACGAGAAGAGAGAGATTAGAGACTAGAGACTGGAGATTGGCGTAATTAGTAATTGGTAATTGGTAATTGGGGAATGAGATCGCAAGTTCTTGCGCTTGTTCGATGCGGCGGGCGGAGATGGTTACGTTCCAACCGTCATTCAGTAACGCGTAAACAACCGCTCGCGCTGAGCCGCCTGCGCCTAAGACGATTGCCGATTTTTCCCTCACCCCTGCCCCTCTCCCAAAGGGAGAGGGGGATTCTGCGAGGAATTTTCTCAAATCCGTCAAAAATCCAGCCGCATCGGTGTTATCGCCGATGAGTTTGGATTCTTTCAGGTAAATGGTGTTGACCGCGCCGATGGCTTTGGCTGTGGGAGTCAGCTCATCGAGAAACTCGATCACGTTTTGTTTGTGTGGGATGGTGACGTTGAGTCCGTGTAGTTCGCCTGTGCGGAGGCGGGCGAGGAGGTCTTTCAATCCTTGTTTGTCGTCGGGTGCAATTGGGAAGAGAGAGTAGTCGCCCTGTAAGTTGCAAGCCTTTAATGCGGCGGCATGAATAGTTGGCGATAACGAATGGCTTAACGGGTAGCCGATCAAACCAAGATGGAAGGATGAAGGATGAGGGATGAGGGGTGAAATCATGGGTACGAGTTACGGGATACAAGTTACTTGTTTACGTGTCTACCTGTGTACTTGTTTACCTGTCTACGATAATTGTTTGAGAACCTCAAAAAAGTTTGGAAAGGTTTTGGAAACACAATTTGGGTTTTCAATCGTGACACCATCGAAAACCAAGCCGATGAGGGAGAATGCCATTGCCATGCGGTGGTCGTTGTAGGTTTGGATGGTGGCAGGCTGGAAAGTTTGGCACGGGTAGATCGTCATGCCGTCTTCGTGTTCGTCCACTTGGACGCCGAGGCGGGCGAGTTCGGCGCAGGTGGCGTGGACGCGATCCGTTTCTTTGTGGCGGGCGGAGGCGATGCCGCGGATTCGAGTTGGCGAAGTCGCAAAAGGCGCGATCGCCGCGAGGGTTTGGGCGGCGTCGGGGAGGTCGCGGAGGTCAATGTCAATGCCGCGAAGTTCGGAGTGACCAGTGACCAGTAAGCAGTGATCAGTTTCGGTCACAGTGCATCCCATCTGCGCGAGAACATCGAGAAATTTGATGTCGCCTTGCACGGAGTTGCGCGAGATGTTCTCCACTTTGACGGTTCCTCCGCAGATGGCTGGCGCGGCGAAGAAGTAGGAGGCGGCGGAGGCGTCGGATTCAATAGGATAGGAAGAGAGAATTGGAGAATTGGAGAATTGGGTGTTGGAGATTGGAGACTGGAGACTGGAGATTGGAGATTGGTATTTAGTAATTGGTACAGTGAAGGATCGGTAATCGTTTCGTTGAACTTCAACTCCGAAGTCTTGCATGATGGCTATGGTCATATCCACGTAGGGCTTTGAATTCAGTTCGGTGGTGAGTTCGATTTCGATGGGAGATTCGGCGTATGGGGCGACCATGAGGAGGGCGGAGAGGAATTGGGAGGAGATGTCGCCCGCGATTTTGGTTTTGCCGCCGCGCAGACCGTCTGCGGTGATTTTGACGGGAAGGAATACCTGACTACTATCCACGGAAGATGGACGAAAGTTCATAGCCCAGGGTTTATCGTCCGCAGTGGTAATGTTTGCTCCTAATTGAGTCAAAGCATGAACCAAATCATGAATCGGGCGTTCGCGCATGCGCGGCTCTCCATTTAAAACATACTCGCCGTGACCGAGCGTCAGAAACGCGGAGAGGAATCTTGCGGCGGTGCCCGCATTGCCGATGAAGAGTTCGGCGTTGGGCGCGGGGATTTTTCCGCCGAGACCTTGCACGGTCATTTCGGAGTTTGTTTCGTCGAGTTGAACGTCAAAGCCCAATTCTTGTAATGCTTTCGCAAAATAGTTTGAATCGTCCGAGAATAACGCGTTGGTTAATTTTGTTCTGCCGTTTGCAAGAGCCGCGATGAGCAAGGCGCGATTCGTCAGCGACTTGGAGCCAGGGACGCGGACGCTGGCGTTGAGGGGATGGGAGATGGGAGTGATGCGCATTGAGGAGTAGAGAGTAGAGGATTAGAGAATAGAGATTGGAGGATTAGAGAGTGGAGAGTGGAGATTTGTGGGTTATCTCTTGATAAGCAAACCGCGACTTATTCAACAATTCTTCCATCTGAAAGTAGTTTTCGTTCTGCAAATTTTCTTCGAGTTCCGTTAGCGATGCGCGAAACGACTGGATCGCGCTCAAAACATTTTCACGATTCGATTGCAGTATGCCGATCATCATGCGCGATGGCGTGTCTGCAAGGCGCGAGTTGGAGCGGAAGCCTGGTCCGATCAATGCGGCGAATTCTTCGGGCAGTGTGTTAACCAGAGCCGAAGAGAGCAGGAAGGGCAAATGGCTTGTAAACGCCAGAATGCGGTCGTGCGCTTCGGCAGACATTTCAATACAATTCGCGCCAACGGTTGAAATTATTTGTCGAGCCGCAGATCTCGATTTTGGCGTGGTCCGCTCCGATGGCGTGATGACGAACGGCGCGTTTCGGTATAGATGGGCGTCGGCGTTTTCCAAGCCGAGTTTTTCCTTGCCGCAGATCGGGTGCGCGCCGATGATCTCAAAGTTTTCGGGCAGTTGATCCATGGATTCGACGATCAATTTTTTTGTCGAACCCACATCCATCACGATGCAGGATTGTGTAATGAAGGATGGCAGTTTTGGAAGGATGTCTACCATCACATTCACAGGCGTTGCCAGGATCAAGACATCCAGTTGCGACATGGAGGACAAGTCGCTCGAAGCGTGGTCAACGATCCCTACGGCGAGCGCAAGCTCAACCGTGGGAAGATGCGTGTCGAATCCGATCAGGCGGGCGCATTTCCCTTTGAGACTCATCGCCAGCGAGCCGCCCATGAGTCCCAATCCAAGAATCCCAATCGCAGAATCTTCGAGCGAAAAGCCATCCTCCATGGATCACCAGCCCACAGTCGCAGGCTTTTCGATGGGCGCGATGCGGCGTCCCATCACTTCGGCGATGGCTTTCACTTGTTTGACCATCTCGGCGAATTTTTCGGGCTTGAGCGATTGCTTGCCATCGGAGACGGCTTTCGCGGGATCGGGATGGACTTCGACGATGATGCCGTCGGCGCCCGCCGCAATGCCCGCGCGCGCGATGGGCGCGACGTAATCGTAATGACCTGTGGCGTGCGACGGATCGAGGATGACGGGCAGATGCGTTAGATTTTTCAACACAGGGATCGCGTTGATGTCGGTCGTGTTGCGCGTGGACGTTTCGAACGTGCGGATGCCGCGCTCGCACAGGATGACCTGCTTGTTGCCGCCCGCGAGAATGTATTCGGCAGACATGAGCAGTTCTTCGATGGTGGCGCTGAGACCGCGTTTGAGCAAAACACTTTTGCGCGTTTCGCCGAGCATACGCAACAGATTGAAATTTTGCATGTTGCGAGCGCCCACTTGAAAGACATCCACATAGTTCAGCATGAGATCGAGTTGCACCTGCGACATGATCTCGACGACGATAGGCATGCCCGTTTGCTCGCGCGCCTCGGCAAGATATTCGAGTCCCTCTTCGCCGAGTCCTTGAAACGCATACGGCGACGTGCGCGGTTTGAAGACTCCGCCGCGCAACGCGTTCGCGCCCGCTTCTCTCACCGCGTGGGCTGTCTCCAAAATTTGACTCTTCGACTCCACCGCGCACGGACCTGCGATGATCACAATGTCGTCTCCGCCGACGCTGAAGCCGTCGATCGGGAACACAGAATTTTCAGGATGCACTTGCCGCGAGCCAAGTTTGAACGGTTGCGAGATTCGTTTCACTGATTCAACTCCATCGAGAATTTCAAACGGGTCGAGCGACGGGATGTGGAACTCGCCCACCGCGGCGACGATGGCGGTTTCGACTCCGTAGGTGATGTGCGGCGTCAGCCCGTGTTGTTTGATGACGTTCACAACTCCTTCGAGTTGTTGCGGGGTGTAGTGCGGTTTCATTACGATGATCATGGTGGTTTCTCCTAAAGGGTGAATGATGAATTATGAAGGATGAATTTCTGGTCGAAAGTCTTAGGTCAAAGGTCAAGCGACTTGTGACTTTCGACATTTGACTTGTTCATTGAGCCGCAACCAGATCGGGTCTCAGTTTCACCGCGTCACGCAGATAGACGTGGGTGATTTCATTTTGAGGCACATCGGTATTCCATTGGATTAAAACCCGAATCACTCGCGGCAGGCTGTTTGGCACGGGGATTTCGCGCGCGCACATCATCGGGACGAGTCCCCAGCCGATCTGCCGCGCCCCCTCTGCGGGGAACGTGGAGACGAGATCGTCGGTGACGGTAAAGAGCGCGCTGGCGATGTCTTCGGGGATCATCCCTTCGTTAGACGCGAGAATCGCAGTGAGCAATTCCCGCGTCGCTTCGAGGATGAGGTCTGGTTCGTCTGCGGCGACAGTGATCGCGCCTCGGATTCCGCGTGTGGGCATACATGGCTCCTTGTGCAACGCGAGATCGTATCTCGCGCTGCGAATAAAATAAAAGAGCGAGACCGTGTGGTCTCGCTCTTTGCGTGAACAGAGTTACTTTCTGTCTACTTAAGCGCCACCAACGGCAACCGAGTCTCGGAAACCGTAAAAATAAAAGTACGCAAACCAGCGGGCTGACTTAAGCATGTTGGGCAGTATTCTATGCTAATGAAGTAATTGCGTCAAGAGTCGTTTCTTGTACACGGATTTCACGGAAACCACGGATTGAATCTTTTTATCACGGTTTTTCCGTGAAGGTCAGTCAATCGTAGGTCAGGCTTGTAGCCTGACGTTCTTCTGATGTACAGCAATTGGCGGGTTAAAAACCCGCCCTACAATTACTTGTGCAAGAAGTCTACAGTATAATTTTTGGTTCGAGGAATCCCACCATGTCGTTATCAAACAAAATCGAAGAATGGATGAAAGAAGCCGAGGCGCGACCCGAGTCCGCGGTGACGATTGTGCGGCTGATCGCCAGGCGTTTGCGCGAGTTGAGCGAACGGGACGAAGAACTGCTGGCGGAGAATATCGCCTTACAGAACGGCACGCGCGTGGAGGAGTATCAGAAGCGCATCGCCCATCTCGAATATCAACTCGACCTCATCAAGCGGCGGTTCGGCGTGGACGAAGGCGCACTGGTCGAACTCCCCGCGCAACCTGTCGAAGCGGCAACGCAAAATTTGTTGATCTACAACGCGCAGGGACGGATCCTCCGCCTCGAATTAAACTCGGATGTAAAAGAACTCGGTCGCATCACGAGCGACATGTCCAACGACCATGAGCCGCCGCGCATCCTCGCCGTCCCATCGAATGAAGAAGCGTTGTTGCTGTACACATCGGGTCGGGTCAGCACATATAAAGTGAGCGACATTCCGCTCATCAAAGTCGGCGGCGCGTGGGAGTGGAGTCAAGCCGCGTTGCCCGATGAGCCGCGCGCGGGCGAACTGCTCGCTTGCATCACGCCGTTCTCGCGCCTGCCCCTCTCCGATTTCTTCCTCCAAATCAGCCGCCGCGGTTGCGCCAAGAAAACGATGACCTCCATGGCGCAGTCCATTCTCGGCAATCATTACATCGGCAAAGGCGCGATACAAAAATCCGACCAGCCATTTGATCTCACGCTCTCGCACAAAAATGATCGCGCGGTCTTCGTCACATACGAAGGCAAGGTCATCGCTTTCGACGTGGACGACCTCTCGTACGCCACCGAGGAGCGCGTCCGCCTCGCCGCCACCGATTATGTCATCGCGTCGTTCATCACGCGCGCCGACGACTCACTGCTCTTCGTCACGCAAACGGGCAAAGTGATTCACCGCGAAAGCAAAAGCATCGAGACATCCAAATCGTCCGCCGCAAAAGGACAAGCGTTGATTCCTCCATCGCGGCTTGAGCAGGGAGTCCGTTTTGTGGGCGCGGCATCGGTCAAGGATTCGGATTCGATCATCGTGCTGGATGCGACGGGGCGTCTCCAACTCCTCGAAGCGGATTCCATGACGGGAAGCGGTTCGATCTCAGCCGAGGCTTGGATCCTCTCCATCGGGCTGATCCAAGCTGACGGGGGAAAGACGCGGAGCGTGTCGTCATGAGTCTCAAAGTCGGAATTGACTTCGGCACATCCAATTCGGGAGTCGCAGTCTACGATGGGCAACGAGTCCGCGTGTTGCCTGTTGACCCGAAAAATGTTTTGCCTGAAGTCATCAAGACCGTGTTGTACATCACGAAAGAGTATCGCGCGTATCTCGGGCAGGAGGCGGTGGAGACGTATTACCGCGATAACGTCAATCGTCAGCGGCGGTATGTGAAGCAATGGGCGGGCGAGATCGAATATCGCGGCGCGGATCTGTTTTACATGCGCGATATTTTTGTGTACGTGGACGAGTTGAAGCCTGGGCGTTTGTTGCAATATCTCAAGACCGCGTTGCGCAAGGACAATTACAAAGGCACGCAAATCTTTGAACGTTATTACAGCGTGGGTGATCTGGCGCAGACGTATTTGAGTCTGTTGAAGCACCGCGCCGAAGATGTGTTGGGCGAAACGATTGAGGCGGTGACGTTGGGACGCCCCGTCAAATTTTCCGAGTCGGCTGAACTCGACTCCAAAGCGCAAGAGACGTTGCGCGCGGCGGCGCATGAGGCAGGCTTCAAAGAAGTGGACTTTGAACTGGAGCCGATCGCCGCCGCGTTGGATTACGAACAATCCATTACGAAGCCGCAGAACGTCGTCATCTTCGACTTCGGCGGCGGCACGCTCGACATCGCCGTAATGCGACTCGGCGATGCGAAGAGTCGTAAGGTCTATGCCAGCGGCGGAGTGGACATCGCAGGCTCCGACTTCGACCGCGCGATCATCGAGAAGCGCATGTTGTCGCATTTTGGTTTCGGCAAAGTCAAACATCACCCCGAGATCATGCAGATGATCGAGGCTGTCCCCGATTGGATGGCGCTCCCCGAAATGGGCACGCCCATCAACAAAAATATTTTAGATAAAGCCATTCAAGCAAAGGTTGCGCCCGTCCGCTTGAGGGCGTTGGAGCATTTGATCTACAACGATCTGGCGTTCACTTTCTACAACCGAGTCGAAGCAGGGAAGATCGCCCTATCTAATGAAGGCGCGACGGTCATCACCCTCGAAGATAAAGACATCGCGCTGTGGGAACTGTACACCCGCTCGCAATTCGAATCCGATATTCAGCATTATCTGGTGGATGTGGAAAAAGTTCTGCTCGATACAGTTGCCAAATCGGGACTTGAGATCGGTCAAATTGACGCGATCGTGAAAACGGGCGGCTCGTCGAATATCCCATTGTTCACGGGGATGCTGGGGAGACTCTTTGGCGCGGAGAAAGTGAAAGAGTCGAACGCGTTCAGCAGTGTGGTCGCTGGGCTGGCGATCAAGGCGTTCAACCAGTCATCGGTGGTTGAGTAGCGATGAACGGAGTGAGGAGCGTATCGAAACCACCAAATTTCAAGAAGAAATCTTGTAACAAGAATTGTTTTACGGCATGGTGGTCTCGGTACGTCCCGCTACGCTTCGACTTCGTGGCGCGAACATCACGCGCCACTCCGCTCAGCGCGAGCGGGACTACTCGACCACCGAGGTAACTTTTGGTCTATGATAGAATCCACTCAACGCGAAGGAGTTTGATATGAAACCTGGCGACTATGTTGGCTTATACATTGACGACAAGTTAATCTACACAGGCGTCTTGAAAGACATCGGCAAGATGGATAGCGGGCGGACGATCTATCAGGTCTTGCTGGTGAAGAATATTTTTCAGCGCAATTACCCCGAAATCCACTTTGACCCTGATATTCGACCTGCTACATTCGAACAATTGCAGGATGAAATCAAACGCCTCAAGATCAAATTAATGAAGGGTCTCGAAAAACTGGAGGGTGAACATGTCGCAGAACTCATCGAAGAAAAAGAACTCCATAACATCATTGGATGAATACGACCAATTGTTGCAATTGTATTCCGACGCGTGGGATCGAGTCCATTCTGGCGGCACGGGCGCGGGATACAGCGGTATTCATTACGAAGTCTTTGAGGCGCTTCGCAAGTATAGCAGGGTCGCCAACAGCCGCGACGAAGCCTTGACCGAATTGAAAAAATTGCTTCGTGAATATGAAGTTGAGCATTTGGGGGAAAAAGATAAATCAGATGAAGAATACCTGAGCAAGTTTGATGACATTGAATGAAAGTCGGCGCAGACCATTGGATTGCAGATCGGACAGGCGCATAATTGGAGTAAAATTTCCTAATTCCTGTAAAAAGAATCTGAAGCTCATATGAAACAGGAAATCCGTTTCTGCACAGCCTTCGATGGGATCCGCCTTGCTTATGCCAAAGTTGGGCAGGGTCCGCCATTGGTGAAGGTCGGCAATTGGATGAGTCATCTGGAGTATGACTGGAACAGTCCCGTTTGGGGAGCGTGGATGGAGGGCTGGTCGCGGTTTCATACGTTTTACCGATATGACCCGCGCGGCTGTGGTCTCTCGGATTGGAATGTGACCAATTTTTCCTTCGAGGCATTGGTTAGCGATTTGGAAGCGGTAGTGGATGCGGCTGGGTTGGAACAGTTCGATCTGTTTGCCATGTCGCAGGGCGGATGTGTATCCATGGCGTACACGGCAAGGCATCCCGAACGAGTTCGAAGGCTGATCCTGTACGGCGGTTATCTTCAAGGAGGCTTGGCAAGGAATCCCACGCCCGAAGCGGTGGAAGAGGTGGAGGTGTGGCTCAAACTTCTCAAGTTGAGTTGGGGAAATGAAAACCCAGCCTATCGGCATGTATTTACAATGACTTTAATTCCAGAGGGGACCCCCGAACAATTGGACTGGTTCAACCATTTGCAATTCATCTCCACATCCCCTGCCAACGCCATGGAAGTTCAGCGAATGTTCAATCAGGTGGATGTGTGCGACCTGGCGAAAACGATCAAGGCGCCAACCATGGTCATTCAGGCAAAACACGATACAGCCGTTGCGTTTGAAGAGGGACGGAAGACTGCGGCTCACATCCCAGGCTCACAGTTCGTCATTTTGGACAGCAAGAATCACGTCTTGATGAAGAACGAGCCAGCATGGTCAAATTTTTGGGATGAGTTCTATCGCTTCCTTGAGGTGGGCAGGGAATCCTCCACAGCGAGGCGCGAGGCTTCAGTGGAGGAAAAGGTCTGGTCCCAGCTCACCAGCCGCGAGCGTGAGGTGATGCGGCTGTTAGCCGAAGGCAAATCCAATTTGGAGATTTCACAAAAACTCGTTTTGAGCGAAAAGACCATCCGTAATTACGTCTCGAGTATTTACGAGAAATTGCAGATCAACAGTCGAGGCGAGTTGATCGTGCTGGCGCGCAAATTGGGATTGATGACGGATAAATAAGGTCGGGACAAAATCGGGACACGCGTCTCTTTGCGATGGGACAGGTTGAGGGCTATGCTACGGACAGTCATCCAACCGTTTTATTCAAAAGGAGAACACCATGAACGAATCGGATCGCGTCAAATATTTGCGAATTGCGCTATGGGTCTTTGGACTCGCTTTCATCTTTGGCATTTGGTTTCTATCAAAGGTTTGGGCTTCTGGCTGGTCATGGCATACGGAAGGACGCTCATATTACTTTGAAATGATCCTGGGCGTATATGCCACACTGGGCGTGTTTCTGATTCTTGCCGCGCGCGACCCGCTCAAAAATCTTAGCCTCATCTGGTTCACGGTTTGGTCAAGCGCGGTGCACGGCGGAATCATGGCAGTGCAATCATTTGACAGCCCGCACAACATGGGTCACCTATACGGAGACGTATTGGTATTGTTCGTCGTTGCAGCGGTGTTGGGTTTTCTGACTCCTCGCAAAAGCACGATGGCTTGATCGTAATACAGGGTGGAATACCAACACAGTCTGGCAGGGAGAATACCTGCCAGACTGTCATAATAAAGCCGAGGTCTTTGAAAGGATCAAAACATGAACACTCAATCAAGAGATACGGACATCAAAGCCATCCACGAAGCGGTGGAGGATTATTACGTTGGCTGGTATTCAGCCAATGCCGAACGAATGAGGCGTTGTTTGCATGAAGGGCTGGCAAAACGCGCCATCGATTTGGACGAGGCAGGAAAGCAATATCTGCTCCATCTCACCAAAGAGATCATGGTGGATGACACGTCAAAAGGCGGTGGAAGTGACACGCCCGCCGAGAAACAAACCTGGACAATTACCATTTTGGATTGCTATGAGGAAATCGCAACGGTCAAAGTGGCGTCGGGAGAATATATGGAATACATTCACCTTGCCAGGCAGGATGGTCAATGGCTGATCGTGAATGTACTTTTTGCAGTTCGTCCTTAAAATTTCAGAAGGGGGTATTCCAAATTAAGATTATCTTATCGGGTCAATGCGCTTCGGAACTCAGCAATAAATTGTTTCGCCGCCTCAACACCGCAGGGCTAAAGCCGCTTGCTCAGCACATGGAAGCCCTGCGGGCTGACGAGCGAGTCGGCTTTTAGCCGACTTCCACGCACTGAGGCAGGGCTTCATCCCGCCGATTCACGCAAAGCCTCCCGAAACATCCTCGCCAACTCCCTCGCCGCATCAACGGGACTTTCACTTCCTCCAATTGTCCTCACACAAGCCGTTCCTACAATGACTCCATCCGCCATTCGACCAACTTCACGCGCTTGCTCAGGCGTGCTGATCCCAAATCCCACACACACAGGAATATCCGTATGTTGGCGGACATTTGCAATTAAATCCGACAATCCTTCAGCGACTGTTTTTCTTTCTCCTGTTATTCCAGTCACCGAAACTAAATAAATAAATCCTTTTGCATTGCGCGCGATTTTTTCCATACGTTCGGATGATGAGGTCGGCGTAAGCATGGGAATCAACGGTAGGGGCGGACTGCCGTCCGCCCCTACAACGGACATAAATTCCTCCGCCTCCTCCATCGGCAAATCTGGGACGATGAATCCATCCGCGCCTGCCTCCACCGCATCATGGACGAATCTCTCCAGTCCATACGCCAGCATGGGATTGTAGTAACCCATCAAGATCAGCGGAATATCCACGCCGCGTTGACGTAACTCCTTCACCGCTTCGAGCGACTTCTTGACCGTGATTCCCATCTCCAACGCAATTTGTGTGGCGTGCTGAATCACGGGTCCATCGGCGAGCGGGTCAGAGAACGACAGCCCCACCTCGATCAAGTCCGCGCCGTTATTGGCGAGCGCCTCGATCACGTCAATGGATGTGTCCAAGTCAGGGTAACCCAGCGGGAAGTAGGGCATGAAGATCGGTTTGTGCTTGAAGGCAGTTTCGATTCGGTCCATTTTTCCTCTTTACCGCGAAGCACGCGAAGATCGCTAAGAAAATCTTTTGGTTTTCTTCGCGTCCTTTGCGCTCTTAGCGATTCATTTTTTTATTCATCCAAATTCGTTGGTCGAGCAGTATCCTGAGTTTATCGAGGGGCAGGCGGCGTTCGTCCGCCGTATCGAAACCAACCTCTAATCTCTAATCTCTTTTTTTCTTGAACTCGCGCTCAACGCCATGACCAATAAAAATACATCGGTCAGAATCCAAAATATATTCGGTACTATGCCGCCCGATAACGGGGGAAAAACATACTCGGTGAGGTTGAGCGTGTTGGCAATGCCATAACTGGTTACAGCGCAGAACAAAAGCCAGGCGGTTCCGTGCCAAATGGTCTCGCGCGAAGCGCGCGCTCGTTGCCAGGCAACGACAATTAAAACGGCATCGAACATTGGGTAAAGGGCTAACCCTAAAAAGCCGATCCAATCTCCGCCGTTGGTTGCCATCGCTGAACGGAAATAAAAAGCCCACACCAGCACGGCTGTGATCAGGGCGGCTGAGCCGACCCATTTCCAAGTCTTTTGAGTTAACGCGACTGGATACAACCAGAGCGCAAGCCCAACCAGCGCGTAACGAACGATATAGAATACATCCACAAGAGAAAATGTGGATAACGCCGCACCCGTGACAAGGTCATGAACGATCCACGCAATGTTGCCCAGCAGATTCATCGTCCATGCCCATGCAAAGAACAGCCAAAAATTGCGCGGTTCACGCCGACGAATGACCTGTCCCCAAAGAACAAGCAGAATAGCCAGTAGCGTCAAATATCCAACTGCTTGCAGAGTTTGTAAAAGCATCTCGGTGTATTCCTCCGTTGATTATTTTTACGTTATCAACAGGAATTTTATCAACTTTTCAAACTCCAATCTCCTTTATCACCGTATTCAAGTCCTTATCCCCTCTCCCCGAAAGATTCACCAGAATCACCTGATCCTTCCTCATCTTCGGCGCGCGCTTGATGACCTCTGCCACAGCATGAGACGACTCCAACGCGGGGATGATTCCCTCCGTATGGCACAACATCTGAAATGCGCTCAACGCTTCCGCATCCGTTGCGGATGTGTAAAAGGCGCGTTCGGTATCGCGCATCAGCGCGTGTTCAGGTCCGACCGCCGCATAATCCAACCCTGCCGAGACGGAATGAGTCTCCGCGATCTGACCATCTTCATCTTGCAACACATACGTGCGCGTGCCGTGAATGACTCCCACGCGCCCCTTCGACGGGTCGCCGAATCGCGCCGCGTGCTTGCCTGTTTCGATTCCGCTTCCGCCCGCTTCGACGCCGATCAACTCGACCTGTTCATCGTCCACGAATCCGCTGAAGACGCCGATCGCGTTCGAGCCGCCGCCGACACATGCGATGACAGTATCGGGCAAGCGTCCCACTTCCATCATGATCTGTTCTCGCGCTTCCGTTCCAATCACCGATTGAAACTCACGCACGATGGTCGGGTATGGATGCGGTCCCAATGCCGAGCCAAGCAAGTAATGTGTGTCGCGCACATTCGTCACCCAATCGCGTATCGCTTCGTTGATCGCGTCCTTCAACGTTTTTGTCCCAGAGTTCACGGGTCGCACTTCCGCGCCCAACAACTTCATGCGAAACACATTCGGCTCCTGCCGCGCAATGTCCACCGAACCCATGTATACGACACATTCCAATCCCAACAACGCCGCCGCCGTCGCCGACGCGACTCCATGTTGCCCCGCGCCTGTCTCAGCCACGATGCGTCCCTTCCCCATCCGCTTCACCAACAATGCCTGTCCCAACGCGTTGTTAATTTTATGCGCGCCCGTGTGCGCCAAATCTTCGCGCTTCAAATAGATTTGCGCGCCGCCCAATTTTTCCGACAATCGTTTTGCATACGTCAACGGCGTAGGTCTGCCGACAAACGACGCCATCAATTTGTTGAACTCCGATTGAAACGCCGCGTCCGCTTTCGCCGCCACGAACGCCTCTTCCAACTCGATCAACGCGGGCATCAACGTTTCGGGGACGAATTGTCCGCCGTACTTTCCAAATTTTGGGGATAAAAGTGTTGTCATAATTTCTCTCTTGGAAAGTGGAAAGTAGAAATTCGACTCGTCCACTTTCCACTTTCTATTTGGATTCTGCGACTCGGACGGCTTTCACAAATGCGGACATCTTCCCCGCGTCTTTCGCACCGACGGCTGATTCGACCCCCGAAGCCACATCCACGCCCCAGGGTTTGACTCGGCTCACCGCCTCCGCGACATTCTCAGGCGTGAGTCCGCCCGCCAGCAACAGCGGATACGTCTTCGCCAACTCCGCCGCGCCGTTCCAATCGGCAGTGACTCCGCTCCCGCCGTAGATGCCCTTCACGGAAGCATCCAGCAAGAATACGGGCGACTCAGTTCTCACAAAGCCAATTATGTTTTCAGGGATTCCACGAAATGCTTTGAATGCTTTGCCATTGAGTTCATTCAACATCTCAACCGTTTCATCGCCGTGAAGTTGCGCCAGATCAAGCGAGCAGGTTGCGAGAATGTCCTTCACTTCCTCCACCGACGAATTGACAAACACGCCAACAAGTTTAATGTGCGAATGTTCTTTTTTCAAAACAGCAGTGATTTGAGCGCAGCTTTGTTTCTCAACAAAGCGCGGGCTTTTGGAATAGAAGTTGAATCCCAAATAATCCGCTCCCGCGTGGATGGCGGCGAGGGCATCGGTCAATGTTTTGATTCCGCAGATTTTGATTTTGGTCATAGGTTTTGTACTGCGACACGCTTCGCGGTGTCGCTTTTCCTTGCAAACGCGACATAAATGTCGCGTTACGAATTATTGCAACCCCGAAGGGGTAGCATGATTCTAGAATTAGGCATAAACGATTTTGAAACTCCGAAGGAGTGACATAATCCTGTCATCCCTTCGGGATTTGCGATTCGGTACGGCATTATTACAATCATTTCATCCCTTCGGGATTGGTAGGTCGCGTTTTCAACGTGACGTATTCCATTAATTTATCTGTCACGCTGCAAGCATGACCTACGTGTCCATTCCTGAAAGTTCTCTCACTTTCGCGCCAATATCCTCCGAAGTAATCAACGCTTCGCCAACGAGGATTGCATCCACATTTGCATTTGCCAGGCGGTCAACATCTTCGGCGGTGAAGATTCCAGATTCAGCAACAACAGCAATATCGGGGGGAATCATCGGGCGGAGGGTTTCTGTCGTTTCGAGCGACACGTCGAAGGTGGCGAGGTTGCGGTTGTTGATACCGATGAGTTGGATGTTGGGAATCTTCAAGGCACGTTCGGTCTCGGCTTCATCGTGGACTTCAACCAATGCTGTCAATTTCAATTCAAGAGCGAGAGCATGTAAATCGGCGAAGAGAGAATCGTCGGGCAAGGCGGCGGCGATGAGGAGGATGGCGTCGGCGCCGTTGACTCTGGATTCGTAGAGTTGGGTTTCGTGGAGGATGAAGTCTTTGCGCAAAAGAGGTGTCACGTGCGAAGTTTCAAGTTTCAAGTTTCGAGAGCGGAGTTCTCGCAGAGTTTCAAGATTGCCCATGAAGAATTTTTCATCGGTTAACACAGAGATGGCGGAGGCTCCGTTTTGGGTGTAGATGTCTGCCACTTGGAAGAGGTCGAGGTGCGGGGCGAGGAGTCCCTTGGAGGGCGAGGCGCGTTTGAGTTCGGCGATCAGGCTGGGGCGGGGAGAGAAGCGGCGGCGCTTTAGTGCGGCGAGAAAATCTCGAGGCGCAGGAGAGGAGTCGGCGGCGCGGCGTAAGGCTGAGGCGTCGAGCGCCGCTATCTCCATCTTTTTTTGTTCGATGATTTTTTCGAGAATGTTCATGGTAACGGATTTTTGAAGCGGATAAACGGATAGGCGGATCAGGAAACGGATGTTTGGAAAGATTTACTAAACTCAACCAAAGCATTTAATTTAGCGATGGCTTGACCGCTATCAAGAGAGGCTGTAGCTTCATGCAATGCGGATTTGAAATCGCCCGACTCGGCGGCGAGCGCGGCGGCGGCGTTGAGGAGAATCGCATCGCGGCGCGCGCCATGCAATTGATTGGAGAGAATCGCTTTCATCATCACAGCCGCTTCGTCGGGCGTGCCGCCGCGCAGGTCTTGAACCGTTGACGATGCAAGACCCAGATCATTTGGATTCAAATCGTATGTTTGCACTTCGCCATTTTTCAAATGACTGATTTTATTGATGCCCGTTGTGTTGAGTTCGTCGAGACCGTTCGCGCCATGAATGACGAGCGCGGCTTTGGAACCGAGTCCGTTGAGGACTTGCGCGAGAGGCTCGGTGAGTTTTGGATCGAAGACGCCCGTGAGTTGAATGTTTGCGCCAGCGGGATTCGTGAGCGGACCGAGAATGTTGAAGATGGTGCGCTGACCGATCTCTTTGCGCGGACCGATGGCATGCTTCATGGCGGGATGAAATTTTGCGGCGAACATAAATCCGATGCCGATCTGTTCGATGGCTTGCGCGATCTGTTCGGGCGTGAGTTCGAGGCTGATGCCGAGAGCGGAGAGAACATCGGCGCTTCCGCATTGCGACGAGGCGGCGCGGTTGCCATGCTTGGCAACTTTTTTTCCTGCGCCTGCCAAAACGAACGCGGCGGCTGTCGAAATGTTGAACGTGTGCGCTCCGTCGCCGCCCGTGCCGACGATGTCGTAAATGGATTCGCTCGTGTTGAGTTTGACCTTCACCGCATTGGCACGCATCGCGCGGACGGAGCCAGTGATCTCAGGTATCGTCTCGCCCTTCATGCGGAGCGCGACAAGATACGCGCCGATCTGCGCTTGCGTGGCTTGTCCCGTCATGATGACGTTCATCGCTTCTTCGGCTTCTTTGTCGGTGAGGTCGGCGCGATTGATGGCTTTGGCAATAAATGGCTTGAGCATGGAGAGTTCTCCTTTTGCGGCGGGCGCGGGATTCAGATCGAGAAAATTTTTGAGCAATTGCTTGCCGTGTTCGGTGAGAATCGATTCGGGATGAAACTGCACGCCGTATGTTTGATGCTCACGATGTTTGAGTCCCATGATTTCTTCTTCGGGCGTGATGGCGGTGACTTCGAGTTCGGATGGCACGGGATCGTAGACGACCAGCGAGTGATATCGCATCGCTTCAAACGGCGACGGGATGCCTTTGAAGATTCCTTCGCCATTGTGAGTCACCTTGGATGTTTTTCCGTGCATGAGACGGGACGCCCGCTTCACTTCCCCGCCGAAAACTGCTCCCAGCGACTGATGCCCTAAACACACCCCGAGCACGGGAATCTTGCCGTCGAAGTATTTGATGGCGTCGGAGGAGATGCCGTCGTCTTTGATCGGTTCGCCTGGTCCTGGCGAGATGACGAGGTGACTCGGATTGAGCGCGATGAGTTGGTTCATCGTCACCTGATCGTTGCGGAAGACGCGAATGTCCGCGCCGAGTTCGCCGAAGTATTGGACGAGGTTGTAGGTGAAGGAGTCGTAGTTGTCGATTAGAACTAGCATGGTTGATTTCCTTATCCAAGTCGAAAGTCAAAGGTCAAAGGTCGGACGACTTTTGACTTGTGACTTTCGACCTTTAGTTGTCGTATTCTCCAAAAATATCCACTTGATCGGCGAAGAGATCGAGGGAATAGGACAAGCCTGTCTTCTCGCGGACGAGTTGCATGGTCGCTTTGGCTTCGGCTTGCATGCGGCTGATGCCATGCGCGAGGACGTCGCTGGGAATCAACGGATGCGCGAGGAAGTATGCTCGCTTTTCACGGATTGGTTCGAGGAAGTTGTTGATGGCGACGACGAGTTTCTGCTTGACTTCCACGTCACCGACTTTGCCAGCGCGATAGCGCTCCTTGAGATCGTCCACTTCGGCTTTGGATGGATTGAACGCGTCGTGATAGACGAACACGGGATTGCCTTCGACTGTCCCTGGGTCGGTGGCGCGGAGGCGTTTGGGGTCGGTGTACATGTTCATCACTTTTTGTTTTACAGTCTCGGCATCGTCCGAAAGATAGATCGCATTGCCTAGCGACTTGCTCATCTTGCCCTGTCCGTCTGTGCCGACGAGGAGCGGAACGTCACCTATGATCGAGTCGGGTTCGGGGAAGACTTCGCCGTAGAGGTTGTTGAAGCGACGCGCCATCTCGCGGGCGAGTTCTACGTGCGATTGGTTGTCGCGTCCAACAGGGACAACTTGCGCGCGAGGGAGCAAAATGTCCACGGCTTGCAACACGGGATAACCAAGCAGACCGAACGGCATCGAGTCGATGTTTGCGTCGCGTGCCATGTCTTTGAGGGTGGGCATCCGTTCGAGGCGCGGCACGGTGACGAGCATTTCAAAGAGCAGATTCAACTGATACGTTTCAGGAATCGCCGATTGGACGAAGATCGTGCTGACATCGGGGTCAATGCCCACGGCGAGATAGTCCAACACGGTTTCTTTGATGAAAATGGGAATCTCTTTGATGTATTGCGGTTCGGGTTTCGTTGTGAGCGTGTGCAAATCCGCGATGATGAAGAAGGATTCGTATTGATGTTGCAGTCGCACACGGTTCTCCAGCGAGCCGACGTAGTGACCGAGGTGGAGGCGTCCTGTGGGGCGGTCACCTGTGAGGAGGCGGGGTTTGGTGGTGAGGGTGGTCATTGGTTATATCCTTTCGTTACATGATACAAGTTACGAGTTACGTGGCGGGTGGAGTAATTGGTAAGTGGTAATTGGTGATTAGAGAATTTTGTTTTATGTTTACTTCGCTGGTTGAGTAGCCCGAATGCTCTTTGAGGGCGTATCGAAACCAGCAAGGCACATAAGTAATTTTGTTACAAGAATTTCTTTACGGCGTGGTGGTCTCGATACGTCCTTCGTCTCCGCTACGCTTCGCTCAGGACTACTCGACCACCGAGTATCTTTGTTATTGATTTGTCTCTGCCATCTCAATCGCTTTCAACATCGCGCTCGCTTTATTCACCGTCTCTTGAAACTCCGTGTTCGGATTTGAGTCCGCGACGATGCCTG
>WBZL01001124.1_pt1 | contig 28719 bp, 23 predicted proteins | sample 5204291 | NCBI WGS metagenome assembly WBZL01 (sample SAMN12344345, study PRJNA552823) | activated sludge metagenome | biome: Activated sludge suspended growth; feature: Nitrification reactor; material: Wastewater; isolation source: activated sludge from nitrification reactor of wastewater...
CGTCCTCGCCTTCGATATCGAGACGATCCCCGACGTGGCCGGGATCCGCAAGCTGCACGATTTGCCGGCCGATCTTCCAGACAGTGAAGTGGCCGAGTTCGCCTTCCAGAAGCGGCGCGCGGCCAGCGGCAACGATTTTCTGCAACTCCATCTGCAGCGCATCGTCGTCATCTCCTGCGCCCTGCGCGAGGGCGACCGCTTCACCGTCTGGTCGCTGGCCGAGCCGAAGATCGGCGAGGGCGACATCATTCAGCGCTTCTACGACGGCATCGAGAAGTTCACGCCGCAGATCGTCTCCTGGAACGGCGGCGGCTTCGACCTGCCGGTGCTGCACTATCGCGGGCTGATCCACGGCGTCGCTGCGCCGCGCTACTGGGACATGGGCGAAGATGATCGGGACTTCAAGTGGAACAACTACATCAGCCGCTACCATTCCCGTCACCTCGACCTGATGGATCTGCTCGCGCTGTACCAGCCGCGTGCCAATGCTCCGCTGGATGAACTGGCGAAGCTGATGGGCCTGCCGGGCAAGCTCGGCATGGACGGAGGGGCGGTGTGGGGCGCCTGGCAGGACGGCCGCATCGACGAGATCCGCGATTACTGCGAGACCGACGTGGTCAACACCTTCCTTGTCTATCTGCGCTTCCAGCAGATGCGCGGCGCGCTGACGGCGAAAGCCCACGCCGCCGAACTCAAGGCCGTGCGGGGCGCGCTGGAAGGGCTCAAGCAGCCGCACTGGCAAGCCTTCCTGGCCGCATGGGATGAAGCGGGCGGCACGAAAGCATGAGGCCGCTGACCATCCTCGGCCTGTCCGGCTCCCTCTCGCACGACCCCTCCGCCGCGCTCTACATCGACGGCAAGCTGGTGGCCGCCGCGGAGGAGGAGCGCTTCATCCGCGACAAGCATGCCAAGGGCCGCATGCCTTTCGAATCGGCGAAGTTCTGCCTCGACTTCGCCGGCATCAGGCCGCAGGACGTCGATGCCGTGGCGATCCCCTTCGCGCCGATCAGCCTGCTCGGGCCGGCGCGCTGGCACTATGCCAAGCGCTACTGGTACGCGCCGGACCGGGCCCTCGACGCGCTCTTCAACGGCAACCGCCGCTATCGCCGCTACCGCGGCCGCATCCTCGAGTGCCTCGGCCAGCTCGGCTTCGATCCTGGCAAGGTGGACCTCGTCCCGGTCGAGCACCACCTGACCCACGCCTCCAGCGCCTACCACTGCTCCGGCTTCACCGAGAAGACCGCCATCCTTGGCATCGACGGCAAGGGCGAGTACGCAACGACGTTCTTCGGCTACGGCGAGAACGGCCGCATCCACAAGATCAGGGAGTTCTACGACCCGGATTCGCTCGGCGGCCTCTACGGGGCGATCACCGAATACCTCGGCTTCGAGATGCTCGACGGCGAGTACAAGGTCATGGGCATGGCGCCCTATGGCGACCCGCACAAATACGACTTCTCGCGCCTGGCGAAGTTCGAGCACGGCGAGTTGACGATCAACACCGACTACGCCAACGTGATCGGCCTGCGCCGCTACAAGGAGGCCGATGATGGCAAAAGCAGGGGCTACTACTTCTCGCCGAAGCTGATCGACTGGCTGGGGCCGAAGCGTTCCGGCGACATCGCCGACGACCCCTACATCCACTACGCGGCGAGCATGCAGAAGCTGTTCGAGGACCTCGCCCTGCAGATGCTGGATTACTACCTCGGCGACATCCTGCGCGAGACCGGCCGCCTGGCCTTCGCCGGCGGCGGCGCGCTCAACGTCAAGCTCAACCAGAAAATCATCGCGCGGCCCGACGTGAAGGAGCTCTTCGTGCAGCCGGCCTCGGGCGATTCCGGCACGGCGATCGGCGCGGCCTCCTACGTTTCCGTGGCGCGCGGCGTGCCGGTGGAGAAGATGGAGCATGTCTTCCTCGGCCCGGCGTACACGAACGAGGAAGTCATCGCCGCCTGCGAGCGGCATCCGTCGAAGCCATCATGGCAGAAGATCGACGCCGTGCCGCAGCGCATCGCCCGGCTGCTCGCCGACGGCCAGCCGGTGGCCTGGTTCCAGGGCCGCATGGAGTTCGGCCCGCGCGCGCTCGGCGGCCGCTCCATCCTCGGCTGCCCGAGCGTGCCCGGCGTGGCCGACCGCATCAACGCGCAGATCAAGTTCCGCGAGCGCTGGCGGCCCTTTTGCCCGTCGATGCTCGACACCGTCGGACCGCAGATGCTCGGTTCGCATCATCCCGCGCCGTTCATGACCTTCACCTTTCCGGTGACGGGGGAATGGAAGACGCGCGTGCCGGAAGTGGTGCACGAGGACGGCACTTCGCGCGCGCAGGTGCTGCGCCGCGAATTCAACCCGCGCTACTACGACCTGATGCTGGAAATGGAGAAGCTCACGGGGAATGGCGTGGTCCTCAACACTTCGCTCAACCGCCGCGGCGAGCCGATGATCTGCTCGCCGACCGACGCGCTGAACATGTTCTTCGGCTCGGACCTGCAGTACCTGGTGATGGAGGATGTGCTGGTCACGAAGTGACCGCCGCGACCCCCATGGCCTCTGACGAGATATCCGACTATTACGCCGCAGAACGGCCCGAACTGCTGGCCTTTCTGCGGCCGCTTGGCCCCTTCGCCTCGGCGCTCGACATAGGTTGCGCAGCCGGCATGCTTGGCGCAGGACTGCTGCGTGAGGGCATCGTCGGCGCCTGCGACGGCATCGAGCTCAACTTCGATGCGGCGCGCCTTGCCGAAACCCGCCTGCGCCAGGTGTGGATGGGTTCCCTCGAATCTGCGGCGGCGGAAATTCCCTGGGAGCACTACGACCTGCTGATCCTTGCCGATGTGCTCGAGCATCTCGCCGACCCCTGGGCCGCCCTGCGCCAGTTGCGGGCGCACACCGCGCCGGGCTGCAAGCTGCTGCTTTCGGTGCCCAATGTGCGCCACTACAAGGTGTCGCTGCCGCTGCTGTTCCGCGGCGAATTCCGTTATGAGGACGACGGCATCATGGACCGCACGCACCTGCACTTCTTCACCCGCGGCAGCCTCGAGGAGACCGTGCGCGATTGCGGCTGGGCACCGCGCTTCCTGGACAGCCACATGAAGGGCCGCTACCGCCGCTGGTACATGCCGACAAGCCTGCTCGAGCCCTTCGTCGCCGTGCAGTTCATGCTGCTCGCCGAGAAATCGTGAGCCTCCCGCTCGTCAGCGTCGCCATCCCGGCCTACAACCACGCTGCTTACATCGAGGCCTGCCTCGCCTCGGTCTGCGCGCAGACCTATCCTGAACTGGAACTCGTGCTGATCGACGACGGCTCGAAGGACGACACGCTCGAGGTCGCCCGGCGCTTCCTCGAGCCGCGCCGCGAGCGCTTCCGCCGCATCGTCCTGGAGCGACAGGAAAACCAGGGGGTGAGCGCCGCATCGAATGCCGCCATCGCTGCCTGCAGGGGGGAATGGGTGCATCTGCTGGGCTCGGACGACGTGCTCCATCCGAACAAAATCGAGCGCATCCAGCGGGCCATCGCAGACTGGGATTGCGCCGACCTGGCGCTGGTGCATGCCGACGCTGCTTACATCGACCAGCATGGTCAGCCGATCGCACGCAAACGCCGTGCGCAACGGCCTGCGCCGGGACCGGACCGCGAGGCCTGGCGTGCCCTTTTCATGTCCGACAACTTCATCATCAATCCCACCGTGGCCCTGCGCCGCGATGCCTTCCTCGCCGTCGGCGGCTTCGACCGCAACCTGGCGCTGGAAGACATCGACTGCTGGCTGCGGTTGTCCGCGCGCTATGCCATCGCGCGCGTGCCGGAGGAGCTGGCCAGCTACCGCAAGCATCCCGGCAACACCTTGCGCCGCCGTGTCCGAATGCTCGGCGCGCAATTCCATACCTTCGGCAAATTTATCGGCGAACACGGCGGCCTGATTCCAGCGGCGGACATCCGCAGGCATTTCCGCCGCTACCTCAAGCGTTTTTGGCGCCGCATGCGCGGCAAGCAGCCCTGGCTGTTCCCGCTGGTGACGGGCGCGCTGCTCAAGAGCCACCTGCGCACGCCGCAGCCCGAGGATTATCGGCGTTTCGGCAGGCTGCTGGACGGCGCGGCGGGCTAGCCGGTCCGGTAAGGGCGCTTACTGTATCATTCGCATTTTTGCCTGCAGGCCATGCGGAATTCCCCGTTTTTTTCCATCGTCATCCCCGTCTATAACGAGGCGGAGAATATCGAGCCCATGGTGCGGGAGATCCAGGCTGCCTTCCGGGGCCGGCCCGAAGCCTGCGAGGTGATTTTCGTGGACGATGCCAGCACCGATGACACGCCCGCCGTGCTGCAGCGGCTGACTTTGGAGACGGGCATCGTGCGCAGCCTGCGGCACCGGCGCAATTTCGGCCAGAGCGCGGCGGTGGCGAGCGGATTCCAGTCCGCACGCGGGGAGTGGATCGGCACCCTGGACGGCGACGGCCAGAACGATCCGGCCGACCTGCCGCACATGCTCGACGAAGCGCGCCGGCTCGGCGTCGACTGCGTCACGGGGGTGCGCGCCAAGCGCCAGGACAATTTCATCCGCAGATTCTCCTCGCGCGTCGCCAACCGCTTCCGCGACTGGATCACCGGCGACCGCGTAGCCGACAGCGGCTGCGGCGTGCGCGTCGTGCGCGCACCCTGCGTCGCCGAACTGCCCGTCTTCAACGGCCTGCACCGTTTCATGCCCACGCTGCTGAAGCAGAAGGGCTACCGCGTCGCCGAGTATCCGGTGAATCACCGGCCGCGCCTGCGCGGCGTGTCGAAGTACGGCGTGCACAACCGTCTCTGGCGCGGCATTCGCGACTGTTTCGGCGTGCGCTGGTTCGCCGCCCGGGCCGTGCCGACGGACCGCGTGGACCCGACACGGGGACAGCCGCAAGGGCAGGGGCAAGGACAGGAGCAATGAGCCAGTCCGGGACGGACGCCGGCAATCGCGCTGCAGGCGTGCCGGAGGGGTTGGAAGACGACATCGAGCTCGAGTCGGTGGCGCCCGGCTTCTCGAGGGAACTGCGCCGCCTCCTGATCCTCCTCGGCGTCGCCACCACGGTCTTTTTCCTGTTCTACTTCACGCCCATCGGCGAGATCACCCGCGACATCCACAAGCTGCGCGCCTTTCTCGCCGGCGATGATTTCTGGGCGGAAGCCACCTACACCGCCCTGGTGACGGGACTGGTGGCGCTGGGCACGCCGCGGCTGATCTTCTACGTCCTCGGCGGCCTCGCCTTCGGCTTCTGGCAAGGCCTGCTCCTGGCGCAGATCGGCGCAGTCATCGGCTCTTATTTGACCTTCTGGGCGGTGCGCCACGGCGGACGCGGCTGGCTGGAGCGGCGCTTCGGCAGCCATCGCCTCTTCGGCAGGACCTTTCGCGTGCGCTCCTCGGTGAAGGCCGTGGTGCTGATCCGCCAGCTGCCGCTGACGAGCGTCATGATCAACAGCGGCCTGGCCCTGAGCAAGGTCAGGACGCATGTGTTCGTGCTCGGCACCTTCATCGGCTACCTGCCGCAAGGCGTCATCGCGGCACTCATCGGCAGCGGCGTCGTTGACCAGGGAGCCACGGAAGGCCTCGGCAAGCTGCTCGCGGCCGGCATCGTGCTGACGATCGGCGCCTTCCTGCTGTGGCGCTGGCGCAGGCAGGGCGGCAGCACGCAGGAGCACTGATGGGGGGCGCCTGGAAACGGCCGCTTTTCTGGTGCGTCCTCTTCACCGTGCTGGTGCTGGCGTTCTATGCCTTGCGCCTGGCCGGTCCCTCCAACCTCGAAGCCGACGCGCAGGACCGCAACGTCGGCTACGTCATGGACACGGTCTGGCAGGGGCACTGGCTGGTGCAGCAGGACATCCGCGGCCGCATCATGTCCAAGCCGCCGCTGCACACCTGGATCACCGCCGCCTTTGCCGAGTTGGGCGGCATCAACCGCCTGACCCTTACGCTCACCTCCATGCTGGCCGTGCTGGCCATGGCCTTTCTCGTCTTTATTGCGGGCCGGCAGCGCTTCGGCGTGATGGCCGGCGGGCTGGCGGGGCTGGCCGTCGTGCTGGCGCCGATGATGTCCAAGCACGTCGCCCTGGTGCGGACGGACGCCCTGTTCGCGCTGGCGGTCGCCCTGGGGGCGCTTGCCGCGCATCGCGCCTGGGAACGCGGCGGCGGCTGGCTGCCGTTCTGGCTGGCCGCCGCCGCGGCGACGCTGATCAAGGGACCGCTCGGCCTGGTGCTCGCCGGCATGGGGCTGCTGGGCTGGTTCTGGGAGCGCCGCAGCGATCCGTCAGCGCCGTCGCTGCGCGGCAGCCATTGGGCTGGCATCGCGCTCTTCCTGCTCCTCGTGTTGGGCTGGCTTGTGCCGGCCCTCCTTTCGGCCGGCCAGCCGCTGGTCGACAAGCTGTTTTTCCAGGAACTCGTCGGACAGGCCACCGGAATGGGCAAGGGCGGTTACCCCGGGCAGAACCTGCCCAAGCCGACGCTCTATTTCATCCTGCGCTTTTTGCCCTTCAGCCTGTTTGCCGCCTATGCGCTGTGGCGGGTGATTCGCCGGCCGGCGCCTGATGCGGCTGAACGCCGCTTCGAGCGCTTCCTGTTCTGCTGGATCGTCGGCGGCATCGTCCTGTTTTCGCTGGCCTCGCACCATCGCGGCGACCTCCTGCTGCCGCTGTGGCCGGCGGCAGCGCTGCTGGCCGGCCGCGAGATGGCCCGATTGACCGGAAGGATCGGCGGACGTCCAATGGGCGCCGTGCTGGCTGGGCTGACTTTCCTCTTCCTCGGCGGGGCCTGGTGGACTTACCATCTCAAGGCAGAACGGAAAAGCGAGGAAGTACGCTATACCGTGGAGGCGCAACGGGCTGCACGCGCGCTTGCCGCGAGCGGCCTGGACGTGAAAAGGATGCATCACCTGGATACGCCGGTCACGGTGCAACTGGAACTGGGTACCTTCAGAACCTGGATCAGCGAGGCGGAAGCCTTGCGTCTGGCGGGCGGCGATGCGCCGCTGCTGCTGGCGGTGGAATCGCCCGGGGATTTCCCCAGGCTGTTCGGGCCGGAGGGGCCGCCTCTGCGCGAAGTGTTTCGCTGGCCGACCGACCGGAATGGGAAAGCGGCTGTGCAGGTTTTCACTCGGGGCGTGGCGCGGGAAGGGACGGATGCGATGCGGCCGGCGGGGAGGACGCCGTGAGGGCGCGTCTGGCGGCATGGGCGCAGGCCCTGGGCCCGGTGCGCGCGGCATTCATCGGCAGCCTGCTGCTTTCGTTCGCGGCGGTGCAAGGCCATCTCATCAACCGCGATGGCATCTACTATCTGGAGACGGCCCGCGCGTTTATCGAGGGCGGCTTGAGTGCCGGCTGGAAGGCGGGCGAATGGGCTTTCCTCCCGACGCTCATTGCGGCGCTGGCCTTCGCGACAAAAGTCAGCCTGGAGACTGCGGCGCTGGCGCTCAATGCGCTCTTCATGGCGGGCACCTGCGCGCTGCTGGCCGTCATCACCCGCCGCCGCCTGCCGGAAGCCGCTTGGCTGGCTTGCCTCGTCGTCCTCGCCATGCCGGCCTACAACCAGTACCGCAACGAGATCCTGCGCGAATACGGCTTCTGGTTTTTCAGCCTGCTGGCGTTTTGGCTGGCGATGAAATGGGGCGATACACAACGCTGGCGGGATGCGGTTTACTGCCAGGCCGCGCTGGCCGTGGCGGCGCTGTTTCGACTCGAGGCGGTGGCTTTCTATCCGGCGCTGATGCTGTGGCAGGCGTTCGGCGCGCCGGCGGGCCAGAGGATGCGGCGCGTTCTCGAGATCGGCTGCCTGCCTCTGGCAGGCGCGCTGCTGGCCGCCTTGCTCTTCGGCAGCGGATTGACATCCGCGCCGAATCGCCTGACGTATTACCTCGAAGCCGCGAACCCGCTGCGCGCGCTGCAGATCATCAACGAGGCGGCCGGCAGGATGTCGGAGGCCGTGTTCAAGTACAAGTATTCGCGCGAGGAAGCCGGCTACATCCTGTTTTTTGGATTGCTCTCCGTCATCCCGATGAAGTTTCTCAAGATGACCGGCGTGTTCCTCGTGCCGCTGGCGTACCGCTTTGCAGTTCCGCCGATGCGGTCATGGCTGGCACCCTGGCAACCGCTGCCCTGGGCCTTCCTCGCCTATGTGCTGGTGCTGGTGGCCTTCGTCACGCACCAGTTCTTTCTCGTCGGGCGCTATGTCAGTCTGCTCAATCTGCTCGCCGTTCCAATCGTGGCATCCGGTTTGTCGCTCCTGATGCAGCGCTTCCCGCGCTGGAAGGCGCTGATGCTGACGCTGGCGCTGCTGACCATGGCGGCGAACGTCGCGTCCCTGTCACCTGGCAAGACCCACATCGTCGAGGCGGGGCGCTGGCTGGGCGCCCATGCAACCGATCCTGCGCGTGTCGGCGTGGACAATGCGCGCATCGCCTATTACGCCGGCTGGCGCACCACCAATGCAATCATTCTGGATCGAACGTCCCTCGCGGGTGCTTTGGCGGAAAAACGCGCAAACATGGTTGCGGTCGAAGCCACGCGCAAGGATCGCGAACTGGAGAAGTGGCTGGCGGAAAACCGCCTGCAAGTCGTGCAGCGCTTCGCCAACAAGGCCGGCGATGCGGTCGTCATCGCCGTGCCGGAGTCGACTCAGCCCAGTCCCTCGACGACCGGGCGCAGTCGCGCAAACGCCGCTTCGATGGAATAGTCAGCCGCCACGCGACGGCGGCCCGCTTCGCCCATGCGCAGGCGCAGGTCGGCATCCAGCGCCAATTGTGCGATGCGTTGCGCCCATTCCGCCGGTGTTGAAACCAGATAGCCGTTTACGCCTTCGCCGATCACCTCGGCGTTGGCGCCGGCCTTCGTCGACACGACCGGCAGGCCGGCCGCCATGTACTGCAGCACCTTGAGGGCGCACTTGCCGCGGCTCCAGTCGTCGTCGCGCATCGGCGCGATGCCGATGTGCGAAGCGGCCAGTTCGCGCGCTTCCGAATCGGCGCGCCAGGCCAAGGGTACGGTCGTCACCCCGCAGTCGGGCAGGTCGAAGTCGGCGACGATCTTCAGACGCAGGCCGGGCACTTTTTCCGCTGCAGCCTTCAGGCTTGGAATGGCCTCCGCCAGGTACTTGCGAGTCGAATGGCTGCCGATCCACACCAGATCCAGCGTGTCGGCCGGCTTGTCCGCCTTGACACGGTAGCGGGCGGCATCGATGCAGGTGGGGACCAGCGTCACCATCGGGTTGAATGCGGTGGCCTGGCCGGCGAGGAAGGCATTGCCGGCGAAAACATGGTCGCTGCAGCGTACCATCGCAGCGAAGCGGGTCATGCGCGTGCGCGATGGGGAGCCATCGCTATTGCAGAAGATGGCGTCGTCGAAGTCGAATGCCAGCTTGCGCGACACTCGCCGCAAGAGCCAGAGCAGGGCCGCGGGAAAGGTCTTGCGCAGCACGATCACCACGTCGGCGCGGGAAGCCTGTCGCAGCATGTCGAGCGTGGCGCCGGGGCCGCCGGAAGCCGTGACGTGCGCGGGTTCGAAGCCGGCCGCCCGCCACAGCGGGAAGAACTGCAGGGCGCGGTAGCGCGTCGAAGAAGCGTCTGGTCCCTTGGAAACGAAAAGCAGCCTTGTGCTCATGGCTGCCGTGGCTTGCGCTCGCCGAGTTGCCGGAACAGCGCCGTCACGACCAGCACCGAGCTCTCTTCGACCAGGTGGCCGTAGTCGAAGGCGAAGGGAATCCGCGCGCCGTCCCGCTCGAAGTAGCGCAGGCAGCCGTTGTCGTCGCAGGCGGCGGAGATGGGCGAGAAGAACTCCGCCTGTGAGCCGGCGAGTGCCCCGACGAGCGCGTCGCGGGGGAACGCATCCGGGTCGAGATCCTTGCGCGAGCGCGCACGCTCGTCGCCTCCCAGGAAATCGCTGGCCAGCAAGCGCGGCAGCGGCCTGCGCCAGGCCGGCACGCTGCCGATCAGCACGATGCGCGGGCGCCAGGATGGGTCGGCGTTCAGTCGGGCCAGCGTTTGTGCCAGTCCGCGGCGGATGATTGCCTCGTCATGCTTGATCCAGGCGCCGGCGAGGAGAATGATTTTCGGCCGCGTTTCCGTCACCTGGCGAAGCACCCAGTCGTTGATGGCGCGGCAGTGCGGGCGTTTGTTGAAATCCTCGTTCAGCAGGGGCGGGCAGCCCGAAGCCGTCCATTGCGTTGCGCTGCCCGCTTCTGCCACGGCCTTCAATCCCGGCCACAGATGCGCCGCATGGGAATCACCCCACAACAGGATGCCTTCGCGCCGGCCTGTGCATTCCGGCGCGAAGGCGTCATGTGACTTTTCCGGTGTAATGAAGCAAGTCCCTTCGCGGTAGAGCGGCTTGTAGAGTTCGCCGAAATAGCGTGCCTGAAAGGCTTCCAGCGCCCTGACATCCTCCAGTCTCGGATGATCCGCGTAGCGCAGCGCCATGAGGCGATTGTGCTGGTAGAAGAAGGCGGCAGCGACTGCGAAGGGGACGAGCATCATTGCTGCGCTTGCGGCGAGTCCCTGGGCGAGCCTGAGGCGGCTGACGAGACTGCGCACCGGTATCTCCACCAGGCGGAAGGAGAGCCAGCCGAACAGGATGGAAACGGCCATGCCTGCGGCGGTCAATACGGCGTTGTGCTGCGGCTGACTTTGGTGCAGCCATACCACGACGGGCCAGTGCCACAGGTAGATCGAGTAAGACCAGCGCCCGATGCCCTGCATGGCGGCACCGCCGAGCAGTCGCGTCCTGCCCGCGCTGCGGGCGATGACCAGCACGGCGCCGACGACCGGCAACAGCGCGTACAGGCCCGGCCAGGCGCTGCCGGGATTGAACAGCAGGCTGGCGGCGACGATGGCGGCGAGGCCGGCGGCCTCGATCCAGCGGCGCCCCTGCGTCAGGCGGTTGCATGCGTCCTGGTTCACGTAGATCAGGCCGCCGGCCAGCATTTCCCAGGCGCGGGTCGGCAGCAGGAAGAAGGCCTTGGACGGGTTGGCGAAAGCCAGCCAGGCCGACCAGACCAGCGAGGCGCAGAAAACCGCCCAGAGGAAACCGGTCATGCCCGCCTGCCGCCTGAAGAGGCGTGCCGCGACAAGGATCAGCAGCGGGTAGAGCAGATAGAACTGCCATTCGACGGAAAGCGACCAGGTGTGCAGCAGCCATTTCTCGTGGGCGTCTGCATCGAAGTAGCCCGACTCCTTCCAGAATATCTGGTTCGAGAAAAATAGCAGGCTGGCGCCGACATGCTTGCTCAGCAGCTTGTAGTCAAGCGGTGAAAGGGCGTACCAGCCGTAGACCAGCATCAGCACGCCCAGCACGGCCAGGGCCGGGAAGATGCGGCGTGCCCGCGCCAGGTAGAAGGCAAGCACGGAAAAGCGGTCCTGCGCGAGTTGGCCGAGGATGATCCGCGTCATCAGGTAGCCGGAGATGACGAAGAAAACATCCACCCCGACGAAGCCGCCGGAAAAGCCGGGAATGCCGAAATGGAACAGCACGACGGCCAGCACGGCCACGGCGCGCAGGCCGTTGATGTCGGCGCGGAAATCGGCGGCGTCCGGCCTCATCGCTTTCCCTGGCCGCGCGCGTGCTGCGTGTAAGCGTCGTCGAATGCCGTATCGCCCTCCCGGTAAAGCCAGGCGCGGTCCTGCTCGTCGCGGCACAGGTGCTGCAGGTTGCGCCGCCGCCGGTGACCGGGCAGCGGACGCGAACCGGCACGCAGATCGGCGATGTCGATCAGGCCGAGCTCACCCTCCGGCGTCAACACGATGTTGCCCAGATGCAGCGAACGGAAATAGATGCCCGCATGGTGCAGGCGGGCGACGAAACGGCCAAGCCGTTCGCGCAAATCCGGAGGTTCCGTTCCGGCGCGGATCAAGCGGCGCAGCGTCTCGCCAGCCAGCGGCCGGTAGCGCACCGCATCCCGGTATACGCTCGGAATGCGACAGAGGCCGATCACGGCGGGGCAGGGGATGTGCCGCCCGGCCAGCGCGAGCGCGTTGTCGGCAAAGCGCTTCGCGTAGGGATACCAGGCAGCGGAAGACAGCAGGCGCTTGCGGCGGAACAGCTTGAGATAGCTGCCGTCGGCCAGTTGCAGCACCTTGTCGCCGTGGCGGTCGCGCTCGAGCACTCGGGCATCGGCGCGCAGGGCGCGGTAATCGTCGTGTTCCAGGGTCTGCAAGTGGGCGTACCGTCGGCGGGCCGGCTGTTGTGCGTCTACCAGTGCGGCATTTTACCAGCCGGACAAGGCATTCCTCCATGCTAAAATCCCTGCATCCTTTCCGCCGTGCGGCGCCGCATGCGACCCTCTGATTCGCACGTTCCTGCCAGCGTTACCTCCAGTCTGAGCCTGTATTTCCGTCTGCTGGGCTACGTCAGGCCGTACGTCGGCTGGTTCGCGGTCAGCATCGCGGGCTTCGTCATTTTCGCCTTGGCCCAGCCCATGATGGCCTCGGTGATGAAGTATTTCGTCGATGGCCTGGCCGATCCGTCCGCGGCGGTCTTCACCGGCGTGCCGCTGATCGGCGGGCTGCAGATGCTGCATGCCGTGCCGCTGCTGATCGTCCTCATCGCCGCCTGGCAGGGGGTGGGTTCATTCCTTGGCAACTACTACCTCGCCCGGGTGTCGATGGGCGTGGTGCACGACCTGCGCGTGGCGCTGTTCAACAGCCTGCTGACGCTGCCGGATCGTTATTACGACATGCACAACTCCGGGCACCTGATCTCGCGCATCACCTTCAACGTCACCATGGTGACGGGTGCCGCGACCGACGCCATCAAGGTCGTCATCCGCGAGGGGCTGACGGTGGTCTTCCTCTTCGCCTACCTGCTGTGGATGAACTGGCGCCTGACGCTGGTGATGGTGGCCCTGCTGCCGGTCATCGCGCTGCTGGTGGTGAGCGCCAGCCGCAAGTTCCGCAAGCAGGCGAAGAAGATCCAGGTGGCGATGGGCGACGTCACGCATGTCGCCTCCGAAGCCATCCAGGGCCACCGCGTCGTGCGCAGCTTCGGCGGCGAGGCCTACGAGCAGCGCCGCTTCGGCGAGGCGAGCAGCAACAACATGAGCAGGCAGCTGCGCATGGTGCGCACCGGGGCGGTGTACACACCGGTGCTGCAGCTGCTGATCTTCAGCGCCATGGGCGTGCTCTTCTTCCTCGTGCTGTGGCTGCGCGGCGATGCCTCTCCAGGCGAGCTGGTCGCCTACATCACCGCCGCCGGCCTGCTGCCCAAGCCGATCCGCCAGCTCTCGGAGGTCAGCTCGACGATCCAGAAGGGCGTGGCGGCGGCCGAGAGCATCTTCGAGCAGCTCGACGAACCGCCCGAGATCGACACCGGCACGGTGAGCCGCGAGCGGGTCAGCGGCCGTATCGAGGTGCGCGACCTCTCCTTCCGCTACCCCGGCGGCGAGCGGCCCGTCCTCGACGGCGTCAGCTTCGTCATCGAACCGGGGCAGATGGTGGCGCTGGTCGGGCGCTCGGGCAGCGGCAAGTCCACGCTCGCCAACCTCATTCCGCGCTTCTATCACCACGGCGCGGGGCAGATCCTCATCGATGGCACCGACGTAGAGCAGTACACGCTGCGCAATCTGCGCCGCCATGTCGCCGTCGTCACGCAACAGGTGAACCTGTTCAACGACACGGTGGCCAACAACATCGCCTACGGCGACTTGGCCGGCGCACCGCGCGCCGAAGTCGAGCGCGCCGCCGAGGCCGCCTTTGCCCGCGAATTCATCGACAGGCTGCCCGAGGGCTTCGACACCCTGGTCGGCGAGAACGGCGTGCTGCTCTCCGGCGGCCAGCGCCAGCGCCTGGCCATCGCCCGCGCCCTGCTGAAGGACGCGCCGGTCCTCATCCTCGACGAAGCCACTTCCGCGCTCGACACCGAATCGGAGCGCCACATCCAGGCCGCCCTCGATTCCGTCATGCGCGGGCGCACCACCCTGGTCATCGCCCACCGCCTGTCCACCATCGAGCGCGCCGACACCATCATGGTCATGGAGCTGGGCCGCATCGTCGAGCGCGGCAGCCACGCCGAATTGCTCGCCCTCAACGGCCACTACGCCCGCCTGCATGCCCTGCAGTTCCGCGAGCCGACCGAGGAAGCAGGCGGGGGCAGCTGAAAGTCAGGCCGGCGGCAACGCCGAGTTCATCTCGCGCTGGAGGACGCTGCCGTCCGGCCAGTTGCGCAGGAAGCGGGCGCGGTCCTTGCGCCAGGCCTTGCGCCAGGCGGCGTCGCTGTCGTGCCGGCGCATGGCATCGAGGTCAAGCACGCAGAGCGCATCGCCGCGCCAGATGAAATTGGTGGCCTTCAGGTCGCCGTGGCTAATGCGCTCGGCGGCGAGGTCCGTGAAGAGGCGCCGCACGGCCTCCAGCACGCCCGGGGGCGCGCCGCTGTCCGCGCAGGCCGCCAGGGTTTCCTGCAGGTTCGGCCCCTCGCAATATTCCGCAACGAGCCAGGCGCGGCCGCGCAGCGGTCCGAGGCGGCGCTCGATGAGCGCCAGCGGGCGCGGCGTGGCGATGCCGAGGAAGCGCAGGCGGTGCGCCTCCACCCAGGAATGCCAGGCGCGGCTCGGCCGCCAGGCGCGCGACAGGGCGTGGCCGGCGCCCTTGATGTTGCAGCGCTTGATCACCAGCTTGCGGCCGTCCAGTTCGACCAGCGCCAGAGTGGCGGAACGGCCGTGCTTGAGGGGGATGCCCTGTTCGAGCCAGGCATCCGGATCCGCGATCAGGGGCGCGAGGAAATCGGCTTCGGTGCGCACCAGGGCGAAGAAACGGTCGACGCGCTTCGCGACCTTGAAGAGGCTGCAGTCGCGCAGGCATTTGTCCAGATAGTCGGCGAGGCGCGCATTGCGGGCGCGGGCGATGGACGCTTCGAGCTGCGCCGCATCGACGGCGAGATCCGGATTGCCCCGGCGGTAGGCGGCCAGCAGGCCGGCCTGCATGGCATGGCATTCGGCCGGGGGCAACTGGGCGAACAGCAGGGCCAGATTATCCAGGCGTTCGCGGTCCGCGCTTGCCGGCCGGATGGCATCGCCGTCGATGATGTACAGATCGCCGTCCCTGACCAGGAAATTCCCCAGATGGACGTCGTCCTGCAGGAGATCCCGCGCGTGCATGCGGCCGGCCGTCTCGAACACCCGGCCGAGTTCCTCGGGTGACGTGGCCGCGGGCGCATGCGCGCCATCGAGATACTCCGTGAGCACGAAATAACCGCCACCGTCCAGCTTTCCGCCCGCCAGCCGTCGCGGGGTCGGCAGGCCGTGCGCCGCCAGGCTGTCGATGCCGCGGCACTCGCGCCGCCAGTGGCGCTCGCTGCCACGCGATGCGACGAAGAGCTTGGCCAGCACGGCTTGCCCGTTCCAGCGCCCGAGGCCGGTGAGTCGCTTGCCGGGCAGGATGCGCAGCCAGCTTTCGACGACCAGTTCGCGGCCGTCGTCGAGCGCGACCGCGCAGGGCGCGAGCAGCCGTCGGCCGCCGGCGCGCAGCGTTTCGGCGCTGTCCTGCGCCTCGTCGCGCCCCGCGAAGAAGCCGGCGATCCTGCGGATGCGCCGCTTGTCGGCAGGGTCGAGCCGCTTCTTCCGCATGTAATCGAGATAGAAGCGCAGGCGTCTGCTGCGGGTGAGCCGGCGCTTCGCCACCTTGTCGAGGCAGGCGAGATCCTTGACGATACGGTATTCGAGGAAGGGCGGCCACCAGAAGCCGCCGCTCGGACAATCGATGAGGAAGACCTTGCCGGCCCCATCCACCAGCAGGTTGCGCCACTTCAGGTCGCCATGCGCGAAACGGCGGTCGTGCAGGCGGCGGGCGATGTCGGCGATCTGTGCGGCGACGCCGTCCCGCCAGGGCTGACTTTCCAGCCTCGGGTCGCGGACGCGGGCGAGACGGCCCAGATCGGACGTGCCGGGAATCTCCTCGGTGATCAGCGCCCCGCGGACGAACAGGCCGCCCTGGCGTTCGAGGCCGCAGGCGACGAGCCGTGCGGTGGGGATGCCCCAGTCGGCGAAGTGCTGCAGGTTCTCCCATTCCAGTTGCACGCGCGGCTTGCCGAACAAGCGGCGCAGCGGCTTCTTGCCGAGGCCATGGTAGCGCTTGACGTAGTAGCGGCGGCCGGCGATGTCGACGCGCACGGTACGGGTGATGGAATCCTTGGCGACGATCTCGCCCTCGAGGGCGAACACGGCATCCAGGTCGGCGAAGCGTGCGGCCGCGGCGGGTTCGGCTCCGGGCAATAACAGCCAATCGCTCATGCGCCTGCCCCGGGTGCAAATTTGCGCCGGTAGCGTTCCGTGAGGCGATCGCCTTCCCGCCGGAGGTAGGCGAGCAGCGGCGCCTCTTCCTTGAGGATGTCGCGCAGCGGGCGGCCGAAGTAGGCGCGCAGGAAGCGCAGCCGGTCGCGCGCGGTGAGGCCGATCTCCAGCGAGGAGAAATGCAGTGCGGCGAGGTCCTTATCACGCCAACGGCGTGGGGTAGCTGGGCGCCAGTGGCGCGGCGTGCGGCTGCGCACCTGGGCGCGATGCAGATCGATCAGCGACAGGCGCAGCGCCGAGGCCGACGGCGGGGGATCGGTGTGCAGCAGGAAATGGCAGAGGTAGCAGTCGCGGTGATTGACGCCGCCCGCGTGCATGCGCCGCGCCATCTCGGCGACGCGCGCGACGAGGGCGCGCTTGAGTGCCGGTGCCGGCGGCCGCGACGGCCAGTCGCGGCTGAAGTCTTCCAGACTGACGGTGGGGGCGAGTTCCTCGGTGATGATGAAGGACCGCTGCGTGGCCGGGTTGCCGCCGCGCCGGCCGAAAGCGACGGCCTTCATGGTGTCGACGCCGAGTTCGGTCAGGCGTTTGATGGCGAGCCATTCGTGCTCGGCGCCGAGCACGGGCAGGCGCGCCGTGACGAGATTCTTGAGGATTTCGCCCCAGCCGACGCCGCGGTGCAGCTTGACGTAGTAGCCGCGCCCGGCGACTTCGGTGCGCAAAGTGCGACGGCCTTCGAGCGCGCGCAGCACCCTGCCCTGCAGGGCTTCGGCGGCGCGAAAGGCATCCCGCCCCGCCCACAGCGTGCGGAAAGGCTCGTCGAGAAAAACTTCATCGGGGCGGCTCATGCCTTCGTCCCGAGAATGATATCGGTCGCGCGCTCGGGCAGGCTGTAGATGTCGGCCCGTTCCGCCCAGGCGAGGCCGCTGGCGCCCCATTTGCGGCGCGCGGCGTCGTCGGCGAGCATGCCGGCGAGGATGCCGTTGAAGCCGGCCTGATCGAAGGGCAGCGGTACCACGCGGCCGGCACCGGCCTCCTCGATGTAGTGGGCATAGCCGCAGGCGGCGGTGGTGAGCACCGGCAGCCCCGCTACCACCGCCTCCAGCAGCACCGTGCCGGTGTTCTCGTTGTAGGCGGGATGGATCAGCAGGTCGGCGCCGAGCAGGAAGCGCGGGATATCGCCGCGCCCCTTGAGGATGCGCACCTGCTCGCCGAGCCCGAGCGCGCGCGTTTGCGAGACGAAGGGCTTCGGGTCGTCCTGGCCGATGGCGATGAGGCGGCAGCGCCGCTTGAGCGGCTCGGGCAGGGCGGCGAGCGCCTTCAGGCTGCGGTCGAGCCCCTTGGTCTTGAAGCCGGAGCCGATCTGCACCAGCAGCAGGTCGTCGTCGGCAAGCGCGAATTCGCGGCGGAAGGAAGCGCGGATCTCCTGCGCGTTGGCCGGTGCGCGGCGGTCTTGCGCGATGCCCGGCGGCAGCAGATGCAGCCGCCGGGCCGGCGTTCCGTGGTGCTTGACATAGAGCGCCTGCTGCGCGGCGGAAATCATGAGAATCTCGGTGCGGGCCTCCGGCGCGAACACCGCCCGTTCGTAGGCGGAGAAATGGCGATAGCGCCCGGACAGGCGGTACATCGGGCTGCGCAGGGTGCGCGCCTTGTCCTCGTAGCAGGGGTCCGCCGTGTAATAGACATCCAGTCCGGGCATCTTGTTGAAGCCGACCAGGCGGTCGGCAGGGCGCGCCGCGAGATCCTCATGCACCCAGTCGGCGAACTTCTCGTAGCGGCGGTGGTTGGAGAGTGCCTTCACCGGCACCTTCAGGACGTCGAAGCCAGGCGGAACCTCGCCCTCCCACGACAGGGTGTAGATGCGGATGGCGTGGCCGCGTGCCTGGCAGGCCAGCGCGATGCGCAGGAAGTCGCGCTGCAGGCCGCCGAAGGGAAAGTACTTGAAGAGAGCGAACGCCAGTTGCATTGAGTTGGGCGCGCCTATTCGGCCACGCCGGGTTTCGCAGCGAGGGCGCGCGCGGGTGCATGGACCCGATTTTTCCTGATCGAGCGCGATTCGATGTGCCGCCACAGCCATTTCGCGAAAGGGGTCAGGCGCGCGATCTGCAGGTAGGCCTTGAAGAACCACAGGCGGTCGCTGCGGCTCCAGCACAGGGAATGGTGGTTCAGCGTGTACAGGTCGCGGATGGCGCAGACCACCTTGGACGGGCGCCAGCGCGACTTCTCCAGATCGATGACGCGCACATCGACGCTGCCGTCCGGATTGACGCGCGCGAAAACGTGCTTGGGGAAGAAGCAGTTGTGCTGGATGCCGTGGGCGTGCATGTCGCGCAGCAGGGTGGCGATCGCCGCGAGCATGCGCAGCCGCAGCGGTCGCGCCGGGGCGCCGGCCGCAAGCCAATGCTGGACGCGGTCCTCCATCGAGACGAAGCCGGCCAGTTCCTCGGTGACGAGGATGGCGCGCTCGTCCTTGCCGAACTTGCGCATGGCGAAGTACACCGGTTCCAGCGTGGGGATGCCGCAGGCGCGGTAGTGCATGATGTGGCGGAACTCGCGCAGGAAGGTCGGCGCGCCGCGCACCGGATGGGTCCACAGACGCGCGCGGTGGTTTTCCTGGCGCTTGAGGAATATCCCCGTGGTGCCGTCGCCCGGCAGCGCCAGTTCGCAGCGCGACACGCCGCTCCAGCCGCCGCGGCGATGGTTGGGCTCCTCGAACCAGGGGGCTTCGAGCTTCCACAGCGCGTCGAAGGCCGACAGGCCGTTGTGGGCGAGGACCGGCCGCCAGCGCTCGTTGATGAAGTCCTTCATCTGCTGCCGGCCTACTTCTTCACGCGCAGCACGTAGGCGCGCCACTTGTCCCAGTGCTTGATGAAGTCGGCGTGGCCGATCACCTCCAGCCCAGCGGCGGCGAAGTCGCGCTCGATCTCGCCGCGCCCGAAGACGAAGCGGTCGCGCGCGCGCGCCTTGCCGCGGGTGCGTTCCTTGCGCGCCTCGTTGATCTCGTGCCGCCAGGCGCGGAAGTTGCCGTCCACCCAGAGAGAGACGATCACCGTGCCGGAACTGATGCGGGCAAACTCCTTCAGCATGAGGATGCGGTCTGCGCTCTTCTCGATGTGATGCAGCAGGCGGATGCTGAAGACGCACTCGACGAGGTTGTCCGGCAGTCCGGTGTCGAAGGCCGAGCAGCAGAAGGATTGCGCGATGCGTGCGGTGACCTCGCGCGGGCGCAGTTCGAGGCCGGCGTCGATCATGGACTGGCTGTTGTCGGCGACGTAGATCGTGCGTTCCGGTGCCTCGGCCAGCATGGCCCAGAAACGGCCGGTGCCGCAAGGCAGGTCGAGCACCGAACGCGGACGCCCGGCCAGTTCCAGCGCCTTGCGCGCCATGCCCACTTCGCGCCAGGTCGACAGACGGCGCCAGAAACCGGTGTTGTGCTTGTGGAAATACTTCCGGGCGTGCTCGGGATCGTATTTTTCGGAGAATTCGTAGTGCGGGGGGGTGACGCCGTCTTCAGCCATGCCTGAAACCACCTGATTGTAAGCCTGTTATGATGCCTGAAAAGACGATAAAAGTCATCAACTTATATGTAGAATGCATCTGCAGGGCCTACAATGCGAGGCTCGCCATGCAAGTTGAGATCACGACATGAAAAAGACCGACCTGGAAAAACTCAAGGGATTGAAAATCGACAGTCGGGTCAAACAGGCCGGCACGCCGGGACGCTTCGGCGCGGAGGCGGCGTCCGCCGCCAGCCGGCGCGAGCAGCGCGATCGGGAGCGGGCGCTCGGCCTGATCCCCTTCGCCGTCAAGCTCGACGGGGAATTGGTCGCGCATATACGCCGGCGGGCGACGGAGCAGGGCGCGGACCTGAATCAGGTCGTCGCGGCGCTGCTGCGCAGCGGGCTCGCGCGTGACCCCAAGTAGCATGAGCCGCCTGCCTCGCAGGTTCATTTCACACAATACGGATGCACGGAATGCCTGATCCGCATACCCTCGCAGTGCTCGCCTTGACCTTTGTGGTGTTCGTCCTGTTCGCCTCGGAAAAGGCCTCCATCGAGTCGACGGCGCTGTTCGCCATGGTCTCCCTGGTCGTCGGCTTCACGGTCTTCCCGCACGAGGCCTACCGGCCCACCCAGGTCTTTTTCGGCTTCGGCCACGAGGCCCTGGTGGCCATCTGCAGCCTGATGATCCTCGGCCGTGGCCTGCTCGTCACCGGCGCGCTGGAGCCGGTGGCGCGGCGCATGGCGCAGCTCTGGTCGAAGCGCCCGCGCCTGTCGATGCTCATCATGCTCTGGGGCTGCGCCATGGCGAGCGGCTTCGTCAACGATACGCCCATCGTCGTGGTGATGCTGCCCATCCTCATCGGCATTGCGCTGCGGACAGGCGAATCGCCATCGCGCCTGCTCATGCCCATGAACTACGCGGTGCTGGTCGGCGGCATGGGCACCACCATCGGCACCTCGACCAACCTGCTGGTCGTCTCCATCGCGGCGGACATGGGCCTGCGCCGCTTCGAGATGCTGGACTTCATCCATGTCGCGGCCATTGCTGCCGTGTTTGGGATTCTTTATCTGTGGCTGGTGCTGCCGCACCTGCTGCCCGACCACGGCTCACTCATGCAGGACACCAAGCCGCGCGTCTTCGAGGCCTGGCTGCATGTCGGCGAGGAAGATCTGGAGGAAGCGGCCACCCTGGCCGATGTGATCGCCAAAACCGGCAGGAACATGACGGTGCTGGAAGTGCGGCGCGGCGATGACCTGCGCCTGACGCGATTGCCGACGTTGAAGCTCAAGCCGGGCGATCGCCTGCTGGTGCGCGACACGCCGGCCAACTTGAAGGAGTTCGAGTCGGTGCTCGGTTTCAGCCTGCACGACCTCGACGAGGGCAAGGACGACGGCAAAGACGAGAGCGAGGACGAGGATAAGAGCGGGACCAAGAAGGAAGACGCGCAGCATGACGAACAGCAGCTCGCGGAAATCGTCGTCACCGAAGCCTCGCCGCTGTACCTCAATACCCTGCGCAACCAGCGCTTTGCCGAGCGCTTCGGCCTGATCGTGCTCGGCCTGCGCCGCGCCGGCCAATCCGAATTGAGCAAAGTGGATGACATCGCCGAAATCCGTCTGCGCCAAGGCGACATGCTGCTGGTGCAGGGCACCGCCGACGCCCTGCAGCAGGTCAAGCAGGCCGACATCCTCGTGCTCGACGGCAGCCTGGCGCTGCCGCGCAGCGAGCGCGCGCCGCTGGCGCTTGCCATCATGGCCATCGTCGTCCTGTCGGCCATGACCAAGATCGTGCCGATCGTGGTGAGCGCCCTGGCCGGCGTCCTGCTCATGGTGGCCACGCGCTGCCTCGACTGGCGGGAGATCGGCCGCGCGATCAGTTCGAAAGTGGTGCTGATCGTCGCCAGCAGCCTGGCGCTCGGCGGTGCGCTCACCGCCACTGGCGGCACCGAGCTCCTGGCAAAAGGCTACCTTTCGCTGGTCGGCGGCATGTCTCCGGCGGTCGTGCTTTCGTCCCTGATGCTGCTGGTCGCGCTGTTCACCAACTTCGTCTCCAACAACGCCGCCGCCGCCGTCGGCACGCCGATCGCCGCCAGCATCGCCGCGCAGCTCGGCGTCTCGCCCGAGCCCTTCGTGCTGGCCGTGCTGTTCGGGGCGAATTTTTCCTACGCCACGCCGATGGGCTACCAGACCAACCTGCTGGTGATGAGCGCCGCCGGCTACCGCTTCTCCGACTTCCTCAAGGGCGGCGTGCCGCTGTTGCTCATCATGTGGGCGGCCTATTCCGTCCTGCTGCCGATCTTCTTCCCGTTGCAGGCGCTCTGATCCCCGGCCGGTCGTGCCGCCGCCTACCAGCGAAAAGCCGCCCCGACCAGAAATGCGCGGTCGGCCGACGCCCGCCCGTGGCCGTGCTTGATCCCGGCATCGAGATCGAGCGACGGCGTCAGCGAATAGATCATCCCCAGGACGGCGTAGCGCAGCGAGGAGCGATCCGTCCGGTCGGGATTGGTGTCGGCACTGACGTCCGCGACCAGCTTCAATGCATCCGTAGCCCGCCAAGTGAGCGCCGCTGAAATGTGGGCGAGATCCTTGCGCTGGCCTGCCGAGTTGTTGTTGCGACGGTAGCCGACGTGCGAGTGGAATGCCCAGGGCCCCGGTTCATGGGAGAGAACCAGCAACGTGCCCCAGTTCGGTCGTCCGGCGCCGAAGCCGCGGTCTGCGTCCCCGGTCGGCAGCGTGAAGCCTGGCTTCAGGGCAAGGCTTAGCGCCTCGCGCTCGAGGAAACGCCACTTCAGGTCGAGCGAGGCGTCGAGCGGCCCCCGATTGACGTGGCGGCCGCTTGCATCGTGGCTGTGCTGGCGGAGGTAGGGGAGGCCGAACTGCAGGTCGACGTTTTCCATGATGCCGTAACTCAACACCGCTGCCGTCTGCACCTCGCGCACCGTGACACCGGGCGGCCGGTCGCGGGTCTTGTCCACCATCAGTTCGAGCTGAAATCCGCCCTTGCCTTGCGTACCGGTGTCCTCGGTCAGCAGGGGGTGCGCCGCGCCGGCGGAATCCGTGGCGATCAACAGCGTGCAGGCCAGGAATGACGCCAGCACATTCGATGTGAAGGGCTCACGCTGCAAGTTCAGCATGCCTTCCATACCTAATGGATATCCCGAACAGATCCTGCGGACCGGCAAACAAAAGGCCTGCAATCGCGGCAGGCCTGTTGCGTCTGGTGGGCGGCACAGGGTTCGAACCTGTGACCCCTGCCGTGTGAAGGCAGTGCTCTACCGCTGAGCTAGCCGCCCGATAGAAGGCGCGCATTTTCCCACAGGGGGCGGTTTCGGTCAATTTCGCCGGGCTTGGCCGGCGTATCGCTTAAAATAACGTCTTTCCCCGCCGGTTCCAGAAGCATGAACGTCCGCACCCGATTCGCCCCCAGCCCGACCGGCTATCTCCACGTCGGCGGCGCCCGCACGGCGCTGTATGCGTGGGCCTATGCACGCAAGCATGGCGGCACTTTCATCCTGCGCATCGAGGACACCGACATCGAGCGCTCGACGCAGGCGTCCATCGACGCCATCCTCGACGGCATGGCCTGGCTGGGGCTTGACCGCGACGAGGGCCCGTTCTACCAGATGCAGCGACTGGCGCGCTATGCCGAGGTGGCGCAGCAGCTCGTCAGGGACGGAAACGCCTACTGGTGCTACGCCAGCAAGGAAGAGCTGGACGCCATGCGCGAGGCGCAGCGCGCGAGAGGAGAGAAACCGCGCTACGACGGCCGCTGGCGGCGGGAGAACGCCAAGGGCAAGACGCCGCCGGCCGGCGTCAAGCCGATCCTGCGCTTCCGCAATCCGGACGACGGCGTCGTCGCCTGGGACGACCTGGTGAAGGGGCGCATCGAGATCTCCAATGCCGAACTGGATGACCTCGTGCTGCTGCGCGCAGACGGCGTGCCGACTTACAACTTCGGCGTGGTGGTGGACGACCTGGACATGGCCATCACCCACTGCATCCGCGGTGACGACCACGTTAACAACACGCCACGCCAGATCAACATCTACCGTGCGCTGGGTGCGCCGGTGCCGGCCTTCGCCCACGTGCCGATGATTCTCGGCGCAGACGGCGAGCGACTCTCCAAGCGCCACGGCGCGGTGTCGGTGATGCAGTACGCCGAGGACGGCTACCTGCCCGAGGCGCTGCTCAACTACCTGGCGCGACTGGGCTGGTCGCACGGCAACGACGAGGTGTTCTCGCTCGAGCAGTTCGTCGACTGGTTCGACCTCGAGCACATCAGCCGCTCGCCGGCGCAGTTCAACCCGGAAAAGCTGGCTTGGCTCAACCAGCAGCACCTCAAGGCGCGTGATGATCGCAGGCTGGCCGACGAGGTGGCGCCGCGGCTGGCCGCGCGCGGCATCGGCGTCGCCGCAGGTCCCGATCTGGCCAAGGTGGCGGCGCTGTACAAGGACCGCGTGTCCACGCTGAACGAGCTGGCCGATGCCGTCGAGCCTTTCTATGTCGAGATCTATCCCGGCGCCGAGCTGCTGGCGCAGCATGTGACCGAAGCGGCGCGCGACGCGCTGCGCGAATTGCACACGCGGCTAGAGACGACGGTATGGGAGAAGGCGCAGCTCAATCAGGCGCTGAAGGACGTCGTCGCCGCGCGCGGCATCAAGCTGCCGCAACTGGCGATCCCGCTGCGCGTGGCGCTCACCGGCCAGGCGCAGACGCCGGCCATCGATGCCGTGCTGGAAGCCTTCGGCCGCGATGTCGTGCTGGCGCGGCTGTCACGGCATCTTTGATCGCGCCGCCGGTTCCAGTCCCTTGGCCAGGTCGCCTTCGAGAGGCAGGGGTTCGCCTTCGATGCGGCAGGCGAGCAGTTCCGCCGCCAGCGGTGCATAGACCAGGCCGCGCGACCCCAGCCCAAGCAAACCGAACACACCCTCGTTGCCGGGAATGGCGCCGACCAGCGGCAGGCGGTCCGGCCCCACCGTGCGGATGCCGGCGCGCCCCGCCACGCGGGCGATATCCACCGTCGCGGCGAAATCCGGCAACAGCTGCTTGAGCCGCGCCAGATTGGCGCGATGGTCTTCCTCCCGCGCCAGTTCATCCGTCGAGCCTTCCTCGTAGGTGGCGCCGACGACATGCACGCCGAAGGAGGTCGCCGGCGTGACGTAGCCTTCGCGCGCCACCACGACCTTGATTGCACGGCCCGGTTCGGCGGGAATGCAGGTGATCTGGCCGCGCACGGGGCGCAGCGGCAGGTCGGCAGACACCTTGAAGCGGCGCGCCAGATGGCCGTTGGCAAGGATTGCCACGGGTGCTTCGGCGATGGTTCGCCCCGCCGCATCGACGGCGCGCCAGCCATGCTCGCTGTGCGCAAGGTCGGCCACTTCGCGCTGCGTGTGCAGGCGCACGGCGGAGCCTGCCGCGCGCAGGGCCGCGTCGCACAGGCTCGGCGGATGCACCCAGCCGCCTTGCGGAAACCACCAGCCCGGCGCCGGCACGCGCCAGCCGGCGAGCGCCGAAGCGTCGTCGATATCCACCCAGCGCAGCACTTCCGGCGGCAGCAGGCCGGACTCGGCGATGCGCCGCTGCCGCTCGATCTGGCGCGCGTCGCGCGCCAGTCGCAGCACGCCGCATTGTTGCCAGATGAGTTGTGGCTCGGCCGATAAATCCTGCAACCGCCGCAGGGCGTAATGGAAACCCGCCAGTGTCAAGCGCGACAAACGATTTCCGTCGGCGGAAGGCACCGGCTGCAGCACGCCGGCCGGGTTGCCGGAGGTTTCGCGCGCCAGGCCCTCGCGCCGCTCGATGAGATCGATAGACCAGCCGCGCGCGGCGAGGCGTTCCGCAACGAGCGTGCCGGCGATGCCGCCGCCGACGACCAGCGCCCGGCGATCCCGGCCTGCTTCCGGCGGCAGCTCACCGGCGAAGCGGCCCGCGAGCATCTCGCGCTTGCGGCCGAACCCCGCCCGCTTGGCGACGGCGAATCCGTTCGCCGTCATGCAGCGGCTGACTTTCCCGGCGGCGGTGTAGGTGGCGAAGGTGGCGCCCGGCGCGGCCAGCCGCGCCAGTTGTGCGCACAGCGCTTCGCTCCACATCTCCGGGTTGCACGACGGCGCAAAGCCGTCGAGGAAGAAGGCATCGACACGCGCTTCGACCTGCGCCAGCATCTGCGTCGCGTCACCCCAGAGCAAAGTCAGGCTGACGCGGCCGCCGTCGAGGTGCAGGCGATGAAAACCGGAAATGAGCGGGGGATAGCGTTCGAGCAGGGCGCGGCCGAGACTTCCGAGTTCCGGCCAGCTGCGGTAAAGGCGTTCGAGGTCTTCGCGGTGAAAAGGGTGCTTGTCCACCGACAGGTAATGCAGCCGCGCGCCGGCGGGCGCCGTTTCCCGAAAGCTGTGCCAGGCGCAGAGGAAATTCAGTCCGCTGCCGAAGCCGGTTTCAAGGATCGTGAAGCGTTCGCGCGCTTGCCAGCGCGCGGGCAGATCGTTGGCGGAGAGAAAAACATGGCGGGTCTCGTCGAGCCCGCCATCCAGCGACCAGTAGGTGTCGCCGTAGGTTTCGCTGAAGGCAGCGCCGTCCCGAAAGGCCGGCGCAGCGGGAACAATGGGCCGGATCAACGCGTCACGAGGACGCCGTTTTCGATCTTCACCCTGTCGCCGATGCGCCAGGACGGCTGCGTGTCGTAGGAGAAGACGCGCGAGGCGCCGTCCTCGAGGCGCACGACCACGTCGTGCCTGACGGTCTTGCGCACATTCTTCTCGACCTGGTGGCCGGCATAGCCGCCGCCCGCCGCGCCGACCACGGTGGCGACCGTCTTGCCGGTGCCCTTGCCGATCTGGTTGCCGATCAGGCCGCCGACGACTGCGCCACCGACGGCACCGATACCTGTGCCTTCGCCCTTTTGCTCGACCTTGCGAATGTCTTCGATGGTGCCGCAGTTCGCACAGATCGCGGTGGCGACGGGGGCCGGGGCCGGCTGGCTGACAGGGGTCGGGGCCGGTGCTGCCTGCGGGGCGGGCTCGGGCTTGGGTTCTGGGGCCTTGGCGACCACCTTGGGTTTCGGGGCGGGCTTGGGCGCGGGGGCAGCCTGTTCGGCGGGCTTGGGTTCGGCAACCGGCGCGGGTGCCGTCGCCGGCGCGGCGGCCGGGGCCGAGGCAGGAATGGCTGCGACGACGGGCTCGGCCTGTTTCGAGGAACTGCCCGCCGTTGGAATGACGCCGAAAATGGCGCCGATGCCGGCAGCCGAGAGCAGGATCACCGCAATGGCGGCAATCCAGAGGACGGGGTGCATTTTGTTGCCGGTGACTTGGGTTTCCATGGTGTTCTCCTGATTGTGGCTTCAGCAGGTACAACGCGCCAGCCGGTCCTGGGCTGACGGCTGAAACAATTCATTACACCTCCCGACGCAGCTGCGGAAAGAGGATGACGTCGCGGATGCTGGGGCTGTCGGTGAGCAGCATCACCAGGCGGTCGATGCCGACGCCGCAACCGGCGGTCGGCGGCAGGCCGTACTCCAGCGCACGGATATAATCCGCATCATAGTACATCGCCTCCTCGTCTCCGGCTTCCTTGGCCTGGACCTGCTCCTGGAAGCGCGCGGCCTGGTCCTCCGGATCGTTCAGCTCGGAGAAGCCGTTGGCAATCTCCCGCCCTGCGATGTAGAGCTCGAAGCGCTCGGTGATGTCGGGGTTCCTGTCGCTGCGGCGGGCGAGCGGGCTGACTTCCGCCGGCCAGTCGATGATGTAGGTCGGATCGAACAGTTCGCTCTCGGTCGTCTCTTCGAACAGCGTGAGCTGCAGCGTGCCCAGGCCGGAGTTCGGCCGCGGATCGATGCGCAGTTCCTTCAGCTTGGCGCGCAGCCAGGCCTCGTCGTTGAGCTGCGCAACGGAATAGCCCGGATGGTGCTTGTGGATGGCCTCGACCACGGTCATGCGTGCGAAGGGCCTGGCGAAATCCAGCATGCGGCCCTGGTATTCGAAGGTCTCGCCGCCAAGCGCCTCGCGCGCGGCGTGGCGCAGCAGGCCCTCGGTGAAATTCATCAGCAGGTTGTAGTCCGAGTAGGCCTCGTAGAACTCCATCATGGTGAATTCGGGGTTGTGGCGCGTCGAGATGCCTTCATTGCGGAAGTTGCGGTTGATCTCGAAGACCTTCTCGAAGCCGCCCACCACCAGGCGCTTCAGGTAGAGCTCCGGCGCGATGCGCAGGAAGAGTTCCATGTCCAGCGCGTTGTGATGCGTCCTGAAAGGCTTGGCCGAGGCGCCGCCGGGGATGGCGTGCATCATCGGCGTCTCCACCTCGAGGAAGCCATGGCCGGTCATGTAGCCGCGGATCGACTGCACCAGGCGCGAACGCGCGACGAAGACCCAGCGCGAGCGCTCGTTGGTGATGAGGTCGAGGTGGCGCTGGCGCACCTTCTGCTCGGTGTCGGTGAGGCCATGGAATTTTTCCGGCAGCGGGCGCAGCGACTTGGTGAGCAGGCGCAGTTCGCTCACATTGATGGTCAGCTCGCCGGTCTTGGTCTTGAACAGCGTGCCGCGCGCGCCGACGATGTCGCCGATGTCCCAGTGCTTGAATGCCGAGTGCACCGCCTCGCCCGTGCCGTCGTTGCTGACGTAGAGCTGGATGCGGCCGGACAGGTCCTGCACGGTGGCGAAGGAGGCCTTGCCCATGACGCGCTTGAGCATTATGCGGCCGGCGACGCAGACGTCCACCGGCTGGGCCTCCAGCTCCTCGCGGCTTTTCTCGCCGTAGAGTTCGTCGAGCTTCTCGGCGGTGTTCTCGCGCAGGAAGTCGTTGGGGAAGGCGACGCCCTCGGCGCGCAGCTTCGCCAGTTTCTCGCGGCGCTCGGCGATGATCTGGTTTTCGTCCTGGGGTTGCTGGGTAGGTTCGGTCATGGTGCGGCTTTCAGGAAAAATCTAATACGGTGAAGCCGAGGGCGCCTGCGGCTTTGGCCTGCATGGCGTCCGACGTGGCGAACTCGGCGGCGCCGACGCTGCGGGC
>WBZL01001125.1_pt1 | contig 28712 bp, 25 predicted proteins | sample 5204291 | NCBI WGS metagenome assembly WBZL01 (sample SAMN12344345, study PRJNA552823) | activated sludge metagenome | biome: Activated sludge suspended growth; feature: Nitrification reactor; material: Wastewater; isolation source: activated sludge from nitrification reactor of wastewater...
GAATGTACATTGTTGACCGCCAGGGTGCCCCCCTCACCCTGGCGGTCAACGTTTAAGTCAAAGGTGGATTTTTAGACACTTTTTCAATTGCAGAGCACTCAAACACCCCCATACATTCTTCAGCCGAAGAATAAATCTCATCGCCAACATATTTCTAAAAAAATGCGATTTGTAAACGCCATCCCCCTCTTAATCCGTGAGTTACTCGAAACCGATTGCCCAACGATGTCTGCCGCGTTTGCCGCACAGGGATGGAATAAACCCACTCAACAGTTTGAGCAATATTTTCGAGAAAGCCAGACCGGGGAGCGGGTCGTGCTTGTGGCAGAAGTGGCGGGGGAATTTGCCGGGTATGTCACCATTGTCTGGGACTCGGGCTACCCTCCGTTCCGGGCGGGGAACATCCCCGAGGTTGTGGATTTTAATGTCCTGATCAAATACCAGCGTCAGGGTATCGGCTCCGCCCTCATGGATGAAGCAGAACGGCGCATTGGTCAGCGTTCGGAGGTCGCCGGAATCGGGGTGGGGTTGTTTCACGATTACGGGAACGCCCAAATTCTATATGCCCAACGCGGGTATATCCCCGATGGGCGGGGCATTTTTTCCCAAGGCCAATGGCTCAAATATGGTGATCAAATCTCAGTGGATGATTCGCTGACCCTTTATTTGACAAAAAAACTTACCCAAACACAGGCTTCCGATGCCTACGCGCATCAAACCGAGATCATCCGCCAAACATTTTCCCAATTCGGACATTCGCTGGATCACCTCCTCGAACAGATGCGAAAAAGTGGACAAAGTGCCCTGTACCTGGCGGGCGCCCGCCTCGATCACGACTATGGGTTTGTGAGCGGGGATGTCGGCATGTTACTCTCCGTGCTCCCGGAAGATGCCAGGAAAGCGGCAGTGCCTGGGTATCATCCCGGAAGCGCGGAAACTTATTTTCCTTTTCAGGGGACGCTCGTGATGGAATTTCTTGAGGCGGGACAAGTGCAGGAAAAACAACTCACCCCCTACGTTGTCCACACCCTCCCCCCCGGACAATGCCACCGGGTGCGTTTTAACGCCCATCAACAAGCCGCATCCCTGATCGTGAAAACTAACCTGCATCACAAACCCGGCGTTGTACGGTGCCATGATTGCGAGTACTATCCCGATTCAATGAATTGCCCATTATTTCATCGATGGAATTTGGAACAAATTTGAATCTTTTTGCGGTTTCCCTCGTTTTATTCTATAAAGGAAAGACAGGTCTTCCCTTTTTCATTGGAAACACCTCATGCGTATGAAAGGAGCAACCCATATGTATTCGTGTAATTGCATTGAATGGCTTCGCAATTGGCCGAAATTACAAAACACTTTTACGATTGCCTGGGCACAAGATGCCCGGTACGAGGGAGCCGCTTTCAAAAATTGTCCCTGGTGCGGCACACAACTTCAATTGGGGTTGCCTTATACTACGCAAGAATATATTGAAGAAGATACCGTAAAAGTCCAAGTTCAAAGAAAAGAACAGAATCATTTCTTGTACTAATCTTCTTGCCTCATCCAAAAATAAAAACCCCGCAATGCGGGGTTTTTTGATTCTTCACAAATACTCTTTCTCACCACCGGAACAACCGGACTGCGTTTGCCGCGGTTTGGCGTGCAACTTCCTCAAATGAGATCCCTTTCAAGCTCGCAACCTTTTCTGCCACCCATTTGACATTCGCGGGTTCGTTGCGTTTCCCCCGGTTGGGGTGAGGAGTCAGGTAGGGGGCATCTGTTTCGATGAGGAGGCTGGAAAGTGGAAGGTGGGTGATGAGGGTTTGAAGCGCAGAGGCATTTTTGAATGTGACCGGCCCTGTCACCCCAAGATAGAAGTTCGCGGCCAGCACTTTTTCTGCCGCCCCCGCATCCCCGGAGTATGAATGGAGTACGCCGGGACGCTCGGCGAGGGGATTTCCAGAGGCGGTCAATTCTGCTTGCCAGTCGAGCAAGATTGCCACGACGTCCTCGGTGGCATCGCGGTTGTGAATGATGACCGGGAGTTGACATTCGGCGGCCAGTTCGAGCTGGGCACGCAGAACAGGGTGTTGAATCGCTTGAGGGGCAAAATCCCAGTAATAATCCAATCCTATTTCCCCGATGGCGACCACTTTGGGGTGTGCGGCAAATGCGCGTAACACCGCAAAAGTGGCGTCATCCCATGTTCTTGCGCTATTCGGATGAACGCCTACCGCGGCAAAAAGACGGGGGTCGGAGTCCGCCAGCGCCAGTACACGTTGACAAGACTCCACCACGTCCAATGCGGGAATCAGAATCCGGTCGAGGTCTGTATCCCACGTGCGGGCCAGCACCGCGTCCCGGTCAGGATCAAAATGCTCGAGGTCGAGGTGGCAGTGGGTGTCGGTGAGCATGGGGGTGGTGGTCAGTAGTCAGTGTTCAGTAGTCAGTAGTCAGTGGTTAGTGGTCAGTGGTTAAACTGAATACTGAATACTGATTACTGGTTACTGAATCCCCGCTACGCGCAAGCCATCTTGCAAGATCGCCTGCACTTTATCTCCGTGGGTGGTTTCGGTGTAGACGCGGAGGAGGGGTTCGGTGCCGGAAAAACGAATGAGGAGCCAGCCGCCATCTTCAAGTAGGAATTGGTAGCCGTCGAGGGTGTTTAGCCCGGTCACTTTCAAGCCGCCCATCGTGGCGGGGTTGGCGTTACGGATGATTTGTTCGCGGGCGGCGCGGTCGCCGGAAAAACGGGAGTCCACACGGTCGTAATAGTGTGGGCCTACTTTGTCGAAAAGCATTTGAAGCAGTTCACTCGGCTTTTTGCCCAGTTTGACCATCATATCGAGGAAATACAACCCCGCGAGGATACCATCCCGCTCAGGCACGTTGCCCCGGAACGCGTACCCGCCCGACTCTTCCCCCCCGATCATAGCGTCGGTTTCGATCATCTTCGGGGCGATAAACTTGAACCCCACCCCGGTTTCGTGAACGGGCACATCATACAGTTTGCCCAGCTTGTTCAACATTTTGGTCGTCGAGATGGTTTTGACAATCGGCCCGCGCTGACCGCGCACTTCGAGCAAATAAAAGGCCATCAGCCCGTACATTTGCAATTGGTGGAGAAAGTTGCCCTTTTCGTCGCCCGCGCCCACTCGGTCAGCATCCCCATCCAGGATGAGCAGGACATCCGCGCCGAGTTCAGTCGTTTTCGCCAGGCCCACATCCACGTTCGGGGGAATAGGTTCGGGGCGTTTCATTTCGGGAAAGATGGGGTTGCGATCGTTGTGAATTTCGGTGACGCGGGTCGCGCCCCCCGCGAGCAGGTGGGAAAACCAGCCCGCGCCATTCCCCCACATCGGGTCCACCAACACGTTCAAGCCCGCCGCCTTGATCGGTTCCAGATCAATCAAATCTTTCAAATGGGTGATGTAATCGGGTGCGGCGTCAAAGATCACCACGCGCCCGTCCGCTTTCGCCTCCGCCAGCGCAACGCGTTTCACCCCGCTTTCGTCGTCGGGGATACGGGCCTCGATTTCTTTCAACCCAGCCGGGTCAATCGCCCCCCCGTGTTCGTCCCGGACTTTAAACCCGTTATCGGTCGGGGGATTGTGCGAGGCGGTAATGTTGACTGCGCCCGCCGCATGTTTCGCCACGACAGCATATGAAATGACGGGCGTGGGGGTTGGGCCATTTGTCAGGTACACACGTAACCCGTTCGCGGCCAGCACTTCCGCCGCGGCCGCGGCAAAATTTTCGGAATGAAACCGTTTGTCATGGCCCAGGACGATCCATTCCCCCGCGCGCCCTTGCGAAACCATGTAATCGGCAAATCCCTGCGCTGTGCGCCGCAGGTTGGCAAACGTGTAATCGTCGGCGATCATTCCTCTCCAGCCATCGGTGCCAAATTTGATTTTTTGAACCATAGAATCTCCTTAAAACGAGGTGTAAGCAACGGAATAAGTCGGGATTGTGTGCAAGAAAAGGCTTTCTCCGCCCCCTTCGACTACGCAAAGCCTCCGCTCAGGGTGCTACCTGACATATTTTACAGGAACACGTGGGGATTATAACATGATGAGAAATGCTCTCTCGTGGGTATAATTCGCTTTATGGACAAAATTTACTTTGATTACGCCGCCACCACGCCGGTTGACCCACGCGTGCTTGAGGCCATGCTTCCCTACTTCACCGAGACGTTTGGCAACCCTTCTTCCATCCACCGTTTTGGGCAAAAAGCCGAGGGCGCGATGGAAACCGCACGAGAAACGATGGCCCGTTGCCTGAACTGCAAACCGACCGAAATCATCTTCACCTCCTGCGGCTCGGAAAGCGACAACCTGGCCCTCCGGGGGACAGCTATCGCGGCGCGCATGAAACGCCAGGCCAATCATCTGCTCATCAGCCCCGTTGAACATCACGCCGTATCCCATACCGCCGAGCAACTCGCGCATCTATTCGGCTTTGAACTCGAATATTTGCCCGTGGATAAGTATGGGATGGTTCACCCCCATGAAGTGTCTACACGCATCAGACCGGAGACTGCGCTCGTTTCCATCATCCTCGCGAACAACGAAATTGGGACGCTCAACCCTATTGCGGAAATTGGGGCCGTTTGCCGGGAGCGAGGCGTTCCTCTGCACACGGATGCGGTGCAGGCGGGCGCACATTTAAAGTTGGATGTACAAGTTTTAAACGTAGATTTAATGTCTATCGGGGCACATAAATTTTACGGGCCTAAAGGCGTGGGAGCGTTGTACGTTCGGGAGGGGACCCCCATCGTGCCGATGCAAACGGGGGGGGGACAAGAGGGGGGGATGCGGGCGGGGACGTCCAATATCCCGTACATCGTCGGGTTGGCGACGGCGTTTGAGTTGGTACAGCGCGAGATCAACGGCGCCCGCGCACACACCGTACCCTTGCGCGACCGGCTGATCGGGCAGGTGTTGGAAGAGATAGAAGCGGTTCAATTGACCGGGCATCCGATCGAACGGTTATCGAATCACGCCAGTTTTGTGTTCAAGGGGGTGGATGGGAATGCGTTGTTGGCGATGTTGGATGTGGCAGGGTTTGCGTGTTCGTCCGGGTCGGCGTGTAAAACGGGGTTGCCAGAACCCTCGGAGGTGTTGGTGGCAATGGGGTTGTCGCGCGAGTGGGCGCTTGGTTCGTTGCGGGTGACGTTAGGGAGGGGGTCTTCGCCACAGGAGGTTGAGCAGTTTGTGAATATTTTGCCGGGGTTGATCGAAAAAGCTCGAAGTTAACAAAAAACAGCCAGGAAATGCCTGGCTGTTTTTTGTCATGCGGGTTTTAGGGTTTAGGGTTCTTCAATCCCAAACCATTCCATTTCGACGACGACAGGAACATTATTGAATGAGGAGACGGAAAATCCGACATAGCCTTCATCAATAAAGCGGTAGGCGTTGGGGATGGTCATGGTCTTGACTTCGACGTCGTTGACGTACAGGGCAATTTCATCACCAATACACTCTGCGACGTAGGTGTTGGTCTGTTTACCGATTTTGATGGCGGTTGAACCACCGTTATACAGAAGGTTGTAGCCAGTGCCTCCGAGTTCATCAAAGGCGAGAATATTGTAGGTGCCATCACCGGCGATGTTGAACTCGATCCAGCCACGGGTATCATCGTAACGACAAAACAGGCTGATACTTTGGCTATTTGCGCCTAAATTGTCGGCTTCCAACCCAATGCGAACATCGGTATAAATCCAGGGGCCATAGTAGAGGTAAATATAGGTGTCTTCGGTGTCAATTTCAAAGACCAATTTACCGTTATCGCTGTACACGTCCTCATCCATTTCATCCGGGCCATTCATGATAAAGTAGTAGTAGTCGCTCGGATAAAAACTTGAGGCACTGCCATCAAATTCTTCGAAATAGTAGGCTGGGGCCTCAGCGATGGGAATATCAGTGGGCGGGGGGACTTCCGTGGCCGGCACATCAGTGGGGGGGACTTCCGTGGGAACCGGGGTCTCGGTGGGGGGGACCGCAGTGGCAGTCGGCACGTCCGTAGGGGGAACGTCCGTAGGGGGTACGGCAGTGGGAGGGACCGCAGTCGGCGGAACCGCGGTAGGATCTCCGGTACTTGCGCCGCAAGCGAGGCCAACGACAAAGATGAAGAGGCCTAGCAAAATAAAAGGTGTAAAAGCACGAAATTTCATGAGCATACTCCTCCAAATAGGGATTGTTGTACGAAAGTTTACCATAAAAGCGCCTAATGATAGGGGTAACAGGCATGAAGTTTGGCCTAGTTAAGCGGGAAATTCTAGCCCGGTTTTCCCCTTTGCTTTCAGTTATAATAAGTTCCGTGGATTCTAATAGTACAAATCCTAAACAACGCGTTGTGGTTGCGATGAGTGGAGGGGTGGATAGTTCGGTCGCGGCCGCCCTACTGGTGGAGCAAGGGTATGAGGTCATTGGGATCATGCTCCGGCTGTGGAGTGAACCCGGCCTGGAAGCGTTTAATCGGTGCTGTACACCGGAAGCGATGTCTCTGGCCCGGCGAGTTGCCGCGCAGTTGGATATTCCCTTTTACGTGCATGATGTGCGGGAGACCTTTCACGAACATATCGTCCAATTTTTCATGGACGGGTACGCGCAAGGAATTACGCCCAACCCTTGTATGATGTGCAACCGGCATATTCGTTTCGGGGCCTTGCTCCAACATGCCCAGTCACTCAATGCCGAGTATCTCGCCACCGGGCACTATGCGCGGCTTCAGCGTACCCCGGATGGACAGGTTCAACTGTTGCGCGGGGTGGATCGAAGCAAGGATCAATCCTACGTTCTCAGCATTCTCAACCAGTCGCAACTCTCCCACGCCCTTTTCCCGGTTGGAGGATACACCAAGCCAGAAATCCGCGCCCTGGCCGAGCGGTTTGGCCTGCCCACCGCGAGCCGCCCCGACAGCCAGGATTTGTGTTTTCTGGCGGGCGGAGATTATCGGGATTTCCTGCATCGTCACCTCCCAGAGATTGAGGTGATCGGACCAATTTTGAACACCCAAGGCCAAAAACTTGGGGAACATGCTGGGCTGGCGGGGTACACGATCGGTCAGCGCAAGGGGTTGGGGATTTCTGCGCCCCAGCCGCTGTATGTGTTGGAAAAAGATGTGGCGCGAAATGCGCTCATTGTGGGCACGTTGGATGAGCTTGGGGCGAACGAACTTTGGGTTGATGAAGTGAACTGGGTCAACGGTCACGCACCCAACGCCCCCTTTCGGAGCGAGATCAAAATCCGGTACACGGCCCGCGAGATGTGGGGAACGGTTTCCCCTCGCGCGGGAGGTGGGGCACACATTCAGTTTGACACCCCCTTGCGGGATATCACCCCCGGTCAAGTCGCTGTATTTTTTGATAACGAGGTTGTGTTGGGCAACGGGACTATCAGCCTTACCCACCATTAAAAATTAACCATGTCACTCCCTGTCTTTCTCCTCGGTATGATCCTTGCGACACTTTATGGAGCCGCCTTTCATGTTTGGAGAGGGGGGAGCGGATGGCGGTTGTTGGTTTTTGTGTTGCTCAGTCTTAGTGGATTTTGGCTAGGACATCTCATTGCGACTACTTTTGCGTGGAATTTCGTTCAGGTGGGAACGCTACAAGTCGGGAGCGCCACGGGAGGCAGTCTCTTTTTTCTGTTAGCCGGAAATTGGCTCGGCCAAATTCAAGGCAAAGGACGAACATAACCTATGAGTCTCTTCAAAACCAAGAAAAAAGATGAGATCGATCAGGACCTCAAGCTCCTGGCGAATTGGATGGCGGGGGCGTTTACCAATCAGGATCAGGCGCGGCAAATTCAATCGTACGCGTATGTTTCGATGTATGTCATCCCGATTTGGAAGGACCGAACGGATGGGTACTGGTTTTATCTGGAGCAGGCGATGGCGGATCAGCTCAATCAACCCTATCGCCAACGGGTTTACCACTTAAACCGGGTCAACAAAGATTTGATGGAGAACAAAATTTATGCGCTCCTGGAACCGGAGCGGTATATCCGCGCGTATGAAAAACTGGAGATGCTCGCTGATCTGCTCCCGGACGCGATCACGCTCCGCCCAGGGTGTTCCGTCATCTTACGCCGTTTGAACCCCGAATCCTTTGCAGGGAGTACCCTCGGCGAAGGCTGTCCCAGTGAGCTACGCGGGGCCATGTACACCACGTCCCAAATCGTGATCAACGAACGGCAAATGATCAGTTGGGACCGGGGGTATGATCGAGGTGGAAAACAGGTGTGGGGGGCAACCATGGGGGGGTATGTATTTAGCAAGGTGAGTCCGTATGAGGTTTAGCGATTCAACGATTCAACGATTCATCGAATCAGCGATTCGGCGAGGGGATGAGACGCTAAACGACAAACAGAAATGGCGAAAGCCGGTTGACCGATAAAATTTACTATTCCTTTTCATTTTTTCATCATGTACAAAATCGAATCTCTCCTCTCCTCTCGTTTATTTTTAGCGCCACAAATTGTGGGTGACCGCATGTACTTTGTCAGCAACCTGAGTGGACGCCTCAGCTTGTATGTCATGGATGCTGGAGGCAGTATCCCGGAGCCTTTGCTCCCGCCAGACATCGCCCTCCAAAACCCTGAACTGGTCGGCAATCTCTATCAGGTGTTCCCCAAATTGGGCAAAATCCTGATCATGCTCGACAAAGATGGCAACGAAGACTACAAACCGATGTTCATCCCCCTCGAAGGCGGGTACCCCGAACCGGTCTTCGGCAACCAGTTTGACGATTACCGGGTCTTTTTCGGGGCGGTGTTCCCAGAGAAAGCGTTGATCTACTTAGGGGTCGCCTCCCACAAAAAAGCCTGGAACATCTCCTACCAGGCTAATCTGGAAACCGGCGCACTCACCGAACTTTACGCGAGCAAACACGGCGCGGGCACAGGCTCGCCCAACCACGATCACACGAAGGTGGTACTGATCGAGGGGTATACGATTGGCGATAACGTCATCTACTTGTGGGAACAGACAACCGGCACCGCACGCCTGATCTACGGCGTCCCCATCCAGGACCGAGAAGAAGGCTACCAACCCGACTTCAACAACATCAATGCCCCTCACTTCATCCGCAACGAAACCGCCCTCGCCTTCTATACCACTGTTTTTGAAGACACGGGTGGCTTGGGATGGTTCTCTCTGGATGCGCCCAAGATAAACCCCATCGCGATTGTCGGGGCCGCCCACACGGGCGTGGGTGAATTCCAAGGGCTGGATCACCTGACGGGCAACCGCTTCTTAGCCCATTACAACATTGATGGCTCAAACTGGGTGTACGAAAGCACGCTGGACGAAGAAGCCCTCGTCCTCACGCTGGAAAAAGTCCTCATCGGCCAGGGAAAACTCTCAAACGGCGTCATCGAACACCTGCACACCGAACCGGACAGCGAAAACGCGCGCATCCCCGTTTCCTATTCAACCGCCACCTCCCCCACCCAAATCTACACGCTCGAGGGGCGCGACCGCACCATCCTCCAACATACGAGGGAACGCCTACTCGGCGTCCCCACAGACGTGCTCGCACAAGGAGAAGACGCCTCCTTCACTTCCCACGATGGGCTACGCATCTCCGCGCGGCTCTACCTCCCCGCCGAAAGTCTGGGCTTTTCGGGGCCGCGCCCGCTCGTGTACTATATCCACGGCGGCCCGCAAAGTCAGGAACGCCCCGATTTCGCGTGGTTTTCCATGCCTCTCATCCAATTTTTGACTCTCAATGGCTTCGCCGTCTTCGTGCCAAACGTGCGCGGCAGTAGCGGATACGGGTTCAGCTATATGAAAAAAGTGGATCACGATTGGGGAGGGGATGACCGCCTCGATCATGTGTACGCGATGACCCACGTGTTACCTCGCGACGGGCGGGTGGACGCGACCCGCGCGGCAGTCGTAGGCCGTTCCTACGGGGGGTACATGACCCTGACGCTTGCCGCCCGCCACCCCGAACTATGGGCCGCCGCCTGCGACATGTTCGGCCCCTACAACCTGTTTACCTTCATGGATCGCCTGCCCGAAACCTGGAAACCCTACTTCCACCAATCCGTCGGCCATCCCGAAAAAGACAAAGCCTTTCTGACAGAACGTTCCCCCCGGTTCTACATCGAACAAATGACCGCCCCCATGCTCGTCATTCAAGGGAAAAACGACCCCCGCGTCATCGAACAAGAATCCCGCGACCTCGTCGAATATTTACGTTCCATCGGAAAAGAAGTGGACTACCTGATGTTCGAAAATGAAGGCCACGACGTCCTGAAATACGAAAACCGGGTGACCTGTTACAACACCATTACTGACTTTTTCAAAAAGCATTTGCTCCCATGACCCTCCCCTCCACTCCTTCCGATACCTCCCTCGCTCGCGCGGGGGACCTGGCCCTGCTCGTGGGGCACAACCACAAATACTACCTAATCCGGCTCAACCCCGGAAGCAAACTCCAAACCCATCGAGGAGAGGTCTATCACGACCACTTAATCGGACAGGCCTGGGGCAGTATTGTCAAAAGCCACATCAACCGCACCTTTTACCTGCTCGAACCCTCCGTTGCCGATCTCGTAAACGAAATCCCCCGCCGCACGCAGATCATGTACCCGAAAGACATCGGCTTTATCCTGATCATGATGGGAATAGGCCCGGGGCGGCACGTGCTCGAAGCAGGGAGCGGCTCCGGTGGCTTTACGACCGCCCTCGCGCACACCGTCGGCCCGACCGGGCATGTGTACAGCTACGAACAGGTCGCCGAAACCCAAAACATCGCCCAGAAAAACCTCAACAACCTAGGCTTCGGCGAGCGGGTAACCTTCAAACTACGCGACATCGCCGCAGGATTCGACGAAAAAAACGTCGACTCGGTGTTTCTCGATGTGGCCAATCCCTATGACTATCTCGTGCAGGTACGCGGCGCGCTCAAACTGGGTGGCACCTTCGGCACCATTTTGCCAACGACAAACCAGGTCATGCTTCTCCTCAAAGCCCTGCACGCCCACAACTTTGCCTTCGTGGACGTTTGTGAAATCATGTTGCGGTACTACAAAGATGATCACACCCGGTTCCGCCCCGTGGATCGGATGGTCGCCCACACAGGGTTTTTGATTTTCGCCCGCTCTGTGCAAAACCTGGATGGCCTGGATCGCACGGACACCAATAACGAGACGGACACTTCTGAATAACCCGTTCGCGCCATGCCCCTCGCCACCCTTTCCGAAGCCGAAATCGCCCACTTGCTGAATGGGGTCCCCAGTCGCGGAGCGTTCAACCCCTTTCCCGAGGCATTTTTCAACGCCCCCCCACGCCCCGCCGCGATCCTGATTCCGTTCACCTGCATCGCCGGAGCGTGGCATCTCCTCTTCATTCGCCGGACGCAAAACGAAAATGATCGCCACGCCGGGCAAGTCGCGTTCCCCGGCGGGCGCGTGGACCCCTCGGACCCCCATATCATCGCGGCGGCTCTGCGCGAGGCAGAGGAAGAAGTCGGTCTGCACCCCGGCGATGTCCGCGTTGTGGGGCAGATGTACGATTTCCACTCGGTGACCAATTACATCGTCACCCCGGTCATCGGCCTCTTTGCATGGCCTTATCCCCTCCTCCTTGACCCGGGTGAGGTCAGCCGAGCATTTACCATCCCCCTTGCCTGGTTGGCCGATCCGAACAACCACCAGGTCATGCAACGGCATCTGCCACATTCCAGACCCTGGCCTGTGATTTATTTTGACCCGTATGAAGGAGAGGCTTTATGGGGATTTACCGCCCAAGTCGTGGTTCAGTTAATTGAAATTCTAAACAACCATACACTTTCCATGTAGAAAGCGGGGATTTTGTAAGGGGCAAACATCGGATAAAGACTCAAAAAAAGGACTCGAAAATCCCCAAAAAAAGGGAGAAGTAGTTGTCCATGAGGTTAAATTGCCGGACGGAAACAACAAAAAGCCAGGAATTGTTTCCTGGCTTTTTTCAGACAATCGAGAATTAATCTTCGTCTTCTTCTTTCTTACCCTTCGTAATGACTTCGGGTTCGGCCCCTTCGCCAGTGGCTGGCTCTTCGATTTCATCGGCGACCGCAGAAATAGCGATGACGATGATTTCGGAGGGATCGTGGCGAATTTCGACTTTGTCACCCAAAGTGAGTTGCCCCACTGTGACGGTATTGCCCAAATGGGTTAAACCGGTAACATCCACATCAATATGTTCGGGAAGGTCCGCGGGATACGCTTCGACTTCCAATTTGTCCAATTCCGTCATCAACATGGCTTCAAAGTCTTTGATGGCGGGCGCGACACCGACTAACCGGACGGGGACATTGGTCACAAGTTTTTCGTCCATGGCAACGGCTTGAAAATCAACATGGATCAAGGTTCCCTTGAGGACGTGATATTGTTTCTCGCGGACGAGAGAAGTGCGGGCAATGCCGTCCACTTCCAACTTCACGAGGTGGGAGGTTGTCTGGCCACGTAAGGCAGTGGTGGTTTCCTTGAGATCGAGCAAAATCGACATCGGTTCGACGCCACGACCATAAACAACGGCGGGAAGTTTTCCCTCGCGGCGCAAGGCTCTCACTTGTTTACCAATCACCTCACGACGGGTGCCTTTCAGTACAATTTCAGATGACATGATTTTCTTCCTCGAGCGCCTCTCACAGAGAAAACTGGCTTTGCAGTTTTTTCCATTACCTTCGCTCTTTTGAATAGATGAGGGTGCTTTTCAATTGGTTTGAAACACACCCAAAAATTAAGATGTCCTGTTTCAAATACAGGATGCAAAACGGCGGGTATTGTAGCTGTGCCGAGAGGATTCGTCAATACAAATTTTAACTATCCCCCAACAACCCCCCACAAACGGATGACTCCCTCTTCCGCCGCGGTTGCCAGAAGCGTGCCATCCGGCGAGAAGGACAGGTCGGTGATCGGTCCCCCCATCCCTTCCAACGTGTTCAACAGACTCTCGTCCGTAGTCGTCCAAAGCCCGACGGTATTGTCGCGTGCCCCGACGGCTAACAACCCATTGATCGGTGAAACGGCCAGGCGGGTGATAGGGCCTTTGTGCCCTTGAAAACGTTTCACAAAAGACCAGTCGGTTGTCGTGCGCCAGATCAGGATCAGGCCATCGGCGGTGCCGCAAATCAATTCAGCGCCATTGTGGGAAAAACAGAGGGTCGTGACTTTGCCCCAGTTCCCGCGCAGGGTGTTGATCAAATGCCCGGCGGAGGCGAGCCAGATGCGGACATTGCCGTCGTCCCCGGTGGCCGCGATCATGGCCCCACGCGGGGAGAAGCAAATCTGCCGGACCGCCCCCCCCCCGCCCGAGAGGGAATGGATCAGCCCCCCGTCAGGCATCCGCCAAAGGTTCAGAATTCCATCCGCCGCGCCGGTCCCGAGAATTTTTCCGTCCGGGGAAAAAGCATTGGCCGTAATCGGGCTGGTGTGCGCCGAGAGGGATTGGGCTAACGCGTAGCCATCAGCCTGCCACACCCGCACCAGGTTATCCTGTCCGCCTGAGGCCAGCAACTGTCCATCCGGTGAGTAGCTTATTTGCATCGCGCCGGGATGATGGGCACGGGTTTTATGTTGTTCGGTGCCGCTCGACACTGCCCAGAAACGCAGATGCCCATCCCGATAGGCCGCCGCCAGGGTTTTGCCATCGGGCGAAAACGCGAGGCTGGTAATACTCCCGGTAAAATCTTCAGAGGAACGGTGAAGATGCCCATCCCCTGTTTGCCAGATATGAACGGCCTGATCTTCGCCTGTCCCGGCCAACATTTGGGAATCAGGGGAAAAAGTGAGGCTTTTGAGGGAGGCAGGAGATTTTTGGAGGGTGCGAATAAATTTTCCAGAGGCCGCATTCCACAGGACGGTATCGCCTTTTTCTGTACTCGCGGCCAGGTACTCGCCATCAGGAGAATACGCCAGGCCACGCACAGCCTGTGAGGTACTGCCGAGTTCACCCTGCAAGCGTCCATTTTTCAGATTCCAGATTTTGATCTCCCCATCTTCGGACGCGGAGGCTAGAAATTTTCCGTTGGGTGCGTAGGATACGTGAGAAACCGGGGTTTTGTGCCCCGACAGGGCGTGGGTCATCATCCCATCCGGGGTTCGGCGAAGGCGGACGACGGAGTCGGTGGCGATGACGGCGAGGGTACTTCCATCGGGCGCAATGGAGAGGCCGCGCACGGCTTCCAACCGTCCTTCCAGAACTTGGAGGGTGCGTCCGTCGGCAGTTTGCCAAAACCTGACAAACCCATCCTCGGCCCCGGAGGCCAGCCAGGAGGCATCGGGAGCAAAGGCAAGGGAATTGATCTGGCGGTTGTGCCCACGCATTTTTCGGAGCGGCGAGCCATCGAAAATCCGCCACAGCCAAACCAGTCCATCTTCAAAGCCGGAGGCAATGGTGGCATTATCCGGAGAAATGGCAAAGGCGGTGACCCAGGCATCTGCATCAATAAAGCGCATTTTCTCCATGGTTTGGACATTGTACAAATAGAGGCCAATAGAGGAGGAGACGACGAGGTATCTTTGATCCGGCGTAAACGCGAGATGGGCGATTTGCCCGCTCCCCAAGCGGGAAAGGCGAACGAGACGGCGCGCATTTTGTGCGGCAATGATGCCCGGGGCGAGGCTTAAGGTAGAGGAAGAGGGGGCTTCCGGGATAAGAATCGAAGAATTTGCACGGACGGAGAGGTGAAGCAGTTCGGTTGCCCACTGGTCTTTATGATGATAATCGGCGCGCAAGTTGACAAGTTCGAGAAATTTAATTTTGGCCGCTTCCCAATTTTGGGCCTTATAAGCTTCGAGGCCGGATAAGAAGATGCTGTGGAGTTTTTCTTCTTCCTGACAACGAATGAACGCGTCTTCCCAGGATTTTTTGATCTCTTTTTTGGCGGCGGTGGCTAACAGTTTCTGATACATTTCCGCCGCTTCTGCCCATTTTCCCGAAATTTCGAGGGAACGTGCCTGGTTTTCGAGTTCGGCTTCCACTTGCCAGCGGTAAAGCGTTTGGATGTGTTCTGCGCGTGAGGCGTCACCCGCCTGTCGATAAGAGAAGGAGGCGGTTTCGAGTTCATCCCGTAGGAGGGCGGCATCGGCACGACGCATCCAGATGGACAATTTGAGTTGATAGGCTTGTCCGTGGCTGGGTGAAATTTCCAGGGCTTGTTCGCAAAGTTGAAGCGCAGTTTCGTCATCTTTGAGCGCGATCAATTTGGCTTTTCCCACCAGGGCACTGACGTACAAGGTGCGGTTGGCTTTGGGGTCTCGCTGGTAGATGGTGTCTAAGAGCAAGAGGGCTTCATCATATTTTTCCAGGTGGATTAAGGTTTCTCCAAGTTTGATGGAGGCTTGCAGATTTTCAGGGTCCGCGGTCATGGCGGCGCGAAAATAATGGGCGGCATCTTCCCATTGGTGTTGGACAAAATATCCCTGAGCTACGGTTAAGTATTGGTTGAGGCGCGAGGCTTGGTCTTCAGCGGTCACAAGGGATCATTATAGAGCAGAAAAGATAGACTGCAAGTCGGCAAACAGTACGGGAATTATAAATCAACCCACCTGATTGTACGAGTTTTGCTCTCCACGAAGGCGAAACTGCTTCGTCCGTTGATGCCTGACAGTTCTCCCGGATTCAACAGGAGGGTGGACCCGATCCACTCTTCGTGAGCGAGATGATCATGTCCATAACAAACGAGGTCAAATTGATGGGAGGCCGCGATGGGGCGAGCCATTTCAGGATAATGATTTACCGCGATCCGCAATTCGTCCACTTCGAGGGAGGCAAATTGACCATGAAGATGAACATTTCCCGTTTCGAGCGCTTTCAGCGTTAACAAACGTGGATCACCGTCATTATTTCCGAAGACAACGTGCACGGGCTTACCATTCACGCCGCGCCCCAAACGAACCACCATAAACGGCGAGCATAAATCTCCGCAGTGAATGATCACATCGGCGGTGTTCAACAAAGGAAAAGCCTGGTCCAATTTCCAAATATTGTCATGGGTGTCACTTAACACGGCAATTTGCATGGTTTTTCTCCAATTTTCAACAGGTATAATACACTTGCCAAAATTTTACCCTAACTTTTCGTCCCTTTTTTCACAGTACTCCGGCTTTTTGGGATTTGCCGGGGATATGTTCTTTCCCTCACAGATGAATAAAAATATTTTTTGGACTACCCTCCTATTTATCGTTACACTAGCCACGGCTTTTATCGCCGGATATATCACAAATGATTTTATCGAGATGCGAAAAAGCGACTATCCTCTTTTACTTGAGGCGATTGATCTGCTCGAAGAAAACGCGCTGGAGCCATTGCCTGAGGCGAAAGCACTGGAATATGGCATGATTCGAGGCCTTGCACAGGCTTACGATGATCCTTACACGATTTTTCTCGAACCCCCTCAGCATGAGATACAAACGAATCAGTTGGAAGGAAGATATGGCGGGATTGGGGCAAAAATCGAACTAGGTGCATCTGGGTATTTGCTTTATCCATTTCCAAATGGCCCCGCCGCCGAGGCAGGGGTTATCAACGGTGATCTTTTAATTTCGGTTGACGAACTTCTTATTACACCGGAAACGACTCGCGATCAGATCGAGGCCGCATTAAGTGGCCCGGTTGGGGACAGTGTGGCGCTGGTTGTTTCGCGATTACCAGACGGGCAAATTCCATATCATATTCAACGTCAAGAGGTCGCCTGGCCTTCAGTCATCTACCACCCGGTGGAGGGGGAACCGCTCGTTGGGCTGATACAGGTTAATATCATCGCGGGAACGACTGCGAATGAAATTTCAACGGCTGTGCAAAACTTACAAGCGAATGGAAGCAAATATTTTATTCTTGATTTGCGAGGAAATGGGGGGGGATTACTGAATGCGGGAATCGAAACCGCGCGCCTATTCTTGGAATCTGGGGTGGTGATTGAGCAACAATATCGAGGGAAAGAGAGTGAAAGATTTTTAGTGACGACACCTGGCAGTCTTGCCAACATTCCCTTGGTAGCCCTGGTTAATCATCATACAGCGAGTGCCGCCGAAATTATTGCCGGGGCTTTACAAGCCAATGCGCGCGCACCTCTAGTCGGTGAACCTACTTACGGCAAGGACACGATCCAACTTGTGTTCGAGCTTCAAGATGGTTCCAGTTTACACATTACCTCTGCCCATTGGTGGTTTCCGGGTTTGGCCTTTCCTGTGGATGGTGTTGGGATCAAACCAGACTATGGGGAAGGCACCAACGAAGTGGACTGGCTCCAAATGGCTGTGAATTTGCTTATCCAAGGTCAATAAAAAAGAGTCTACCGGGATTAACGGGCGGGAAACCCGAAATTTTGAAGGGGTTGGGGGATGTACATCCCCCAACCCCTTCAAAATTTCGAACATTTCCCGCCCAAAACGGAAGCACCATAAAAAAAGCCCGATGATCATCATCGGGCCAGGGAAAGACTGAGAAAATTAGGATACCCACTTATTCGGGACACTTGTCTTGCAGGGAATAAGTTGACGCTTCCCCTTCAAATTCGATTTCATTTGTGCCCAAGATAGCACCAATCAAGGGCATGACAAACTTAAAGTGCGTTTGTTTTACCCGGATTGTGATGACAGTCCCTGTAGTGCCTACCACGAAGGTAGAATAGATTTCTATATCAGGGGAAGTTAAGTCAACGGGAAATTGAGAACTGGCACGAATATGCGCGTTTACCTTCTGATAACCTTCCTGACCAGTTGGAGGGCAGAAGGATGCAAACACGGCCCCTGTTTCTGCGGCGTCGCGTAAGGCCAGATAAGTAAATAACATGCGCCCTAGATCAACAATCCCGGCCAAAAGAACTAATAAAAAAATCATGGCAAACGCCAATTCAAGCAAACTTTGTCCTTTCTCTCGGCGATTCAATTGTACGAATGGAGTGGGGGATATAGATTTTTCTAACATACGACTTTCTCCTCTTATCTGGTCATAATTGGCATAAAAACATACCAATCCGGTATAGAAACAATCCCTTGCCCTGTCTGGCTTACGGTGATCGTTTCAGTGCCAACCCAAGCAAACATCGGGGGGGTGATTACCTCTCCGATTGCGTTAATTAAAGAATAGTACACGCGATTTCCGATTTCTGCATCAACCCAGCTCAAAACCCCATTTTCATTTGACGTCGCATCCACCGACACAAAATTCCCATGACGACCATCGGGGCTGGGAAAAGGAATGGGAGCATCCGTCAATACAGTGATCAATTCACCATCATCGCTCAAAATACTCGCTTCAATTTGGTCACTTGTTGTATTTGTCCAAGCCACCAAAATCTTGGAATTCGTCAACATAACACTATCCGGATTACCACCAACAGCGCCCGTGATCAAAACATCTTGTTGCAAATCAGTTCCGATTGTCGCTGGGGTGGAAACAATTTCGTAAACGTCATAGGCAAGGGATTGTAATTGGGTTTGTTGATTATAGAGCGAATAGGTAACTAACATTCTATTATTCGGTAATTCAATTAAACCCGGTTCGCCAAAAAGATCCCCACCTGCTAATCCATTTTTAATATCATCGGGAGTGACCATCAGTGAATTACCGTTCGTATCATAAACGACATATCCTACATTGGTTACATCCCCGCTCAACAAAATACGCGAATCGACCCATGAAATGACAAAACGATTATCACTTGTCGCCATAATGGTTGGAGAACTATAAACAGGAATATCAATGTCATCCCCGATTTGCCAACAGGTATCTGGCTCGGGAGGATCACAAGGCCCATTATTGGTGATATTGAGAGGCTCTACAAGTACATTGCCATCTCGATCAAGAATAGCGAAATAAACATTGTAGTTTTGCCCTCGCAAGGGTGGCCCATCATCAAACATCTCTCGTACCCAAACCACACCAACGCGATTATCCGGAGAAACGGCAAGAACAGGAGAATTATCTCGGGTCGAATAGATTGCCGCTTGATTATCCGTTAATTTGGTAACTGGGTGAATAATATTTCCGTCAAAACCTAACACAGCATATTCAATGTCGGTTCCTGGATTTAAATCTGCATCTTCCCAGGCATAAAAATATTGAGAACCAACACGAAGTAAAGCAGGATTATCTCCAAATGCTGTAACGCCGAATGAAAGTTGGTCAGAATCTGTGATTCGTCCTAAATCCAATCCCGCACTATTCCCATAAGCGATGAAATGTTCAGCAGGAATAGTGGTCTGAAAACAAGATGTACTCATCTTCTCTGGCGCTAACACAGAATTGGCGCTCACAAGGAAAGTCGAATAATCGCCCTGGATTCCTTCGGATACTGCTCTTAATTGAACCTGGATCGTTTTCGTTTCTCCCTGAGCAATCGTGCCCGTATCAATCACAGAATCTCCATTTGTGTCTACCAATTCTTGCCCGCCCTCTTCGTGATACAAATAAATTAACCAGCCCACGTTCTTACTCTCACGCACTTCACCCTTCGTGATTAAATCATCAAAATTTGCCCCCAAGCTACAAGTCGCTGAGGTTGAATTTGGGATTTGCTGAGTAGTTATATTATAGGTGTCAGCCCCCATTTCACCTGTATTGCGTATTTGCAAGGAAAAATAACCTATTCCTGATTGCGCCAGTTTACTTTGATAGTAAGGCAACACCTTAACTCGCGCTTCAGCACCCGGTCGCTGAAAATGAATAGCCAGATTGTTTGTGAGACCTTGTGTGTATGGAAGGCCAACCAAGCCATCCCCATCTTCAAGCCCAATAGCCGCGCTCAAATCACCCACTAATGAATTGTATTGAAACCAAATATCTCCATTTTGATAAAGAATGACCTGAAAAGTAAGGAGATCACTGACAGAGGATAGTTTAGAAATATTCACAAAATTGATTTGCAAAAATTGACCATTCCCATCACTCCCTTGTTGTGTGGAAACCTCTCCACTATTATAAGAACCCCCTACGACCAAATCGGCCCAAAAAGGCGAAATGAAATTGTTGGGCGCAATATCATTGGGAATTGGTTTACTTTTCGAATCTCCGCTGATGCCTTCCAGATCAAAAAAACTAATGTATCCATTGGTGCTGAGATACACTTGGGAATAGGCATTCTCATAAAACGGAAACACAAACCCAATATCAATAGGCCCAGCAAACCCATCATCAGAACCGCTAAACGAAACAGGTAATGCTCCTGCAGGGTCTTTCCAATTATAGGCCACCGCGTCATTCCACTGGTACCCAAAATCGTCAGGCTCACTGAGCTCCAATGGTATTGGAGCATTGATTTCAATTCCCCTGAGAAAATTCTCAGGGGAATTGAAATTCATTGGAGCGATTAGCTCATTATTTATATCTAGGGCCTGACCACTTTGAAAAGTGAACCCTAAAAAACCTATCCAAAAGATTGTAAGGGTTGTCAGCGTTCGTTTTTTCTGTGATCTAGTTACCAATCGCAACAGCACATCCATTTGTAAAGGTAATCTGAACATAAAAATGGTAAGGAGGCAAATCCTCGGCAAAAGTAAACGTTATCGGACGAGAGCTATAGGGTGGAACAGTAGGAGTCCCACTCCAACCGCCCGTTCCGTTGAAAGGTGATGTGGCTTGGACGCCCGACCAGAACGTACTTCCAGCTAAATCTATTCCTACCAGATTTTGAGTAGCAGTATCCGGCCAAGAAATATAAACACTTTCAATTATATAATCTTCACCACTGTTGTTGTTGATCTGGAAGGTCAGTTTATTATTCACAACACTAAGACCCGAGGGATACACAGGGCAAACCGGTGTGGCAGTAGGTCCTTGCGTGCTCGTTGGCGCTGGAGGTGTAATCGTTGAGGTCGGTGTAGGCGTGCTGGTATTTGTAGGCGTGCGCGTTACTGTTGCTGTGCTGGTTTGAGTAGGTGTTCGGGTAGGCGTCCGCGTGGGGGTTTGAGTTCGGGTGGGGGTTAACGTCCGAGTGGGGGTAGGAGTACAAATCTCAATCGGGCACGCGGTGGGGGTTGAGGTCCGGGTGGGGGTTTGGGTTCGGGTAGGCGTCCGCGTGGGGGTTTGAGTCCGGGTGGGAGTCTGCGTTGGGGTAGGAGTAATAGTGGGTGTCGGGGTAAGGGTTGCCGTGGGGAGAATACGGTCCAACGTAAAGGTAACTATTGCAGGCGCCGACCAGGAACTGGTAGCCGATGCACGTCCCCAAGCAATCATGGTATAGTCTCCATTCGGCAAAGTATCCCAAACCGTTGTAGACATTTGTGGGCAGGGATTTTGGTTTCCCCAGGCACAATAGGGTTTGGAGGTATCATTCCGATTGACAACAACTGCTCCATTCGGATCAAGAATGACAATATGCACACGGTTGATCCCATTGCCATTGTTGGTTCCCACATCTGGGACCCAAGCTCGCGCTTCAAAGGCTGTTTGAGATATGTTTGAAATGACTTGATTATTCGTAGGTTTAAAGATGGACGACACGACCAGCGGAATGGTCTTAGTGACCGGGGGACATCCGTCAAAAACCAATTGCACTGTGAATGGGCCGATGGTATGCGTTGTTCCATACTCTTGGATATATCCATCAAATTCTGCTACCCAATTTGTTGTGTCCCCCCCAGCAAAGACGACCCCAGAGGAGGTAATCGTTGTTGGTGAGTCATAGGTGTCCCCATTGTAGTATTGTTGAGCACCCAGTTGGAATAAATCAATAAACATATCGGGATCGTAATAATCCGTCCATGTCAGGGTGGTACTCGTTAAGTTGACAGCCGCAGAATTCGTATTCGACAGGGTAAATTGAAGATTATCACTGTTTACGACTTTAAAACTACCTGGAGCGATCAAACTACAATCCGGAACCGGGGTAGGGGTGGTCGTAGGGGTGTTGGTTGCCGTAGGCGTGATTGTGGATGTAGGGGTAGAGCTAGGTGTAGGCGTAGCGGTAGGTGCCGGGAAAGCGGTGGAAATCTGGATATCTTTAATAATTGGGCGAGCGGCAATCGAGCCAATGGAATCAGCCGCTAATGGCACCAGCGGTACCAGAGGGGCATAAGGTACTTGAACTTCAACGACAATCCGATCCCCCAGGCGCACATCCGATTCGGTCACTTCGCCACAACTCCCATAAGGTTCAGGCGTGGCCTCATCTACATCAATCCGCCCTTCATCGTACTCAATCACGACACCTGTTGCATCAGGAATCACCCCTGCAATACCGCCGACTCTTCGCGCTGTGGAACGAATCCCATCACAATCAATAAAACGTGGAATTGTGTTATTCACCTCGCCCATGCCAACGGATGAACCATACCGGGCCGCTTCGCGACTTGCATTCGTAACGGCAATCCAAATAAACAGAAAACGGCCACTTTCAATGACTCCCCATACGAGAAGGAGTAAAAGAGGGAGAACCAAAGCAAATTCGACTAACCCTTGCCCTTTTGAATTTGTATTACGTTTTCTCATAAATTTCAACATAAATGACGTCCTATAGCTTAAAAACACAGAGAATTATTTTATTATTCCATTGCATTATAACATTTTCCATTTATTAAAATCATCAGTCATTTGTACCATAAAATTTGATGTTATAATTTGTTGTCAAAATTAGCGCTATGAGCCCAGGGTAAAAATTTCAGGAATCTTTCGAACTATTCATACCGAAAACGAATAACTCAAATCACGACTTAATTTGGAAGACCTTTATTTTATTACACCTGGGTTAGCTCCACTTTTAATAACCATTGCAAGTTAAGGAGAATTTCAATGAGGACGATAAAAAATATATCTCTTGCTTTTTTCACACTCATCATCTTTGCCATACTTTCCGTGGATGTGCCACTCCCGACAAAAGCAGAAACAAACATGATCACCATTGGGCCGTGGACATTTGAAGACAATGCCTTCGCCGACAATGCCACCGATTTATCTACCATAAATAAAATCCGAGTGGCAGGCGTCGAAAGCTGTGAATTCATTCAAGAGTCAAATTTTGAAGAGTGTCTTGATCTCGCGCTCACAGGTTACTCGCCAGATACTTTTCTTGTAAATGTGGGAACAGCCTTAGATACGGAATCAAATAATTTTAAACTTGATTTCACCGATCTAAAAGCAACGAACAATTTCGGGGCTGATCTTGTATTCTTTGAATGTCATTTGGGTGAAAATTCGTACGAAATTGCTGTCCATCCAGAGGGAGGCGAATTAACAGACTTTGTGACGTTTGATGCCTCTGATTTTCACGAGACAGATGTTGCTTGTCTTGATGACATGACTTGGGGGGTTCCGATTGATCTTTCTGTGTTTGGCATCGCTCCGGGAGCCGTTGTCGACGCGATCCAATTTAATGTCGTCGATCCTGATCCGTTCGACCCGGACGTTTCCGCAGAAGCAGAACCCTCGATGGCGGCGGTATTGAACAATCCTCCCATCGCCCTTTTCCTTCCTTTTATTAAACGCTAAACAACCCTTACCGAATGAACATCAAAGTTGTCGCCTCCAATCGCAAGGCATCTCACGAATATTTCATCCTGGAACGGCTTGAGAGTGGCATCGTTTTAACCGGAAGTGAAATCAAGTCCATTCGCGCAGGCCAAATGAGTATTAAAGAAGCCTATATACGCGTGGATGGACGAGAGGCCTGGTTGATCGAATCGCACGTTGCCCCTTACGATCCCGCCAGTCGGATGAATCATGATCCCAAGCGTGCGCGGAAATTACTTCTCCACAAGAAAGAAATCACACACCTTTGGACCGAAGTTCGCCAAAAAACGTTGACCATTGTTCCCCTTCAGGTTTATTTGAAGGATGGACGGGCAAAACTGGAAATCGCCATTGCGAAAGGGAAAAAGAATTACGATAAACGCGATAGTATTGCAAAGCGGGACACCGAAAGAGAAATACAAAGAGAATACAAAGTTCGGTAGAAGTAACAAAAAGAAGGGTGCGGCTTTTCAGCCGCACCCTTCTTTTTTTGGTTTTGATCATCTATAGTGCCCAGGCCAAAAGAAAACCTATAATCGCAAGGATGACTCCCAAATGCAAAAAGATATCGGAGTCACCCATCCAATTACCGGGAAAAAATTGGAAGATGAAACTGATCACCACCAGAATCAAGCCAATAATTGGAATAAGCCCTTTTCGGTGGGCAAGAAATTCCGAAATTTTATCAAGCAGTCGGTTAATTCGATCCAGCATGGGTTTCCGTTTGGATAAAGGGTTGGAATTGGGCAAGCAAGCGCCCAGGAATACGTCCGTAAATGATCACATCATTTCGATCATGTTCCACGCGGTCAACCTGCCCCTGATGGTGAAATAACGCTTGCATCCCCCCCTCTTGATAGGACAGGCGAACGCTGATTTGCTCAAAAGATTCGTACAACTTGCGGTTGATCGCTTCCATCAAATCTTCAATCCCCTCCCCGGACAGGGCCGAGATTGCTACCGCATCGGGATTGTTCTCGACAGAGGTGCGTGCCCCTTCGGGATCAGCAAGTTGATCGATTTTGTTGAGGACGGTCAACACCGGAATATGATCGGCGTTTAATTCTTCCAGGGTTTGTAAAACTGCCTCGGCTTGGGCGTGGACATTGGGGTGGGTGATGTCAAGTACATGCAACAGCATGTCCGCTTCGGCGATCTCTTCGAGGGTGGCGCGAAATGCGGCGACCAACCCGGTCGGGAGTTTTTGAATGAAACCTACGGTATCGGTGAACAGAGCCAGATGTCCGCCAGGGAGTTCGACACGCCGCGTGGTCGGGTCGAGGGTGGCGAACAACTGATTGGCGACGTACACGTCCGCGCGGGCGATCCGATTGAGCAGGGTGGATTTCCCGGCGTTGGTATATCCAACAAGCGCCACGACCGGTAGCTGGGATTTTTTCCGTTGATTACGATGACGTTCGCGGTGGGCACGGACTTTTTCCAGTTCTTGTTTGAGATGATCAATGCGCCGGGAAATGTCGCGGCGATCCACTTCGAGTTGGGTCTCGCCAGGGCCGCGTACCCCCACTCCGCTCAAACTGCCTTTGCCGCCCGCCTGCCGTGCGAGATGGGTCCACGCGCGGGTCAGTCTCGGTAAACGATATTCGTATTGAGCCAGTTCAACCTGCAAATACCCTTCCCGGGTTTGCGCGTGTTGGGCAAAAATATCCAGAATCAACGCGGTGCGATCAATCACCCGAACTTTGTCGCCAAAGACTTCTTCTAACTCGCGTTGGTGGCGCGGGGAAAGCTCGTCATCGAAGATCACCATTTGCGCGTTCAGTTCGTTGATCAGGGCGCGAACCTCTTCGATTTTTCCCGTGCCGATGAAGGTTTTGGTATGGGGGCGGTCCAATTTTTGGGTGGTGGACCCGACCACTTCCAGACCGGCAGTTTCTGCTAATAAAGCTAATTCGGATAATGAATCATCCACCGAAAGGAGGTTAGATTGATTTTGAAGCTCTACGCCTACAAGAAAAGCCCGTTCACTTTCGGCAGACTGAATAAGTTCGGAGTGTTTTTTGGGCATATTTAGAGATTTCCTTGCATCCAGTGTACCATGCGAGCCATGCCTTCCTCAAGCCGCGCCTGAGGGATGCAAATGGAGATTCGCAAAAATTCTTTCCCGTATTCGCCAAATACCGCCCCAGGTGTTACGCTCACGCCCGTATCTTCCAAAAGACGCGCACAAAAATCATATCCCTCCACCCCATCGGGAAGACGAGCCCAGGCGTACAATGCCGCCTGAGGTTCGAGGAGCTTTAGCCCCATCGCACGCAAGCCTGCGACCACCACATCCCGCCGACTCTGATAAATCTGGTTACGATCCTGCACCCAGGCTTGATCCCCCGTCAACGCCGCAATGCCCCCCGCCAAAATGGGTTCAAAATGCGAGGTATCTGCCTGCGATTTGTACGACTCAATATAACCGACCACTTCCGGATTGCCAACGGCCATGCCCAAGCGCCAGCCGGCCATGTTATAGACTTTGGATAGGGAGTTAAACTCAACGGCCACGTCAAACGCGCCGGGCACCTGTAAAATGCTGGGGGCATCATACCGGTCATAACAAATATCTACATACGGCGCATCGTGGGCGATGATCAAGTTGTGTTGTTTGGCGAAAGCAACGGCTTTCACAAAAAACTCGATGGGAGCAATGGCCCCGGTCGGATTGTTCGGATAATTCAGCCAAAGGATTTTTGCACGAGATAGGATGTCCGCCGGGATGATGTCCAGGTCCGGCAGAAAACCATTTTCTTCGAGGAGAGGAAGAGGGTAGACTTCCGCCCCGGCGATTTCACTGCTGATCGAATAGGTCGCGTAAGCGGGATCAGGCACGAGAGAGACATCCCCCGGATTGAGGACGGCTTGTCCAATGGTGAACAGCCCTTCTTTTGAACCAATCAGGCCGACAATTTGCGTCCGCCAATTCAGTTCAACGCCAAAACGTTGCCCATAATAATGGGCAACCGCTTTTCGATAGGCAGGTGTTCCCCCATAGGCGGTATATCCGTGTGTGTTGGGTTGGCGGGCGCTTTGCGCCATCGCTTCGATGATGAAATCTGCGGGAGGTAAATCGGGTGAACCGACATCTAATCGGATAACATCCCGTCCTTTTTCAAGGAGGGCTTGGACTCGTTTGCTAAGATGAGCAAAAAAATACGGTTTTAATTTTGAAACGCGTGTAGCTGATTGCATAGGAATGAAGGTTATCGTTGTTTTCTGTATTGGTCAAGGAAAGGTCGAACAAAGAATTTGCCCGAAAAAAGGGATGAGTGGGGATGTACATCCCCACTCATCCCTTTTTTCGGGTGCTTATCCTATTCTTGACCATTACATTTATCGTTGTTTTCCCTCGGTTAAAGGGCTAAAAAGTTTGGCAATTTTATCGTCGGGGGGTTCCTTCCGCAGGGGGAGTAACACATGAAAAACGGTGCCGGGGCATTTCACCTCATCATACCCGTCTGATTCCACCCAAATCGTGCCGCCATGTGCTTCAATCAACCCCTTTGTAATCGGTAATCCCAACCCAGGTCCGCCACCTTTGAACTTGGTCTTTCCGCTGGAGTGCAGGGACACATTGCCCAAGCGACCAAATTTCTCAAAGATGACTGCATGATCTTCGGGATCGATGCCGATCCCAGTGTCTTCAATGGTGATTTCCAGGAAGCCGGGGAGTTTGCGCCCATCCACGGTCACTTGCCCGCCATCGGGCGTATATTTGATCGCATTGGTCAACAAATTCCGCAACGCCTGATAAACCCGTTCCGAATCCCCAAAAGTCATTTCTTCGCACCCCTCAAAATTATGGATCAACAAATTTTGTTTCCGTTGCGCCACAATCCCCTTCAACTCTTCCCTTAAAGTGCTCAACAACCGATTGATCCACAACGGCTGAAACGTCAGCGTCAGCAAATTGTTATCAATCAAAGAGACGTCAATCATGTCGTCAATAATCTCGCGCAACCGTTTCGTCCCATTATCAATCCCCTTCACCAACACATGCCCCATCGACTCCTGATCGGCCTTGGGGAACATATCCCGGATCATGGCGGCGTACCCCTCAATCAGCGTGAGCGGCGTTTTCAGTTCGTGCGCGGCAATTGAAATAAAATCGGACTTACTCCGATCCAACCGCTCCATCGAATACTGCGCCAACTGCAATTCCCGCTGAACATGCACCACCCGCATCTCAATTTCCCGTCGGGCCGATTGTTCGTAAGCCCGTGAAAAAATCGGCAACAGCGCACCCCAAATCTCCAACCCCTCCGCGGGAATCGTTTCTTTCAGCACTTCCTGCGTAATCTGCAAAATTTCCGACAAAATGGGATAAAGACTGGCCTCGTTGATCGACAATTCCGTTTGCGTACGCGCTTCCACCCATTCATTCAAGATCGGATCCATCCACGAAGGATCACCTGTTGCCACCGCCTGAACCACCGCATCAAAAAACCGGTTCAACTGCGCCAAAAAACTCTCTCGCAGAACCGCGCCACGCGCCAATTGGTGCGAGACCCGCGAAACCCAGACAGGGCGAATTTGTGACAACAAATCAACGACGCTCATTTTGATATAGTTTACGCCAGGAAGTAAATTTTGCCAACTCCAAAATCATGGCTGGAGCAACCACTTTAGTAACGTTTCGCCAATTATGCTCAAACTTTGTGCAGAAACCTTATCCGCCGTATCGTCTACGGTATGCCAATAAGGATAATCGAAATCAATCAAATCGACCGCCGGAATCCCCGCATTTTTAAAAGGAATATGATCGTCCAGCATCCGATGCCGGGGTTCGGAGATGATCGCCTCCTGATAACCCAAACTCGCCGCCACGCCCCAAATCTCCGCGCTCAACCCCGGGTCCGAATTCAGCTCCAAATACACATTCAAATCCGCGTCGCCGATCATATCCACAATCACCGCCGCGTCGGGCAATGGTGCGTTTTCGTCCTCGGTCAACTGCTGAACAAAAAACGACGACCCCATGATCCACTCTTTTCCTTCAATGCGGCCATCGTCCTCCGCATCAAAAAATACCAGCCAGACATTTTTATCCAGATCGGGAGGCAGAACCCGCGCGAGTTCCAGTAATACCGCCACGCCGGAAGCCCCATCGTTCGCGCCCGGAACCGGATCGGATTGTCGTGCCGGATCGGGATCATGATCCGCGCGGGATCGGGTATCGAAATGCGCCCCGAGAACGATCCACGCCGCACCGGGCACGGTGTCCGCGCGCTGTGCCACCACATTCCGAATCGGATTCCCCAAATACTCCCCCT
>WBZL01001126.1_pt1 | contig 28707 bp, 22 predicted proteins | sample 5204291 | NCBI WGS metagenome assembly WBZL01 (sample SAMN12344345, study PRJNA552823) | activated sludge metagenome | biome: Activated sludge suspended growth; feature: Nitrification reactor; material: Wastewater; isolation source: activated sludge from nitrification reactor of wastewater...
CTGCGCAGCCGGCCGCCGAGGCGGCGGCCCTTGCCGAGCCGGAGCCCGCTGCGCAGGCGCCAGCCGAAGCCGTGCCCGAGCCGCAGCCGGAACCCCCGGGCGAGCCGACGCCCGAAGCCCCCGTCGCGGTCGAGCCGGCGATCGAAGCCGAGTCCGAAGCCGAGTCCGAAGCCGAGTCCGAAGCCGAGTCCGAAGCCGAGCCCGAAGCCGAGCCCGAAGCCGAGCCCGAAGCCGAGCCCGAAGCCGAGCCCGAAGCCGAGCCGGAGCCGTCCGCGGCCGCCGCCGCGGTCGCGAAGAAGTCGTGGACCGAGCGCCTCAAGGCCGGCCTCGCGCGCACTCGGAACCAGATCGGCGGAGGGCTGGCGAGCCTGTTCGGCCTGCGCAAGATCGACGAGGACCTGCTCGAGGAGCTCGAATCCACCCTGCTGATGGCCGACTGCGGCGTCGACGCCACCCAGCACCTGATCGACGACCTGCGCCGGCGCTGGAAGCGCGACCGCCTGGAGACCGCCGACCAGCTGCAGAAGGCGCTCGCCGACGGCCTGCACGAGATCATCGCGCCGCTCGAAGCGCCGCTCGAGGTCGCAGGTCATCGCCCCTTCATCATCATGATCGCGGGCGTCAACGGCTCCGGGAAGACGACCTCGATCGGCAAGCTGGCCAAGTACTTCCAGGCCCATGGCAAGAGCGTGCTGCTCGCCGCGGGCGACACCTTCCGCGCCGCCGCGCGCGAGCAGCTGATGACCTGGGGCGAGCGCAACAACGTCACCGTGGTGGCGCAGGACAGCGGCGACGCCGCGGCGGTGATCTTCGACGCCATCAACGCCGCACGTGCGCGCAAGATCGACGTCGTGCTCGCCGACACCGCCGGCCGCCTGCCCACCCAGCTCCACCTCATGGAAGAGATCGCCAAGGTGCGCCGGGTGATCGCCAAGGCCGACCCGAGCGGGCCGCACGAGGTGCTGCTGGTGCTCGACGCCAACATCGGCCAGAACGCGCTCGCCCAGGTGAAGGCCTTCGACAAGGCGATCGGCGTCACCGGCCTGGTGGTCACCAAGCTCGACGGCACCGCCAAGGGCGGCGTGCTGGCGGCGATCGCGCGCCAGTGCCCCAAGCCGCTGCGCTTCATCGGCGTCGGCGAGGGCATCGACGACCTGCAGCCGTTCAAGGCGCGCGAGTTCGTCGATGCGCTCTTCGAGCCGGGTGCCGGTGCGGTCAAGGCGGGAGCGGAAGCGCGCAGATGATCGTCTTCGAGGACGTGGCCAAGCGCTATGCGGGCGGCTACACGGCGCTGGCGGGCGTCAGCTTCGAGATCCGCCATGGCGAGCTGGTCGTGCTCTCCGGCCATTCCGGCGCGGGCAAGAGCACGCTGTTCAAGCTCATCCCGGTCATCGAGCGCCCGACCGCCGGTCGTGTGCTGATCAACGGTCAGGACGTGTCGCACCTGCCGCGCACGGCCATCCCCTACCTGCGCCGCAACCTCGGCCTGGTGCTGCAGGAGAGCCGGCTGCTGTTCGACCGCAACGTCTACGACAACGTGATGCTGCCGCTGGTGATCACCGGCCACCCCGCGGCCGACGCCGCGAAGCGGGTGGCGGCCGCGCTCGAGCGCGTGGGCCTGGACGGGCGTGGCAAGGAGATGCCGGCGGGTCTGTCGGGCGGCGAGCAGCAGCGCGTGGCGATCGCGCGCGCGATCGTCAACCGGCCGTCGATCCTGATCGCCGACGAGCCCACCGCCCACCTCGACCCCGCCTACGCCGCCGACATCGCGGCACTGTTCCGCTCCTTCAACCAGGCCGGCGTCACCGTGCTCGTGTCCACCCACGACGCCAGCCTGTTCGCCGCCAGCCGGCCGCGCCGGCTCGTGCTGGCCAGGGGGCAGCTGGTCGAGGACTCGCGCCCGGGCGGACGGCCGGCGCAGGAGGAGGTTGCGGCGTGATCAACTGGTTCTACCTGCACCTGCGTGCGATCCGCCACGCACTGCACCGGCTGGTGTCGCAGCCCGTAGGCACCCTGCTGTCGGCACTGGTGGTCGGCATCGCGCTGTCGCTGCCGGGCGGCGGCTACCTGCTCCTCGACAACCTCGGCTCGCTGGCGCGCGGCGTCTCCGGCACGCCCGAGATCAGCCTGTTCCTGGACATGAACGCCGGCGCGGCCGAGGTCGCCGCGATCGAGCAGCGCCTGAAAGGCGAGAGCGAACTCGCCAGCTACCGCTTCGTGCCACGCGACGAGGGCTTGCGCCAGCTCGAGGCTGCAGGCCTGGGCGACGTGCTCGGCGGGCTCAAGGCCAACCCGCTGCCCGACGCCTTCGTGCTCGCGCCGCGCCGCGAGGATCCGGCGCTGTTCGAGCGCATGGCCGAGCGCATGCGCGCCTGGCCCAAGGTGGCGCACGTGCAGCTCGACTCGGCCTGGGTCGAGCGCCTGCATGCGCTGCTCGGGCTTGGACGTTCGGCGGTGCTGATGCTCGCCGGCCTGCTCGGCTTCGCGCTGGTGGTGGTCACCTTCAACACCATTCGCCTGCAGATCCTCACCCAGCGCCAGGAGATCGCGGTGAGCCGGCTGCTCGGCGCCACCGATCCCTTCATCCGCCGCCCCTTCTACTGGTTCGGCGGCCTGCAGGGCGCGCTCGGCGGTCTCGTCGCGCTCGGCACCATGGCGCTCGGCATCGAGGCGCTCGCCGCCCCGGTGGCGCGGCTCGCCGAGACCTACGGCGCCGTCTTCGCGCTGAGCGGGCCCGAGCCCGAGGCCAGCCTGGCGATCGTCGCCTTCGCGGCCTTCCTCGGCTGGCTGGGCGCGGCGATCTCGGTGCGGCGGCATCTCGCCGGCACTTGAACTTTCGTCATCCGTCCCCAGTTACATTCGATCGTCGTTTGCACGCTGCCCGCGGACGTTGTCCCGGGCGGTGGCGGCGCGATCGACGATGCACTCCGGTAATCGCGAGTCCATAGGGACCTCCAATCGACTGGATCTCCATAATCAATTAGAGCAATTCAAGGAACCGGTCTAAACTTTGCTCCATCGAGTTGCACCGAACCGTTCCAACAACCCTTCTGGAGGATTACAGATGTCGCTGATCAACACCCAGGTTCAACCGTTCAAAGCCCAGGCCTTCCACAACGGCAAGTTCGTCGAAGTCTCCGATGCGAGCATGAAGGGCAAGTGGTCCGTGGTGATCTTCATGCCGGCCGCCTTCACCTTCAACTGCCCGACCGAGATCGAGGACGCGGCCGAGCACTACGCCGAGTTCCAGAAGGCCGGCGCAGAGGTCTACATCGTCACCACCGACACCCACTTCTCGCACAAGGTCTGGCACGAGACTTCGCCGGCCGTCGGCAAGGCCAAGTTCCCGCTGGTCGGCGATCCGACCCACCAGCTGACCCGCGCCTTCGGCGTGCATATCGAGGAAGCCGGCCTGGCCCTGCGCGGCACCTTCGTGATCGACCCGGAAGGCGTCATCAAGACGATGGAAGTGCACGACAACGCCATCGCCCGTGACGTGACCGAGACCGTGCGCAAGCTCAAGGCCGCCCAGTACGTCGCCTCGCACCCGAACGAAGTGTGCCCGGCGAAGTGGAAGGAAGGCGAAGCCACGCTGGCCCCGTCGATCGACCTGGTCGGCAAGATCTAAGGCAGTGCTGCACCTTTCCCCGGACCGCCGTGGTCCGGGGCGCAAGCTCCGCAGCCGGCCACGCGCCGGCTGCGTCGTATCCGGACTGCCGTAAACAGCGGCGGTCGCAAAACAGAAGGGGAGTGACCATCATGCTGGACGCCAACATCAAGACTCAACTGAAAGCCTACCTGGAGCGGGTGACGCAGCCGATCGAGATCGTGGCGTCGCTGGATGATGGTCCGAAGTCGAAGGAACTGCTCGAGCTGCTGCACGACGTCACCGAGCAGTCGAAGCTGATCACCCTGGTCGAGCGTCGCGATGACGACGAACGCAAGCCCTCGTTCTCGGTCGGACCGCGCGGCGGCGAGGCGCGCGTGCGCTTCGCAGGCCTGCCCATGGGCCACGAGTTCACCTCCCTGATCCTCGCCCTGCTGCAGGCCGGCGGCTACCCGCCCAAGGTCGAGGCCGAGGTGATCGAGCAGATCAGGAACCTCGACGTCGAGCTGAACTTCGAGACCTACATCTCGCTGTCCTGCCACAACTGCCCGGACGTGGTGCAGGCGCTCAACCTGATGGCGGTGCTCAACCCGAAGATCCGCCACACCATGATCGATGGCGCGCTGTTCCAGAAGGAAGTCGAGGAGCGCCAGATCATGGCGGTGCCGACGGTGTACCTGAACGGCGAGGAGTTCGACCAGGGCCGCCTCGAGCTCGGCCAGATCCTCGCCAAGGTCGACACCGGCGCCGCGGCGCGCGACGCCAGGAAGCTCTCCGAGAAGCCGGCCTTCGACGTGCTCGTCGTGGGGGGCGGACCGGCCGGCGCGGCGGCGGCGATCTACGCCGCGCGCAAGGGCATCCGCACCGGCGTGGTGGCCGAGCGCTTCGGCGGCCAGGTCATGGACACGCTGGCGATCGAGAACTTCATCTCGGTGAAGTACACCGAAGGCCCCAAGCTGGTCGCCAGCCTGGAGGAGCACGTCAAGGAATACGAAGTCGACGTCATGAACCTGCAGCGCGTTGCCGGCGTGGTGCCGGGCGAGAACCAGCACGAGGTGAAGATGGAGAACGGCGCCAGCCTCAAGGCCAAGACCGTGATCGTCGCCACCGGTGCGCGCTGGCGCGAGATGAACGTGCCCGGCGAGAAGGAGTTCCGCGGCAAGGGCGTGGCCTACTGCCCGCACTGCGACGGCCCGCTGTTCAAGGGCAAGCGCGTGGCGGTGATCGGCGGCGGCAACTCCGGCGTCGAGGCCGCGATCGACCTCGCCGGCGTGGTCGCCCACGTGACCCTGCTCGAGTTCGCCGACGACCTGCGCGCCGACGCCGTGCTGCAGAAGAAGCTCTACAGCCTGCCCAACGTCAGCGTGATCAAGAGCGCGCAGACCACCGAGGTCACCGGTGCCGACAAGGTGAATGGCCTGGTGTACAAGGATCGCAAGACCAACGCCGAGCACCGTCTCGAGCTCGAAGGCATCTTCGTGCAGATCGGCCTGCTGCCCAACACCGACTTCCTCAGGGGCACGCTCGAACTGTCGCGCTTCGGCGAGGTGATCGTGGACGCCAAGGGCCAGACCTCGGTGCCGGGCATCTTCGCCGCCGGCGACTGCACCACGGTGCCGTACAAGCAGATCATCATCGCCATGGGCGAAGGTGCCAAGGCTTCGCTGTCCGCCTTCGACCACCTGATCCGCAGCAGCGCGCCGACCATGTAAGCCCGGCCCGCCGCCCTCCTGCGCGGGTGGCGGCAGCCGCGAACCCCGCCCCGCCACGCGCGGGGCTTTTTGCTTTGCCGCGGGCACCCGCGGCCCATCCGGCCGGTCACAGGCCGGACCCATCACGGAGAGCCGCCGTGCCTTTCAGCTGGTTCGAACGCCGCGTCGACCCCTATCCCGAAGCCGCCCCCGGCCCCGCGCCGCGCGGCTTCTTCGCCTTCCTGTGGGCGGGCACCGAGGGCATGCGGCCCTTCATCCTCGGCATGATGCTGCTCACCGCGACCATCGGCGCCTTCGAGGCCCTGCTGTTCGCCATGCTCGGCCGCGTGGTCGACTGGCTGGCCGCGGTCGAGCCCGCGCGCCTGTGGGCGGACGAGGGCGGCACCCTGCTGCTGCTCGCGGCCATCATCCTCGGCAGCATCGTGCTGGTGGCGGTGCAGACCCTGCTCAAGCACCAGAGCCTGGCGGGCAACTTCCCGATGCGGCTGCGCTGGCGCTTCCACCGCCTGATGCTCGGCCAGAGCATGAGCTTCTACCAGGACGAGTTCGCCGGCCGGGTGTCGGCCAAGGTCATGCAGACCGCGCTCGCGGTGCGCGACACCTGCCTGATCCTTACCGACATCCTGGTGTTCGTGAGCATCTACTTCTTCACCATGACCGCGGTGGTGGCGAGCTTCGACGCCTGGCTGCTCGCACCCTTCCTCGGCTGGCTGGCGCTCTATGTGCTGGCGCTGCGCTGGTTCGTGCCGCGCCTGTCGAAGGTGTCGCGCGCCCAGGCCGACGCGCGCGCGCTGATGACCGGGCGCATCACCGACGCCTACACCAACATCGCCACCGTCAAGCTGTTCTCCCACGCCGGCCGCGAGGCCGGCTACGCGCGCGGCGCGATGCAGGAGTTCCTCGGCACCGTGCATGCGCAGATGCGCCTGGTGAGCGGCATCGAGATCGTCAATCACAGCCTGTCGATGGGGCTGATCCTCGCCACCGGCGGCACGACGCTGTGGCTGTGGAGCCAGGGCGAGGTCGGGGTCGGCGCGGTGGCGGCGGCGACCGCGATGGCGCTGCGCCTGAACGGCATGTCGCACTGGGTGATGTGGGAGATGGCCTCGCTGTTCGAGAACGTCGGCACCGTGCAGGACGGCATCAACACCTTGTCGCGCCCGCATGCGGTGGTCGACCGTAGCGACGCCAAGGCGCTGGTGGTGAGCCGCGGCGAGGTGCGCTTCGAGCGGCTCGTGTTCGCCTACGGCGCCACCGGGCCGCAGGCGCGGCGGGTGATCGACGACTTCACGCTGACCATCCGTCCGGGCGAGAAGATCGGCGTGGTCGGGCGCTCGGGCGCGGGCAAGTCGACCCTGGTGAACCTGCTGCTGCGCTTCTACGATCTCGAGCAGGGCCGCATCCTGATCGACGGCCAGGACATCGCCGGCGTGACGCAGGACAGCCTGCGCGCGCAGATCGGCATGGTCACCCAGGACACCTCGCTGCTGCACCGCTCGGTGCGCGACAACATCCTCTACGGCCGCCCCGACGCCACCGACGCCGACATGATCGCCGCCGCGAAGCGGGCCGAGGCGCACGAGTTCATCCTCGGCCTTACCGACCCCAAGGGTCGCAGCGGCTACGACGCCCACGTCGGCGAGCGCGGCGTGAAGCTCTCCGGCGGCCAGCGCCAGCGCATCGCGATCGCGCGCGTGATGCTGAAGGACGCGCCCATCCTGCTGCTCGACGAGGCCACCAGCGCGCTCGACTCCGAGGTCGAGGCCGCCATCCAGGCCAGCCTGTATCGCCTGATGGAAGGCAAGACCGTGGTGGCGATCGCGCACCGCTTGTCCACCATCGCGGCGATGGATCGCCTGGTGGTGATGGACAAGGGCCGCATCGTGGAGGAGGGCGACCACCACAGCCTGCTCGCCCGCGGCGGCCTCTATGCGCGGCTGTGGGCGCACCAGAGCGGCGGCTTCCTCGGCGAGGAGGCCGAGGACGGCACGCCGCTTCATCCCGCCTGCCCCGCGTGAGGAAAGGTGTCACGCTTCCATGCGCGCTTTCTCCATAGAATGAAGCATGACCACCGGAGGCGATGACATGGCGTCGGAGTCCGCATCCGGCGATGCGCATCCCCTGCGCGTCGTCGCGCTCATCTACCTCTGCGGCGCGCTGCTGTTCGGAACGTTGCTGGTGCTCGAATGGCGGCTGATCGACCGCAGCGTCGTCGCGATCGCCCGCGAACGCGGTGCGGCGCTGTTCTCGCTGATCCAGACCACCCGCGAGTGGAACGCCAGGCATGGCGGGGTGTATGTCGTGGTGGACGAGAGCACCCAGCCGAACCCTTGGCTGAAGCACCCGGCGCGCGACCTGCAGACCACCGACGGCGTGCGCCTGACCATGGTCAACCCGGCCTACATGACGCGGCAGATCGCCGACCTCGCCCTGCACGCGGAGGGCGCGCGCCTGCACCTCACCAGCCTCAAGCCGATCCGACCCGAGAACCGTCCCGACGCCTGGGAGGCGATGGCGCTCGCGCGGTTCGAGGCCGGCGAGACCGAGGTGCTGGCGCTGGTGGAGGGCGGCGGCGAGGGCGGAAGCGGCCCGGCGCATCGCTACATGGCACCCTTGCTGGTGCGCGAGCCCTGCCTGCAGTGTCATGCAGAGCAGGGTTACCAGGTGGGCGACATCCGCGGCGGCATCTCGGTGACGATGCCTGCCGAGGTGCTGATCGCCCGGCGCGATCAGCTGCGCATGCGCGCGGTCTTCGTCTATCTGCTCGCCGGGCTGCTCGCCGCCGGCCTGATGCACGGCCTGCTGCGTGCCAACCGGCGCCATGTCGTCCAGGTGCGGCGGATCAACGCCGAGCAGGAGCGTCTGATCGAGCGGCGCACCGTCGAACTCGCCGAGGCCAACCGCCGCCTCGCCGGCGAGGTCGACCTGCACCGGCGCAGCGAGCAGCGCCTGGCGGCGAGCGAGTCGCGCTACCGCGCGATCTTCGACAGTGCCGCCGAGGGCATCATGCTGCTCGACGCCGCGCTGCGCATCGTCCAGGTGAACCCCGCCTTCTGCGAAATCACCGGCTACGCGGCCGAAGAAGTCCTTGGCCGCAAGCCGTCCATGCTCGGCTCGGGGCGCCACGACCGGGCCTTCTTCCGCGAGCTCCTCGCCACGCTGGCCGCCGCCGGACGCTGGCAGGGCGAGGTGTGGAACCGGCGCAAGGACGGCGACCTGTACGTGCAGTGGATGTCGGCGGTGCGGATCGGCGAGGCCGACGCGCCCGAGGGCTTCGTCGCCACGATGACCGACATCACCTCGCGCAAGCAGACCGAGGAGAAGCTGCGCTTCCGCGCCAACCACGATGCGCTCACCGGCCTGCCCAACCGCCGCCTGTTCGAGGATCGGCTGCAGTCGGCGATCGCCAGCGCGCTACGCCATGGCGAGCGTTTCGCGCTGATGCTGGTCGACCTCGACCACTTCAAGGGCGTCAATGACCGCTTCGGCCACCTCGCCGGCGACGCGCTGCTGGTCGAGGTCGGCCGCCGCCTGGAACTGTGCGTGCGCGCCTCCGACACGGTGGCGCGCCTGGGCGGCGACGAGTTCGCGGTGATCCTCGGCGAGGTCGGCGGCCGCGAGGATGCCGCCGAGGTGGCCGAGCGCATCTGCGCCGCCATGGCCTTGCCCTTCGAGCTCGGCGAGGGCGTCGCGCACATCGGCGCCTCGGTCGGCATCGCCCTCGGTCCGCAGGACGACGCCGACGCCGGGGAACTGCAGCGCCGCGCGGACGCCGCGCTCTATGCCGTCAAGCACGATGGCCGCGGCGGCTTCCGCTTCCACGGCGAGCCGGCCTGAAGGTTCGGTTTCGACAAGGACGCCGGCCCTGCAGGCGCCCCCGGCAGGCCGCGGCCGCGATTCGCGCCGCGCGGCCTGGTCTTCGCGCCCGGGCCGGTGCCCGCCTCACTGCTTCTGCACGATCGCGCTGCCGCCGCCGTGGCGCAGCGGCTCGCTGACCGCGGTCACCGTGCCGTCGGGGTTGAAGCGGATGGCGTTGGCGGCGCCGATCTGGTCGGTCTCGCGCCACTTGTGGCCCTTCGCCTCCAGCGCCTTGGCCTGCTCGCTGCCCGGGAAGCCAAGCAGGGTCTCGACCAGGGTCGTCTCGCCGTTGCGCTGGCTCATGCGCGGGGCGGCGAGCGCGTCGGCCAGGCTCATGCCCAGGTCGACGTGATTGACGATGGTCTGCAGCGCGGTGGTGATGATGGTCGAGCCGCCCGGCGAGCCGATGGTGAACGCGGGCGCGCCGTCCTTCAGCACGATGGTCGGGCTCATGCTCGAGCGCGGGCGCTTGAAGGCCTCGGGCAGGTTGGGGTGGGGGCCGCTGAAGTCGAAGTCGGTGAGCTCGTTGTTGAGCAGGAAGCCGCGCCCCGGCACCACGATGCCGCTGCCGCCCCAGTCCTCGATGGTGAAGGTGTAGGCGACCACGTTGCCCTCGCGGTCGGACACCGTGAGGTGGGTGGTATGCATCGACTCCTGCGCGAGCGGCTTCGGCTGCGGGCGCAGCGGCACCGAGCGGTCGTCCTCGAAGGGGTAGGGGTCGCCCGCCGCGACCTTGCCCGGCGCCGCGCGGGCGCCGATCTGCCGCGCGCGCTCGCGCGCGTAGGCCTTCGACAGCAGGCCGTCCTTGGGCACATCCACGAACTCCTCGTCGGCCACGTAGGCGTTGCGGTCGGCGAAGGCCAGGCGCGAGGCCTCGAGGTAGAGGTGCTCGATCTCGGCGCGCGGCTTGCCGGCGAGGTCGAAGGTCTCGAGCAGGTTGAGCGCCTGCGCGATCGCGATGCCGCCGCTCGAGGGCGCAGGCATGCCGTGGATCTCGTAGCCACGATAGGTCGAGCGGATCGGCGGACGGATGCGCGCCTCGTAGTCCTTCAGGTCGGCCATGGTGAGGCCGCCGGCGATCACGCTCGTGCCGGGCGTGACCGGCGGGTGGTTCACCGCCGCCACCATGCTCGCCGCGATCGGGCCCTCGTAGAAGGCCTTCACCCCGCCGCGCGCGATATCGCGGTAGGTCTGCGCGAGCTCGGGGTTGCGGAAACGCGTGCCCACCGGCAGCGCCTTGCCGTCCTGCAGGTAGAGCGCCGACGCGGTGGAGAAGCGCGCGAACTTGGCCTCGTTGATCTTGTTGATGCGGTGGAAGTTGGGGCCGACCGCGAAGCCTTCTTCGGCCACGCGGATGGCGGGCGCGAGCACCTTGTCGAAGCCCATCGTGCCGTAGCGCGTCAGCGCCTCGTGCCAGCCGCGCACCGTGCCGGGCACCCCGACCGAGATGCCGTTGGGCACGGTGGCCTTCCAGTCCATCTCCTTGCCCTCGGCGTCGAGGAAGACGCCGGGGTGGAAGCTCGCCGGGGCGACCTCGCGGTGGTCGATGGCGATCACGCGCCGGTCTTTCGCGGAGTAGATCAGCATGAAGCCGCCGCCGCCGATGCCGCAGCTGAACGGGTCGGTGACGCCGAGCGCGGCCGCCGCGGCCACCGCGGCGTCGATGGCGTTGCCGCCGGCATCGAGGATCTGCATCGCGGCCAGGCTGGCCTCGTGCGAGATGGTGGCGACCGCGCCGCCGTGGCCGGTGTCGACCGGCTGCTTCGCCAGGGCGCCGAACGCCGCCATCATGAGCGCGGTGGCGAGGAGGGTTTGCCTTTTCATGGTGTGCTCCGTCGTGCTGGGGAGCATGACGGTAGCACCGGCCGCAGGGTATGCCCAAGGCGGGAATACCCGGGTGGATTGGGGCGAAAGGATCGCGCGGGGAGGGCGGACTGCGCGGGCCGAGAGGCCGCGATCGCGACTTGCGTCGCTCCCACAGCGCCCCCGACCCCCGTGCCCGCATGCGGGGCGTAGGAGCGACGCAAGTCGCGATCCGGCGGGGTCTTGTGGGAGCGACGCGAGTCGCGATCCGGCGAGGGTCTTGTAGGAGCGACGCGAGTCGCGATCCGGCGAGGGTCTTGTGGGAGCGACGCAAGTCGCGATCCGGCCGATGGATGAAGCGCGGCGCGCCGGCGCTGGCCGATGCGCGCCGCCCGCGCCGCCTACAGCCCCAGCGTCTCCGCCGTGTAGCGCGCGATCATGCGCTCTTCGTTGGTCGGCACCACGGCGACCGCGACGCGGCTGGCCGCGGTGTCGATGCGGCGGGCGTGGTCGGCGTTGGCGGCGGGGTCGACCTCGATGCCCATCCACGCCGCCAGCGCGGCCACCTTCTCGCGCACCGGCGCGGCGTGCTCGCCGATGCCGCCGGTGAACACCAGCGCGTCCAGCCCGCCCGCCGCCGCAGCCAGCGAGCCGAGCTCGCGCGCGATGCGGTAGCAGAACAGGTCCACCGCTTCCTTGGCCTCGGGGGCGTCGGAGGCGAGCAGGGTGCGCATGTCCTGGCTGATGCCCGACACGCCGAGCAGGCCCGATTCCTTGTACAGCAGGCTGGTGAGCGCCTTGGCGTCCATGCCCTTCTGCTCCATCAGGTAGAGCATCACGCCGGGGTCGAGGCTGCCGGTGCGGGTGCCCATCATCAGGCCCTCGACCGCGGTGAAGCCCATCGTCGACGCGACGCTGCGACCGTCGCGCAGCGCGCACATCGACGCGCCGTTGCCGAGGTGGGCGATCACCACCGCGCCGCGGGCGCGCTCGCCGACCACTTCCGGCAGCTGGCGCGCGACGTAGTCGTAGGACAGGCCGTGGAAGCCGTAGCGCTTGATGCCCTCGGCCGACAGCCTGCGCGGCAGCGCGAAGGCCTGCGCGACCGCCGGCTGGGTGCGGTGGAAGGCGGTGTCGAAGCAGCCCACCTGCGGCACCTGCGGCATCAGCGTGGCGACCGCGCGCACCGCGCGCAGGTTGTGCGGCTGGTGCAGCGGGGCGAGCGGCACGAAGGTGTCGAGCGTGCGCAGCACCGCCTCGTCGAGCCGGGTCGGCGCGCTGTAGTGCTCGCCGCCGTGCACGATGCGGTGGCCGGCGGCGACGATGTCGAGCGCCGGGTTGTGGCGGACGAGCAGCGCGAAGACGTGCTCGAGCGCGTCGCGATGCTGTTCGCCCTGGCTGCCGCCGGTCACCACCGGCTCCTGGATGCGTTCGCCCGCGGCGGTCTTGAAGGTGACCTCGGGTCTGGCGCCGATGCCTTCGACCTGGCCGGACACCGCCGGCGCGGCGGCCACGTCACCGTCGACCGGGTAGAGCGCGAACTTCAGGCTCGACGAGCCCGCATTGAGAACGAGGACGGCCTTCATGCCTTCAGGGCCTCGCGCTTCTTGTGGGCCATCAGCTGCACGACCGCGCACGACGCGGTGCGCGTCTCGGCGGTGTCGGCACGGCTGGTCAGCACGATCGGCACGCGCGCGCCCAGCACCACGCCGGCCATCAGCGCGTTGGCGAGATATTCGAGCTGCTTGGCGACCATGTTGCCGGACTCGAGGTCGGGCACCACCAGGATGTCGGCGTTGCCGGCCACGACCGACTTGATGCCCTTGGTCTTGGCGGCGACCAGCGACACCGCGTTGTCGAAGGCGAGCGGGCCGTCGAGCAGGCCACCCTTGATCTGGCCGCGGTCGGCCATCTTGCACAGCGCGGCGGCGTCGATCGTCGAGCGGATCTTCGAGGTCACGGTCTCGACCGCCGACAGGATCGCCACCTTGGGTTCGGGCAGGCCGAGGATGTGGGCGAGCTCGATCGCGTTCTGGATGATGTCGACCTTATCCTCGAGGGTGGGCTCGATCATGATCGCCGCGTCGGTGATAATCAGCGGGTGCGGGTAGGTCGGCACGTCGGCGAGGAAGACGTGGCTGATGCGGCGGCCGGTGCGCAGGTGCTTGATCACCTGGCTCATCATCTCGTCGGTGTGCAGCGAGCCCTTCATCAGCGCCTCGGCGCCGCCGTCGCGGCACAGGGCGACGGCCACCTCGGCCGAGGCGTGGCTGTGTTCGGTGTCGACGATGCGCAGGCCCTTGATGTCGATCTCGTGTTCTTCGGCCACGGCGCGGATGCGCGACTCGGGGCCGACCAGGATCGGCTCGACCAGGCCGGCGCGTGCCGCCTGGACCGGGCCGAGCAGGGATTCGCGGTCGCAGGGGTGGGCCACCGCGATCGGGATCGGCGACAGGCCGGCCGACACCGACAGCAGGTGGCGGTAGCGCAGCTCGCGGTCGGACACGGTGACCTCGGGCAGCACGACGCGCGCGCGCGAGATCTTCTCGGTCGGCGCCATCACCTCGGCGATGCCGTCGATCACCTTGAGGCCGTCCTGGTTCACCGCCAGGCAGTCGAAGATGATGTGGTGGTTGTGCTCGAACTTTTCCTTGCAGGTGACCGTGATCGTCAGCGTGTCGCCGATCGTGATCGGGCGCCAGAAGTTCAGCCCCTGCGACACGTACACCGTGCCGGGGCCGGGGAACTCGGTGCCGAGCACGGTGGAGATCAGCGTGCTGCCCCACATGCTGTGGCCGACGACCTCGCGGAACTGGCTGGAGCGTGCGTATTCGAGATCGACGTGGGTCGGGTTGACGTCGCCCGACATGGCGGCGAACAGGTGGATGTCCTCGGGGCGCAGCGTGCGGACGAGCTGGGCGAAGTCGCCCACCTGGATCTCGTCGAAGGTGCGGTTCTGGATCATCTGTTGTGCGGCAGGAGCTTTCATGGCAACTCTCGTTCTTGGATGCATTGCAACACGCGATTCTAGACCTTGTATGTGACTGCCACATGCGCTAAAACAATCGAATTGTGCAATGCGTCAATCAGACGCACGTTTCCTTGCGGCGCGGATGTTTTTCATGCCCGCACCATGCGATTGCTCACGATTGGCTGCGCGGGTCGCGTGCTAGACTCCGCGCGTTTTTACGATCTGCGGGCGCGGATGGGGTCGGTTGTGCGCCCGAAACCTGTCGAATCTCCTCATTTCGCCACGGAATCAACCATGCAAGTCGTCGTTCTCGCTGCCGGCCAGGGCAAGCGCATGCGCTCGGTCCTGCCCAAGGTCCTCCAACCCATCGCCGGCAAGCCGATGCTGGCCCACGTGCTCGATGCCGCCCGCACGCTCGACGCCCAGCGCATCTGCGTGGTGTACGGCCATGGGGGTGAAGTGGTGCGCGAGCGCCTCGATGCCGTCGACCTGGCCTGGGCGCGGCAGGAGCCGCAGCTCGGCACCGGTCATGCGGTGCAGCAGGCGCTGCCCCACCTCGACGACGAGCACGTGGCCCTGGTGCTGTACGGCGACGTGCCGCTGATCGGCGTGCCCACGCTGCGCCGCCTGGTCGCCGCCGCCGGCGACGCGCGCCTGGCGCTGCTCACCGTCGAGATGGACAACCCGACCGGCTACGGCCGCATCCTGCGCGACGCCGCCGGCAAGGTGGTGCGCATCGTCGAGGAGAAGGACGCCTCCGACGAGGAGCGCAAGGTGCGCGAGGTGAACACCGGCATCCTGGTCGCCCCGGTCCGCCACCTGCGCGCCTGGCTCGGCCGCATCGGCAACGACAACGCCCAGGGCGAGTACTACCTCACCGACATCATCGGGTTGGCCGTGGCCGACGGCGTCGAGGTGACGACCGTGCAGCCCGACGCCTTCGCCGAGACGCTGGGCGTCAACAACAAGATGCAGCTCGCCGAGCTCGAGCGCATCCACCAGGGCAACATCGCCCGCCGCCTGATGGAAGAGGGCGTCACGCTGATCGACCCGGCGCGCATCGACGTGCGCGGCACGCTCACGGTCGGGCGCGACGTCGAGATCGACGTCAATTGCGTCTTCGAAGGCGAGGTCGAGCTCGGCGACGGCGTACGCATCGGCGCCAACTGCGTCGTCCGCGACGCCCGCATCGGCGCCGGTACCCGGCTCGAGCCCTTCAGCCACGTCGACAGCACCACCATGGGCCAGGCCTGCGTGATCGGGCCCTACGCCCGCACCCGCCCCGGCACCGTGCTCGGCACCGACGTGCACCTGGGCAACTTCGTCGAGATCAAGAACAGCGTCATCGCCGACCACTCCAAGGCCAACCACCTCGCCTACGTGGGCGACGCCGACGTCGGCAGCAAGGTCAACATCGGCGCCGGCACCATCACCTGCAACTACGACGGCGCCAACAAGCACCGCACCATCATCGAGGACGAGGTCTTCATCGGCTCCGACACCCAGCTCGTCGCGCCGGTGCGCGTGGGCCGCGGCGCCACCCTGGGCGCCGGCACCACGCTCACCAAGGACGCCCCCGCCGGACAGCTCACCGTGTCGCGCGGCAAGCAGATCAGCCTCGAACACTGGAAGCGCCCGGTCAAGCAGCCGCGCTGAGCCCCTCCGCCAGCCGATCCGCCCGCCCCGCCCTCCGCACCGAATCCAAAGACCGACAAGGAAGCCCCGCCATGTGTGGCATCGTCACCGCAATCGCAACCAACAACGTCGTCCCGGTCCTGCTCGAGGGCCTGCGCAAGCTCGAGTACCGCGGCTACGACTCGGCCGGCCTCGCCGTGCTCGCCGGCGAGCTCACCCGCCTGCGCTCCTGCGGCCGCGTGGCCGAGCTCGCCGCGCTCGCCGATGCGCGCCAGCTCTCCGCCCACATCGGCATCGCGCACACGCGCTGGGCCACCCACGGCGTGCCCTCCGAGCGCAACGCCCACCCGCACATCTCGGGCGGCCTCGCCGTGGTGCATAACGGCATCATCGAGAACTTCGAATCCATCAAGGCCGACCTGCAGGGCAAGGGCTACGTCTTCGAGTCCGAGACCGACACCGAGGCCATCGCCCACCTCGTCCACTACAAGCTGCAGGCCAACACCGACCTCTTCGAGGCCGTGCGCCAGGCCACCAACGAGCTCGTCGGCGCCTACGCCATCGGCGTGGTCGCCGAGGCCGACCCCTTCCGCGTCATCGTCGCGCGCCGCGGCTCGCCGCTGCTGCTCGGCATCGGCGAGGACGGCATGTACGCCGCCTCCGACACCGCCGCGCTGCTGCAGGTCACGCGCAAGATCGTCTATCTGGAAGACGGCGACCTCGCCGAGCTGCGCCGCGACAGCTACATCGTGATCCGCTCCGACGGCAGCCCGGTCGAGCGCGAGGTGCACATCTCCAGCCTGTCGGCCGACGCGGTCGAACTCGGCAAGTTCCGCCACTACATGCAGAAGGAAATCTTCGAGCAGCCGCAGGCCCTGGCGCAGACGCTGGAGCTGATCGCCGGCGGTGCCGGCATCACCCCGCAGCACTTCGGCGCGCGCGCGGGCGAAGTCTTCGACGGTGTGCGCCGCGTGCTCGTGCTCGCCTGCGGCACCAGCTACCACGCCGGCCTGGTCGCGCGCTACTGGATCGAATCCATCGCCAAGCTGCCGGTCACCGTCGAGATCGCCAGCGAATACCGCTACCGCGAGTCCGTCCCCGACCCCGACACCCTGGTCGTGGTCATCTCGCAGTCGGGCGAGACCGCCGACACCCTGGCCGCGCTCAAGCACGCCAAGGCGCTCGGCATGCAGCGCACGCTGGCGATCTGCAACGTGCCCGAATCCGCCATCGTGCGCGAGACCGCGCTGCGCTTCATCACCCGCGCCGGCCCCGAGATCGGCGTCGCCTCCACCAAGGCCTTCACCACCCAGCTCGCCGCCTTCGCGCTGCTCACGCTCGCGCTCGCCAAGATCAACGGCCGCCTGTCCGCCGAAGACGAGGAGCGCCGCCTCGCCGCGCTGCGCCACCTGCCGGTCGCGGTGCAGAAGGTGCTCGAGCTCGAGCCCGAGATCGAGCAGTGGGCGCAGCGCTTCGCCGGCAAGGAGCACGCGCTCTTCCTGGGCCGCGGCAGCCACTGGCCGATCGCCATGGAAGGCGCGCTCAAGCTCAAGGAGATCTCCTACATCCACGCCGAAGCCTACGCCGCCGGCGAGCTCAAGCACGGCCCGCTCGCCCTGGTGGACAAGGACATGCCGGTGATCGCCGTGTCCCCGGCCGACGAGCTGCTCGAAAAGCTCAAGTCCAACCTGCAGGAAGTCCGCGCGCGCGGCGGCGAGCTCTACGTCTTCGCCGACGCGGGCAGCGAGATCCCCGAGTCGGAAGGCGTGCACATCCTGCACATGCCCGAGCACTACGGCATGCTGTCGCCGGTGCTGCACGTGATCCCGCTGCAGCTGCTGTCGTACCACGCGGCGCTGGTGAAGGGGACGGACGTGGATAAGCCCCGCAACCTCGCGAAGTCGGTCACTGTCGAGTGAAGACGTAGTACTTGATATCCGGTATCACATGATCCATATTCAGGTCGTCATGTGATACCGGAGCCGCCGCCGTGCAACTCGTCACCCCTGAGCAGATCGCCGCAGTGATGGCGCTCGCGCCGGCGCCGCACTCGTTTGCCGAACTCGACGAGCAAGTCGCCGAAGGCCTCCCCAAGGCCGCCCTCAAGGCAGGCGTCGAGCGCCTGGGGCGCAACCCCGACGAGCGCCGCATCCTGCTCCACCGCGTCGTTCCCGAAGCCACCTTCAAGCGCCGCCGCGACCGTCTCAGCCCCACCGAATCCGAAAAGATCGAGCGCCTCGCCCGCGTCTATGCCACCGCCCGCCACGTCTGGAACTCGGACGAGGACGCGCTCGCCTTCCTGCACGCACCGCACGCGATGCTGGGCGGGCAGCCTCCGCTCGAGGTCGCGATGACCGAACTGGGCGCGCGCCGGGTCGAGACCCTGCTGTGGAGGTTCTTCTACGGCATCGCCGCCTGATGCGCGTCTACCGCATCGCCGACCGGCGTCACCCGATCTGGGACGGAACCGGCGCCGCGCTGCTGGGCGGGCGCTGGAACGGCCCGGGGCATCCCGCCATCTATGGTTCGTTGAGTTCCGCCTGCGCGATGCTCGAGATCCTCGCCCATGCTGGCATCGGACGCATTCCCGGCACGCAGCAGATCGTGATCGCCGAGGTGCCCGACGAGGATGCGCTGGTCGAGCGGCATGAGCAGGCGAGCTTGCCCGACGGCTGGGATGCAGAAGATAGCGGCGCGGCGCGGCAGTTCGGCGACGACTGGCTGGCGTCGAGGCGGAGCCTGGTGCTGGTGGTGCCGTCCGTGGTGGCGCGGCTGGAGTTCAATGCGGTCGTGAACCCGGCGCACCCGGATTTTTCCAGGGTGAGGGTGGGTGCGCCGGAGGCGGTGGTGTGGGATCGGCGGCTGTTCGGGTGAGGGGTTAGCCTCACAAGACCACGGCCGTAGAACGCCCGGGGGCGAGGCGGATGTTTGTGACGCGACGCGGGTCCGGCGTTCGTGTTGATCACGGTGGTGAGGGGTACGAAGGTCAGGACGGAGTTCGATCCGTGGCATCCATTCTCGCGGGCGTCCAGGTTGACCGGTCTGGTCCGTGCAGTCTTGGGATGGCGTTGTTCCGCCAGACCCGACACCCATCATCCCTTTCGACCGCCGATCAATGACAGCTATCAGGATGTGTCTGCCAATAGCGGCATGGGGCCATAACGAGTCAATCGAGCACCGGGTCGTGACCATCGGTTCCTGATGAGTAAGCAGACGTTGGCGGATATTTGTCGGGACAAGGCGGGTTCAGTCGATCTCTCGATGCGCTGGAGAGACGCGCTGATGGCGCAGCGGTTCTCCGCGGGTAACGAATTGTCCGTCTGCCACGTAATTCTCGAACTGGGCTGGCAAACCCTCTCCTTCACTAAAACTGGACGTAGTCTGGAGATGGTAATGGAGATGCGGCTCGCTCGAATGGCCACTGTTGCCACAGGATCCGAGGACATCGCCTTCCACGACCGCTTGGCCGCTACGCACTGAGATTGAACCCCGACGGAGATGTGCCAGCCAGGAGAACTCCCGGTTGCCGTGATGTATGATCAAATGATTTCCGAGTGGTACCTTTCGATTCATCACTCCCGGATTGCAGTCGTCGATCCCGTCGACGGCAGCAACAACGGTCCCTGCTGCCGGAGCAACGATCGGCTGACCCCAGCAGTAGTAGTCTGAATTTACGAGCCCCTCCGCGGTGTGCGTGCGGTCGTCGCATGTCATAACGAAGTCATAGGCAAAACGCTGCGTCGCTGAAACCACGTGGAAGTTATCAGCGAAGGACCGCCCTCCCCACAGTACCGTCCAGATCCCAAAAAAGGGCAAGCGGAGGACAGCGTGGGTGCGGTATCCAAGGCGTGCGCTGGGAACTTCTGCCACCTGGTCGCACACCTGTAGGGCGGTGATCGCGCCGTCGGACGAAATGTTCAAGACGAGTTCGGCTAGCGAGGCCGACCCAGTGAACGACGAGATCCGGTGATATGTCACCTCTCCCAACTCGCGACGCGAGAGGCGTTCGACGATCAACGCACGTTCTCTGCCGCGCTCGCTCAATCGTTGCGCTGTGATGGAGCGCAATGCAGCAAGTGGAAGCTTCGCCCTTAATTTGTTAGAAAAGTTGGCGTGCAGCGGCTCGCACGCCCCTTCGAGGAACCATTTTGCATACATTCTTGCACGTACGATTGATGTCTTTACCATCAATAGTCGAAAAGCTTTTACATGCCGCACGCGTCGCGGCAAATGATGTCGAGCAAAGTGAGACCTTCCTTGAAGAACTGTATGGAATCAGTATGCATAGGAAACTGTCCCCAAGCAGCCGAGTGAAGGCTGAGCCACCAGAGTTGACGGATCGCAACGAAAACACCAAGGCAATTTAACTGATCACTGGTCACATTGGCAACGCGGGCGTATTCGTTAAGCCCAGCCTCCCAGAGAGGCTGAGTTCGTCGCTGACGGAACGTAGACCACACCAATGTCGCAAGGTCGTACACGATCGGACCTCGGTACATGTCCTCAAGATCAATCCAGCAGCCGTCTCCACCATCGCGGAAGAGTAGATTAAAAAAATGTGCGTCGCCGTGGCCGAGTGCATCTTGGCCCCAGAGTTCTTGAGTGTCCTCAAGTCGCCCTATGACAAAGTGTTGGATGAGTGCCAAGCGACTGGAGCATGTCGCCCCTTGCGGCCCTTGACACAGAGCCCCGACTGCTCGTGTGACAACGGCGATTGGATCGAATTCCGCAAAGGTCGCTCGGTCGTGTGCCGGAATACGACCAATTGCCACGTGAAAGCGCGCAAGCGCATCGCCGTACCGAGCGAAGCCCTGTTCAGTCTCGGCCGCCGGCCGGCCTTGGATGGCCTCACACACCAGGATTGCGCAACCATCCGGGGTTAAGATACACGCTTCGCCTGCCGAGCTCAGCAGCAAGCGCGGGATTACCGCGGTCGTAGCTGCGAGACACTTAAATGCAAGAGCCTCGCGTTTCACTGCGGCAACCCCTGAGAAGCCGCGTCCAACCTTTGCGATCAACTCACCGGAATTAGTCTTGATCCGATAGATATCATGACGACCAGCGATATGTCCGGTGATCGCCGGATGGCGATCACCGAGATTGTATTGGGTAATCAACAGATCCTGAAGCTCCCTCATTGAGGTCCGTGGAGTCAACATCCCACGTCATCGCGCATCAAGATTAATTAACTCGCCTCGATGCGTTTCGCATATGGCGGGCAGCCCGGAAGTCGGCGCTGGAAGCTTCTCATTGGACACGTCAGGCCCGTGGCATGCCCAGTGGTGCAGAAGCGCCATCGATAAATCATCGCCGAGTCCCGTGTCACATAGAGCATCAGCTATATTGCCAACCCGCGCGGCAGCGACACCTACGAGGCCGAGGCAAGGATAGATGTCTCCGCTAGCATCTACGAACAGGCGCATTCGGGCGAAACACGGCCGCACCAGTTGAGGGGGCTTCCCATTCGTCTCGCTCGTAACTGAGGCTCCCGACATGTCCAATGGATACCACGTCAGGTCTGCCTTGCTGAGCTTTTCCGACTCCATCACGCCGATTTCGAACAGTGGCCCCAGTTCGGCGATGATACCGAGGTTGATCGATTGCTCGGAAAGGTCGTCGAGCAGGCGAACGATCTCTGGTCCTCGTGCTCGAGCAGCGGACGGTGTGATAATCAGGCCCACCGCGGAAATCTTGCCCTGAGCCAGCAGCCAGTCGAGGTAGCTTCGCTCCGACAACGCATGTTCAGCGTCGATGCTGACCGAGACGCCAATTCCTATGGCTCGCGCGGCGGCTGCGATTTTCTGGAGCGCCTCTGCACACTCGAGGATTCCATTTCCCATGAGAGCAACTTCTCGATCATAGAGAAGATGAACTCCCTTTCCATGCGGAACACCGACAGCATCGAGGTACCATTCGTGGAGGCTATTCACCCACTTTACGATGTTACTGGTGCTTGGCAGCATATCTCCCCCGGATGAACAATCCAGAAGGAACGTGACTGAGCGAAATCGGCCTGCCACGGCCGCACGGTGCTGCTCCATCGAGAGCGGCAAAGCACCCGCAGCCGCGTATTCTGTGCTCACGGCAGTTCTTCGATACTGAACTAGAGGTTTTGTTGTCGCAGCCATGGTCAATCGCCAACCCTCATTCAAGCAGCCGCCACGGCGGCTTCCAGCCACTTAAGCGCATCCTCCAACGCACTCTGTCGCCGCGCCTCGACGTGCGCCCGCAGGGCAGCCACGCTCTTGTCGGAAGAGAAAATCGTCCAACATAGATGGCAGATGTTGCTGTAGTTGTCACCGAGATCGATGCCGGCCCGCTTCAAGATTGGAAGTAATGAACTCACGCCGCCGAACACAATCGTGCGTGCGATTGGGTCACTGTTAATCCGTTCTGCAATGGTGACGATCGATTCGCTGTGAATGTTCCCAAATAGGTAGCTCTTTGTCTGATCGAACCCCGCGCAGCAGGGGAACACCTCGCCAAAGGAGTTGACAGTCAAATTCAGGGTCGCATGACAGGCACCACCAATCCCGCTCTTCGAAGCGTGGATATCCTCACGCGGAATTGTCTTGGCTGCACGTCCAGTAGGGAAAACCGGCCCACTGCTGATCCTGTTAGCCCCAGCCATCGCAATCGGATCAAGCGCGCCGAGTGCCTCGGCCAGACCATGCGACCGTGTCGTGAGGACTCGCAGATTGGTGTCGACGCCTGCATCGCGGCACGCCAACAAGGCATTCGACACCGCCTTCGCAGAGATGAAGGGCATGTGCCAGTAGTCCCAACTGATCTCCATTGAGGTACAGCCACATTCCCGCAGTTGGGTGGCAACCTCAGTCGCCCGAGAGGTGCTATTGCCCCAGTACGCATTGGTTGTGCCTGTGATGTCGAGATAGCCGCAATCCGCGGCCATGCGGAACAGATGGAAGCACTCATTCAGATGGATAAAGGCCTCGCCACCAGCCAAATGGAATCGAGGCGTAAGGGTTGGAATCTTGACAGCTTCGCGAATGCAGCGCTCTAACACCTCTATTTGGATGGTGGCGCGACCCAGCACGTCTGAACCACGCGGACCCGCGGACTGATAACACATGCCGCATTTCGCGTTACAACGGTTTGTCGTCTCGACGACTAATCCGTTGTAACGCATGGGCATTGTTTCCAAAAATCCCCACCATGTCTCGAGGTCGGCAATGTGATCCACGGCGGCTACTCCTACTCGGCTGAAACCATGACTCCATCAGCGAATCACGGTACGACTAAGATTCTGGATCCCACTGATGTTTCGTATTCCAGTACGATCAATGAACATCGTGTTGTTGGGCAACAGCGTCCCGCGACCACCGAGCGACTGAAGCGAGATGAGATCCTCTGGCCGTTTGGTTCTGACAACGGTCACGACCGCTGTGACGACGGCTGCAACCGCCACGACCACCGCTGCTGCTGCGACTATATTCGCCGTAGGACTGACGGGGTCGCCTCCTGGCCCGATCACGGGCTTGATGCCACCCGGACCCAATCGGTCGCGAAGATCAACGATGTCCTTCACAACGTAGGGACCTGCCGCGTTAGCGAATTCAGGATCAAGTGCGACGTCAAATAAGGTTTGTGCAACTACTTTCTGCACGATTGCGGGATCGATGAGCACTCCGTGGTCGATCGAATACTGCTTCGGATTATCGAGAAACTTCTTCGCCTCTGCCGGAAGCTTCACCAATTCTTTGATAAATGCCACTTGCCCCTCGATCGGTGTGAACTGAATTTTTTGAAGTTGTTGCAGGGCGTTAACTCGCGAGGTCTGGTTGGTTCCTTCATCCAATGCCTTCAGTCTGGATGTGTTCGTATCGTTAGGCATCTGCTTCTCCTTATTTTCGCCGACTACCGCTGGTTCCTCAACGCGGAAGCCAACCGCTTTCGCCATGCTTCTTGCGCTCGGGCTACCGCAAGCAAATCTAGGGCCGCGACCGGCCTTATCTGCCCTCCAGTAGACCGAAGGGGTTGACGGGAAGTCCCTTAGGGCTCATTAGGGACCGCTCCTGCCGAACTCGCTTCTTCGCGTTCGGCATGGGTTTACTATAGTCGGTGAGAAGCAACTTGCAAGAGAGATATCGAGCCCGATTGCTGCCGGGCTGGAAATCGCCCGTGACGGCGACTGCGTAGCCACCTTCGGAAGCCGTATCCTTTCCGAACAAACGTTGCCCGACATCCCGATGTGATGCGGCTTCTGCGATCGCACCGCCCGGGCATGATCAAGTCCGCCAACTTCGTTTTCCGAACACCGTAGGCCAGTGACCTGCCGGCCATTCACGGTTCGTCAAAGGTACGCCGTGACAGCTTACGTGTGGGAAACCTGCCAGCCAACTCGCTGCTCGTGATTGACGGCTCAGGGTCGTTAGGGTGAATTGAGGATTCCGGCGAGCGGCCATCCCCTCCGCATGCAACCGAGCAGAATCGAAGGACGGAGCAGGCCGACCACGAGCCGCTCCGCTCGAACGACGATTGCCGTTGCGCCAGCTAAGGGTGCCGACGAGTACGCTACGCCGCCACCCACGCAAATCGGGCGTCCATCGCACGAACCCAGTCGTCTACCCGCAGCCCTGCGACACGTTCGAACTCGCGGGTGTCGTGCGTGAACAGGCTGGCGTCTTTGGCCAGTGCGTGGCAGGCGGTCCAGAGGGCGTTCGCGCCGATTGGCGAGCCGGCGGCTTTAAGGCGGGTGGCCTGTTTCGGGCTCAGAAACTCGCTCTCCGGGGCTGTTTTACGGCGCACGGGTGGCCACGAATACGAAGCACCCGGAGGCGTCGATGCGTTTCAAGGTCTACTTCGATGACGAGACGGCGCAGCGGCTGACGGCGGCACCCAAGGCCATGACGGAGAAGTTTGCCGCTATCACCGCGCTGACCGACGCGTTCTGCGCGCAGCCTCTCGACGCTGAACTCCGGCGGATGATCCTCCTCGTCGTCCGCGCATGCGGTGGGGCGGGTGAGCGGTTTGCGTGCGGATCGCGCGGAGGTTTCGAATGAGCCGGTTGTCGACCGAGTCGGTGGCGAAGGTCGTCGATGCCGTTCAGGCGATGGACCGCGCGCAGAAAGAGCGTCTCGCTGACGAGATCTTCCGCATGCAGCCGAACATGCTGGGCTCGATCCTGGTGCTGCCCCGGCTCGGGGTGCCGATGGAGAAGGTCGAGTTCGCCGTCGGGGTGCTGCTGGTCTGCTTCCAGGCGATGAAGGAGTCCGGGCTGGCCTGGCCGGTCATCACGGAGGACGAGCAGGAGCGCCAGCTCGCGCGTTTCGTGGCGGCGACGCGCCTCGGCGAGGACATCGCCCCGTCGCTGCGCAGTCGCGCGCTTCGGCGCTATATCGCCGCGCACCCCGAGAAGGGGCTGGCAGCCTACGTGGCGAGCGATACGTCGAAGTGGCTGGGCGAGGTCGCGGCCGACGAGTCCGACAAGTACGCGATGCTGGCGGTGTGGAACCTGGTGAACTGCATCGCCTTCGTCGAGCTGCCACAGTCGAAGCGCACGAAGCCCACGTAGGCGTCTCGGCGCGGCCGCGTTCGCGCCTTGCGGCGCTCCTGCAGGAGCCGCAGCCCGCCCCGAACCCCGTCCGCCCCCGCGAAACCGGCGATAATGCCGCCCGACGCGTGTTCACGCCCTTTCAGGATTCCTTCCCCCTCATGGAAATCAAGGTCAACTTCCTCGACAAGCTTCGTCTCGAAGCCAGGTTCGACGACTTCACGGTGATCGCCGACCAGCCGATCCGCTACAAGGGCGACGGCTCGGCGCCGGGGCCGTTCGACTATTTCCTGGCCTCGTCGGCCTTGTGCGCGGCCTACTTCGTGAAGCTGTACTGCGACACCCGCAACCTCCCCACCGACAACATCCGCCTGTCGCAGAACAACATCGTCGACCCCGAGAACCGCTACAAGCAGATCTTCAAGATCCAGGTCGAGTTGCCGGAGGACCTCTCCGCCAAGGACCGCCAGGGCATCCTGCGCTCGATCGAGCGCTGTACCGTGAAGAAGGTGGTGCAGACCGGGCCGGAGTTCGTCATCGAGGAGGTGGAGAACCTGGACGCCGATGCGCAGGCCCTGCTGACGCTGAATCCGGATCCGGACGCCCACACCTACATCCTCGGCAAGGATCTGCCGCTGGAGCAGACGATCGCCAACATGTCGAAGCTGCTGGCGGACCTCGGCATCAAGATCGAGATCGCGTCGTGGCGCAACCTCGTGCCCAACGTGTGGTCGCTGCACATCCGCGATGCGCATTCGCCGATGTGCTTCACCAACGGCAAGGGGGCGAGCAAGGAGAGCGCCTTGGCGTCGGCGCTGGGCGAATACATCGAGCGCCTCAACTGCAACCACTTCTACAACGACCAGTTCTGGGGCGAGGACATCGCCGACGCGGCGTTCGTGCATTACCCCAACGAGCGCTGGTTCAAGCCCGGCCGCAAGGATGCGCTGCCGGCCGGGCTGCTCGACGAGTATTGCCTGGAGATCTACGACCCCGAGGGCGAGCTGCGCGCCTCGCATCTGTACGACACCAACTCCGGCAACGTGGCGCGCGGCATCTGCGCGCTGCCCTACGTGCGCCAGTCGGACGGCGAGGTGGTGTATTTCCCCACCAACCTGATCGACAACCTCTACCTCAGCAACGGCATGAGCGCCGGCAACACGCTGCCCGAGGCGCAGGTGCAGTGCCTGTCGGAGATCTTCGAGCGCGCGGTCAAGCGCGAGATCATCGAAGGCGAGATGGCGCTGCCCGACGTGCCACCGGAGGTGCTGGCGAAGTATCCCGGCATCGTGGCCGGCATCCAGGGGCTGGAAGCGCAGGGCTTTCCGGTGCTGGTGAAGGATGCGTCGCTGGGCGGCAAGTATCCGGTGATGTGCGTGACCCTGATGAACCCGCGCACGGGCGGCGTGTTCGCCTCGTTCGGGGCGCACCCGAGCCTGGAGGTGGCGCTCGAGCGCAGCCTGACCGAGCTGCTGCAGGGGCGCAGCTTCGAGGGCCTCAACGACCTGCCCGCGCCTACCTTCGAGAGCAACGCGGTCACCGAGCCGAACAATTTCGTCGAGCACTTCATCGATTCGAGCGGCGTGGTGTCGTGGCGCTTCTTCAGCGCCAAGGCCGATTACCCGTTCGTCGAATGGGATTTCTCTTCCCACGGTGAAAGGTCCAACGCCGAGGAAGCCGCGACCCTGTTCGGCATCCTCGAGGACATGGGCAAGGAAGTGTACATGGCGGTGTTCGACCAGCTCGGCGCCACCGTCTGCCGCATCGTCGTGCCGGGGTATTCCGAGGTCTATCCGGTGGATGACCTGATCTGGAACAACACCAACAAGGCGCTGGCCTTCCGCGCCGACATCCTCAACCTGCATCGCCTCGACGATGAGGCCCTCGAAGCCCTGCTCGAGCGCCTGGAAGAAAGCGAGCTCGACGATTACACCGACATCATCGAGCTGATCGGCATCGAGTTCGACGAAAACACGGTGTGGGGTCAGCTCACGATCCTGGAGCTGAAGCTGTTGATCCATCTCGCCCTGCAGCAATTGGAAGAGGCGAAGGAGCGCGTCGAGGCCTTCCTGCAATACAACGACAACACGGTCGATCGCGTGCTGTTCTACCAGGCCCTGAACGTGGTGCTGGAGGTGATGCTGGACGACGAGCTGGCGCTGGAAGACTACGAGGCCAACTTCCGCCGCATGTTCGGCGACGCGCGCATGGACGCGGTGATCGGCTCGGTGGAGGGCCGCGTGCGCTTCCATGGCCTGACGCCGACGAGCATGAAGCTCGAAGGGCTCGACCGCCACCAGCGCCTGATCGACAGCTACCGCAAGCTGCACCGGGCGCGGGCACGCGCGGCCGGCGTGTCCGCGTAGACATGCTGCTCCCCGAGACCGCGTCGCCCGCCAACGTCCTGGTCGACCTCATCGACGGCGTCGGCGTGCTCACCCTGAATCGTCCCGCCGTGCTCAACGCGCTCGATCTCGCCACCGTGCGCGCGCTCACCCGCCAGCTCGACGCCTGGGCGCACGACCCGGCGATCCGCGCGGTGCTGCTGCGCGGCAGCGGCGAGCGTGCGTTCTGCGCCGGCGGCGACGTGCGTGCGTTGTACGAGCTGCAGCGCCAGGGTGCGCCGGAGCTGGTGTGCTACTTCGACGAGGAATACGCGCTCGACTGCCGCATCCACCGCTACCCCAAGCCCACCATCGCCCTCATGGACGGCGTGGTGATGGGCGGCGGCATGGGGATCTCGCAGGGCTGCACGCACCGCCTGGTCACCGAGCGCACGCGCATGGCGATGCCGGAGACGGCGATCGGGATCTTTCCCGACGTGGGCGCGAGCTACTTCCTGTCGCGCCTGCCGCCGGCGCTGGGCGTCTACATCGGGGTGGTCGGCGACACCCTGAGCGGCGCCGACGCGGTGGCGAGCGGCCTCGCCGACCGCCTGGTGCCGAGCGCCTTGTTCGCCGACCTCCGGGCGCTGATCGCCGCGATCGATGCCGAGGCCTGGCCGGCGGCGCCGACGCAGACGAAGATCCCCTCGCTGCTGACCGCGCCGGTGCTCGCCGCGGTGGAGCGCCACTTCGGCCATGGCAGCGTGGAAGAGATCCTCGCCGCGCTCGCCGGCGAGGCCGATCCGCTGCTGCGGCCGTGGGTGGAACGCACGCAGGGGCTGCTGGCGCAGCGTTCGCCGCTGATGCTGTGCGTGACCTTCGCGCAGCTGCAGCGCGGACGCCGGCTGGGCCTGGAGGACTGCTTCCGCATGGAGCGGACGATGATGGAGTACAGCTTCGCGCACGGCGACACCATGGAAGGCATTCGCGCGCTGCTGATCGACAAGGACCGCAACCCGCGCTGGCGGCATCGCACGGTGGCGGAGGTCGGCCGCGAAGAGGTGGAGGCCTTCTTCGGCTGAAGGGCAGACTCGCCGCAGCCGCAATCGCGACTCGCGTCGCTCCTACAAGGCCGCCGCGGCTTGCGGTCAGCCCCAGCGGTAGGAGCGACGCAAGTCGCGATCCTCCGCGCCCGAAACCCGCGCCATCGCCGCCGTACCGCCGCAATCGCGACTCGCGTCGCTCCTGCAAGACCGCTGCGGCGGGCGGTCGGTCCCAGCGGT
>WBZL01001127.1_pt1 | contig 28689 bp, 30 predicted proteins | sample 5204291 | NCBI WGS metagenome assembly WBZL01 (sample SAMN12344345, study PRJNA552823) | activated sludge metagenome | biome: Activated sludge suspended growth; feature: Nitrification reactor; material: Wastewater; isolation source: activated sludge from nitrification reactor of wastewater...
GGGCGCCACCACCATCGACGAGGACACCCGGGAGCACCTCCACGACCGGGTGATCGCCCTGCTCGAGGCCATGTTCGAGCGCAACGCGATCGATCACGACCAGCTCGTCTCGGTGATCTTCACCGCGACCGCGGACATCCACTCGGCCTTCCCGGCCGAGGCCGCCCGCAAGTTCGGCCTCGGCGACGTGCCGTTGCTCTGTGCGCAGGAGCTCAGCATCGACGGCGGCACCCCCTGGTGCGTCCGCGTCCTCATGCACCTCGAGAGCGACACGCCGCGGTCCGAGCTCCACCACGTGTACCTCGAGGGGGCGCGCGGCCTCCGCGACGACCTCCCCGACTGATCTGCGATGGCCGGTCGCGCCGCACTCGTCGGCACGGGCCTCATCGGGGGCTCCATCGGGATGGCGCTGCGTCGCCAGGGCTGGCACGTGAGCGGTCTCGACCTCGACCGGGAGCGGGCCGAGCGGGCCCTCGAGCTCGGCGCGCTCGACGCGATCGGCCGTGACCCCCAGGCCGACATCACCTTCGTGGCCACGCCGGTCGGCGCCGTGGCCGAGCTGGCCCGGGTGGTGCTGGCCGACGGCAACGGCGTGGTCACCGACGTCGGCAGCGTCAAGGGGCCGATCGTGCGGGCCCTCGACGACCCCCGCTTCGTGGGCGGCCACCCGATGGCCGGCTCCGAGCAGGAGGGCGTCGACGGCGCCCGGCCCGACCTCTTCGAGGGCGCGGTGTGGGTGCTCACGCCCGACGACCGCACCGACGAGACCGCCTACACGACCGTGCGGTCGACCGTGTCGGCGTTCGGGGCCGAGGTCGTGGCCATCCCGCCCGACCGCCACGACGCCCTCGTCGCCATCGTCTCGCACGTCCCCCACCTGACCGCGGCCACGCTCATGGCCCTCGCTGACGAGCGCTCGGCCGACCACCGGGCCCTGCTGCGCCTCGCCGCCGGCGGCTTCCGGGACATGACCCGGGTCGCGGCGGGCCACCCCGGCATCTGGCCCGACATCTGCGCCGAGAACCGCGACGCCATCGTCGACACCCTCGACCGCCTCATCGGCGAGCTCGGCGCCATGCGCGACATCGTGGCGGGCGGCGACCGCGAGGCGCTGCTGGAGCGGCTGCGCACCGCCCGCTCGGCCCGGGCCAACCTGCCCGTGCGGTTCTCCCGGCCGGACCAGCTCACCGAGCTGCGCATCCCGGTGCCCGACCGCCCGGGGGCGCTCGCCGAGGTGACGACCCTCGCCACCGAGCTCGACATCAACATCGCCGACCTCGAGCTGGCCCACTCCGCCGAGGGTGACAAGGGCGTCATGCTGCTGCTGGTCGAGTCGGCCGAGGCACCCCGCCTGGCCGAGGCCCTCCAGCGCCGCAAGTACGTCGTCGCCCTGCGTCCGCTGGAAGAGGCGTGAGCACGCTGGCGGTGGCGGGGCCCGTCCCCGTGCGGGGCCGGGTGCGCGTGCCGGGCGACAAGTCGATCTCGCACCGGGCGCTGCTGCTGGCCGCGCTGGCCGACGGCACCTCCACCGTCACCGGCCTCTCCTCGGGCGAGGACGTGGCCCACACCCGCGACGCCATCGCCGCGCTGGGGGCCGAGGTCGTGGTCGGCGCCGACGGGGCGGTGCGGGTCACGGGCGGCACGCTGCGCGCCCCCGAGGCCGTGGTCGACGTCGGCAACTCGGGCACGGGCCTGCGCCTGCTCATGGGCGTGTGCGCGGCGCTGGACGGCGCCACCCGCTTCGACGGGGACGACTCGATCCGCCGGCGGCCCATGGACCGCGTGGCGGTGCCGCTGCGCCGGATGGGGGCGACCATCGAGGGCACTGGCGACCGCTGCACGGCCCCCCTCACGGTGCACGGCGGCGCGGTGACCGCGATCGACTACGAGCTGCCGGTGGCCAGCGCCCAGGTGAAGGGCGCGGTGCTGCTCGCGGGCCTCGCCGCCGACGGGGAGACCGTGGTGCGCGAGCGGCTCGAGACCCGCGCCCACACCGAGGAGCTGCTCGCGGCGTTCGGCGCCGACGTCCGGGTGGAGCGGGGCGGGGACGCCACGTCCTCGGTGCACCTGCGGCCGGGACCGCTGACCGCCGCCGACGTGGCCGTGCCGGGCGACCCCAGCCAGGCGGCGTTCTGGGTCGTCGCCGCCTGCCTGGTGCCGGGCAGCGACGTCACGGTCGAGGGCGTGTACGTGGGCCCCGCCCGCAACGGCTTCCTCGACGTGCTCGCCCGCATGGGCGCCGACCTCGAGGTCGACGAGGCCACCGGCGACGTGCGGGCCCGGTACGCCGAGCTGCGGGGCACCGAGGTCGCGCCCGAGGAGATCCCCGGCCTCGTCGACGAGGTGCCCATCCTGGCGGTGGCCGCCGCCGTGGCCGAGGGGCCGACCCGGTTCCTCGGTGCAGGGGAGCTGCGGGTCAAGGAGTCGGACCGCCTGGCCACCGTGGCCTCGGAGCTCGGCGCCCTCGGGGCGCGGGTCGAGGCGCTGCCCGACGAGCTCGTGGTCGCCGGGGGCGGCCGCCTGCAGCCGGGGCGGGTCACGTCCCACGGCGACCACCGCATCGCCATGGCCGGGGCCATCGCCGCCCTGGCGGCCGAGGGCGAGACCGAGGTCGAGGGCTGGGAGGTCGTGGCCACCAGCTACCCGGGGTTCGAGCAGGACCTCGAAACGCTGACAAGATCGTGACCGTCGCGGTGGCGGCAAGGGGAGGGAGGCACACGTGCAGGTGATCGCCATCGACGGGCCCGCCGGGTCGGGCAAGTCCACGGTCGGACGCGCCCTGGCCGAGCGCCTCGGCCTGACCTACCTGGACACCGGCGCGATGTACCGGGGGGTGGCCTTCGCCGCGCTGCGCCGGGGCATCGACCCGGCCGACGCCGAGCCCGTGGCCCACCTCATGGAGCACCTCGAGATGGAGGTGGGCGACCGCACCCTGGTGGTCGACGGCGTCGACGCCAGCATCGAGATCCGCGGGCCCGAGGTCACCCGCGCCGTGAGCGTCGTGGCCGCCAACCCGGCCGTGCGGGCCGAGCTGCGCAGCCGCCAGCGGGAGTGGGCCGAGCGCCACGGCGGCGGCGTCATCGAGGGGCGTGACATCGGCACCGTGGTGTTCCCCGACGCCCGCCTCAAGGTGTACCTGACCGCCTCGCCGGAGGTGCGGGCGGCCCGGCGCTCGAAGGAGGTCGCCGACCTCGACTACGAGACCGTGGCCCGCGACATCGCCCGCCGCGACGCCCTCGACCAGGGACGCGAGGACAGCCCGCTCGCCGAGGCCGCCGACGCGGTGCTGGTCGACACCAGCGACAAGGGCATCGACGAGATCGTGGACGAGCTGCTCGGCCTGCTGGCCGAGGCCGGCGGCGAGGTCCCGTCGTGAGCGACGAGCGCGCGGCGGCCGAGACCGGCGGGCCGGACGCGTCAGCGGCGTCGGAGGCGTCGGAGGCGGCCGCCGCCACGGAGGCGGCCGCGGAGGCCGCCCGCAGCGAGAAGTACGGCGCCCACCGCCACAGCGCCCCCCCGACCCGTGCGGCACTGGCGATGTATGCGTTCGTGCGGGCGGTGCTGGCCGGGTTCTCCTACCTGTTCTGGCGCCTCGAGGTCCACGGCCGCGAGAACGTGCCGACCTCGGGCTCGTTCATCCTCGCCCCCATCCACCGGTCGAACATCGACACCGTCGTGGTCTGCACCTGCACCCGCCGGCGCATGCGCTACATGGGCAAGGACACCATGTGGAAGTACCGCGTGTCGGCCTGGTTCTTCTCGTCCATGGGGGGCTACCCCGTCCGGCGCGACGTCGCCGACCGCGAGGCGATGCGCCTCTCGCTCGAGATCGCCTCGGGCACCGAGCCCATCGTGATGTTCCCCGAGGGCACCCGGCGCACCGGCCCGGTGCTCCTGCCCGACGAGATGCACGACGGCCCCGCCTACGTGGCGTGCAAGGCCGGCATCCCCATCGTGCCGGTCGGCATCGGCGGCTCGGAGGACGCGATGCCGAAGGGCGCGAAGGGCATCCGCCCGGTGAAGCTGGCCATCGACATCGGCGCCCCCATCTACCCGCCGGCGTCCACCACCGGCCGGGTGTCCCGCAAGGCCGTGCGCGACCTCACCGAGGAGCTGCGCGAGCAGATCCAGGAGCTGTTCGACCGCTCCCAGGAGCGGGTGGGCAAGCCCAACCGGCGTCCCTAGGCTGCGGGTATGGGGGAGCGCCCCGACGAGGAGACGCCCGAGCACGCCACCCGCGACCGCTGGCGCGAGGCGGCCATCGAGGCCGAGTACGCGACTGGTGCCCGCGAGGAGACCGAGCAGAAGGCCCGGGCCCACATCGCGATACGGCTCGTCCGCATGACCGCCGGGTCGCTCCTGCTGCTCGCCGGCCTGGCCATGCTGGCCCTGCCGGGCCCGGGCTGGCTCACCGTCGCCCTGGGCCTCGGCCTGCTCGCGCAGGACGTGCCGTGGGCCGAGCGCACCCTCGAGCGGGTGCGCCGGCGCCTCCCCGCCGAGGAGGACGGCCGGGTCAGCCGCCCCCTCGTCTGGGGCTCGCTGGGCGCAGCGGTGGCCGCCACCGGCGCCAGCCTCTGGTTCGCCTTCCTCGCCTGATCGCGACGCGCCGGGGCGACGCGCTCACGGGCGCCGCCTAGAACAGCTTGGCCTGGGCGAACACCTCGCGGACCATGGGCTCGAAGTGCTCGAGGGGCTCGGTCTCGCCGTTCGGGTCGAAGGCGACCTGGTCCCACTCGTCGGCGAAGCGCTCGGCCAGCGTGAAGGTCTCGGGGCTGAGGCTGTCGCGGTGCTTCTCGCGGGCGTCGGGGTCGCCGCCGAAGTGGTGGTAGTAGTGCCGGCCCTGGAAGTCCTGGTGGACCCGGATCATGTCGTAGACCTCGGTGCGCACGTAGGGCTTGAGGATGGCGGCGGCGATCTCCGGGTGGTTCGGGACGCTGATGGCCTTGCCGATGTCGTGGCACAGCGAGGCCACGATGACCTCCTGGTCGGCCCCGGCCTGCTCGGCGAGGGTGGCGGTCTGGAGCCCGTGGGTCAGCTGGTCGGTGGCGAACCCGTCGGTGATGTCGGCGAGCGAGCGCAGCAGCCCGAGCACCGTCTCGGCGACCCGGACCTGGTTCTTGGACGTCTCGGCGCCGATCGCCGCCCACTCCTCGGCGGTCGACTCGTCCATGCGGGTGAAGGTGGCAGCCATGAGGTCCATCGTCCCACAGCACTCCTGCACGCTGCGCCCCGCAGCGTGCTCCGATCCGGCTCAGCCGACGGTCAGGAGGATGCCGAAGAAGACCGCGGCGATGGCGCTGAGGCCGCTGAGCGCGCCCCAGAAGGCGAGCGCCCCCTTGCTCTTGGCGCCGATGTGGGCGGCGGCGCTGATGCCCGACGCCGCCACCACGACGAGCTTCAGGAACAGGGTGATCTGGTACTCGATGCTGGTGTCGGCCACGTCGACCTCGACCACGTTCCACACGCCCGTGAGCACGAGCACGGCGAACGCCGGCCAGGCGATGCGGTTGAAGCGCCGGGCCACCGCCCTGGGGGCGTCCTCGCCCAGGGACCGCAGGGTGGGCACGAGGCCGGCGAGGGTGAGTTGGCCGCCGACCCACACGGTGGCGGCGACCACGTGGAGGAAGAGCCGGATCGAGGTGGCGGTGACGGGCAGCACGCCCGCCAGGATGGCCGCTGGGACCGCTCAGCGCGAAGTGGGCAGGGCGGCCAGCACGTCGCTGGCCTTGGTCTGGCGGTCGTTGAGGCCGGGTCGGTCGGCCACGGGGCCACCGAGGGTGAGGGTGGCGACGAGGTCGACCGCGTCGATGAGGTCGCGCAGGCTGCGCGGTGGCGGGAAGTACTCGTCCTCGTCGGTGTAGCGCACCTCCTCCACGCCCTCGACGGGCGCGAGGTGGGCGATGATGGCCTCGACCAGCTCCTCGGGGGCGGAGGCGCCGGCGGTGACGCCGACCGTGCCGGTGAGGTCGTCGGGCACCTCGTCCACGCCGTTGACCCGCAGGACCCGGGGGCAGCCGGCGTCGCGGGCGAGCTTCTCGAGGGCCCGGGTGTTGGACGAGTTGGCCGACCCGATCACGATGGTCGTGTCGCACCGGTCGGCGATCTGGCCGAGGGCGGACTGGCGGTTGGTGGTGGCGAAGCAGAGGTCGCTGCGGCCTGGCATCCAGGTCTCGGGGAAGCGGGACCGGGTGGCCTCCTTCACGCCGTCCCAGTCCCGGTGGCTGAGGGTGGTCTGGGCCAGCAGGGCGACGGGCTGGTCGAAGTCGGGGAGGGCGGCGACCTGCTCCTCGGTCTCCACCAGGTGGATCGCGTCGGGGGCGACGGCCATGGTGCCGACCGCCTCCTCGTGGCCCTCATGGCCGACGTAGACGATCTGGTAGCCCTTGCCGGCGCGGACCTTGACCTCGTGGTGGACCTTGGTGACCAGGGGGCACACCGCGTCGACCACGTAGCCGCCGTTGTCCCGGGCGGCCTGCACGACCTCGGGGGCCGAGCCGTGGGCGCTCAGCATCAGCGGGGCGCCCGGCGGGACCTCGGTGACGTCGTCCACGAACACGACGCCCATGTCCTCGAAGCGGCTGACGACCTTCTGGTTGTGGACGATCTCGTGGTAGCAGTAGACCGGCGGCTCGAAGGCCCGGACCATCCACGCGAGGGCCTTGATCGCCATCTCCACGCCGGCGCAGAAGCCCCGGGGGGCGCACAGGAGGACCCGGTCGACGGCCATGGCCTCAGCGTAGGGCCGAGGCCCGGAGGTGCGGGCCGACCGCCGGGGCGGCGGGTCCACGCCCCTAGGCTGGAGTGATGTCGGGAGCTCGGGTGCAGGCCGTCGCGCCCGGATCGCCGGCCGAGGCCGCCGGACTGCTGCCCGGCGACGAGATCGTCGCCCTCAACGGCGAGGCCCCGCGCGACGTCATCCGCTACCGGGTGCTGACCGACGAGGCCGAGGTCCACCTCGAGGTGCTGCGGGGCGGGCTCACCCTCGAGCTCGAGGTGACCAAGGAGGAGGGCCGGCCCCTCGGCGCCGAGGTCAGCTCGGCGCTGTTCGACCAGGTGCGCACCTGCGACAACCACTGCGAGTTCTGCTTCATCTACCAGCTGCCGCCCGGGCTGCGGACGAGCCTCTACCTGAAGGACGACGACTACCGGCTCTCGTTCCTCTACGGGAACTTCACGACCCTCACCCGCTTCACCGAGGCCGACCTCGAGCGGGTCGTCACCGAGGGCCTGTCGCCGCTCCACGTGAGCATCCACGCCACCGACCCCGAGGTGCGGGTCGACCTGCTCCGCAACCGGCGGGGCGCGACGAGCCTGCGCTGGCTGCGGGCCCTGCTCGACCACGGTGTCACCGTGCACGGCCAGGTCGTCGTGCTGCCGGGCGTGAACGACGGTGCCGTGCTCGACGACACCCTCGCCGGCGTGCTCGACCGCTACCCCGAACTGGCCACGCTCTGCGTGGTGCCCCTGGGCATCAGCCGCTTCGCCCCCGAAGGTCGCATGCGCCCGCACACCGTGGCCGAGGCCGCCGCGGTGGTCGACACCGTCCACGACTGGCAGGACGTCTACCGCACGGTGCTCGGCCGGCGCCTCGTGTTCGCCGCCGACGAGTACTACCTGCTGGCGGGCCGGCCCTTCCCCGAGGCCGACGCCTACGAGGGCTTCCCGATGCACGAGGACGGCGTGGGCATGGCCCGCACTTTCGAGCTCGAGTTCCGCGGCCTGGTCGAGGAGGCCACCGGCCCGCAGGCGGGGTTCTTCGCCGAGGTCGACGGCGCCCCCGCCGAGGGCTACCGGGCGCCCCGCACGGCCCCGGGCGGCGCAGCGCCCTCGTCGAGCGGGCTGACCATCGGCCCCCGCCGCGACGCCCCCGTGGGCATCCTGACCGGGCCGCTCGGCGCGGCCGTGCTCGAGCCGCTCGTCGCCGGCCTCGGCCGCGACGACGTGCGCGTCATCCCCGTCGCCAACGAGTACTTCGGGGGCAACGTCGGCGTCACGGGCCTGCTCGTGGGCGCCGACCTGCAGCGGGTGCTGGCGGCCGAGCCCGCCGGCCACCGCTACCTGCTGCCCGACGTCTGCCTGACCCGGGGCCTCTTCCTCGACGGCACCACCCCGGCCGACCTCCCCCTCCCGGTCGAGGTCGTCCCCACCGACGGGCTCGCGCTGCGGGCCGCACTGGAGCGTTGAACGTGTCCCTTCCGGTCGTGGCGGTCGTGGGCCGTCCCAACGTGGGCAAGTCGACCTTGCTCAACCGCATCGTGGGCCGCCGCGAGGCGATCGTCGAGGAGAAGCCCGGCGTCACCCGGGACCGCAAGGAGGTCGTGGCCGAGTGGCGGGGCCGCGCCTTCACCCTCGTCGACACCGGCGGGTGGCTCCCGGGCGGTACCGACCTCGACGCCAAGGTGAGCCGCCAGAGCGAGCGGGCGATCGAGGACGCCGACGCCATCCTCTTCGTGGTCGACGCCGCCCTCGGCATCGTCGAGGAGGACGCCCGCGTCGCCGAGCTGCTGCGCCGCTCGAAGGCGCCGGTGCTGGTGGTGGCCAACAAGGTCGACGACGGCGGCCGCGAACCGGGCATCTGGGAGTTCGTCCGCCTCGGCGTGGGCGACCCGTACCCCGTGAGCGCGCTGCACGGTCGCGGCACCGGCGACCTGCTCGACGCCCTCGTCGACGTCCTCCCTCCCGCCGAGGATGAGCCCGCGGAGGTCTCCCCGGTGCTGGGGGAGGACGGCAGCCCCCGCGTCTTCGGCGTGGCCATCGTGGGGCGTCCCAACGTGGGCAAGTCCACGCTGTTCAACCGCCTCATCGGCGAGGACCGCGCCGTCGTGCACGACATGCCGGGCACGACGCGCGACTCGATCGACACCATCGTCGACACCGGCGACGGCCCGGTGCGCTTCATCGACACCGCCGGCATGCGCCGCAAGAGCCGCATCGACGAGGGCACCGAGTACTTCTCCATGGTGCGGGCGCTGCAGTCGGTCGACACCGCCGACGTGGCCCTGCTCGTCATCGACGCCACCGAGGGCGTGACCCACCAGGACCAGCGGCTGGCCGAGCGGGTCGACGCCGCCGGCTGCCCGGTCGTGGTGCTGCTCAACAAGTGGGAGACCCTCGACGCCGAGCAGCGGGCCCAGATCTCCGCCCAGATGGAGCGCCGGCTGCACTTCCTCGGCGAGGCGACGGTCCTCAAGATCTCGGCCCTCAGCGGCAAGGGCGTGCACAAGCTGCTGCCCGCGCTGTCGGAGGCCATCGAGGACTACCACCGCCGCATCCCCACCCGGCAGGTGAACAACGCCATCCGGGCCGCGCAGGCGGCCCAGCCCGCCCCGCACGGCGGCCGGGTGCTCTACGCCACCCAGGGTGCGGTGGACCCGCCCACCTTCACCCTCTTCGCCAACAAGGCCCTGCCGCCGACCTACCTGCGCTACCTCGAGCGCAGCCTGCGCGAGGCGTTCGACATGGGCGCCACGCCGATCAAGCTGCGGGTGCGGAAGCGCTCCGAGTGACGCCCGCCCCGGCCGCTCTCCGCGGCCGGCGGCCCGGCGGCCCGGCGACGGTCGACGCGGAGCTGTAACCGCTTCTTCATTCGCCCGGGAAAGGCCCAGGGCTACGCTCGTCTTCTTCATGACGACCACGCTGCTGGCGGTTGCCGCCCTCGGTTGTCTCGTCGCCGCCCTCGTGTGGGGGCGCTCGGCCCGGCACCGCCACAAGGTCTGGCGGCGGGTCGTCGCCACCTCCGGCGACGCCGACGCCACCACCATCGCGCTGGGCGACTACCGCAAGGACCTGCACACCACGGTCCTGTACCTGCTGCTCGCGATCGCCTGCGGCGCCACCGCGGCGCAGCCGCCGCAGCGGGTGCTGCCCGTGGTGCTGTTCAGTGCGGTGCTCGTCACGGTCGTGTTCACCTTCGCCTTCGGCCGCAACTTCGTGCGCGACGCCCGGCTGGTGCAGAGCCGCAGCGAGCTCGAGCGGCGGGCCCAGGAGGTCCTCAGTCAGGAGGAGCTGGCCCCCCGCCGCTGGGCGGCCCGGCTCGCGCCCGACGACCTCCCCGACGTGGCCGGCTTCGAGCTCGGCCGTGTGTACCAGGCGGGCACGGGGCTCATGGCCGGCGACTTCTACGACGTGTTCCCGGTGGCGCCGACCCGGATCGCCGCGGTGATCGGCGACGTGACCGGCCACGGCATCGAGCCGTCGATCACCGCCTTCCAGGCCAAGTACCTGCTGCGGGTGTTCCTCCGGCAGTTCCGCGATCCGGCCCAGGCCCTCGAGGAGCTCAACGCCCAGATGTCGGCCATGGACCGCCCCGAGGAGTTCATCTCGGCGTGCGTGCTGGTCTTCGACACCGAGGCGGGCACGCTGCGCTTCGCCTCGGCCGGGCACCCGGCGGCGTGGCTCTGGCACGACCGCGAGGTGCGGCCGCTGCGCTCGACGGGGCCCCTGCTGATGCTCGACCCCGCCGGCACGTACCACTCCCGGGAGATCCCGCTCGACCCGGGCGACCTCTGCCTGCTCTACACCGACGGCCTCGCCGAGGCGCGCGACGGCGACACGCTGTTCGGCGAGGACCGCATCGCCAACACGCTGCGCCGCGACCCGGGCGTGGCCCCCGACGTGCTGTGCAAGTCGCTGCTGGAGGCCGCCCGGGACTTCTCGAGCGGGCCGCTGACCGACGACGTCGCCATCCTCGCCATCCGCCGGGCGTAGCGGGGCGCCTCACCGTGGCCACCCACCGCGAGGAAGTAGCGGCGGGGCGGGCGCAGCGACCACCATTCCCCTCGTGAGCGAGCCCGGGTACGACGCCGACGACCACCGGGCGCTGCTGGCGTCGGCCACCGAGCGGGCCCTCGCGGGCAACGTGGCCAAGGTGGGGGACAAGCTCGCCCGCCAGAACAAGCTCTTCGTCCGCGACCGCCTGGCGATCCTGCTCGACGAGGGCACGTTCGTGGAGGACGCCCTCCTCGCCAACACGTCGGCGGCGGACCTGCCCGCCGACGGCGTGGTCACGGGCACCGGCGAGATCGACGGGCGCACGGTCGTGGTGGTCGCGAACGACCCGACGGTCAAGGCGGGCTCCTGGGGTGCCCGCACCGTCGAGAAGATGGTCCGGGCCACCGAGCTCGCGCTGCAGTACGAGCTGCCCATCTTCTGGCTGATCGACTCCGCCGGCGCCCGCATCACGGACCAGGTCGAGCTCTTCCCCGGCCGTCGCGGCGCCGGCCGCATCTTCTACAACCAGGTGAAGCTCTCGGGCCGGGTCCCGCAGATCTGCTGCCTGTTCGGGCCCTCGGCCGCCGGCGGCGCCTACATCCCGTCGTTCTGCGACATCATCGTCATGGTCGAGGGCAACGCCTCGATGTACCTGGGCTCGCCCCGCATGGCCGAGATGGTCATCGGCGAGCACACGACCCTCGAGGAGATGGGCGGCGCCCGCATGCACGCCACCGTCTCCGGCTGCGGCGACAACCTGGCGGTCGACGACGCCGACGCGCTCGAGCAGGCCAAGGCCTGGTTCTCGTACTTCCCCGACCGCTGGCGGGACGAGCCGCCCGTGTACCAGGCGGTCCCGCCCGCCCGGGAGCTCACCACCGACCTCGTCCCCGACGAGGAGCGCCGGGCCTACGACATGCACGACGTGATCGACGCCCTGGTCGACGAGGAGAGCTTCTTCGAGATCAAGCCGCTGTTCGCCCCCGAGTTGATCTGCGGCCTCGGCCTCCTCGACGGCAGGCCCGTCGGCGTCGTGGCCAACAACCCGCTGCAGAAGGGCGGCGTGCTGTTCGTCGACTCGGCGGACAAGGCGGCCCGGTTCGTGTGGTGCTGCGACGCCTTCAACATCCCGCTGCTGTTCCTGTCCGACGTGCCCGGCTTCATGGTGGGCACCGACGTCGAGCGCCAGGGGATCATCCGCCACGGGGCGAAGATGGTGACGGCCATCTCCGAGGCGACCGTTCCCAAGGTGTCGGTGATCGTGCGCAAGTCCTACGGCGCCGGCCTCTACGCCATGTCCGGCCCGGCCTTCGAGCCGGAGGCCACCATCGCCCTGCCCACGGCCAAGATCGCGGTGATGGGCCCGGAGGCGGCCGTGAACGCCGTCTACGCCAACAAGATCGCCGAGATCGAGGACCCCGACGAGCGGGAGGCCTTCGTGGCCCGGGAGCGGGCGCTCTACGAGGCCGACGTCGACATCTTCCGCCTCGCGTCCGAGCTCGTGGTCGACGCCGTGGTGGACTTCGGCGACCTGCGGGGCGAGATCGTGCGCCGGTTGGACCGCGCCCGCACCAAGGATCGACACTTCAGCGACCGACGCCACGGCGTCCCCCCGGTCTGAGAGGCTCGCCCCGTGCCGTTCTGCGAGGACTGCGACAAGTACTACACCCCGACCTCGTTGTCGGCGGGGGGCACCTGCCCCACGTGCGGGCGCACCCTCTACGACACCGGCGACGAGCGCGACAGCAAGGCCCACCTGCCCTGGCACTTCAAGCTGCTGCTGGTGGTCTTCGTCATCTACCTGGGCTGGCGCCTCGTCCAGGGCGTCGGCTGGCTCGCCCACCACATCTGACCTGCCGGCGCCCACTCGGACGACCGTTGGCTCCAGCGGCTCCAAGTGCTACAAGTGACACATGAAGCGCATCGGCATCCGCGAGCTGCGCCAGCGGGCCAGCGACTACATCCGCCTCGCCGAGCGCGGCGAGTCGATCGAGATCACCGATCGAGGGCGACCCGTGGCCATGCTCGTGCCGGTGCCGACCGGCTCGACCCGAGCACGTCTCATCGCCCAAGGGCGACTCAAGGTCGGCGGTGGCGATCCGCTCCGGGTCCCACCGCTCCCCGCGGCGCCCCCCGGCGAGCCGACCCTGAGCGAGGTCCTCGAGGAACTGCGTCGCGATGAGCGGTGAGCTGTCCCTGTACCTCGATTCCTCCGCGCTGGTGAAGTTGGTCCAGGAAGAGGCCGAGACCGAGGCACTGAGACGGTTCCTCGCTCGTGCGTCGGCTCAGTACTCGTCCGTGCTGGCCCGCGCCGAGGTGCCGAGGGCCGCTCGACGCAGCGATCTGCGCGCACCCGCACGCGCCCACCTCCTGCTCGACGAGGTGGATCTCGTGGAGATCGACGAGGAGCTCCTCACCGACGCGGCCAAGGTCGGCGACGCGAGCCTGCGGACCCTCGACGCGATCCACCTCGCCACGGCCCTCGCCCTCGGTGACGAGCTCGACGCCGTCGTCACCTACGACACCCGCCTGGCCGAAGCCGCGGAGGCCGAAGGCCTCCGTGTCGAGTCTCCGCGCTGACTCCCGCTAGAGTCATCCCCTCACCAGAACGGGCTGTGGCGCAGCTTGGTTAGCGCGTCGGTCTGGGGGACCGAAGGTCCCGGGTTCAAATCCCGGCAGCCCGACCACCGCAACGCAGGGGCCAGTGATGGCCCCTGCGGCGCGTCCGGGGACGTGCGACGATGACGCCGTGAACGTCGGGGCGCCCGAGCTGATGATCATCCTGTTCGTGCTGCTCGTCGTCGTCGTGCCGCTCGTGCTGGTCCTCTGGTTCGCCACCCGGGCGACGCGGCGGCCGCTCGGGCCCGCCGCGGTGATGGCCGTGCCGGGGACGGCGACCGTGGTCGGGCCCCGCCCGCTCAGCGCCGCCGGGCGGTGGTACGCCGACCCGACCGGGCGCTTCGCCCAACGTTGGTGGGACGGCGGGCGCTGGACCGCCGACGTGGTCCTCGCCAACGGCCAGCAGAGCGCCGACCCGGCGTCGCTGCCCGACCCGCCCCCGCCGCCCCCCGCCTGACGGTCGCACCGGGGGAGTGGCGCCGCCGCCGTAGCCTGGCCCCGTGCGCGTGACCCTGCTGCTCGCCGACGCCGCCCAGGCGATCGACAACAAGCTGTACATCCTCGGCGGCGGTTGGTCCGTGACCGGGCCCGGGCCGACGAACTTCGCGATCGCGCTCAAGATCGAGGTGCCGTGGAACGAGACGAACCGGCGTCACCAGTGGCGCATGGAGCTCCTCGACGCCGACGGCCGCCAGGTCCTGCTCGCCGGGCCGAGCGGCGCCCAGCCCCTGGTGGTGGCGGGGGACTTCGAGGTCGGCCGCCCGGCCGGCACCCCCGACGGCACCCCGATCGACCTGGCCCTGGCGGTGAACCTCGGGGCGGTCCCGTTCCCGGCCGGTCAGCGCCTGGTGTGGCAGCTCTGGATCGACGAGGAGACGACCACCGAGTGGCAGGTCGCCTTCACCACCCGACCGAACCCGCCCGCCTGAGCCTCACCCGTCGACCGGGAGACCGGTCACCGACTCGCCGTCCGAGTTGGCCACCCACACGATCGTGTCCGTCGCGGCGAGGCCCTGGGGCGCGTTCCCGACCTCGACGGTGCCGACGACCTGGTTCGTGCCCGCGTCCACCTGGGTGACGACGTCCTCCTCGAAGCTGGACACCCAGACGCGGCCGCCGGCGATCGTCACCCCCCGCGGGGCGTTCGGGATGGGCACCGCGGCGAGCACGGTGTTCGTCTCGGGATCGATCCGGTACAGGATCGCCTCGAAGTCGAAGTTGCCGGCGACCCACACCTGGTCCCCGTCGGCGACCACGGCCTTGCCCAGGTCGATGTCCGCGACGGTGGCCACGACCTCGTTGGTGCCGGTGGCGACGCGGACCACGCCCTCGGTCGTCGTGATCCACAGGTCGTCCTCGGTGGCGTCCATGGCGTCGGGGAAGGCGCCGATGTCGATCTGCTCGACGATCTCCTCGGTGCTCGGGTCGATCCGGAGCACGTTGCCCTCCGCCCCACCCGTCCCGACCCAGAGGGCGTCGTCGGTGGCGGCGAGCGAGCGGGGCTTCTTCTGGAGCTCGATGGTCGAGATCACCGTGTCGGTCGCCGGGTCGATGCGGGAGAGCGAGCGTCCGCTCTGGTTGGCCACCCATACGTCGGACCCGGTCACCGCGATCGACTGGGGGAACTCGCCGACCGCGACCTCGGCGGCGACGGACCGGGTCGCCGCGTCGATCCGCAGCGTCTCGTTGATGCCGTTCGTCCACACGGTGTCACCGGTCGCCGTGACGACCGTGCTGGGCCCGCCGGTCGAGATGGTCACCGGCCCGTCCAGCCCGGTCCCGCCGTCGTCCCCCTCGTCGCCGGTCGCCGCCTCGTCGCCGGTCGCCGCCTCGCCAGCGGTGGATCCGTCGTCGCCCGAGAGCTGCAGTGCGGCGACCACGAGCCCCGAGAGCACCACCAGGGCGACGGCGGCGGCCACCCACCACCGGCCGACGGCGCGCCGCCGGCCGCCGGTCTCGGCGCCCCCGTCCCGGGCCTCGGGGTCCAGGGGTGCCCCCGCCGGCCCCGCAGCGACGTCCGGCGGTGGTCGGTGCGGGAGGTGCACGGTCTCCTGATCGCGATCAGGAGGAGCCGCTCCGGCGGGCGGGCGTCCCGCCGCCTCGAGGAGGAGCGGGGTGGCCGGTTGGCCGTTGGACGTCTGGATGTGGCGGAGCGCGGTGCCGAACGCCGCTGCGGTCCGAGGGCGCCGGGCCGGGTCCTTGGCCAGCGCCTGCTCGCGCAAGAGCCCGGCGAGGGCCTCGGGCACGTCCGGGAGCGGAGGAGCGGGGTCCGTCAGGATCCGGCTCATGGTCGCGGCCACGCTCTCGCCGCTGGCGCCCGAGAACGGCGGCCGGCCGAGGAGCAGGGTGACGAGGGTCGACGCCAGCCCGTAGACGTCGGAGCGCTCGTCCGGCGGCTCGCCGCGAAGGATCTCCGGCGGCACGTGCGCGACGGTGAAGCTCGCGCCGCCCGCGGTCGTGCGGGCCGCTCCCTCGATCGCAGCGATCCCGAAGTCACCGAGCTTCACTTCGCCGAAGCGGTCGACGAGCAGGTTCTCGGGCTTCAGGTCGCGGTGGAGGACGCCGACGCCGTGGGCGGTGCCCAGCGCCCCGCACACGGCGACGCCGATCGTCACGACCTCGGGCCACGGCAACGGGCCCGCCTGCCGCACCCGGTCGGCGAGGGAGCCCCCCTCGCACAGCTCCATCGCGATCCAGGGGTGGCCGTCGTCGACGCCCGAGTCGTGGACCGCGACCACGTTGGGGTGCCCCGAGACCGCGCCGATGGCGCGACACTCCCGCTCGAACCGGGCCACGTCCCTCTCGTCGAGCTCCTCGACCTCGAGGACCTTCAGCGCGATGGTGCGATCGAACCGCGCCTGGCGACAGCGGTAGACGCTCGCGAACCCGCCACGGGCGAGCAGCACCAGGTCGGTGTACCCGTCGATGACCGGCGGCGGGCTCATGCGGACCGTCCCGCCGGTGCCTGCATGGCCACCACCGTACGCCGCCACGGTCGCGCGGCGCGGCGGCTCGGGAGCGCGGCGGCCCGGCCGCGTGGCCTGACCCGAGCCCGACGTGAGCCGCGCCGGTGGCGCCGCTAGATTCGCCACTCCCGTGCGAGCTCGAACCCGGATCCTCAGGGCGGTGCTGGTCCTGGTCACGCTCGTGGTGATCTCGTCGGCGTGTGGCAGCGATGCCCCCGCCGAGCGCAGCACCGCGACCGTGCCCCAGGCCGACCCCGCCGCGCCCAACGTCGTGGTGATCATGACCGACGACCAGACCGTCGAGCAGCTGCGGGTGATGACCCGCACCAGGGAGCTGCTGGCGGGGCAGGGCACGAACTTCACGAACTTCGTGACCAGCTTCCCGCTCTGCTGCCCCTCCCGTGCCACGTTCCTCACCGGGCAGTACGCGTTCAACCACGGGGTGGTCGACAACATCGGGCCGGACGGCGGCTACTACCAGCTCGACAACCGCAACACCCTGCCCGTGTGGCTCCAGCGGGCCGGCTACGCCACCGACTTCGTCGGCCACTACCTCTACCGCTACGGCACCCGCGACCGCACCGAGGTGCCGCCGGGCTGGGACCGCTGGTTCAGCACCATCGACCCGAGCACGTTCCGGTACTTCGGCTACACCGTCAACGACGGCGGCACCCTGCACCAGTTCGGCCACGCGCCCGAGGACTACCAGACCGACGTCATGGCCGACCGGGCCGTCGAGGAGATCCACCGCCTGGCGGAGGGCGACCGCCCGTTCTTCTTGAACTTCTGGACCCTGGCCCCCCACGTCGCCGAGCCCGAGCACAGCGACGAGCCCGACCTCGAGGCCGTGCCGGCCCCCCGCCACGCCGGGACCTTCGAGCAGGACTGGTGGACCGCCGACCAGGCGCCCTCGTTCAACGAGGAGGACGTGTCCGACAAGCCGATCTACGTGCAGCTCAACGGCCGGTTCCTGCCGGTCATCGAGATCACCGTCCAGGCCCACCACCAGCGGGCGCTGGAGTCGCTGCTGGCCGTGGACGAGGCGGTCGGCCGCATCGTCGACGCCCTCGACCGGACCGGTGAGCTGGCCAACACGGTGATCATGTTCACCTCGGACAACGGCTACCTCCAGGGCGAGCACCGCTTCCGCGACGCCAAGTCGCTCCCGTACGAGGAGTCGATCCGGGTCCCGTTGATCATCCGAGGCCCCGGGTTCCCCACCGGCGCGACCGCGCCGCAGGTGACGGCCAACATCGACCTCGCGCCGACGATCCTCGACCTCGCCGGCGTCGAGGGCAGCCTCCCGGAGGACGGCGAGTCGCTCCTGCCGATCGTGGCCGACCCCAGCCCGCCGCCCGACGACCGGGCGGTCTACCTCCAGAACGGGCCCCAGGAGCAGGGTGCGGGCATCCCGCACTGGGACGGCGTGCGCGTGCCCGGCTTCACCTACGTCGAGTACGAGCAGGGCGGTCGGGAGCTCTACGACCTCGCCGCCGACCCCTGGCAGCTCGACAACGCCTACGGCGACCCCGCCTACGCCGAGGTCCAACGGGAGCTGGCCCGCCTGCTCGTCGAGCTCCGCGGCTGCTCGGGCGACACCTGTCGGGAACCGCGCTTTTCGCCCTCCGGTTAGCCTCGGGACGATGTGCGGCCGGTTCGTCAGCGCCACCCCGCCCGACCAGATCGCGCAGTACTTCGGGGTCGAGGAGGTCAGCGAGACCGTGCTCGAGCCGAACTACAACGTCGCCCCGACGACCGACGTGTACACCGTGCTCGAGACTCGGGAGGGCGTACGCCGCCTCGAGCCCGTGCACTGGGGCCTCGTGCCCTTCTGGGCCAAGGAGCTCAAGGTGGGCAACCGCATGATCAACGCCCGGGCGGAGACCCTGGCCGAGAAGAACGCCTACAAGCGGGCCTTCGCCAAGCGCCGCTGCATCATCCCGGTGGACGGCTTCTACGAGTGGCACAAGCGCCCCGGCCACCCGACCAAGCAGCCGTACTACGTCGAGCGCGTCGACGGTGCGCCCTTCGCCGTCGCCGGCCTGTGGGAGATCTGGCGGGGCCCGGACGGCGACGGCGACCCCTTCCCGAGCGTGACCATCATCACCGGCGCGGCCAACGAGAAGATGGCGGCGATCCACGACCGCATGCCCATCGTGCTCCCCCCGGCGGCCTGGGACACGTGGCTCGACCGCGACGTCTCGGACCTCGACCTGCTGGGCGGGCTCCTCGTGCCGGCGCCCTCCGAGCTGATCACGCTCCACCCCGTCAGCACCGAGGTGAACAACGTCCGCAACGGCGGCGCCCACCTGATCGACCCGGTCGAGCTCGACGGCGACGAGCCCACGTGACCGCCACACGGCCCGCCCCGGCGGCGCCGGCCCGCATCCAGCAGCTCCAGAAGCGGCTCGACCACCTCGCGCTGCGCTGGCAGGCCCGCCTCGACAGTGAATCGGGCGATCGCTTCGTGCCCTGGGTCACGGCGCTGGTGCTCTTCCTCGCCCTCGGCGCGCTCGCGCTCGGGCGCGCCCGCTCGCTCGACGGCGGCGCCGACCTGGCCTCCTACCTGCAGGGCGCCTGGCTCGTGAACCAGGGCGACCCGCCCTTCGTGACCATCACGGGCAGCCACCTGCTCGCCGACCAGGCCGGCTTCGTGTTCTACCCGCTGGCGTGGATCACCCGCTTCGTCCCCGCGGTGCCGTTCCTGCTGCTCGTGCAGGCGGCCGCCCTCGCGCTCGGGGTCGTCCCGCTGTGGCGGATCGCCCGCCGGACCGCCCGCCTCCGGGCCGGCGCCGCGGTCATCCTCCTCGTCGCCTACGGCCTGTACCCGGCGTTGCACAACATCAACCAGGCCGACTTCCACCTCGCCTCCCTCGCCCTGCCCGCCCTGCTCTGGGCGACCCTGTTCGCCCTGTCGTCGCGGTGGCGGCTCTTCGCCCTCTGCGTCGTGCTCGTCGTGGCCTGTCGGGCGGACCTCGGCCTCGTCGTCGCCGGCCTCGGCGGGCTGCTGGCCATCGAGGGCAAGCGCCGCGAAGGCGCGCTGACGGCGGCGTTCGGGCTCGGTTGGGTGCTGCTCGCCCTCTTCGTGATCCAGCCCTACTACGCCGACGGCGGGTTCGTGCACGAGAGCGCGTTCTCGGCCTACGGCTCCTCGCCCCTCGGCGTCGCCACCGGGATGCTCGCCCACCCGCTCTCGGTGATCGGCGACATCACCGCCGAGGAGAACTTCGCGCTCCTCGTGCTGCTGCTCGCCCCGGTGCTCTTCCTGCCGGTCCTCGCCCCCCGCTACCTGCTGCCCGTGCTGCCCCTCGAACTGCTCTACCTGGTGGCCAACGCCAGCGAGGCCCGGGCCCCGAGGGTCGAGCAGAACGTGGCCATGACCGCCTTCGTGTTCGTCGCCACCGCGATGGCCCTCAGCAAGATCGGCACCCGCACCATCGACCGGGTGCGGGTGGACCGCCGCGTCCTCGGGGCCCTGCTCCTGGCCTCGATGGTGTTCTTCATCCGGGACGCGGCGACCTCGCCCTACCGCCACCCGTGGGACCTCGGCCACCAGGACGCGGCCGACGGCGCCCGCCTGCACGTCGCCGACCTGATCAGCGACGATGCCGCGGTGCGGGCGTCACCCGCGCTCCTGCCGCTGCTGGCCGAACGGGACCGCCTCTACGACCTCGAGGTCGGCAACCACCCCCACGTGCGGCGGGCCGCGGCGGACGACGTCGACGTGGTGATCCTCGACGAGGCCGCCACCCTCGGCTGGGACGACGACGACCGCCGCCTCTTCCACGACGGCATGCTCGCCCTCGGGTTCGAGCGCACCTACAACACCGAGGGCATCGCCGTCTACGTGCGCGGGTAACCAAGGGGCGTGCGGTCAGCCACCGGTGCGCTCCCCTCAGGCGCCGAGGCGCTCCGCCGACGCCTCCACGTGGCCGGCGGCCCGCAGCCCCTCGCGGAGCTGTGCCGCGGCCTGGTCGAGCCCGGCCGGGTCCGGGTCGGTGACGGCGTTGGCGAAGTCGAGGTCGTGCACGCCGCGGATGGGCACCAGGTGCAGGTGGACGTGGGGCACCTCGAGGCCGGCGATCATCAGGCCCACCTTCTCGGGCGAGAACACCGCCTGCTGCACCTTGGCGATGTGGTGGGCCACCGAGGTCAGGTGCGCCATGGTGTCGAGGTCGAGGTCGACCCAGTGGTCGACCTCCTCCACGGGCACGACGAGCGTGTGGCCCGGCTGGAGCGGGTTGATCGACAGGAAGGCCACGGCCCGGTCGTCGCGCCATACGAAGCGGCCGGGCAGCTCGCCCCGGATGATCAGGGTGAAGATGGTCGCCATCGCCAGATCGTAGGCTGCGCTCCATGACGGACCCGGGTGCCCCGACGGCCGAGGATCGGGTCCTCACCGTCCCCAACCTCATCACCGCCGTCCGCCTCGCCTGCCTGCCGCTCTACCTGTACCTGCTGTTCGGCCGCGACAACCGGGCCGCGGCGGCGCTGCTGCTCGCCGCGCTGGGCGCCACGGACTGGGTCGACGGCTACATCGCACGCCACTTCGACCAGGTGTCGAACCTGGGCAAGGTGCTCGACCCCGTCGCCGACCGCCTGCTCTTCTTCGTGGGGATCGGCGCCATCCTCGTCGACGGCGCCGCGCCGTTCTGGTTCTCGGTGCTGGTGCTCGCCCGGGAGCTGGTCGTCTCGATCGCCGTGCTCGTGCTCGCCGCGCTCGGCGCCCGGCGCATCGACGTCACGTGGTGGGGCAAGGCCGGCACGTTCTGCCTGATGTTCGCCTTCCCCCTCTTCCTGGCGGGGGCGAGCACGCTCGGCGTCGCCGACCTCTTCACCCTGGCCGGCTGGGGCTTCGGCATCCCCGGCATCGTGCTCAGCTACTACGCCGCGTTCCTGTACATCCCGCTCGGCCTCACCGCACTGCGTGAGGGCCGCGCCGCCCGGCAGACCGGGCTCCTCGAGGAGGCTTCGTGAAGGCAGTCATCATGGCGGGTGGCGAGGGCACGCGGCTGCGTCCCCTCACCTCCAACGTCCCGAAGCCCATGATGCCGATCGTCAACCGGCCGATGATGGAGCACATCGTCACGCTGTTGAAGTCGCACGGCTTCGACGAGATCGTCGTCACCGTGGCCTTCATGGCCAACGCCATCCGCACCTACTTCGGCGACGGGTCCGAGTTCGGGGTGCGCATGGTCTACGCCACCGAGGAGACGCCCCTCGGCACCGCGGGCTCGGTGCGCAACGCCATGGACGAGCTCGACGAGCGCTTCCTCGTCATCTCCGGTGACGTCCTCACCGACATCGACCTCGGGGAGATCGTGCGGTTCCACGAGGAGAAGGGCGCCCTGGCCACCATCGGCCTCGTGCCCGTCGAGAACCCGCTCGAGTTCGGCATCGTCATCACCGACGACGACGGCTCCATCGAGCGGTTCCTCGAGAAGCCCACGTGGGGCCAGGTCTTCAGCGACACCATCAACACGGGCATCTTCGTGCTCGAGCCGGAGATCTTCGACTACATCGAGCCGGACCGACCGGTCGACTTCTCGAGCGAGGTCTTCCCGGCCCTGCTCGAGGACGGCAAGCCGCTCTTCGGGGCCGTGTCGCAGGGCTACTGGGAGGACGTCGGCACCCTGGAGGCGTACCTCAAGGCCCACAAGGACGCCCTCGACGACCGGGTCCACCTCGACATCCCGGGCTTCCGCATGGCCGAGGGCATCTGGCTGGGCGAGGGCGTCGAGGTCCACCCCGAGGCGGTCATCGAGGGGCCCGCGGTCATCGGCGACAACTGCCGCATCGAGGCGGGCGCCCGCCTCGGCGAATACTCGGTGCTCGGCACCAACGTGAAGGTGCGCGAGCAGGTGCAGGTCCAGCGCACCGTCGTCCACGACAACACCTACCTCGGTGAGCAGACCCGCCTCGGCGGCACCGTCATCGGCCGGGCGTGCGACCTGCGCCGCGGCGTGCGCTGCGAGGAGGGCGTGGTCCTCGGCGACGAGTGCTTCGTCGGCGAGAACGCCGTCGTCGGCGCCGGCGTGAAGGTGTACCCCTTCAAGACCGTCGAGGCCGGCGCCATCATCAACTCGTCGATCGTGTGGGAGTCCCGCGGCGCCCGCAGCCTGTTCGGTCGCGACGGCGTGTCCGGCCTCGCCAACGTGGACATCACGCCCGAGTTCGCCACGCGGGTGGCCATGGCCTTCGCCACCACCGTGAAGAAGGACAGCACGGTGATCATCTCGCGCGACTCGAGCCGGTCGGCCCGCATGCTGAAGCGGGCGATGATGGCCGGCCTCAACGCCGGCGGCGTCAACGTGCTCGACCTCGAGGTCGCCAGCGTGCCGGTCACCCGCCTCCAGGCCCGCCGGCCCGACGCGGTGGCCGGCATCACGCTGCGCCTCGCCGAGGACGACGCGCAGTCGGTGGTCATCCGCTTCTTCGACACCAACGGCAGCGACATCAGCGAGGACGCCCAGCGCAAGGTCGAGCGGCTCTTCAACCGCGAGGACTACCGCCGGGTGCTGCCGAGCGAGATCGGCGACATCGGCTTCCCGCCCCGCGCGCTCGAGCTCTACGCCGTCGCCCTCGAGTCCGTGGTCGACGTCGAGGCCATCGATCGCGCCGGGTTCAAGGTCGTCGTCGACTACTCGTACGGCTCCACCTCGTTCGTCATGGCCAACGTGTTCTCGAAGCTCGGCGCCGAGGTGCTGGCGGTGAACCCGTACGTGTCGACCCAGGGCGTCGTCGAGTTCGACCACGACGCCCACGCCGCGCAGGTCGCGACCCTGGTCCGGGCCTCGGCCGCCCACCTCGGTGCGGTCATCGACCCGTCGGGGGAGCGGATCACCTTCGTCGACGACCGGGGCCACGTGCTCGACGCCAACGAGGGCCTCCTGGCCATGCTCACGCTGGTGCGCAGCCGCATCCAGGGCGACAAGGTCGCCCTGCCGGTGTCGGCCACCATGCGGGCGGGGGAGATCCTCGGCGAGGCGGGCATCTCGGTGCTGCCCACCAAGACCTCCTCGCCGGCGCTCATGGACGCCTCGACCGCTCCGGGCGTCGGCTTCGCCGCCGACCTCGCCGGTGGGTTCATCGTGCCCGGCTTCCTGCCCGCCTTCGACGGCGCCGCCTCGCTGGTCAAGCTCCTCGACCTCCTGGCCCACCAGGGCGGCGCGCTGTCGGAGATCGTGGAGACGCTGCCGCGGATCCACCTGGCCCACGAGCGGGTCATCACCCCCTGGGAGCAGAAGGGCATGGTCATGCGGACCCTCGTCGAGCACTCGGCCGACCGCCAGCTCGAGCTGGTGGACGGCGTGAAGGTGCTCCACGACGGCGCCTGGGCCCTCGCGCTGCCCGACCCGGAGGAGCCCATCACCCACATCTGGGCCGAGGCGGACACCGACATCGCCGCCCGCCAGCTGGCCGAGGAGTACGCCCGGCGCATCCGCCAGATGCTGCGCTAGGGGTTGCGTCAGGGGTTGCGGCCCCACCCCCTCGGGAGTAAACAGATACGAAACCGACTCGTTTCGTAACTCGGGGAGCCTCCATGGCCATCGACACACCCAACGCCGACCCGTCGACGGGCACCGGCACGACCCCCGCCACGGGCCCGGCCGGCGCCGCACCGGAGCTCGACCCCCGGCGGTGGTGGGCGCTGGCCGTACTGTGCCTGAGCCTGCTGCTGATCGTGATGGACAACACGATCGTCAACGTGGCCCTGCCGACGATCCAGGAGGATCTCGGTGCCACGGCGAGCGAGCTCCAGTGGATCGTCGACGCGTACGTCCTGGTCTTCGCCGGCCTGCTGCTCACCATGGGCAGCCTGGGGGACCGCTACGGCCGCAAGCCGGCGCTGTCGCTGGGCCTGGCCATCATGGGCTCGGCGTCGGCGATCTCGGCCTGGTCGAGCGACCCGAGCCAGCTCATCTTCTGGCGGGCGGTCATGGGCATCGGTGGCGCGCTGATCATGCCGTCGACGCTGTCGATCCTGACCAACGTCTTCACCGACCACCGTGAGCGGGCCCGCGCCATCGCCGTGTGGGCGGGCACGTCGGGCATGGCCGTGGCCATCGGCCCGGTCACGGGCGGCTGGCTGCTCAACCACTTCTGGTGGGGCTCGGTCTTCCTCGTCAACGTGCCCGTCGTGGTCGTCGCGCTGGTCGCCGGCTACAAGATCATCCCGAACTCGAAGGACCCGAACCCGCCGGCGCTCGACCCGCTCGGCGCGGTCCTCTCCATCGGCGGCCTCGTCACCCTGGTCTGGGCCATCATCGAGGCGCCCCACAAGGGTTGGACCGACGGGGTGACCCTCGCCGCCTTCGGGATCGCCGCCGTGCTGCTCGTCGCCTTCGGCGTCCACGAGAAGCGCAGCGACCACCCGATGCTGGACGTGAGCTTCTTCCGCAACCCCCGCTTCAGCGCGGCGTCGGGCGCCATCACCATGACGTTCTTCGCCATGTTCGGCACGCTCTTCCTCTTCACCCAGTACATGCAGTTCGTGCTCGGCTACTCGCCGCTCGCGACGGGCGTGCGGTTCATCCCCATGGCCGCGGTGACGATGGTCGTGGCCCCGTCCAGCGCCCGCATCGTCGAGTGGGTGGGGACCAAGGCCGTGGTGGCCGTCGGACTGGCCGCCACCAGCCTGGCCCTGGCGCTGGGCACGTTCCTGACGCCCGGCGGCGGCTACCTGCCCCTGCTCGGCGTGCTGCTGATCATGTCGGTGGGCATGGGCCTCACCATGGCGCCGGCGACCGAGTCGATCATGGGCTCGCTGCCCCTCGCCAAGGCCGGCGTCGGCTCGGCCGTGAACGACACGACCCGCCAGGTCGGCGGCGCCCTCGGCGTCGCGGTCATGGGCAGCCTGCTGGCCTCCGCCTACGGCTCGAAGATGGCCGACTTCCTCGCGGGGTTGCCCGTGAGCGTCCCGGCGACGGCGGCCTCGGCCATCGAGGACAGCGTGGGCGCCGCCGTCCACGTGGCCTCGTCGCTCCCGGGCCCCGCGGCCGACGCGCTCACCGGCACCGCCCAGGTCGCCTACGTGGACGCCATGGGCACCTCGCTGTGGGTCGCGGCCGGCGTGGCGCTGCTGGGGTCCGTGATCGCCCTCGTGTTCCTGCCCGCCCGGGCGGTCATCCCCGAGGACTCCGCCGGCTGATGACCGACGCCGAGGCCCGCCGGGCGCCCGGGCGGCCCCGCGACGAGCAGGCCAGCGAGGAGATCCTCGGCGCCGCCGTGGCCCTGCTCACCGAGCAGGGCTTCGGCAGCGTCACCGTCGATGCGGTGGCGCAGCGTGCCGGGGTCTCGAAGGCCACCATCTACCGGCGCTGGCCGACCAAGGAGGCGCTGCTCCTCGGCGCCGCCCACTGCCTGTCGGGCGGCCCACCCGAGGTGCCCGACACCGGCAGCCTCCGGGAGGACCTGCGGGTCCTGCTGGTGTCGTTCACCACCGTGCTCGGCGAGGGCCTGCCGGGGGAGATCCTGCCCGAGCTCGTCGCCGAGAGCACCCGCCGACCCGAGATCCGGGCCCTGCTCGCCGAGTTCGCCGCCGAGCGCCGCCAGCGGTGGAACGTGGTGCTCGCGAGGGCCGAGGCCCGCGGCGAGCTCCGCCCCGGCCTCGACCGCGAGGTCGTCGTCGACTGCCTGACGGGGCCCCTCTTCACCCGGCTGCTGGTCACGGGCAAGCCCCTCGACGCGGCCCTCGCGGGCCAGGTCGTGGACGTGGTGCTCGCCGGCGCACTCGCGCCCTCGGAGTGACCCGGCGCCGGTACGGGCCGGTACCGCAGTGGGCCGGGGCCGCGGATCCGGGCCCCGGCGCCGGACGCGTCTTGTAGCGTGCACGCCATGAACATCCCCGACGACCTTCGCTACTCGAAGGACCACGAGTGGGCCCGTCTCGAGGACGGCAGGATCCGCATCGGCATCACCGACTACGCCCAGGACGCGCTGGGCGACGTGGTCTACGTCGACGTCCCCGAGGTGGGCCGAACCGTCGACGTCAACGACAGCTTCAGCGAGGTCGAGTCGACCAAGTCGGTCTCGGACATCTTCGCCCCGGTGGCGGGCACCATCGTCGAGGTCAACGAGGCACTGGGCGACGCGCCCGAGCGCCTCAACGAGGACCCCTACGGTGAGGGGTGGATCTGCATCATCGAGCCCGCCGACCCGGCCGAGATCGACGCCCTGCTCGACGCCGAGGGCTACCGGTCGCTCACCGAGGGCTGAGGACCGACGACACCGGACGAGGGGAAAGGGGACGGGCGTGGCTGAGGTCTTCTGCAACAACTGCGGGCACAACAACCCCCTGGGGGCCAACTTCTGCTCGTCGTGCGGCGCCCCGCTCGACCTGGCCAACCAGGAGAACACCACGGTCACGTTCCACCCGGAGGACCCGGCCGACCGCGCCGACGACGAGCTCTCGGTCGACCTCGACGACGTGCCCCAGGACCTCGGGATGCTGGTGGTCAAGCGGGGCCCGAAGGGCGGCTCGCGCTTCGCGCTGACCGCCGAGGTGACCACCGCCGGCCGCCACCCCGACAGCGAGATCTTCCTCGACGACATCACGGTGTCCCGGCGCCACGCCGAGGTGCGCAAGGACGGCGACGACTACTACGCGAGCGACGTCGGCTCCCTGAACGGCACCTACCTCAACCGCGAGCGCATCACCTCGCCGGTCAAGCTCACCAACGGTGACGAGCTCCAGATCGGCAAGTACAAGCTGGTGTTCTTCATGGGCACCGGCGACTGATGGCGCCAGGCGCCCCCGGGACGGTGCTGGCCCGCGTCCCGACCGGCGGTCGGCAGCCGTGAGCGAGCGCGCCCACCTCTCGATCGGGGAGGTCCTGGCCCTGCTCCAGGAGGAGTTCCCCGACGTCACCATCTCGAAGATCCGCTTCCTCGAGAGCCAGGGCCTGCTCGACCCCGAGCGCACCCCCTCGGGCTACCGGAAGTTCTACGAGCCCGACGTCGAGCGCCTGCGGTGGATCCTGCGCCAGCAGCGCGAGAACTTCCTGCCCCTCAAGGTGATCAAGGGTCGCCTCGACGAAGCGGGCGACCAGGCGGTGCCGCCGCCCCCCGAGCCGCCGCGGCTCGCGGCGGTGGGCACGCCGTTGACGGCGGTGCCGGAGCCGGAGGCCCCGTCGGGCTCGCCGCTCGACACCGGGCTGACGTCCATCGCCATGACGGGCGAGGAGCTGGCCGCCGCGGCCGGCATCACCCTGGAGACCCTGGCCGACCTCGAGCGCTTCGGGCTCGTGGCGTCCCGGACCGCCGGCCAGTCGACCCTCTACGACGATGACGCCCTGCTGGTGGCGCAGGTCGCCGGTGCGTTCCTCCGCCACGGGGTGGAGCCGCGCCACCTGCGCATGTACAAGGTGGCCGTCGACCGGGAGGCGGCGTTCCTCGAGCAGATCGTCACCCCCATGCTGAAGCAGCGGAACCCGGCGGCCCGGCGCCAGGCCGTGGAGACGGTCGAGGAGCTCACCGTCCTCGGCCAGCGCCTGCGAGCGAGCCTGCTGCGCAGCGCCCTGCAGGGCTTGCTCGGCCCGTGAGCCCGTCACCGCGGCGACCGGGCGGCGCCGGTGGCCGGGCGCACCCCGAGTCCGTGCGCCGGTGCCGCGGGTAGATTCACCCCCATGGTCGAGATGGAGCTCGTCGGGGTTCGGGTCGAGCTGCCCACCAACGCGCCCATCGTCCTGCTGCGCGAGCGCGGCGGTGACCGCCGGCTGCTGCCGATCTTCATCGGCGCCCCGGAGGCCACCGCGATCGCCTTCGCACTCGAGGAGGTGTCGACGCCCCGGCCGATGACCCACGACCTCATGAAGGACATCCTCGACGATCTCGGGGCGCGCCTCGAGCAGGTCCAGGTCACCGCGCTGAAGGACGCGACCTTCTACGCCGAGCTCCACCTCAGCATCGACGGGCGCACCCACCAGGTGTCGAGCCGTCCCTCCGATGCCATCGCGCTGGCGGCCCGCACGGGCAGCCCGATCTTCGCGGCGGAGGCCGTCCTCGACGAGGCCGGCTACACCCTCACCGAGGAGGACGAGGAGCAGCAGGAGGTCGTGGTCGAGCAGTTCAAGGAGTTCATCGACAACGTGAACCCCGAGGACTTCGCCTCGTAGCGCAGCCCCATTCGCGCGGTTCGCGCGAATTGCCCGTTGACGGCGCGCGCGGCCCGTCCTACGCTCCGGGTCACACCAACGTAATTCCGTGGGTGTGCTTCGGGGTGAGGGCCCTGGTGCGCACCCCGGCCAAAGGGGCAACCGTGACCACCACCACCACGGGTGCCGAAGGTTTCAGCGGCAAGCGCACCGCAGAGATCGTCGGGATCACCTACCGCCAGCTCGACTACTGGGCCCGCACCGACCTCGTGCGGCCGTCGCTGGTCGACGCCAAGGGC
>WBZL01001129.1_pt1 | contig 28666 bp, 31 predicted proteins | sample 5204291 | NCBI WGS metagenome assembly WBZL01 (sample SAMN12344345, study PRJNA552823) | activated sludge metagenome | biome: Activated sludge suspended growth; feature: Nitrification reactor; material: Wastewater; isolation source: activated sludge from nitrification reactor of wastewater...
GGAACGAACCGGGCCGACCGCGGCGTCGCCGAGCGCGCACAAGGTGGCACCGCCCACCTGGTTGCAGACGCCGAGCAGCAGATCGAGGTCGCTCGGCCGGCCATGACCATCGAGGATCCGGTGGAGGACCAGCTCCATCCAGTTGGTGCCCTCGCGGCAGGGAGTGCACTGGCCGCAGGACTCGTGGTTGAAGAACTTGGCGAAGCGGTAGGCCACGCGCACGACGTCGGTCGTCTCGTCCATCACGATCACGGCGGCGGAGCCCAGCATGCTGCCGGCCTTGGCCATGGTGTCGAAGTCGAGGCGCAGGTGCCGGTCGGCGGCGGTGAGCACGGGCGCCGAGGCACCACCGGGAACGAAGGCCTTGAGCTGGCGGCCCTTCCACATGCCGCCGCAGACCTCGAGCAACTCATCGAAAGTGACGCCGATCGGCAGCTCGTAGGTGCCGGGGCGCTCGACGTGACCTGAGACGGCGTAGAGCTTGGGGCCGGTGTTGCGCTCGTCGGTGCCGATCCCCTTGAACCAGACGCCGCCACGCTCGATGATGCTGGGTACGCAGCAGAGCGTCTCGACGTTGTTGATCACCGTCGGGCAGCCGAAGGCGCCGACGACGGCGGGGAAGGGCGGCTTGACCCGCGGCTGACCGCGCTTGCCTTCCAGAGACTCCAGCAGGCCGGTCTCCTCACCGCAGATGTAGGCGCCGGCCCCGCGGTGCACGACTATGTCGTGGCGGAAGCCGGAGCCGAGCACGCTGGCGCCCAGGACGCCCTCGGCGTAGGCGTCGCGGATGGCTTCTTCGAGGACCTTCGCGGCGTGGGTGTACTCGCCACGGATATAGATGTAGGTCTTCTCGGCGCCCACCGCCCAGGCGCAAAGCAGGCAGCCCTCGATCAGCAGATGCGGGTCCCGCTCCATCAACAGGCGGTCTTTGAAGGTCCCGGGCTCGGACTCATCGGCGTTACAGACGACGTACTTGGGCTTGGCGTTGTCCTTGGGGATGAAGCTCCACTTCATGCCGGCGGGAAAGCCGGCACCACCACGGCCACGCAGTCCCGAGGCCTTGACCTCTTCGATGATCGCCGCAGGCTCCATCTTGAGGCCCTTGGCCAGCGCCTCATAGCCACCCCGGTCGCGATAGCCGCGGACCTTCAAGACCTCGGGGTGGTGGATGTTCCGGGTGAGAACCGGTTCGAAGCTCATCTACGTCAGCCCCTTGAGGATCTCGCGAGCCCGCTCGGGCGTCAGGTCTTCGTGGTAGTCCTCGTCCACCATCATCATCGGTGCCGTGCCACAAGAGCCAAGGCATTCGAAGTGGACATAGGAGCAGCGGCCGTCGGCGGTGACCTCGTCTTCATCGACGCCCAGCTCGTCGCGGATCACCGCCATGATCTCGTCCGAGCCCCGCAACATGCAGGAGACGTTGGTGCACACCCGGATGCGATGCCGGCCGACCGGCTTTTGATGGTAGAGGTCGTAGAAGGTCACCACGCCGTAAACATCGGAGGGCTCGATGCCGAGCTCGTCCGCCACCGCCTCGATCATGGCGTCGGACAGCCAGCCCCCGGAGAGCTTCTGGACGAGGTGGAGGGTCGGCAGCAGTGCGGCGCGAGAGGTGGGGTAGAGCTGGCGGATCTCGGCGATCCGCTGCCGCGCCTCGACGGGGATGCGGTCCTTGGGCGCGCTCACCGCTCACCTGCCCCGAGGGGTCTGCGTTGCTTGAGCCCCACGTCCAGGCCCCCCTTCTTCCAGACGTAGGCGTAACCGATCAAGATCAGCAGGATGAAGACCATCACGGCCCAGAACAGCGCCCAGCCCTGCTCCCGCATCACCAGGGCCCAGGGGTAGAGGAACGCCGCTTCGAGGTCGAAGATGATGAAGTCGATGGCGATCAGGAAGAAGGCGATCGACAGACGCTTATGTGAGCTGTCGAGCTGGGGAACGCCAGACTCATACGGGGTCAGCTTGACCTTGCCCCCGACCTGCCGTCCCGCGAGCTGGGACGCAGCGAGCATCCCGATACCAACCAAGAGGCCAATCCCGAGTGCGAGGAGCACCGGGTAGAAGTCCTGGGGCATGCGCTATGACCCCTCCTCGTAGTACGACCCCGAGCGCTGCGAGCCGCGAGATTTCCGAGCCGCCCTCCAGGCTCCGAGGCAGTGGAGCCCGCTCCTGAGAGGGAGCTTGATCACCGGGATCGAGATCTTATCCGACCTTCGTGAAGGATGTCACAAGGGGTAGAGCAGGGCAAGGCTCGGCTGCCGCCAGGCGCCCTCGCCGGGCCCCGGCCCGAACTGCCGCGCTGTGCTATAAATGAAGCCTCCAGGGCACTTATGCGTAGCGAGATCGTCGCCGTCATCCCCGCCTACCAGTGCGCCGAGACGATCGCCAGGATCGTTGCGGGCTGCCTCGTCCATCTCGATCGGGTGGTCGTGGTCGACGACGGCTCGACGGACGGCACGGGCGAGCGGGCTCGCCTCGCCGGGGCCCTCGTCGTGCGGCTGGAGAGCAACTGCGGCAAGGGCGTGGCCCTCGCCCGCGGCGTTCGGGAAGCCCTGGCTCTCGGCCCCCCCGCGCTCCTTCTGCTCGATGGTGACGGCCAGCACGACCCGCGCGACATCCCGCAGTTCGTCGCCGCCTGGCAGGTGGGTGCGGGCGAGCTGATCATCGGGTCGCGGATGGGGCGCAGCGACCTCATTCCCCGGGCGCGCTATCTCACCAACTACATCGGCTCGCGAGTCCTCTCGTGGATGACCGGGGTCGAGCTCGAAGACAGCCAGTGTGGCTATCGCCTGCTGAGCGCCGGGCTCGCCGCCAAGCTGGGCCTGCGTGCGCCCGGCTACGCCATCGAGTCCGAGATGATCATCAAGACAGCACGCCTGGGTGCCAAGATCGCCCACGTGCCGATCGCCACCATCTACGAGGGCGGGGAGAGCCACTTCCAGCCGGTCCGCGACACGGTGCGCATCTCCTGGGCCTCGGTCTATTTCAAAATCTTCGATGAACCCTGAGCTCCGCCCCCTGAGCCCTCTGCCGGCGGCCACGACAGGACCTCGTTTCGCCCTCTCGGTGGACGTCGAGGAGTGGTACCACACCTGCCTGGTGCCCGCGTACGTCGACCCGCAGCGGCGGCCGAGCGGTCTCACCGAAGAGCTCGACTGGCTCCTGCCGGACCTCCTGGAGCTGCTGGCTGCATCCGGCAGCCGGGCGACCTTCTTCGTCCTCGGCGAGGTCGCCGCCCACCTGCCAGGGCGCATCCGCGAGGTCGCGGCGGCCGGCCACGAGATCTGCAGCCATTCGCAGCTTCACTTTCGGATCGCCGGCCAATCACGCCAGGAGCTCGCCTCGTCACTGCGGCGTTCGAAGGCGCTGCTCGAGGACCTGATCGGGCAGGAGGTCCGGGGTTTCCGCGCCCCAGAGTGGTCCTTTCGCGAGCCGCGGCACCCACTTCTCGGGCTGGTCGCCGACGCCGGCTATCGCTACGACAGCTCGCTCGCGCCGGTCGTCGGAGCGGGGCGGTGGTCGAACCCGCGCCGGCCCTACCTCCTGCAATGGACGGACCGCGGCAGCCTTCTCGAGCTGCCGCCGCTGGTCTTCGGCGGTCCGCTGCACCTGCCGGCCGGGTCCTGGCCGGGGCGGCTCGCCGGCACAGCGCCGATCCTCGCCGCGGCCCGTCGGGCTGCCCGTCGCGGGGAGCTGCCGGTGATGGTCGTCCATCCCTGGGAGGTCTCGGGACGCCCGACTCCGGGACCGTTGCGGGGGATGGCCCGCTTCGTCCACGAGACCGGACGGGGCGGCTACCGGGAGCGCTTCGGACGCCTGCTGGCCGCGGTACCCTGGGTCCCAATCGGCGAGGCGGCCGCCGAATGGCTGGCCGTGGCGCAGCCGTCGGCCAGTGCGGCGGCCGACCCTTCTGCCGAGCACATCGGCTGGTTCAGCGACACTGTCGGCGCGCCGACGACGGAAGCGGAGCTCGCCCGCGCCTTGGCCGAACGGCCAGGACGGCCATGACGTCGAGGCTCCGCTGAGCGGGGAGAGGGGAGGAAGCGAATGTCAGAAGAGCAGCAGCCAGGCAGCCTGGTGCCGCCGACGAGGCAGCGCGTCGCCCTGGTCACCGGCGCCGGTGGCGGCATCGGAGCGGCGACGGCGCGAGCGCTGGCCGATGCGGGCTATCGCGCCTTGCTCACCTACCGCAGCAAGCAGGCGGAGGCCGAGGCCCTGGCGCGTGAGCTGGGCGGTGCAGCCTACCCCCTCGAGCTGCGCGACGCCGCGGCCACCAAGGCCCTGGCCGCGACCCTCGAGGGCGAGCACGGCGGCGTCGACGTCTTGGTCCACAACGCCGGCTTGATCCGCGACTCCCTCCTGGCGTTCCTGCCCGAGAAGGACTGGGACGAGGTCGTCGAAGTCAACCTTCGGGGCCCCTTCGTGCTGACCAAGGCCCTGCTGCGCGGCATGCTGAAGCGGCGGTGGGGGAGGGTCATCGCGATCGCCAGCGCCAGTGGCGTGGGTGGGCAGCGAGGCCAGACGCATTACAGTGCTGCCAAAGCGGGCCTGATCGGCTTCACCAAGGCGCTGGCCAAGGAGGTGGCGAGCTACTCCATCACCGCAAACGCGATCGCACCGGGCTTCATCGACACCGAGATCCTCTCCGGGCTGGCGCCGGCCAAGCTCGCCGAGTACATCGAGGAGGTTCCCGTGGGTCGTCTTGGTCGGCCCGAGGAGGTCGCAGCCGCCGTCGTCTTCCTCGCCTCGGAGGCCGCCGGCTACATCACCGGCCAGGTGCTCCGCATCGACGGCGGTATCATCATGAGCTGACGGTACGTGTGTTACGATCTGGCGCCATGACGGAAGATTCAGCGCTCAAAGAGAGAATCAAAAGAACCATCGTCGAGCGCCTCAAGCTCGACGTCGAACCTACCGAGATCGGCGACTCCACCCCCCTCTTCGGCGACGGCCTCGGGCTCGATTCGATCGATGCCCTGGAGCTGGTGCTGGGCATCGAGCAGGAGTTCGGAGTCAAGGTCGAGGACGAGGAGGTCGGCGCCAAGGCCCTGGCTTCGGTCGACACCCTCGCCGCCTTCGTGACCGCCAAACAGCTGGCCCCGACGTAAGCCTCTTTGCTCCCGCACCAGTTCCCGTTTCGTCTCATCGACAGGGTCGAAGGGGACAGCGCCGTCCTGGCCGCGACCGTCAGCGCGCAATGGCTGCGCGACAGTGGCGCGGTACCGGCGGTGCTGAGCATCGAGATCCTGGCCCAGGCGGCGATCGTCCTTTTCCCGGACGACGGGAAGGGCGGCCGCGCCTTGCTGGCCGGTGTAGACGCCGCGCAGCTGGTACGCCCGCTAGCAGCTGGTGAGCGCCTCCAGGCCAGGGTACGCTTGGTGGGCCATTTTGGGCGGATGATGAAGATCGAGGGCGAGCTGACGACGGACGGCGGCGAGCTCTTGGCGCGGGCCGGGCTCCTGCTCGCGCGCGAAGACTAGCGTGGGTTGCCGCCGCAGAAAGCCTGCCGGCACCGCAAGCTCAAGGCAGAGCAGCGCCCGCAACAACGGAAGGACCCGGCTTGTCGAAGGATTGGAAGAGAATGAGAATGGTGCGAAAGGGGGGACTCGAACCCCCACGGCTGGTAAGGCCACAAGATCCTGAATCTTGCGCGTCTACCAATTCCGCCACTTTCGCGGCCGGGGCGGATTTTAGGGGAGTCCCTTGAAGGTGTCAAACACTTTTTCTGCCGCTTCGGAGGCCGCGCCAGCGAGCTCCGAGCGGACCGGTATCGTAGAACGTCTGGACAACGGCGACGCGGTCGTCCGCCCTCGCGGCGAACGCGAGCCTCGCTGGTACATCGCCCGTCGCCACCTCGCCGGTGTCCTCCACGGCGACGTCGTGCGGGTCGAGCCGATCGGCCTGCGGCGGCGCGCCGGCCACGTGAGCCTCGAGGAGGCGACGGTCGGCGAGATCACCGTGGCCGCCGCCAGCCACCTGGTCGGCTCCGTCGAGCGCGCGGCCGACGGCCGCGCGTGGCTGGTGCCTTTCGACCCTCGCAATGACCTCGAGATCGAGCTAGTCGATGCCGGGGCCCTCGCGACCGGCACCTTCGTGGTTGCCGACATCGAGCGCGAGACGGCCCATCGGCGTACCCTGCGAGCTCGGACCTTGGAAGCGATCGGTCGTCTGGGTGAGCCCGGGGTCGACGCGACGGTCGTCGCCCGCCACTTCGGGCTCCCCGACGCGACGAGCGACGAAGCCCTTGGCGAGTGCGCGGAGCTGCCGGCCGCCCCAGGACCGGCCGACTGGGCCGGGCGCGAAGACCTCCGCCGCGAGGTGCTCGTCACCATCGACGGCGAGAAGGCCCGTGACTTCGACGACGCGATCTCGGTGCGCCGAACCACGAACGGAGGCTACGCGCTCGGCGTCCACATCGCGGACGTGGCGCACTATGTGCGACCAGGCACGGTCCTCGACCGCGAGGCCTACCGGCGCGGGACCAGCGTCTACTTCCCGGACCGCGTGCTGCCGATGCTTCCCGAGCCGCTCTCGAACGGGCTCTGCTCGCTGCGCCCCGGGGTGCCGAGGCTCGCCGTCTCCGTCTTCCTGGAGCTCAACGCCGCGGGTGAGGTGCTGACCAGCCGCTGCGCCGAGACGGTGATCGAGAGCAAGCGGCGCCTCACCTACACCGAGGTGAGGCGGCTTCTCGAGGAGCCTCGCGAGACCGACACCGAGGACGTCGGTGCGGAGATTCTCGCCCTCCTCATCAATGCCGCGAACCTCGCTCGTGCCCTCGGCGAGCGGCGCTGGCGACGCGGCTCGATCGACTTCGACCTGCCGGCCGGCGACCTCGTCCTCGACGCCGAGGGGCAGCTGATCGAGATCCTTGCCGCCGAGCGCTCGATCGCCCACCGGTTGATCGAGGAGCTAATGATCGCGGCCAACGAGGCCGTGGCGGCGGCGCTCGGAGCCCGGGGAGTCCCGGGCCTGTTTCGGGTCCACGCTGCGCCCAGCCCTGCCGCGCTGGAGGAGCTGGAGGGTGCGCTAGCCACCCTGGGCCTCAAGCTCCCCGTGGGGCTCGCCGCGAGCTCGCCCAGTGCCTTCGGCGACCTCCTCGCCGAGGTGGCGGGGCAGCCCGAAGAAGCCGTGGCCTCGACGCTCATCCTGCGCTCTCTGGCCCGGGCCGTCTATCGACCGGAGGACCTCGGCCACTTCGCTCTGGCCGCCGACCACTACTGCCACTTCACGTCGCCGATCCGCCGCTATCCCGACCTCGTCGTGCACCGTCAGCTCAAGGCCGCGCTGCAAGGCGAGCCGCTCGACGCCGCCTTGCCTGCCCGACTGCCGGTGATGGGCGAGGAACTGTCGGCCGCCGAACGCCGGGCCGAACAGGCGGAACGCGAGCTCCTGCAGTGGAAGAAGGTCCGCTTCCTCGCCGCGCGAGTCGGAGAGCGCTTTGAAGCCCGGATCACCGGTGTCGCGGCCTTCGGCTGCTTCGTCCAGCTGAGCGGCGCCTTGGTCGACGGACTTCTGCCGGTGCGGGAAATGTCCGACGACTTCTATGTCTATGATGCCGCCGCGCATCGACTGGTGGGATCCGCGCACGGCCGCACCTTCCAGCTCGGGCAGGCTGTGGAAGTCATCCTCGCTGGCGTCAGCGAGCGGCATCGGGGCCTCGTCCTCAAGCCGGCCGAGCTCTGGAAGCGGCCCCGGCGGCCCTCTGCCAAAACACCCAGAGGCAAGCGGCGGCGCTGGTAGGATCCGCCCCCGGGCCTGCCTTCTCCCGGCCCCTTCCGTGCGAGAGCGAACCTTCTCATGTCCGTGACCCCCCGCGTGGCGATCGTCGGCCGCCCCAACGTCGGCAAGTCGACCCTCTTCAACCGCCTCCTCGGGCGGCGGCAGTCGATCGTCCACGACCTGCCCGGCGTCACCCGTGACCGCATCACGGGCGACGCGACCCTCGATGACACGCACGCGATCGAGCTCATCGACACCGGCGGCCTGGTGAGCGGCGAGGACGGCCTGGGGATCAACCATCAGGTGATGCAGGCCGTCGAGGAGTCGGACCTCCTGGTCGTCGTCGTCGATGGCAAGGCGGGGCTCACCGCAGGCGACGAAGAAGTGGTCTCCCGCCTCCGCGCGCAGGGCAAGCCCACGGTGCTCGTCGTCAACAAGGCCGACACTCGTGAAGCGCGCGACCGCTTCGCGGAGTTCTACCGTCTCGGGCTCGAGCCGCAGATCCTGCTCTCGGCCGAGCACGGCCAAGGCATCGAGGGCCTGCGCGAGGCACTCCGCCTGGCCCTCCCGGAGGCCGTCGCCGAAGGGCCGGGCGAAGCGCCCGCAGTTGCCATCGTGGGCCGCCCGAACGTCGGCAAGTCCTCGCTCGTCAACAAGTTGGTCGGCAGTGAGCGGGTCCTGGTCTCGCCGCTCGCCGGTACGACCCGCGATCCGATCGACACCTTGCTCCGGCACGGCGACAAGCCCTATCTGTTGATCGACACCGCCGGTATCCGACGCCGTGCCAAGGTCTCGGGCGCGCCCGAGGAGATCGCCGTGATGATGGCGCGCCGGCAGATCGAACGGGCGCAGGTCGTCGTCCTGGTGATCGACGCCGCCCAGGGAGTGACCGCGGGTGACCTGACCATCGCGGGGCTAGTCTGGGAGCAGGGAAGAGCAGCCGTGGTGGCGGTCAACAAATGGGACCTGCTCGATCCCGAGGCTCGGCGTCACCTCGACCTCAGCTGGCCCCGCCTCGACGAGCTGCTCGCCAAGCCGCCACGTGTCAACCTCTCGGCCCTCTCGGGCCGCGGCGTCCTGAAGCTCTTTCCAGCGATCGACCGCGCCCTCGTGGCCCACTCGACCCAGCTGACGACGGGCGAGGTCAACCGCCTCTTCGAGACGCTCCTGGCGCGACACCATCCGCCCGCGGACCGCGGCGGTCATCCCTGGAAGCTCTACTACGCGACCCAGGTGACCACCCGGCCACCGACCTTCATGCTCTTCGCCAACCGAACGCTGCCGCTGCAGGATCCCTACCGCCGGTACCTCGAGAACCGGCTGCGCGAGCATCTGGGGCTTGCCGGCGTACCGGTTCGGCTGGTCATCCGGCGTCGCTAGGCCCTCTTCCGCCCTGGCCACCGGCCGCCTCGCGAGCCTGGTGACGAGGCGCTCCTCCTCGGGGAAAGGCCTTGCCCGGGCGCGGTTTGATCCCCTATACTTCACCCACTTCTTCAGCCTTTGCAGGCCCGCGACTCGCTCCCTGCGGGCCTCTGCGGAGGCCTCCCTTGGAGCAAGGCTGAGCGCTGTGAAACCGGACCCGGACAACTCCCGCAAGGGCCTGACCAAGGCCGATCTGATCGATGCCGTCTACGAGCGCCACGGTGGCCTCACCAAGGTCGAGGCGAGCGAGATCGTAGAGGCGATCTTCAACACCGTGAAGACCTCCCTGGGCGACGGCAGGGCAGTGCGCATCAAGAACTTCGGCAGCTTTGAGATCACTGCGCGCTCCAGTCGCGTGGGCGTCGACCCGTCGAGCGGCGAGAAGATCGAGATCCCGGCGCATCGCGGCCTCAGCTTTCGTCCGGCGCGCCGCCTGCGCAGCTCGTTGGGCTGGCGCGAGCCGAGCCAAGACTAGACGGGTGAGCGGAAGGGGACCTGGTGGCGCGCAAGGCAAGTGAGCCGAAGAGGCTGTACTACAAGATCGGGGAGGCCTGTAAGCTCCTCGACATCCAGCCCTACGTCCTGCGCTACTGGGAGACTGAGTTTCCCCAGCTCGCGCCGAACAAGAGCCGCTCGGGTCAGCGGGTCTACAGTGAGGACGAGCTGCAGATCATCCGCCGGATCAAAGAGCTTCTCTACCTCGAAGGTTTCACCATCGCAGGTGCCAAGAAGCGCCTCGACCAAGAGCTTGCTGGCGGCAACACCCCGACAGCTCCAGCCGAGGCTCCGGCCGAGCTCGCTGCGGTCAGCACGACGGCCTCGCAGGCCGTTGCCAAGGTGCCAGCTGGACGCGCCACGGCTTCTTTCCCGGCACCGCCGACGGACCTTGACACCCACGGCGAGGAGCAGATAGAAACGCTCCGCGCGGGAGTCGGCCAGGCCTTGCGGCAAGCACGCGAGATCCTGAATCTGCTACGCTCTCGCCCCTCGCAGGATCCCTGAGCTGGCGCCGTCTTGCGCGAGAGCACTCAGGGCAGCAACTTTCGGTCGGGACGTGGCGCAGTCTGGTAGCGTACCTGAATGGGGTTCAGGGGGTCCCGGGTTCAAATCCCGGCGTCCCGACCATCTTCTCCCACATCCATCTCTGTCGTTCCAGCGCCGATGACGCATTCCATCTCGCAGATGCAGGGTGAGCTGTCTGGTGCGGGGCGGCGGTTCGCCGTTGTCGCCTCGACGTTCAACGGCCGCCTGGTCGATCTTCTGGTGGCGGGCGCCATCGATGCCCTGCGCCGCCACAGCGTTGCGGTCGAGGACATCCGGCTCATCCGCGTGCCGGGCGCCTGGGAGGTGCCGCAGGCGCTCGAGGAGCTCGCCGCCGCCGGCGGCGTGGACGCCCTGATCGCACTCGGTGTGGTGATCCGGGGGGAAACGCCGCATTTCGACTACATCGCGGCCAGCGCAGCGCAGGGCTGTGCCGCTGTCTCGTCGCGGCATCGCCTGCCCGTGGCCTTCGGCATCCTTACCTGCGACACCTCAGAGCAGGCTGCGGAGCGCTGCGGCGGGAAGGCTGGCAACAAGGGCTGGGAAGCGGCGATGGCGGCCCTGGAGATGGCTAGCCTGTTCGCCGCGTTGCGTTCAGCGAGGGGGTAGGGGAGTGGGTGAGGAGCCGGCAGCCGAGAGCCGTCCGCGGACGGGGAAGCGTCGCATGGCGCGTGAGATGGCGACGCAGATGCTCTACCAATGCGAGTTGGGCGGCAGCGAGGCTGCCCAGGTCTTGGCCACCTTTGACGTCAGCGATTACCTGTCCGGCGCCAAGGCGGACTACAAGGCTCGGCGCCACCTCGTGGACGAGGCCTTCGCCTATGCCGGGCTGCTGCTCAAGGGCACCCTCGAGCATCGCGAGGAGATCGACGGCTTGATCCGTGACCAGGCCGACAACTGGCGGCTGGAGCGCATGCCGCCGGTCGATCGCAACATCCTGCGGCTGGCGATCTATGAGATGCTGTTCGCCACCGAGACGCCTGACCTCGTCGTCGTCGACGAGGCCATCGAGGTCGCCAAGAAGTTCGGCTCCGAGCAGTCAGGGAGGTTCATCAACGGCCTCCTCGATGGCATCCTGCGCAACCACCAGAACGCTCAATCCAAAGCGAGGTAGACGTGCTCTCGATCCGCCCTGCTTCTCGCCTCCGCCTCGCCCTCGCCGGGCCGGTCCTCTGCGGCGTCCTTGCGTCGCTCGCTGGTTGTGGCTACGCGCTGGTCGGGCGCGGCAACACCCTGCCGTCGGACGTCCGAGCCATCTATGTCCAGCCCTTGGTCAACGAGACGCAGCGCTCGCAGGTCGAGCAGTTTCTCACCAACGCCATCGTCGACGAGCTCGTCACGCGCCAGCGCTACCAGGTGTTGAGCAGCACCGAAGGTGCCGACGCGGCGCTCACCGGCACGGTGACCTCCTTCAACGCCGTGCCCGTCACCTTCGACGCCGAGGGAAGGGCCGAGGAGTACGAGATCTCGATCATCGCCCGTATGGCCTTCAAGCGCACGGGGAGTGAGCAGCAGGTCTTGTGGGCGAACGACCGCTATCTCTTCCGCGAGAACTACCGCCTCGACGTCTCCCAGGCCGGCTACTTCGACCAGGAGGACGCGGCGATCGAGCAGGTGGCCGCGAAGTTCGCCCAAACGATGGTGAGCGACCTCCTCGAAGGCTTCTAGGGCCCTCTCAGACCGGCTGCACCGCACGCAGCAGAGCTGCTCGAGATCCTCGTCCGGGACGCGGCTGCCCGCAGCGCGAGAGCGCAGCTGCGGGCGAAGGTTGCGCCTTCACAGCTGCACCTGCGCCGGAGAGACGAGGCGCAGGTGCGAAGGGACAGTCGCTGGTGGGATTACGCGGCGGGGCTACGCCTGCTGTGCGAGGGCGTGGACGGCCTTGCTCAGGCGAGACTTGTAGCGGGCGGCGGTGTTGCGGTGGATCACGTTCTTCTGCGCGGAGGTGTCGATGATGCGCAGGGTCTCGGGGAGGAGAGAGGCCGCTTGCTTCGCGTCGGCCGCCTCGAGGGCCGTGCGCAGCCCCTTGATGGCGGTCCGCATCCGGCTGCGAGCCATCCGGTTGCGCAGCTTGTTGACCTGAGCTTGGCGATTGCGCTTCTCGGCAGACTTGTTGTTGGCCATCGTCCTTACGGGTCCAATCCGTTGGTCAATCGTCGGTGGTACGGGCTATCGGGGTTGTGAAGTCGCGAGCCTCTACCGGCTTGCGCGGGCAGCGCAGCGTCACGCTGGGAAGCCCTCGGCGAACGAACGGCGAATGCTAGCACCGGCGCGAGCGCCGGTCAACGGCCGACTTCTTTGAGCCGCTGCGAGGCCAGGCGAGCTTCGTCGCTGCGCGGGAAGTCGCGCAGGACCTTCTGCAGCTGGCTCACACCCTGGTTGCGATCTCCGAGCTCGAGGTACGCATAGCCCTTCTTGAGCAAGGCGCTCGCCACCTTGTCGCTTCCTGGGTAGCGCTCGAGGACGCGGTCGAACTCGCTGATCGCCTGCCGGAACTTGCTCTGCCGGTAGTAGGCCTCGCCCGTCCAGTAGGCGGCGTTGTCGGAGAGGTCGGTGTCCGGGAAGTTGGTCAGGTACTCCTGGAACTGCCGGATGGCCAGGTCGTAGCTGCCGCGAACGTAGTCGCTGTAGGCCGCTTCATAGAGCGCCTGGGGGTCCGCTCCCGGCTGCTGGCCAGCGCTCGGCGGCGCCCCGGGGTCACCGGGAGCCAAGGGGTTGAACCGCGGCAGACTGCGGAACCCCTTGAGCTCCTGGTTGGTGGCGGCGATCTGCTGCGAGAGGCTCGCGAGGCGGTTGTTGGTGTCTTCGAGGCGGGCCTGCAGCTGCTCCAACTCGGACGAGACCTGCTGCAGACGGAGCTGGATGTCCGCTTCCGACTTCAGCAAGGCGTCGTTCTGTTTGGCCACCTGTGCGGTCAGCGAGTCGACCTCGTTCTTGCTCGGCGACTGCGCCTGCAGCTGCAAGAGCTGCCGCTGAACGTCGGCGAGCTGCGATTGGATCGACTCGATGTCCTGCGTGGAGACGCAGCCCGAAGCCAGCAGCCCGAGAGCGAGGGTCAGGCTGCCGCGCCAACGCCAAGAACCGCCTGCCGTCCTCACCGGCTACGCCCCGTGATCAGCATGTGGGCCCGGCGGTTCTGCGACCAACAGGCCTCATTCGACTCGGTGCAGACCGGCCGCTCCTCGCCATAGGAAACCGTGGAGAGGCGGCCGGGGTCGACGCCGAGCGAGCCGAGGTAGGCCTTGACCGCGTTGGCACGCCGGTCACCGAGGGCGAGGTTGTACTCGTTGGTGTCCCGCTCGTCGGCGTGGCCCTCGATAGTGAGGGTGAACTCGCGATGGGAGCGCAGGAAGTCGGCGTTGCGCGACAGGCCGGCGCGCGCCTCGTCCGACAGGTCGCTCTTGTCGAAGTCGAAGTAGATGTTGGCGGTGAAGCCCTGCCGACGCGCCTCGTCGTTGACCAACCGGAGGTCCTCGGAGGCCAGCGGATCGACCTCTTGCTGGTCAGGCGGCGGCGGTGCTGGCGTTGAGGGCATCTCCTGGGTCGGCGGCGGCTCGACCTTTGTGGTGTTCATCGCAATGTCTTCAGGGGCAGCCTGGGGTGGCTTCTTCGGGCATGCCGTGAAGACCAAAGCCAAAGCCGGCAACACCGCCCACACCTTCCACTGCTTGCTCATCGTCGTCTCTCCGTCGGCGCGTGGTGAGTTTCTTGTCGTCGGGGAAATGCCTGCGATCCCGGAGCGATCTTAACAGCAAGAAACTCGCAGCGACAAGGGTGAATTCGACGCAACCAACTCGAAAAGCGCCACTTGTGGGTCGCTGACCAAACCTGGGCAGGGTCGGTGCTAGGGCGGGTAGGGGCCCCAGCCGGGTGACTCGTTGTTCCCGACGCTGGTGAGGACGCGGGCGTTGGCGCCGCTGTCGGCATCGATCACCCAGATCTGCTTGCGCCCGCCGCGTTGCCAGACGAAGGCGATCCGCCTGCCGTCGGGCGAGAAGGAGGGGTCCTCGTGGCTGCCTTCGCCGCGGGTGAGGATCCGGGTCTCGAGAGTCACCACGTCGGTCACCGCGATCTGGAAGCGGCCGTCCTTGCGACAGGAATGGGCGATCTTGGTGCCGTCCGGGCTCCAGGCGACGTTGTCGTTGTAGGTGCCGTCGTAGGTCAGCCGCCGGACGTTAGTGCCCTCCGGGTCCATGGCGTAGATCTGCGGGCTGCCCGAGCGATTGGAGGTGAATGCGATCTCGTTGCCCTTCGGGCTCCAGGCCGGGTTGGTGTCGATGAACGAGGAGTTGGTCAGCTGGCGCGGGTTCTCGCCGGCGCGGCCGGAGACGTAGATCTCCGTGTTGCCGTTGACCGAGTGGGCGAACGCCACTTTGGTCCCGTCCGGGGAGAGGCCGGGGGAGATGTTGAGCCGGCCCTCGGTGTAGATCGGGGACTTGCGGCCGCTGCCGGCTTCGGCGAAGTAGATCGCCGGCACACCGCTGAAGAAGGAGGTATACGCCACGCCGCTGCCGTCGGCGCTCCAGGCAGGGGAAAGCGAAGTCGAGCGGTGGGCGGTCAACCGCCGCTGGTTATGGCCATCGTAGTCCATCAAATAGATCTCTTTGCGCCCCTGCTGGTCGCGATCGCTGGCGAAGGCGATGGTGGTCCGCGCGATGCCACGACGGCCGGTGAGATAGGCGAGGATCTCGTCGGCAAAGGCGTGGGCCATCGCCCGCGACAGCTCGAAGCCCCCGCGGTAGCGCTTGCCGAGGATCGACTTGCCGTCCGCCAGGTTGAAGAGGGTCCCCTCGAGGACCAGGCGGTCGCCTTCGCGGCTGAGCGAGCACTGCAGCAGCAGGCTGTTGCCCAGGGAGCGGTACTGCTCGAAGTCCTGGCTCTGATCGCCCGTCAGGGTCAGGACGCCGAAGGCCTCGGGCCCCTGCAGCTCAAAGACCCGGGTCTCGAGCAGGTCGGCACGCAAGGTCTCCTCGACCTCGTCTGCCGCTGCCTTGCCGGCCCCCACCAGATCACCACCCCGGCGCATCGTGGGGAAGGCGAGCTTGAGGAGCGCCGCCTGGCCACCGGAGAGCTCGAGGACCACCTCGGAGCTCGGTGGCGCGGCGGGGACTGGCGAGGTCGGCTGGACCGGGGCGTCCTGCGCCCAGGCGGCAGCGAGACCGGCAGCCATCGCGACCGCCAGCAGGATGGGTGGCGCGGAGCGCGGGGAAAGTCGGTTCATGCGCTGGATCTCCTCGGAGCTGATGGAAGCTGGCGTCGGCGCATCGCGGTGGTCAGTCGGGTCGCGGCTCTGAGAGCTCAGTGCACGATGAGCGTCACGGTGAGCTGGCCCCGCCGGTAGCTCGCCGGAAGCGGGGGCAGGGGGCTCGCGTTCTGCACGGCGCGCATCGCCGCGAGGTCGAAGGCGTTGGAACCAGAGGTCGTGTCGAGCTCGAGGTCGACGATCTCGCCGGTCTTGAGGACTGTGAAGCGGAGGACGGCACGCACGTCGCCTTCGGTCGCTGGTGGCTGCCACTGCGCGTGGATCAGCCCCAACATGCGGTCGAGATAGTAGTCGTAGGTGAACTCAGGATCGATGCCCTCGAGCCGCGTCGAACCGAAGGCTGCGCTGCTGGTGCTGCTACCGGCCGTCATCCCCTCGCGCTGGTCGCCCGGCGCCGCTGGCGTGGTCGGTGCCGCTTGGCCGCTGCTCGTTGGCTTGGCAGGTGCCGCCGTGGGTTTGGCTGCGGTCGCCGCCGGTTGCGGCTTGACGGCCTCAGGCTTGGGGAGCACAGGCGCCGGCTTCGCCGGCGGCGGTTCCTCCACCTGCGCTGGCGGCTTCGGAGGGGGAACCGGGGTCGGCTGCGAGGTGCGGGGCTTGGGCGCGCCAAGGGCGGCGAGCGGCACCGCCTGGACGGCCACATACTCTTTCGGCGTCACGGTGTTGCGCGCCTCGGGCGCCAGCACCACGGCCATCAAGGCGGCGAGGTGGAGGAGGCCGGCCACCACCAGGCTCTTGCTGAGGCCCTGTCGCGAGATCTCCTCGCGGCGGGCGGCCAGGACCTGTTCTACGAGATCGTCCACCGTCTTGAGGGGCCGCCGAGGTGAACCTTCAGGGGCCCTTGCTCTCCGACTCCGTCACCATCCCGATGTTGACGATGCCGCCCCGTCGCAGCACGTCCAGTACCTCGATCACCTTGCCGTAGGCCACCGCCTGGTCCGCGCGCACGAAGACCCGCTGGTCAGCGCGGCTCCTGACCAGGGGCAGGAGCCGTTCCGCCAGCTGCGTGGCATGGATCGGCGAACGCCCCAGATAGACCAGACCGTCACCACGGATAGATACGATCAACGGCTCCTTGTTGTCCTGGGGCAGCGGCGCGGCCTGGGCCCGCGGCAGGTCCACCGCGATGCCCTGCTGCAGCATGGGGGCGGCGACCATGAAGATGATCAGCAGGACCAACATGACGTCGACCAGGGGGGTGACGTTGATGTCGGAGACGATGGGCTCGTCGCCGTCGTCGAACCGAAAGGCCATCCCGAGCGCGGCCTAGGTGAAGTTGCGGTCGGTGAGGTTGAGGAACTCGTTGGCGAAGTCCTCCATCACCGCCCGCATGCGCTTGAGTCGATGCGCGAAGTAGTTGTAGCTGATCAGGGCAGGGATCGCCGCGGCGAGACCGGCGGCCGTATTGATCAGCGCCTCGGCAATGCCCGGCGCGATGGTGTCCAGGGAGGTCGAGCCGGTGGAGCCGATGCGCTCGAACGCCACCATGATGCCCCACACTGTCCCGAAGAGACCGATGAACGGCGTCGCCGAAGCCGTCGTGGCGAGGAACGGGGTCGCTCGCTGGAGCTGCGCCAGCTCGCTGGTCATCGCTCGCTGCAGGCTACGCCCCACGGCCTCGAGGGAGCGGATCTTCAGCCGCCGCTGATCGCCGCTGCCGGCATCCGCGGTCTTGATCTGCGTATCGATCTCAGCATAGCCCGCCTGGAAGAGGCCGAGCAGGGGAGAGGCGTGGACCTGTTTGGCGAGCGCGTTGACCTCGCTGAACTTCCGGCTCTTGTGGAAGGCCTCCAGGAAGCGAGCATTGTGCTTGCTCGCCCGGCGCAGCGCCGTGAGCTTCCAGAACATCACCGCCCATGAACCCACCGAGAAAGTGACCAGCAGGAGCAGCACCAGCTTGCCCATGGTGCCGGCCTGGGAGAACGCATTGAGGAGGCTGGCCTCCGCCACCGGCAGCTGGGCGGCGAGAGCGGTGAGAGGTAACGGGATGGTCAGCGGCATGCGCGGGACGGGTCGTCCAGTTGGAGAGGGGAAGCTAACATGTCCGCCGGGTAGTGTCCACGCTCGAGAGCTGTACCGCTCGCCTGGCGGGTGATACGCTTTCAAGCCTCTTCTCGCTCGTGAACACACCACCGCACCGCCACCAGCATCGCCGGATCCGCTGGCGGGCTGCGGCCTGACGGGGACGGGGCCTCCATGAGCAACGGGCTGGACTGTACCTATTACTTCAACTCTCGGGTCCACTCGCCACCGCCCGCCCCGTGCGGGCAGTGGGTCGACCTCGCGGAATCGCCGTCAGCGGCCCACGACCTGATCCGGCTGGGTCTGTCGATCCGCCGCGACCTGCCAGCCGTGCTGCTCACCGAAGCGGGAGGCAAGCTGCGCGTCATCGGTCGCCAGCTGAGCGCCGAGGAGGCCCAACGCCTGGCCTGCGACCAGGCGTTGGGGGGAGGCGGGGTCCGCGTCTACAGCTCGAGCTGGTGCCCCGACTGCCGGCGCGCCAAGCGCTTGCTCGACGAGGCCGGGATCCCCTATGACGAGGTGATCGTCGACGAGGATGCGCAGGCCGAGGCGATGATCCTCGAGCGCAGCGGGGGCAGGCGGGTGGTACCGACCTTGGTGTTCGACGACCGGCACTTCGCCTTCAACCCCGACCCCGCACTGTTGCGGCGGCTCATCGCCCGCCTGGTCGCCGAGGGCGCGCCGGTCGACCAGGGCGGCTGAGACGCCGTCGGCGCCGGTCCGGCCAAGGCTGGTAGACTTTCCGCCGCCGGTGATGGTCGCGAGTACATCTCGCCGGCGATTCCCGCTTCATTCAATACATCGAGGAGGCGCCCGCCATGCGGATCGCTGTGTGTATCAAGCAGGTACCGGACACCGAGGCTCGCCTGCGCGTGGCCAAGGACGGCCGGTGGATCGATGAGGCAGACCTTCCCTTCGTCATCAACGAAAGCGACGAGTACGCTCTCGAGGAGGCGCTCGCCATCGCTGAGCGCACCAGCGGCGAAGTCGTCGTCTTCAGCCTGGGCCCCGAGCGGACCAAGGAAGCTCTGCGCAAGGCCCTGGCCCTCGGTGCGAGCCGCGCTGTGCTGCTCAAGGACGCAGCTTCCGACGGTGGCGACGCGCTGGCCACGGGCAAGGCCCTGGCCGCCGCCATCGGCCGCGAGAGCTTTGATCTGGTGCTCACCGGCTCGCAGTCGGACGACGTCGGCTACGGCGGAACGGCCTCGGTGCTCGCCGGCCACCTGAGTCTGCCGCATGCCTGGTTGGTGATGGGCCTCGAGATCGAAGAGGGTGGCACCGCCCGGGTCACTCGCGAGATGGAAAGCGGCATGAACGAGGTCTTCCGGCTCAAGCTGCCGGCGGTGATCGAGGTGCAGGCTGGCCTCAACCACCCGCGCTATCCCTCTCTCAAGGGCATCATGGCCGCCAAGAAGAAGCCGATCGACGAAGTCAGTGCCGCGGACCTCGGGCTCACCGCTGGCGAGGTAGGTGCCGCCGGTTCCCGCCTCGAAGTGATCTCCGTGGCCTTCCCGTCGACCGGTAGTGGCGCGCAGATGCTCTCCGGTGACATTCCCACGATGGCCAAGCTGCTGGTCGAGAAGCTGCAGAAGGAAGCGAGGGTGCTGTGATGAAGAAGATCTGGATCATCCTCCAACACCGCGACGGGGTGCTGCACCGGATGTCGCGCGAGGCGATCGCCGCCGGCCAGGCCCTGGCGGAGGCCGTCGGCGGCAGCGCCGAGGCGGTTCTCCTCGCTGCGGAGACGGCCACCTTGGCTGCGGAAGTCGCCCGCTATGAGCTCGCTGGCGTGCGTTGTCTGGACCATCAGGCGCTCAAGGACTACACGCCGGGCGGCTACGTCAGTGCCCTGGCACCCGCGATCGCGGCCGAACGGCCCGATTTCGTCCTCTTCCCACACACCTACCAGACGGTCGATTTCATGGCCCGTCTGGCGCAGGCGACCGGCTCCGGCCTCCTGCCCGAGGTGACGGCCTTCTCGCTCGCGAACGGCGAGCTGCACTGGAAGCGCCCGATCCTCGGCGGCAAGCTCGAGTCCGTCGTCCGGGTCAAGGGGGAGGGGAGCGTGCTGGTCTCCGTCCAATCGGGTGCCTTCGCCGCTGACGCGGCTCGCACCGGCACTGCGTGCATCGCGACGCTGCCTGCGCCGGACGCGATCAGCGCCGATCGCGAGATCCTCGGCGTGGAGGCCACGGGGGGCGAGAAGGTCGATCTCAGCAAGGCCGAGGTCATCGTCGCCGCCGGGCGCGGAATCGGCGGTGCGGACAAGATGGCCCCGCTCGAGGCCCTGGCAACCGCCCTCGGCGCCGAGATCGCGGCCAGCCGTCCGGTGATCGACAGTGGTTGGCTGCCACGGGACCGCCAGATCGGGTCCAGCGGGCAGACCGTCTCACCGCGCCTCTATGTGGCCGTGGGCATCTCCGGCGCGATCCAACACACCGTCGGGATGAAGGGCTCGCAGGTGATCGTCGCCATCAACAAGGACCCGGGGGCGCCGATCTTCAATCTGGCGCACTACGGTTTGGTGGGTGACCTCCACGAGCTCCTGCCGGCGATCACCGCCGCAGTGCGCGAGGTCAAGGGGAGCTAGGCTGCGTCCTCACCGGCGGCCGCGCGCTGGCGGCGAGCCTCGAAGAGAGCCAAGGCCGCCGCGACGGTGGCGTTCAAGGACTCGACCGGGGGAGCGAGGGGAACGGTCAGCAGGCGACTGACCCGGGCCTTCACCGCCGGTGAGATCCCGGGCCCCTCGGCTCCCAGGGCGAGCACCAGGCAACCTCGCAGGTCGGCGCCCCAAAGCGTCTCGCCACCGCGGGTCGCGAGACCGGCCCAGCGGGGAGTGATGGCAGCGAGCCGCTCATCCAGCATCCCTGGAGTGACCTCGACGGCGACGGGCAGGCGCAGGAGGCTACCCGCGGAGCCACGGAGAGCACGGGGATGATTTGGGTTGACGGTCCCGGGGGCGAGAGCCATCCCCACGGCGCCAGCGGCCTCAGCGACTCGGGCCAAGGCTCCCAGGTTGGCGGGCACTTGCAGGCCGTCGACGAAGAGATAGAGGCCATCCCGGCTGACCGGCAACGCGGCGGCGCCCTGGCGAGGGAGCTGAGCGATCGCCAGCACCCCGGGCGGCGAGTCGGTGTCGGCGAGACTGCGCAGGGCTTCGTCGGCGACCAGCAGTGGGGGGGAGGTGAGCTGGCGCACGATGGCCAGGCCTGCCGCTGAGGCTTCGAACTCGGGCGTCATCAGCACTTCGTCGAGGACCACTCCGGCGACGATGGCCTCGGCGATCAGCCGCTCGCCCTCGAGCAGGGCATGGCTGCCTTTACTTCGCCGCAAGTGCCGAATATCCTTCAGCCTTCGGTTTTGCCGGCTCGTAATCATGCGGAACAATCCTAGAGACTTCTGGCGGCGTCTCCAAACGGGCGTCGAGGTGACCGTCGCCAGCTCGAGCCCAGATCGACTGCTGGGAGTGCGTGATGCCTTCCGACGCTACTTCCAGGGAGCCCTCGGCTGGACGGCCTCGATCGTCGTCGTGCCGCAGGCCAGCGAGGACTCTGCCGGGGGCTTGCCGGTCAGCGAGCGCGAGACCCTCTGCGGCGTGCGGGCGCAGGCGCGGCAGCTGATGACCGAGCTCCCCGACCTCTATCATTTCTACGTGGCCCTGCGTGCCGGGCTGTGCCCGGCCGACGTAGAGGGCGAACAGCACTTCTTCCTTCGTACTTGGAGCTACGTCGCGAGCCCACTGGGAGAGGCCTGGGGCTCAAGCGGCTCGATCGAGCTTCCGGACCGCTTCGTCGCTGCCCTGGGGGGCGAGGCGGAGCTAGCGTCGGTGCCGGGGACGCGTCGCCAGGGTGGGATGACCAGCGCCCTCACCGGCGGTTCGTCGTCGCGTCGCGAAACCGTTGCGGTGTCTACGTTCCATGCCCTCTCTACACTCTGTTACGGGGTCTTGCACAGTCCGCCCGAGGTTGCTCCTTGAGCCATCTTCCCGCTCACGGGTCGAGTGCCGATGGATTGCCCGGGTAGGAACGCTCGCTGGCCCTTGTTCGAACGCCTCGGGATCCGTGCCGGCCTCTCGCCGGTGCTCCCGTCCAAGCAACTCTCGCGGCCCCGTTCATCGTCCAGGAGTGGGACGCAGGTGAACGCTGGCCTTCCCAGCAACTCGCGCTAGAGGTGGAAGTGATGACCGAAGCAAGTCGATACCTGTTCTCCTCGGAGTCGGTGACCGAGGGGCATCCGGACAAGATCAGCGACCAGATCTCCGATGCCATCCTCGATGCCGTTCTCGCTCAAGACCCGAAGGGCCGCGTCGCCTGCGAGACCCTCGTGACCACCGGTCTGACCTTCCTCGCCGGCGAGATCACCACCAGCGCTCGGATCGACTTCGTCGAAACAGCACGCCGCGTGATCTCCGACATCGGTTACACGGACGCGGCGCTCGGCTTCGACGGAGCGACCTGTGGCGTGATCTCGGCGATCGACCCGCAGTCGCCCGACATCGCCATGGGCGTGGACACCGGCGGGGCCGGCGACCAGGGCTTGATGTTCGGCTATGCCTGCGGCGAAACCGCCGAGCTGATGCCGCTGCCGATCACCCTGGCGCACCGCCTCACCCGCCGCCTGGCGGATGCCCGCCGCTCTCGTGAGCTGCCCTGGCTCCGGCCCGACGGCAAGAGCCAGGTCACGGTCGAGTACGAGGATGGCAAGCCAGTTCGCGTCCACACCGTGGTGGTCTCGACCCAGCACCACCCCGACGTGAGCCAACAGGAGCTGCGGGACCAGGTGATCGAGAAGATCGTTCGCACCGTGGTCCCGGCCGAGCTGATGGACGCCGCGACCATCTTCCACATCAACCCGACCGGACGCTTCGTCATCGGCGGGCCGCAGGGCGATTGCGGTCTCACGGGCCGCAAGATCATCGTCGACACCTACGGTGGCGTTGGGAGCCATGGCGGAGGAGCCTTCTCGGGCAAGGACCCGACGAAGGTGGACCGCTCGGCCAGCTACATGGCCCGCCACATCGCGAAGAACCTGGTGGCCTCGGGACTGGTGGGCAAGGCGGCCGTACAGCTGGCCTATGCGATCGGCGTCGTCGATCCGGTTTCCGTCCACGTCGACAGCATGGGTACCGGGATCGTCTCGGACCGCCTCCTCGAGAGGCTGGTCCGCGAGCACTTCGCTCTCTCGCCGCGGGGGATCATCGAATCGCTGCGGCTGCAGCAACCCATCTACCGCGCGACGGCCGCCTACGGCCATTTCGGGCGGAACGAGCCCAGCTTCACTTGGGAAAGCACGCAACCTGCAGCGAGCCTGCGCGAAGCGGCCGGTGTCGGCGGCGCCGTCCCGGCCCTCGCCACCGCCTAGACGTCTCATCCCGCCGGTTGGGTCACGCTTTCCGGCCGGCGGCGGTCGACTCCCCAGCCCGTCACAAGGAGCTCGCGACGCAGACTAGACAGGCTAGCTTGCCGGTGCTAGCATATAGACGGTCTGCAATGATTGAGGGGGTTTGCCGCCTCTCTTGAAGTGCCCGAGAGATGGCAAAACGGGGCAAGCTCGTCGCAATCCCACCCTCTGCGGAGGCGGTCCAGCCTCCTCTCGGCGAGAAGCAGCGAGGGGATGGGCGAGCAGAAAAGGTGCCGGTTTCTTTTCTCGGGAGCAGGTGGATTGGAGTACAATATCCAGGCACCTCTAAACTCAAGAAGCACAGTTGAGAGGGGATCTCCGTCGTGAGCGGTGAAGTTCAGCGCGAATCGCCAGCCGAGACCGAGCAGACTGCAGAAGCGGTGGAGCAGGATCCACTCATGCTGGCCGAGCTCTCCGAAGCCAACCCCGAGGCCTGGGATTCCCTCAACCGCCTGATGCCGCGGGTCCAGCCCAAGCTAGAACGGATCCTCTGCTACTACCAGATCCCACCGCAGGATGCCGAGGACCTGATCCAGGACTCAGTCCTGACGCTGCTCTACAAGTGGGAGAAGATCCACAGCGCAGAAGCCTGGCTGCTCGCCACGCTCAAGCGACGCTGCCTGATGTACTGGCGCAGTCGTCGATCCCGCCTCACCGACGCCGTCGATACCGCCATCCTCGAGCTGTTCGCCGAGCCCGAAGCGCCCAAACAGGAGCAGACGGAGCTCAACCACGACCTCGGGCGCGCCCTCCAGAGCCTGCCTGCTCGCTGCCAGAACCTCCTGCGCTTGCGCTACGGGCTCGGCTACAAGCCCATCGAGGTCGCTGACAAGCTCGGCTACCGTGCCTCGAGCATCCGCAAGGTAGCAAGCCGCTGTCTCGCTGCCCTCAACCGGCAGCTCGTCGCTGTCGGCTACATCGTCCCTGCAGCCGTCGAGGACTCGCTCGACCCGAGCGGCACCTGAGCTGATCGTCCTCCGTGCGTCCCATGCAACCAGAGATCTGAGCTTCTTTAGTTCGACACAACAGGTAAGGCGGAATTGTCTATGAAATCTCTGCCACCTCTACAGCCCGACTTGCCCTTCGAGGAGATCCTCCGCGAGGTGCAGCCCAAGCTCACTCAGATCCTCGGCCGCTATCGCATCCCGGCACAGGATGCCGACGACGTCTTGCAGGAGACCTTCCTGACCCTGATTCACAAGCAGGAAGAGGTGCGCAACCCCGAGGCGTGGCTGGTCGTGACTTTGCGTAACCGCTGCCTGATCTACTGGCGCCGCAAGCGCCGGCACCTCTTCCAGGCCGTCGACGCCGCCATTCTCGAGCTGCTCTCAGAACCCGAAGCACCTCTGCAGACCAAGGCCGACCTCCGGTACGACCTCGATCGCCTGGTGGCGCGGCTTCCCAATCGCTGCCGCTCGTTGTTCCGCTTGCGCTACGGTCTGGGCTGCAGTTCCTCGGAGGTCGCCGAGAGGATGGGGTACCGCCAGTCGAGCATTCGCAAGGTGACTAGCCGGTGCCTCTCCGTCCTCACCAAGGAGCTTCTCCAGGCGGGCTTCGACTTGGAAGTCCTGCCAGACCACTTCTCGTAGGAGCTCGTCACGTCGCCGACCGACGGCGGGCTCTGGCGTTACGGATGGTGGGGGAGTGGGCAGCCCGCGACACCAGGACGCCCAGCGTCGCCCTGGGCCGTCGACGATCTAGGTTCTAACTCCGAGGAAGAGATAGGCCGCGAGCGTCGAGAACACCGCACTGGGGCTCCAAACCGCGACGACCGCGGGCAAGATCCCGGCCTCGCCGAGCGCCGTGAAGAGCGCGAGGACCGCAAAGAACACCATCCCCAGCCCGATCGCCAGGCCGATGCCGTAGAGCGTGCCTTGGCGCCCGAGGCGGAAGGCAAACGGCAAGCCCACGAGCGCCATCACCAGCGCCGTCACCGGGAAGGAGATCTTCCGGTAAAGCTCCACTTCGAGGAGCGGCACGGGCTGTCCGCTGGCCTTGAGGGCTGCCACATAGTCCCGCAGCTCGCCGTAGGTCATCGTCTCCGGTCGTTTGACCTCTGAGGCAAAGAAGCTCGGCCCTTCTGGAAAGTCCACCTGGACGGGCCCGGCGAACCGCGTGAAATCAGGCTCCTTGGCCCCCTGGTTGTCAAACCGGCGGTACCAGCCATCGTAGAACAGCCAGCCTCCCTTGCCTCCCTCCAGCTTGCCGTCGTAGCGGGCGTTGGCTGCCACGAGCCGCCGCTTCAGATGGTGCTCGCTGTCCAGCTCGAAGACCTGGAGTCGCTGCAGGGTGCGCGTCGGGGCGTCATAGTGGAGGAAGTTGTAGATGTACGAGCCCTGGCCAAAGAGCCAGCGATCGGGCCGTGCGTAGCTCTTCTGCGTCTCCTCGCCGCGGATCCTGTCCTCGAGCTGCTGCGCTCGCTGGTTGGTGAGTGGGAGGACGGCAGACTCGAGGTAGGCCGCGAACGCAGCGAGGAGGGCAGCGGCGACCAGGACGGGGACCGAGAGCCGGTAAAGGCTGAAGCCGAGGGCCTTCGCAGCCGTGATCTCGTTGCTGCGAGACAGGACGCTAAGGGCGATCAGGGTGGTGATCAAGACCACGATCGGCGCCAGCTCATAGAACATCTGGAGCGAGAGGTAGAGGTAGTAGCCGACCACCACGGCGCGCGGCACGTGGTTCTTCAGGATCTCGTCGATCTTCTGGCTGAGGTCGGCAATCGTGTAGATGGCGAGCACGGAGACCAGCACCAAGGCGAGGACGCCGACGAAGGTGCGCAGCACGTAGCGGTCCATCAGATTGGGGAAGAGGAGCTTCGGGCGGGCCAGCCGTCGCCCGGCAGAGGTGGCGTCCTCAGCGCCAGCACCGTCGTCCCCAGCCCCAGTGCGTCGCCGGAAGCGGGCCGGAAGAAGCCCTCTCGCGGCCTCGGCCATCTTCCAAGCGGACAAGCGGGCCCAGCGTTCGAGAAAGCTCGGAAGCAAGCTGCGGTCGCGATTCCGTCTGTAGAGCAGGTAGGCCCCGAGGGCGCCCAAGGCCAGGTTCGGCAGCCACATTGCGACCCACGGCGCCACGCGGCCGTAGCGGGCGGCCTCCTCACCGTTGTTGATGAGAAGGTAGTAGAGCATGATGACCCCGATGGAGAGAGCGAAGCCAGAGGTCTTGCCGCCGCGTCGGTTGTTGAAGCCCAAGGGCAGCGCGATCAGGCCGAAGACGAGACAGGCCGCGGGAATCGAGAAGCGCTTGTGGATCTCGACCCGGGCCAGGTTCTGGATCTCGGCCGGGAGCGTAGTGTCGGCCAGGCGTTCGCGGAGCTCGCCGACGTTCAGCTCACGGAGGCCCTTGGCGGCGCTCTGCTTGGCCTTCTGGCTCGAGGCGAAGCTCTCGTCGAGGACGGTGGTCATCGTCCCCAGGTGCTGCGGCTGGTACCGCTCGGGGTGGATCAGGTCGACCTTGTGGCTGTCGGCATTGCCCAGCGTGAGGACGACACGCTCACCGCTCGGGTCGAGCTTGACCTCGCCCCAGTCCGCGACGGTGACGTCACTCTGGTTGTCCGGGAAGCTCTGGGCCAGGAACACCCCCTTCCAGCGGTCGGTCTCGCGATCCACGTCAAAGACATAGACGACCTTGTCCGCCCACTCTTCGTAGAAGACCCGCGGCTCGATCTGCTTGGACAGGCTCTGCGAGAGAGAGGTCAGCCGGATGGCCTGGAGTCGAGAGTTGCCCCAAGGGAGGGCATAGACCATGAGGGCCGTGTTCAGCAGGGCGAGCAGGACGGAAAGAACCAGGGTCGGACGATAGAGCTTCGCGGCACTAACCCCACAGGCCCTGAGAGCGATCAGCTCACTGTCCGAGGACAACCGACTCACGGCGGTCAGAATGCCAAAGAGTAGCGCCATCGGCAGGGTCAGCACGACGACGTTCGGTAGGCTGTACAAGAGCATGCTGCCCACCGTACCGGCCGGCAGACCGCGCCGGATGATCAGCTCCGCCGACAGGAAGAGGAAGCGGATCAAGAGGATGAAGGTGTAGACCAGGAAACCGAGGCTGAGAGGACCGAGGACCTCGCGGAGGTAGTAGCGGTCGAGAGTACGCATCAGGCGGAGGATTATAGGCTGCGGCCCGGCACCTCGACCGTGGCCACTCGGTGGAGAGGCAGATCAGATCTGCGCCTCCGCGGAGAAGGCAGCGTGCACCGGGGAGCTGGCGGCCCACTACCGACATGTCGGCGTTAGAAGTTGACATAATCAATCTTATCAGACCTTGCGTTTGTGACCAGTTTGGGCGCCAGCACATGCCACTCGTGGCACAGCTGGTCAGGAGCCTCTGCCACCACGGTCGGTTCACGGGGGCCGAGTGCTGCTCCTGAAAGCGCCGCGCCCGACCCTGGCAGGCCACCGCCGCAGACGTCGTCTGGGACGCCACCGTCTGGCTCGCCAGACCGGCCACAACCGCATCGAGGCGGCGCCCGGCTTCTTGGTAGGCGGCTTTGGGAGTCTTGGCTGCAGCTCGCTGCCTAGGCGTCCTTGCCGCTGCGCAGATCGGTGAGAATCTGCTCGAGGGCACGGATGAGGTCCGTGCGATCGACGGCACTCTGGCGGAAGGTCAGGGCGAGGCTGTAGGTCTTGTCGGGAGCGCGGAACTTGAAGACGTAGGGCTTGCGGCGGGCCTGGGAGCTCTGCTGCTGGTGGCGTAGGCGGCGGCGTAGATCGTCGCGGTTGAGGCCCTGGCGAGAGACTTCCTCGAGCAACTGGATCATCTCGTCGGGCCCACCGGCCTTGAGCACCTCCAGGAGGAGCGACTTCGACTGGATGCCGAGAGCCTGCACGGTGTCGCGGACGCGGGCGGGCATCTGCAGCAGCGACAGGCCTTCCGTGACGACTGTGCGGGACTTCCCCACCGCGCTAGCGATTTCCTCGTGGGTGTAGCCGTGGGTCTGTAGGAGTGCGGAGTAGCCCTCGGCCTCTTCGAAGGGCGTCAGGTCCTTGCGCTGGAGGTTCTCGATCAGCGCGATCTCGAGCGCCTCTTGCTCGCTGACCTCCATGACGATCACTGGCACTTCGTACAGGCCGACCTGCTGCGCGGCCCGGTAGCGGCGCTCGCCCGAGATCACCCGGTATGTAGCGCTGGACGGCGCCTCGCCCTCGATCTGCGGCCTTGGCCGGACGAGGATGGGTTCGAGGATCCCCTTGTCCTTGATCGAGGCCGCGAGCTCATTGAGGTCGCCCATGCTCGAGCGGGGTTGCCGGGGGTCGAGCTCGATGTCCGCCAGAGGAACCAGCTTGCCGATGCTCGGCTCGTTGCGGCTGGTCAACTCCTCGACGAAATGCGCCTCGTGGCGCATACGGACCCGCTCCGGCAGGCCACGCCGCTTCAGGGCTGCGGTGCTACTGGACACGGCTGAGCACCTCCTCAGTGAGCTTGTAATACTCGTAGGCGCCGCTCGAGGTCGGCGCGAAGGTGAAGATCGGCTCGTGATAGGCAGGGCTCTCCTCGAGGCGCACGCTCTTCGAGATCACCGTGTCGAAGAGCTTCTCCCCGAAGACGTCTCGGATCTGGTTGCGGATGTCCTGCGAGAGCACAGTCCGCTTGTCATAGAGCGTGATGAGGGCCCCCAGGATCTGCAACTGGGGGTTCGCCCGCTGCTTGACCTTGTCGATGGTCTCGAGGAGGTCGTCCGTCCCTTCCAGGGCAAAGTAGCTGGACTGGATCGGGATCAGGACGTGTGTTGCCGCGACCAGCGCGTTGAACGTGATGATGCCGAGAGTGGGCGGCGTATCGAGGATCACGTAATCGAAGCGCTCGTGG
>WBZL01001130.1_pt1 | contig 28661 bp, 23 predicted proteins | sample 5204291 | NCBI WGS metagenome assembly WBZL01 (sample SAMN12344345, study PRJNA552823) | activated sludge metagenome | biome: Activated sludge suspended growth; feature: Nitrification reactor; material: Wastewater; isolation source: activated sludge from nitrification reactor of wastewater...
TACCAACGGATTCGGTTCTTTATTTACTTTCGAAGTAAAAGGTGGTTATGATGCTGCGAAAAAATTTATAAATTCATTGCAATTAACTTCACATGTTGCCAACCTCGGCGATGCGAAAACATTGGCCATTCACTCAGCATCGACGACGCATGAGCAGTTGACAGACGAAGAACAAATAGCCGCTGGAGTTTCAAAAAGTTCCATCCGCGTTTCTGTCGGTATAGAACATATCGACGATATAAAGGCTGATTTTGATCAAGCATTGAATGCTTAATTATAAAAAATAAGACACACTTTATAAAGAGGTACAGACAATTTAAAATGGCTGTACCTTTTTTTCTTTATCTTCGTAATAATTTTTAAAAATACAATACTAATAAATTTATGATAGTAGATAATGCATTAGTGGATAAATTAGCCAATCTTTCGAAGTTAGAATTTGATGCAGAAAGCAAGGAAGCCATAAAACAAGACTTGTCCAAAATTCTGAATTTTATGGAGAAGTTAAATGAGTTAAACACAGATGGTGTAGAGCCATTAATTTATATAAATGAGGAGCCAAATGCCAGTCGTGCTGATGAAGTAAACTATCCTATTACCAAAGCAGAAGCACTGATGAATGCACCTTTACACAATGAAGATTTTATTAAAGTGCCTAAATTTGTAAAAGGAACAAAATATTAATCATACAGATTATTATAAAATAATACGCCAAAGCAATTCCATTATATTTATGTCAAACGCAGTCATCAACTTAATAGATATTAAAAGAGCGTTTCATCTTGGAGATGAAGTAATTCATGCGCTAAAAGGCATTAATTTAAGTATTAATACTAATGAATACGTGGCACTCATGGGGCCTTCAGGTTCTGGAAAATCTACTTTAATGAATTTATTAGGCTGCTTAGATACACCATCGGCAGGTCAGTATTTACTTGATGGAATAGATGTAAGCAAGTCAACAGATAATGAATTGGCAGCTGTTCGCAATAAACAAATTGGATTTATTTTCCAGACATTTAATTTAATTCCGCGCTTGACAACCATAGAAAATGTGGCTTTACCACTTATATATGCAGGTTGGAATAAAAGTGATAGAGAGGCACGTGCTATCGAAGTCTTGCATCAAGTAGGCTTAGGCGATAGAATGAAGCATAAACCGAATGAATTGTCAGGCGGTCAGCGTCAGCGTGTAGCCGTTGCGCGTGCATTAGTAAATCGACCATCGCTAATACTTGCCGATGAGCCAACCGGAAATTTAGATACTAAAACTTCATACGAAATCATGCGCCTGTTTGAAGAAATACATGCCAATGGAAATACAATCGTCGTGGTTACACATGAAGAAGATATAGCCATGTATGCACATAGAATTGTGCGTATGCGCGATGGCTTGATAGAAAGTGACAAGCTAAATGAAACAATAATAAAAGCTACTGCAGCATTATAATCATTTAAACCATACGAGAGCGGCCTGTTTCTGTCCGTAAATGCTACTTAGAAATGAAACAAAATAGCTAAGTTTTTTGAGAACAGTTTAATGGAAATCGATAATAAGATAACACCGAATATCTTTCTAGAAATATTTATGCCAGTATCGCCAAGTAGATGTTCAATTTTTGGAATAAATCGAATCACAATATAAATAAATGCAAGATTGATAAGAATTGCAATCATTATGACTTGCACATGATATTCAGACCGAAGTGATAATAAGGTGGTAAGCGTACCAGCACCAGCAATCATAGGAAAAGCAATAGGCACAACGGAAGTGCTTTTTGGTGTCGAGTTTCCTGATTTAAAAATATCGCGATTTAACGTCATCTCTAAGCCTATCAAAAATATCACAATTGAGCCAGCTAAAGAAAACGAAGCCACATCTATGCCTATGAGGTTCAGCAATTCTTTGCCTAAAAATAAAAAAACAATCATTATGCCACCAGAGACGCCTGTTGCATACTTGGCATCAACTTGCCCTACTTTAGATTTAATATCTAAGATGACGGGCACAGATCCTAAAATATCGATGATGGCAAACAATATTAAGGTAACAGTAGATAGTTCTTTTAAATCTATCGGCATAGCAATTTTTTCACAAAGGTCTGTATTTTATCGCACTTCAACAAGCGCGTATAGGTTTCACTTTTTTAGGAAAATAATGTATCGTAATTTCTTTTAAGGACTTGTTTTTATACTTAATATAGAACACATTATAATCAGTTATCAACAATCAGTTACACAAAATCAACGATTTTGTAATAATTTACTAAAAAAGTTGTTTAAATTTGTGAATTAATATAAATTAACACTATTTTTGACCAATAAATTAAACTAAAGTCTTTATGAAAAAAGGTATCGTATTATTATGTGCACTGCTTGTATTAGCTAGCTCAGTATCTTTAGGTGCTAAAAAGCCACCTAAGAGTAATAAAAGTGCAGTAGGAAACAACAGATTTAGCTTAGGCATCGGCATGGAAGTAGCAGATTATATTTCACCTGCCAACAAAAAGGTAACAACTTTCAAAACGCCAGTGTCTTTTGGGCCACGCTTTACATTTTGGTATAATCCCAATTCATCAGTTGCAGTTGGTGCTGACTTAGGTAGCCATGCATTTTCTTCAAAAACAGATGCAAGTGCTCCTGCTATTAACACATATAATGTATTATATGCGGCAGTGGTTGCGTATAAATTTAATAACGGTTACATTTTAAAAGAAGACGCTGCGGTATCTCCTTACTTATTTGCAAAATTACAAGGCTCTTGGGCTGAAACACCACTTTACAAAGAGTCTGTTCACGGTTTTGGTATTCCAATCGGTGCTGGTATCAATTTCAAAATTGCAAACAACATCGCATTAAATGTGAATGGTGGTTACAGCTTCGCAGTAAAAAATGCAAACGACCATATCTTCTTTGGTGCTGGCATCATGGTTGATTTAGGTAAAGGAAAAGAATTAGCAGAAGATACAGTAGCTGCTGTTGTTGCCAAACCAATCGATACAGATGGTGATGGCATTTACGATATTGACGATGCTTGCCCTACAGTTGCTGGTTTAGCACAGTTTAACGGTTGCCCAGACACAGATGGCGATGGCATTGAAGATAGCAAAGATGATTGCCCTACAGTTCCTGGCTTAGTAGAATTTAATGGCTGCCCAGACAGAGATGGCGATGGTATCATCGATGCCAAAGATGCATGTCCTGATGTAAAAGGTATTGCTAAATTTGGTGGTTGCCCTGATCCAGATAGAGATGGTGATGGTATCATCAACGAAAAAGATAAATGTCCAGATGTTGCTGGCTCATTCATCGCGCAAGGTTGCCCAGATAAAGATGGCGACGGCGTAATGGATAATGAAGATAAATGTCCAGAAGTTGCAGGTCCTGCATCTAATAAAGGTTGCCCTGAAGTAAAAGAAGAAGTAAAAAAACGTTTAGCATTTGCTGCTCGTAATATCCAATTCGAAACAGGTAAAGCAACAATCAAACCAGTATCTTTCAAAATCTTAGATGAGGTTGCTTCTATTTTGAAAGAATATCCTTACTATGATGTAAACGTAGATGGCCATACAGATAATGTTGGTGATGACGCTAAAAACTTGAAATTATCTCAAGATAGAGCTGCTGCTGCTGTTACATACTTAACAGGTAAAGGAATTGCTGCTTCAAGATTAGTTTCTGCAGGTTATGGCGAAACAAAACCAGTTGGCGACAATAAAACGGCTGCTGGCAGAGCTTCAAACAGACGTGTAGAATTCAACTTGATATTCAGATAATAAATAGTTGACAGTATATAAAAAAAGGTCTCGAATTTCGAGACCTTTTTTTATATTTGTTAATAATGAATAAATCATACAAACAGGGTTTCACACGTTCAGAGCGAAATGGCATTTTGCTATTGTGTGTAGTGATTGTCATAAGTATTGTTGCGAAGAAATATGTGGTCAATTATTTCGCCATCGACGATACAAAGATGAGTAAGCTAGATGAAGAAAAATTTGAACAACTCCAAGGTCAAATCAATGATGCGAAGATAAGTTATGCCAATAACTATAGTGCTAAGGAAGAATACAAAGCCACAAATAATTTCAATAGCAAAGAGCAATCGACAGTAATAAATAATAAGTTTGATTTTAAGATAGAAGTAAATTCTGCCACAGCAGAAGAATACGAAAAACTATATGGTATCGGAAAAGTATTTGCCCAAAGAATTGTAAGCTTCAGAGATAAATTAGGAGGGTTTTATTCTATCAATCAAGTCAAACATGTATATGGTATTGAAGATTCTGTATTTCAGAAATTCAAAAAGAATTTAAGTATCAAACCAGCGAAAATTAAGAAGCTAAATATTAATACAGCAACATTTGAAGAGTTAACGGCAAATCCTTATTTCTTTTCTACAATTGCAAAACAAATTATTGGTTATCGCACTAAAGTAAAACCATTTGAAACAATTGAAGATATTAAGAATCTTTACTTCGTAAAAGATCATCCGGAGCATTATGAAAAAATGTTGCCGTATGTTGCAATTGATTAATGTTGTTATACTCTTTGGAATTTGCTCCTCGCCTTTGATTTCCCTTGCCTTTGTTGGTTTTCAACCAACAAATCACTAACTCGTACAAGTATGCTGCCATGATTTGTGAGGAAGCGTACTTGTGCGGAATTAAAACTATTTAGATAGTGGTTTATTGCTTACAAATCAGCTAAGGAGAGACCCAACGCTTTTTTTACTATCTTTACAAAAAAAAATAATTTCATGAACTTTGAGTATTCGGAAAACCAACAAATGATAGCGCAAACTGTACGTGATTTTGCGGAAAAACATATCAGACCTTATGTATTGGAATGGGATGAAACGCAACATTTTCCTATAGAAACCATGCATAAATTAGGAGAATTAGGTTTGTTAGGTATCTTAATTCCGGAAGAATATGGCGGCGCTGGTTTAAGTTACTACGAATACATCACTGCATTAATAGAAATTGGAAAAGTGGACAGTGCGTTGTGCCTTTCAGTTGCTGCACATAATTCATTATGCACAAATCATATTTATAAATTTGGAAACGCGGAACAGCGTAAAAAATGGTTGCCAAAATTAGCAAGTGGACAATGGATTGGTGCTTGGGGGCTTACGGAAGCTAACACGGGTTCAGATGCTGGTAGAATGAAGTGTGTAGCGCACGAAGATGGTGACCATTGGGTGATTAACGGTTCTAAAAATTTTATCACACATGGCATAAGTGGCGATGTAGCTGTTGTTATTGTGCGTACGGGAGAACTGTTGGACAGCCACGGCATGACAGCATTTGTAGTAGAGCGAGGAACACCAGGTTTTAGTGGAGGCAAAAAAGAAAATAAATTAGGAATGCGTTGCTCTGAAACTGCAGAAATGATTTTTGATAATTGTCGCGTTCCTAAAGAAAATATATTAGGAAATGTAGGAGATGGTTTTATACAAGCTATGAAAATTTTAGATGGCGGAAGGATTTCCATTGCTGCTTTAAGTATAAGCATTGCTGTGGGCGCTTACGAAGCTGCAGTAAAATATGCAAAAGAAAGAGAACAATTTGGTAAGGCAATTGCTGATTTTCAAGCTATCGGTTTTAAATTAGCAGATATGGCGACGGAAATTGAAGCATCAAAATTATTGACTTTCCAAGCTGCAGACATGATGATTCGTGGTGAGAAAATGACAAAACAATCCGCATTTGCTAAGTACTATGCCTCAGAAGTAGCGTGCAAAGTAGCCAATGAGGCCGTTCAAGTATTAGGAGGTTACGGTTATATCAAAGACTTTCCAGTAGAAAAATTCTATAGAGATGCTAAGTTGTGTACAATAGGCGAAGGTACATCAGAAATCCAAAAATTAGTGATTAGCCGAGAAATATTGAAAGGAAATATTTAACATAAAATTCTTATTTTCAATTTGACTAATTTCCTCATTTTCAAATTAATCACTATCTTTGCAGTCCAATCTTAAAAATAAAAGAGGTATAAATTATGTTAATCGTTGACGCAAGAGAATCAGAATCATTAGACAGAGCACTAAAAGTGTTTAAGAAAAAATTTGAAAAAACAGGCACTGTAAAACAATTACGTGCTCGTCAAGCATTCACTTTGCCTTCTGTAAAAAGACGCACTGAAATTAAAAAAGCTATCTACGTAGAGCAACTTCGTAAAGGAGAAGAATAATAGTTGCGCTTTTCATTTTTTTTGTGTAATTTAATCTTTCTAATTTAGCGAAGATTAATGGCAGCGAAAATGATAGAAGCGTTTCTGAATTACCTTACTTTCGAAAAACGATTTTCCAATAAATCTGTAGAGTCTTATAAAATAGACCTTCTACAGTTTTTTTATTTTATAAAAAATGACTTCGAGACAGAAGATTTATTGCAAATAAAACACCAACATGTTCGAGCATTTGTAGTGCAATTAGTATCTGCCAACAATAAACCTTCCAGCATTAAACGAAAGATATCAGCTATTAAATCTTTCTATAAGTATTGCCAAAAAACAGGAAAAATTGAAAACAATCCTGCAGATAAAATCAATACGCCAAAATCACCCGAACGCCTGCCAAAATTTATAGAACAACAAAAAATCAATCATCTTTTGGAAAAACCTGATTTGTTTTTTTCTAAGGAAAATGATTTTGATAATATGCAAGAAAAACTACTGATTGATGTATTGTATTCTACTGGTATGCGCCGACAAGAACTGATAAACTTACAATGGTCGGCTATAGATTTTTCTAACAAACAAATAAAAATTACAGGCAAAGGCAATAAGCAACGTCTAATGCCTGTTGCACACCAATTGCTTGATGACTTGCTCCAGTTTAAACAATTCCAGCGTGAAGCATTGAAAAACATTCCCATTGCACCTTATGTTTTTTTAACCAAAGATGGGAAACAACTGTACCCAAATTACGTTTATAGAATAGTGAAAATGCACATCAGTCATTGTAGTACAGTCGATAAAAAAAGTCCGCATGTTTTACGCCATTCTTTTGCGACACACATGAGCAATAATGGTGCAAAATTGAATGATATCAAAGAACTATTGGGTCATGCAAGTTTAGCTTCGACACAAGTTTATACACACAATACTATTGAACAATTAAAAGAAATCTATAAAAATTCACACCCAAAAGCTTAGCCTATGACAAATCTTTAAATCAGTTTTTTTGACAATTATTGGATATTACAATGAAGATGAAACGATGAATACCAATAATTTTGAACCGATAACTTATTACTCAATTTATAAACTTTTTTTATGTCAATGAAAATTCAAATCCAATCTTTGCACTTTGATGCAGACAAATCTCTAAAAGATTTTATCAATAAAAAATTAGTCAAATTGGAAACGTTTTACGACAAAATTATAGACTCTGATGTCGTATTAAGCTTAGAACAACTCAACACACAAGTAAGAGACAAAGTAGTTGTCATCAAAACGAATATTCCTGGCGGAACGCTTATAGCAAAAGAAAAAAGTAAAAAATTTGAAGCTGCAGTAGATTTAGCAGTAGAGTCATTAAAAAAACAATTAGAAAAAATTAAAGCCAAAAAGAAAGAATAATATCACAGAAATTATAAATACAGATTGAGGGCTCGCCGTAGGCGAGCCCTCAATCTGTATAATACGGGCATAATACTGAAAAATAGTTGGTAAGCTAGTTCAAAGCATCAATGATTATTATTGTTTTGAGATAATTCTATTCAGTGGTTTGTGTCCTCACAAACCACTTTTCTTGAACTGTAACAATACGAACCACGTAGCTTCTCAGCAGAGTCTCCTGAAAGGGACTCTGTGTAAATCAAGGTAGTACATACTATTTCTCTGAGCCCTCTTCGAGAGACGCTGCTAGAAAAGGAAAATAGTACAACAAATTCTACTTAGTGGTTTGTGTCCTCACAAACCACTTTTTTTGTAATGTATCCTTACACAAACTGATTTTTAATTATTAGCTTCTCAGCAGAGTCTCCTGAAAGGGACTCTGTGTAAATCAAGGTAGCACATACTATTTCTCTGAGTCCTCTTCGAGAGACGCTGCTAGAAAAGGAAAAAAGTACAACAAATTCTACTTAGTGGTTTGTGTCCTCACAAACCACTTTTTTTTGAAATGTATCCTTACAAACTGATTTTTAATTATTAGCTTCTCAGCAGAGTCTCCTGAAAGGGACTCTGTGTAAATCAATGAAGTACATAATAATTTTGCAGAGTCCTCTTCGCGAGACGCTGAGAAGAAAACCGTTCGCAACGCATTATATTTGATGGTTTCTTAGCTGATTTTTGACAAAACATGTTATTTTTTTATTTTTTATTACAATAATTCCAATTTTGATAATTTTTTACATTATTATTTTCCACTTAATCTACTTATAATCAATATGTTAGTATGGTATTATTGCATTTTTTTGCTTTATAAATTCTGACAAAGCCAAATATTTGTACCAGATAATTATAAAAATTTTGTTTATTATTGTTGCAATAAAATATATTTATTATGAATTATAGTTTAAATCTGCGTATATATATATATATATATATATATATCAATCTCTTTAATTTGTGTAACTTATGCACAGTACGGTACGACATACAATTACATCAACGTAAATACACAAGCCTTCACTGTACCACCCAGTTTTATGGGAAATAATAATCAAGATGCATACAACATGAGTATTTTAGATATGTCACAACGATTAAGTGCCATTTATAAAAACGGCATGTTTTATACAGATTATAATATCAATACACTAATAAAAGTAAAGAAAATAAAATTTAGTTCTGATAGTATCAGAATGTTGATTATACAACCTATATATAGCCCAACTTTGAAAAAACGCTGTGTGTTAATGTCACCCGGTAATGGAGAGTCCTTTAGTAATTGGTATCTATCAAATAGATATGCAGTAGATTTTGCACTACGTGGTTATGTAGTTGCATATTATGAAAACTCTGGTTCTAAAAATCCGAATTTAAATAATTCTGGGAAAAATACAGACACTTATTTTGCAGACAAAGTTATAAACCCTTGTTGTGTTGCACCTAATAATTCAATAAGAGATAAGTTTTTTAGTTCGATGTTTGTCAATTTGTTTATAAGTAATGCTGCACGCAAATATATAGTTAATAATAGTACTATATTAAATGTTGATACGACAAAATTCTTTTTGGCAGGAGGTAGTCTTGGCGCCAATACTGCTTTGTTTTATGGTTATGGTTGTAATAATAATTGGAGTACAAACAGTTATTATACATGTGTAAAAAATATGCTTAATTATCCTGATACTTTGTCAAATGCGGGAGTAAAAGGTATCATGTCTATGGGAGGTGGATTACCAGCGCCAACTGAAGCACTTGGCGATATTATTACAAATATAGATTATATACCAAGTATATGGTTTGCTGGAGCTGGTGATATAGCAGTAAACCCAAACGAATCCGATATCTTGGGTCCAGTAATATGGGGCGCATTATCAATGAAAAATGAGCTAACAGCTAATAGTATCAATAATAATATGTATTTGAATTGTTTTGGTGTTCACTCTTTCGAATCTCCTGCTTATGATGATCCAAGTTATGGTGAATGGACTAATTCTTTGCCGACTAATACAATAAGTGGAAATACGAATCCACCATTTAACACAACCCTGAACTTATCACAAGTGACAAATTATAAAAATGCACATCAGCAAAAATTAAATTACTATCAATATACTGAGCATCAGAGTTATCAAGCATTAGTAAATACTTCGATATATTTTAATAACATAATAAATAATTCGATTCCGTCTAATTTAGTTAATTATATAAGACCTACACAATTACAAAATTCCCCATTTTATAAGTATAGTATTGGTGGATATACGCTTGAACAAGCAGTATTAAGTTATTACACTTGCCAAAAAAATGAACCACTATGTATTTTTGCTGGCGCACATGAATACGATAATATTGCAAAAAATAATTTGAACTCAACATTCTTACCATCAAACGAATGTAATGTTTTGGCTAATAATTTTGGAGCAGAATTTAATAGTAATAATTCCACATATTCAACAAGTCGACTATCGAAAAACTTAGAAATAAATTCAGAAAATTTATCTATTGAGAAGTTGAATATTATATTACTCGATAATAATCATATTGAGTTAAAAATACCAAAGACTTTAGTTAATTCTTCAGGCACATTGAATTTCTATAATATTTTAGGCTTGAGAGTCGGGTATCAAAATGAATTTAAAATAAACGAAGAACAAAATTTGATTTTTGACATTTCTCAGACACTACATCACTTACCTAATGGTATTTATTTCTGCGTTGTTCAGTTAAGTAATGCGACAGAAACATTGAAGATAGTTCATAATAGATAATTTCTTAAACATTAATACGTATCTCAACAATAAATAGTATGTCAAAGGTATATTTTAAAAACTTAAATGGTATTCGTTTTATATTGGCTGCTTTGGTATTACTACATCATGTTGCTGTTGTAATGCAAGTATGTGAAATTTCGAATATCTATCAAAAAATAGGAGCATTAAAAGCTTTTGGTCCTGTTGCTGTTTCTTTATTTTTTACACTAAGTGGCTTTTTAATAACATATTTATTACTAATTGAAAGAGAGCAATCACAAACAATATCATTACGAACATTTTATATAGCACGTGCAAAGCGTATCTTACCAATTTATTATCTAATCGTAATTTTGCATTTATATATTTTGCCACATACACCATTGTATGCTTTTGAAAGTAAATTATTACTTGTAGACGTAAGCACATACAATTACTCTACATTGGTGCTTCCTGAATGGAGCATAAATTTATGGTATTTTATTTTGTTACCTCAAGTTGCATTAGCAATTATGGTCGCATCAGGTAATGCATTTGTACCAGCAGGACATGTTTGGAGTATTGGTGTTGAGGAAATATTTTATTTTTTATATCCTATATTATTAAAGAAATATGCACATAAATTCAAAAAGTTTATTCTTTTATTGATTGCTTTATATTATATAATTTCAATATTTATTTTTATTGGCGCTTATTGTTCCAAATCTGCTTTAATTACAAATACTTTATTTTCTCGAATTCTAAATTTCAGTATAATAATGATTATTTACAATCGCATAAATTGTATGTTTATTGGAGCTATTGCTGCATATCTTTTATTTAAGAAGCATGCACTATTAATAAAAGTAACAAAACCAGCTGTGTTTTATAGTTCTATTATAGGAATCATATTTTTATTTGCAATTGGAGCTCGTGTTCCTTTTTTAACGTATGAGGTTTATTGTTTATTATTTGTATGTATATTATTATACTTTATTCATAATAATATACATACTTTTTTGGAACATCCACTTTTGGTATATTTAGGTAAAATATCTTATGGTATCTATATGTATCAGATGATTGCTATTTTTTTTACTGTTTACTTGTATAAACTTGGTTATATAAATATATTTTTTATTTTTTTGATATCTTTTCTTATAACTATAATATTATCTGCTATTTCATTTGAGTTAATTGAAAAAAGAATTATGAAAAAACGTTGAGTTTAAATATTCTTCATATCAATCGGTTGTACAGAAACTTACATAGCTTATCAACAGAACCTCCTGAAAGGGACTCTGTGTAAATCAATGAAGTACATAATAATTTTGCTGAGTCCTCTTCGTGAGACGCTGCTAGAAAACGAAAAAAGTACTGCAAATTACTTGCTTATTTTTAATAAAGAAATCAATCGTTGACCACGAACTAATAACTTTAAACGTTGCCTATTTAATGAAATATGCCTTTGTCTGTGGGCATTGTCAACAAAGTCTTTTTTGTATATCGACATCATGTTTTTATATGTCAAAATACCTACCACTGCTGTTTGGTCTAATACAGGTAAGATGTCCATATTTTCTCTAGTCATCAGCTCCACAGCACTTTTCAAACTGTCCTCTGGCAAAATAAAAATGTCTTTTCTTTTAATCAAGGATTCAATAGTATTTTGTAGTTGATGATGTAAACTAAATAAATTAGAACTGCTTATTACTCCTTTGTAAATGCCATTTTCATCAGTAATGATGATAAAATTTGGACGTTCATTTTCTTCATGCTTAAGCCAATTGCGCACTTCGTCAATACTCATCGTGTTACTCACCACAACGCCGCTATCATAAGCAACTTCACTTACAAAAGTCCTTTCCAGTAAGTCAGGTCCGTATTCGTGTGGCGTATATACACCTCTTCGCGCAATTTTTTCAGTCATTATGGTGTTGCTCATCAAAAAGTAGGAAACAGTATATGAGGCAGTGCAGGCAGCCAAAAGAGGAAGCAATGCAGCTGATTGTCCAGTGGTTTCCAAAGCAAAAATAATAGAGGTAAGGTAAGCACGGGAAGCACCAGCAAACATTGCCGACATGCCCACTAATGCTGACAATGAAATTGAAATTCCAAAGTCAGGAAACCAAGCATTTCCCAAATTTCCAGCAATAGCACCAATGGCACCACCTATTGTAAGTAATGGTGCTAAAGTACCACCAGAAGTTCCACTACCTAATGAGATTGCCCACGATATAAACTTTAATAAACACAATGAAATAATCATTTGTAATGCCATCGTGCCAGATAATAAGTCTGTGATATTTGAATAGCCAACACCTAATGTTTTTGGGTTAAAATATCCAATTATTCCTACTGCAATGCCGCCTATCGCAGGATACCAAGCCCAATGAATAGGAATTTTTTCAAATGCATCTTCAATCCAATATACAATTTTAGTAATACCCACCGATAGCAATCCTATAATTAAGCCCATAAGACTGTAAAAAAATAAAGCTTTATTTGATGCAGCAACAATAGGAATTGTAATTGGAAATACATAAGCTTCGCCAAATAACAAGTGATGCCCAGCTGCGCCTGTTATACATGCTAATGCTACAGGAATAAATGAACGTGGAGAAAATTCAAACAGCAATAACTCGATGGCTAAAAACATTGCCGCAATCGGACTGCCAAATATTGCAGCCATACCAGCAGTAGCACCAGCAGCAAGTAGAATTTTACGTTCATTTGGAGTAATGTGTAACAATTGGCCAATTGTTGAGCCCAATGCACCACCGGTTGCAATAATAGGACCTTCGGCACCAAAAGGTCCACCGGTGCCAATGGAAATGGCAGATGATAATGGTTTTAAATAGGTAATAGATGGCTTAATTTTACTTTGGTTAGTTAGAATTTGCTCCATAGCTTCAGGTATTCCATGACCACGAATTGCTTTTGATCCATAATAAGCCATTAAACCAACTAATAATCCGCCAAATGCAGGAATACAGATAACAAATAAGCCTAATTGATGTTGCGCAGGAGAAAATGCTTCCAATGAAAATTGGCCACGAAATGCAATATTGGTGAACAAATCTATAAGATGTACTAATATTCGCGCAATCGCACTGACGAGTATCGCAATACAGATGGCAATAAGAGATAGTCGCAATAGTCGTAATTGTTCTTGTTTATTGTTGTTGTTATCGTATTGTTCGCTTTTGTAGGTAGAATCTAAAGAAATAGAAATAGGAATCCCTGAATTTTGCATGTATGAGCGTGTTTTTGCAAAAGTAGTTGTTGAAATATAAAGCATATAGTCGTTAACAAAAAATTAGGATAATAACCCGTTGTGCGGTTTGAAAATTATAATCTTCAATAAAAAACAACGGAAAGTTAAACTTAGTAGGATGTAAAGAAGCGTGGGCTGGCAAAACCAGCGGAGCATTTGGTTTTGCCTTGTCTTTTTTGGTTACTTTTTTTGACTAAGAAAAAAAGTGACAAAAATATGAATTTGATAATCAATTGAATAAACAAATTCTATCTTTAATTTAAACCGCACTACGCGTGATATATCTAAATAACTATACCTATCCAATTAAATTAACTAGTGTAGAATCTAGTTTTAAAGACAGAAGATGACAGCTAAAAGTCCTTAAACTTTAAATAATCTTAAAGCGATAAGATTTTTTTGTTCAATAGCAAAAATTAAGAATTAAATCGTATATTTGCACTCCGAAAATAGGCGATTGTTGTCTTTTTTTGTATAAGTTCTTGTAAATAAATAAGTTTTATGCCGATGTAGCTCAGTTGGCCAGAGCAGCTGATTTGTAATCAGCGGGTCGGGGGTTCGAATCCCTCCATCGGCTCTAACACAATGTGAGGGTAAGTAGCCAAGTGGCCAACGGCAACAGACTGTAAATCTGTCCTCTTCGGAGTTCGGTGGTTCGAATCCATCCTTGCCCACATTGAGTGTGTTGTGTTATAAAAGAGTTCTTTAAAGGAAATACCAATCAATTATGTTGCGTATTTCAAAAAAAAATGCGGAAGTAGCTCAGCTGGTAGAGCGACAGCCTTCCAAGCTGTAGGTCGCGGGTTCGAACCTCGTCTTCCGCTCCAAAAAAAAACAGTTGAGTGAGACGAATTGCACCAACTCTATCGCCGATGTAGCTCAGTGGTAGAGCACTTCCTTGGTAAGGAAGAGGTCGCGGGTTCAATTCCCTTCATCGGCTCAAATAAGTTATTTTTAAACTTGAATAAATTATTAAAATACTAAAAAAAACAAATCATGGCTAAGGAAAAATTCATTAAGGATAAGCCGCACGTTAACATCGGAACAATCGGTCACGTTGACCACGGTAAAACTACTTTGACAGCTGCAATCACGTATGTGTTGTCAAAATCTGGTTTAGCAGAGAAAAAAGATTATGATTCAATCGACGCTGCTCCAGAGGAAAAAGAAAGAGGTATTACTATTAATACTGCTCACGTAGAGTACCAAACACAATCTCGTCACTATGCACACGTTGACTGTCCTGGTCACGCGGATTATATCAAAAATATGATTACAGGTGCGGCTCAGATGGACGGTGCTATCTTAGTGGTAGCTTCTACAGATGGACCAATGCCACAAACTAAAGAACATATCTTATTGGCTGCACAAGTAGGTGTGCCTCGTATGGTAGTTTTTATGAATAAAGTGGATTTGGTTGACGATCCAGAATTATTAGAGCTAGTAGAAATGGATATCCGCGAAGAATTAACAAAACGTGGTTATGATGGTGATAACACACCAATCATTCAAGGTTCTGCTATCAAAGCATTACAAGATGATGCTGAAGGCACAGCTCAAATCGAAGCATTAATGAAAGCAGTTGATGAGTGGGTTCCTTTACCTCCACGTCCAATCGACCAACCTTTCTTATTGCCTGTTGAAGACGTATTCTCTATTACTGGTCGTGGTACTGTTGCTACAGGTCGTATCGAAAGAGGTGTAGTTAAAACTGGTGAGCCAGTAGAAATCGTAGGTTTGCAAGAAAAATCAATGACATCTACTTGTACAGGTGTGGAAATGTTCCGTAAAATATTAGACATTGGTGAAGCTGGCGAAAACGTAGGTATTTTATTACGTGGTATCGAAAAAACAGATATCAAACGTGGTATGGTAATCTGCAAACCAGGTTCTGTAACACCTCACACAGAATTCAAATGTGAAGTGTATATCTTATCTAAAGATGAAGGTGGTCGTCATACACCATTCTTCAATAAATATCGTCCTCAATTCTATTTAAGAACAACAGACGTTACAGGTGAGATTGAATTGCCAGCAGGCGTAGAAATGGTAATGCCTGGTGATAATGTAACTTTAACAGTTAAATTAATCTATCCAGTTGCATTAGAGAAAGGTTTGAAGTTCGCTATCCGTGAAGGTGGTAGAACAGTAGGTGCTGGTCAGGTAACTGAAATAATTAAATAAATTAAACCGTCATTAGTCATTAGTCATTTAAAACGATGAGTGGCTAATGACTTTTTAGACGGGCGTAGTTCAAGGGTAGAATGTCGGTCTCCAAAACCGCTGATGGGAGTTCGAATCTCTCCGCCCGTGCAAAAGAAAAGTAAAGATGGATAATGTTAAAACATATTTGATAGCTTCTTACGAAGAGTTAACATCAAAGGTGACTTGGCCAACATGGAAAGAATTGCAAGCCAATGCAGTAATCGTTGCGATTGCTTCATTTATTATTGCATTTATCATTGGGCTAATGGATATGTTGTCGAATATGTTGTTTAGTGATATTATTTATAAAATAGCTGGTTAACCTTCTTTAGAAATATACAGATGTCTGACGAAAAAAAATGGTACGTACTGAGAGTAATCAGTGGAAAGGAAAAAAAACTTCGAGAGATTATCGAGAAGGAAATTAAACTTTCTAACTGGACTGATATTATTCCGCAGGTAATTGTGCCTACAGAAAAAGTATATAAATTAAAAGGTGGTAAAAAAGTAATTCATGAGAAAAACTTTTTTCCAGGTTATTTAATGTTGGAAGCAGATCCTAAAAGATTCAATGGCGATATCGTTTTACATATTCAAAATATGACAAACGTAATCAGCTTTATTGAAAGAAATAAACCAATTCCATTGAAGAAAGCCGAAGTAAATAGAATATTAGGCAAGGTTGACGAAATGGAAGAAGTAGGCGGTACTGTCAATGAACCATTCTTAGTTGGTGAGGATGTGAAAATTACAGACGGACCATTCAATGACTTTACAGGTACTATCGAAGAGATAATGGAAGACAAAAAGAAACTGAGAGTAGTTGTAAAAATATTTGGAAGAAAAACTCCTGTGGAGTTAAATTTTATGCAAGTTGAAAAACAATAGTTATGGCAAAGGAAATCGAAACGTTTATTAAGTTACAAGTAAAAGGCGGACAAGCAAATCCAGCACCACCAATCGGACCTGCATTAGGTTCTAAAGGTGTTAACATCATGGAGTTTTGCAAACAGTTTAACGCTGCAACTCAAGATAAACAAGGAAAAATATTACCGTGTGTAATTACGGTGTATAAAGATAAATCGTTCACATTCGTGATCAAAACTCCACCAGCTTCCGCATTATTGTTGGAGTATTCTAAAGTTAAACAAGGCTCAAAAATTCCTAACAGAAATAAAGTAGGCTCTGTAACTTGGGATCAAGTGAAAGAAATTGCAGAAATCAAAATGCCAGATTTAAATTGCTTTACAGTTACGTCAGCAATGAAAATGGTAGCAGGTACTGCAAGAAGTATGGGAATCACGGTTACGGGTGAAGCACCATTCCAAGCTTAGTAAAATAGGCGGAGAGAGTTCCACTCATCATTGGAACGCTATTATCTCATCAAATTTTTGTAAAAATGAAAGTTGTAAAAAAAAGAAAAGCGATTAACGCTAAAGTTGAAAAAGGTAAAGTGTATTCTTTAGAACAAGCAACTGCTTTAGTAAAAGACGTAAACACAACTAAATTTGACGCTTCTGTTGACGTACACATTCGTCTAGGTGTTGATCCACGTAAACCAGATCAAGCTCTAAGAGGTACAGTAAGCTTACCACACGGAACTGGTAAAACCAAAACTGTTTTAGTACTTTGTCCTGCCGATAAAGAAGCTGCAGCTAAAGAAGCTGGTGCTGATTATGTTGGCTTAGATGAGTATTTAGAAAAAATCGGTGGCGGTTGGACAGATATCGATGTGATAATTGCTACTCCAAGTGTCATGCCTAAATTAGGTAGATTGGGTAAAATTTTAGGACCACGTAACTTAATGCCAAACCCTAAATCTGGTACGGTAACAGAAAACGTTGCAGATGCTGTGCGTGAGGTTAAGAAAGGTAAAATTTCTTTCAAAATCGATAAATTCGGTATCATCCACACTTCTGTAGGTCGTGTATCTTTTAATCCATCTCAATTGTTCGATAATGCTAAAGAAATGGTAAGCACATTAGCAAAAATGAAACCATCTTCTGCTAAAGGTATCTATTTTAAAAGCATCTTTATGGCTACAACCATGAGTCCTTCTATCGAAGTAGACGTAAAATCGATTCCGGGAATTTAATAGTTCATTCTAAAAAAGAAAAAAATGACTAAGACCGAAAAACAAGCAACAATCGATACATTGTCGAAAAAATTCGAAGAGGCAAACTTCTTCTATTTTACAGATACGTCTGGCTTAACAGTAGAAAAAGTAAACCAATTAAGAAAAATTTGTTTCGAAAAAGGTATCAACTTACAAGTTGCAAAAAACACATTAATCAAAAAAGCATTAGTTGCTGGTGGTAAATTTTCTGACGAATTAGAACCTGTATTACACGGTCCTACAGCAGTTATGTTTACCGAAACAGGCAATGTACCTGCTAAAGTAATAAAACAATTCCGTGCATCAGGTAACGAAAAACCAGCTTTAAAAGCTGCGTATATCGATTCTGCAGTATTTGTTGGCGAAAACCAATTAGAAGTATTAGTTAACGTTAAATCTAAAGAAGAATTAGTAGGCGACATCGTTGCATTACTTCAATCTCCAGCGAAAAACGTTATCTCAGCACTTAAATCAAGTGGCGGCAAATTAGCGGGAATAGTTAAAACATTACAAGAAAAAAATTAATTTATAACATTTTAAATTTTTAAACAATGGCTGATATTAAAGCATTCGCAGAGCAATTAGTAAACTTAACAGTTAAAGAAGTAAACGAACTTGCAGAAATCTTAAAATCTGAATATGGTATCGAACCAGCTGCTGCTGCTGTAGCGGTTGCTGCTGCTCCAGGCGGTGGCGGTGGTGCTGCTGTAGAAGAAAAAACATCTTTTGACGTAATCTTAAAAGATGGTGGCGCACAAAAATTAGGCGTAGTTAAAGTGGTTAAAGAAATCACAGGTCTTGGCTTAAAAGAAGCTAAAGATTTAGTTGATGGCGCACCAAAACCAGTTAAAGAAGGTGTTTCTAAAGATGAAGCTGAGTCAATCAAAGCTAAATTAGAAGAAGCTGGCGCATCTATTGAATTGAAGTAATTCATTCAAAATCAAATATTTAAAGTGTCCGGCAACTGTTTTTGTTGCCGAGACACTTTTTACTGTTTTTATAAATTTTAATAAGATTGCATGTCTAAAAAAACAGAAAAATCAGGTCAATTAACTGCAGGAAGAATCAATTTCAGTAAAATTAGTCATCCGTACGACTATCCAAATTTGTTGGATATCCAAGTAAAATCATTTCAGGAATTCCTGCAATTGGAAACCACACCTGACAAACGCTCAAAAGAAGGTTTGTATAAAGTGTTTTCCGAAAACTTTCCAATCACAGATGCAAGAAATATCTTCTTGTTAGAGTTCTTGGATTATTATGTTGACCCGCCTCGCTACACCGTTGATGAGTGTATCGAAAGAGGTTTGACATATAGCGTTCCGCTAAAAGCAAAATTACGCTTATCATGTAATGATGAAGAGCATATCGATTTCCAAACCATCGTTCAAGATGTGTTCTTAGGAAATATTCCTTATATGACAGACAAAGGTACTTTTATAATTAATGGTGCCGAACGTGTTGTCGTTTCTCAATTACACCGCTCTCCAGGTGTGTTTTTTGGTATGAGCTACCATCCAAACGGTACAAAAATATTCTCTGCAAGAGTTATTCCGTTTAAAGGTGCTTGGATGGAATTTGCTACAGACATTAACAATGTAATGTATGCATACATCGACCGTAAGAAAAAATTCCCTGTAACAACTTTGTTACGCGCTATAGGATTCGATTCAGATAAAGACATTCTTAAATTGTTTGGCTTGTCAGATGAAATCGATGTAAACAAAAAATCTTTAGAAAAACATATCGGTCGTCGCTTGGCGGCACGTGTGCTTAAATCATGGATGGAAGATTTCGTAGATGAAGATACTGGTGAGGTAGTTTCTATCGAACGTAATGAAGTCATCTTAGAACGCGATACGTATTTAGATGAAGATAATATCCAGCTTATTTTAGAAACTGGCGTAAAAACAATCATCTTACAAAAAGAAAATACAGATGAAGATTATTCTATCATCTTTAATACTTTACAAAAAGATACGTCAAATTCAGAAATTGAAGCGTTAAAACATATCTATCGTCAATTACGTGGTTCTGATCCACCAGATGATGATACAGCTCGTGGTATTATCGAGAAATTATTCTTCTCCGATAAACGCTACGATTTAGGTTTTGTAGGTCGTTACAAAATCAATAAAAAATTGGGCTTAGGCATCGATGCTAAAAATATCGTATTAACAAAAGAAGATATCGTTTCTATCGTTAAATACTTGATAAAATTAGTCAACCAAAAAGCAGAAATCGATGATATCGACCACTTGAGCAACAGACGCGTGCGCACAGTAGGCGAGCAATTGTTTGCTCAGTTTGGCGTAGGCTTAGCACGTATGGCGCGTACTATTCGTGAGCGTATGAATGTTCGTGATAATGAGGTGTTCACACCAATAGATTTAATTAACGCAAGAACGCTTTCTTCTGTTATCAATTCTTTCTTTGGTACATCACAATTATCTCAATTCTTAGACCAAACCAATCCATTGTCGGAAATTACACACAAACGTCGTATTTCTGCACTCGGACCAGGTGGTTTATCTCGTGAAAGAGCAGGTTTCGAGGTGCGTGACGTTCACTACTCACACTATGGACGTTTGTGTACAATTGAAACGCCGGAAGGTCCAAATATCGGTTTGATTTCTACACTTTGCGTACATGCAAAAGTGAATGAAATGGGCTTTATCGAAACACCTTATCGCAAAGTGTCAAAAAGCAAAGTAGAAGGAAAAGTTGAATATTTAACGGCTGAAGAAGAAGATGAAAGAGTAATTGCACAGTCAAATATACAATTAGACGATAAAGGAACATTTGCTGACAAAAAAGTGAAATGCCGTTTCCAAGGTGATTTCCCAATTTATGATGCAGATAGCGAAGAAGTACAAACTGTACAAAACATGGACGTAGCGCCTAACCAAATCGTTGGTGTCTCTGCTTCTTTAATTCCTTTCTTAGAAAATGACGATGCTAACCGTGCATTGATGGGCTCAAACATGCAACGTCAGGCAGTGCCGTTAATGCGTTGTGAGTCGCCAATCGTTGGTACAGGTATTGAAGCTCGTGTGGCATCTGACTCAAATGTGTTAATTAACGCTGAACGTTCAGGAGTAGTAGAATATGTTGATGCCAATGAAATTCGCATTCGTTTTGATAGAACTGAAAATGAAAAATTAGTAAGCTTCGAAGACGATGTGAAAGTGTATAAACTAACAAAATATGCACGTACTAACCAAGCCACTTGTATCAACTTGCGACCAATTGTACGCAAAGGTGAGAAAGTAGCAAAAGGTCAGATTTTGTGCGAAGGTTATGCCACACAAAAAGGTGAATTAGCATTAGGTAAAAATTTATTAGTAGCCTTCATGCCTTGGAAAGGGTTCAACTTCGAAGATGCTATCGTTATCAACGAAAGAGTAGTGCGCGATGACATCTTCACTTCTATTCATATTGAAGAATATGAAATGGACGTGCGTGATACAAAATTAGGCGAAGAAGAATTAACGAATGATATTCCAAATGTAAGCGAAGATGCAACACGCAACTTAGATGAAAATGGTATCATTCGTGTAGGTGCAAAAATCAAAGAAGGTGATATTTTAATAGGAAAAATTACTCCAAAAGGGGAAACTGATCCAACACCTGAAGAAAAATTATTGCGTGCTATCTTCGGCGATAAAGCTGGTGATGTAAAAGATGCTTCTTACAAAGCACCACCATCAACAGAAGGTATTGTGGTTACAACTAAGCTATTCCAAAAAGCTAAAAAAGATAAAAACTCTAAAGTTAGAGAAAAAGCAGAATTGGAAAAAGCAGAGAAAGTACACGTACAGAACTTAGAAGAAATTAAAAAAGTATTGGTAGCGAAATTAATGCAATTAGTAGGCGGAAAAACTACTATTGGTATTAAAGATATTTTTGGTGAAGAAGCAGTACCAAAAGGCACTAAATTCTCTGAAAAATTATTAGGCAACTTAAACTACCAAAACTTAGACACCGCTGAGTGGACGAAAGAAGAAGAAACAAATGAATTGATTAAACGCTTAATTCATAACTTCAACATTAAGTTCAATGAAGAAAAAGGTCGTTTCTTACGTGATAAATATGCTATCACTGTAGGTGATGAGCTACCATCTGGTGTATTAAAATTGGCTAAAGTTTACATCGCTCAAAAACGTAAGTTGAGAGTGGGTGATAAAATGGCTGGTCGCCACGGAAATAAAGGTATCGTTGCTAAAATCGTTCGCGATGAAGACATGCCATTTTTAGAAGATGGAACGCCTGTTGACGTTGTATTAAATCCACTAGGTGTGCCTTCTCGTATGAACATCGGTCAGATTTATGAAACTGTATTAGGCTGGGCAGGTAAAGAATTAGGCGTTAAATTCTCAACACCAATCTTTGACGGTGCTAATGTTGAGGAAATTGAACACTATATCGAAGAAGCAGGATTGCCACGTCTTGGTAGTACCTACTTATATGATGGCGAAACCGGTCAACGTTTCGACCAAAAAACAACAGTAGGTGTTATCTATATGATTAAGTTATCACACATGGTAGATGATAAAATGCATGCTCGTTCAATCGGACCTTACTCATTAATCACGCAGCAACCGCTTGGTGGTAAAGCACAATTTGGTGGTCAGCGTTTAGGTGAGATGGAAGTTTGGGCACTCGAAGCATACGGTGCATCTAATATCTTACAAGAGTTATTAACTGTGAAATCAGATGATATTCAAGGAAGAGCAAAAGCTTACGAAGCGATCGTTAAAGGCGATAACTTACCTGTACCTGGTATTCCTGAGTCATTCAATGTATTGGTACACGAGTTAAGAGGTTTGGCGTTGGATTTAGACTTTGAATAGTCGTAAGTTTTTTCGAAATAAAATTTTTAAGCATTTAAAAATAACTAGTATGCCTTTTAAAAAGGATAACAAAATCAACACAGAGTTTAAGACGATTACGTTGAAACTCGCTTCTCCGGATTCTATATTAGAGCGTTCATACGGCGAAGTAAAAAAACCGGAAACCATCAACTACAGAACCTACAAACCTGAAATGGAAGGTTTGTTCTGCGAGCGTATTTTCGGTCCAACAAAAGACTATGAATGTTTTTGCGGTAAGTACAAACGTATCCGTTACAAAGGCATCGTATGCGACCGCTGCGGTGTGGAAGTAACAGAGAAAAAAGTACGTCGCGAAAGAATGGGCCACATCAAATTGGTGGTGCCTGTAGTTCATATCTGGTATTTCAAATCCTTGCCGAATAAGACAGGTTACATGTTGGGTTTATCTTCTAAAAATGTAGAAGCTATTGTTTACTACGAGCGTTTCGTAGTAGTACAAGCTGGTATTACAGAAGATGGCGTTCCAGTAAATGGCGAAAGCAAAAAAACAAAATACTTAGATCTTTTAACAGAAGAAGAGTACTTAGATATTTTAGATGCCTTACCAAAAGACAATCAATTATTATCAGATGATGATCCAAATAAATTCATTGCAAAAATGGGTGGCGATGCAATCCATGCTTTATTGTCTAGAATTGATTTGAAAAAATTATCAGGCGAATTGCGTCATAAAGCATCACATGAATCTTCACAACAACGTAAATCAGAAGCGTTAAAACGTCTGAGTGTAGTTGAAGCATTCCGTGAAGCAAATGAGCATGTAGAAAATAGACCTGAGTGGATGGTAGTGCAGTATTTACCAGTAGTTCCACCAGAATTGCGTCCATTAGTTCCATTAGATGGCGGTCGTTTTGCATCATCAGATTTGAACGACTTATATCGTCGTGTGATTATCAGAAATAACCGTCTAAAAAGATTAATCGAAATCAAAGCACCGGAAGTAATCTTACGTAACGAAAAACGTATGTTGCAGGAAGCTGTTGACTCATTATTTGATAATTCACGTAAATCAAATGCAGTAAAAGCAGAAGGTGGTCGTGCGTTGAAATCTTTATCAGATGTATTAAAAGGTAAACAAGGTCGTTTCCGTCAGAACTTATTAGGTAAACGTGTTGACTATTCAGGTCGTTCGGTTATCGTGGTTGGTCCTGAGTTGAAACTTCACGAATGTGGTTTGCCAAAAGATATGGCGGCTGAGTTATTCAAACCGTTTATCATTCGTAAATTATTAGAGCGTGGTATCGTTAAAACTGTAAAATCTGCAAAGAAATTAGTAGATAAAAAAGAAGCGGTTATTTGGGATATTTTGGAAAACGTAATGAAAGGTCATCCTGTTTTATTAAACCGTGCACCAACATTACACCGCTTGTCAATTCAGGCATTCCAACCAAAATTAATAGAAGGAAAAGCGATACAATTGCATCCATTAGTTTGTACATCATTCAACGCCGACTTTGACGGTGACCAAATGGCAGTACACGTACCATTGAGCAATGCATCTATCTTAGAAGCACAATTGTTAATGTTGGCTTCGCACAATATCTTGAATCCACAAAATGGTACACCTATCACCATTCCGTCACAAGACATGGTATTAGGTTTATATTATTTATCAAAAGGCAAAAAGACAGTTGGCGACGACAAAGTAAGAGGCGAAGGAAAAGTATTCTACTCAGCCGAAGAAGCAATTATCGCATTAAATGAAGGTCAGGCTGATTTACATGCGAATGTAAAATGTCGCGTGCGCGTTCGTGAAAATAATGAGTTTAAATATAAAGTAATAGATACCACTGTTGGTCGCTTAATATTTAATGAAGTGGTGCCTGAAGAATGTGGTTATGTCAATGATATTTTAACGAAAAAGAATTTAAAAAATGTAATTGGTGATGTATTGGTGCATACTAACATTCCAACTACAGTAAAATTCTTAGATGATATCAAAGAATTAGGCTATCGCCAAGCATTCAAAGGTGGTTTGTCGTTCAACATCGACGATTTAATTATACCAGAAGTAAAACAGAAATTGTTGACTTCCGCTACAGAAGAAGTAGATGAAGTTTGGTCTAACTTCAATATGGGTTTAATTACAAACAACGAGCGTTATAACCAAATTATCGATATCTGGACACGTGTGGACACAAGAATTACAGAAACCCTGATGAAAGAAATTTCATCACACAAACAAGGTTTTAACTCTGTGTACATGATGTTAGATTCTGGAGCGCGTGGTTCTAAACAACAAATTAAACAGTTAGGTGGTATTCGTGGTTTGATGGCAAAACCTCGTAAATCTGGTTCTTCAGGTGGCGAGATTATCGAGAACCCAATCTTATCTAATTTCAAAGATGGCTTGAACGTATTAGAATACTTCATCTCTACACACGGTGCTCGTAAAGGTTTAGCGGATACGGCATTAAAAACAGCAGATGCTGGTTATTTAACACGTCGTTTAGTGGACGTAGCTCAAGATGTTGTTATTAACGGTGTGGACTGCGGTACATTGCGTGGTTTGACAACAACAGCATTAAAAGAAAACGAAGAAGTTATCGAGTCATTATTCGATAGAATAGTAGGCCGTACAGCCTTATTAGATATAGTACATCCATTAACAGGCGAAGTGATTGTAAAAGATGGTGATTTAATATTAGAAGCACAAGCTGCAATCATCGAAGCCTCTCCAATTGAAAGCGTAGATATTCGCTCGGTATTAACTTGCGAAATGAAACGTGGTGTGTGTGCAAAATGCTATGGCAGAAGCTTAACCAATAACAGACCAGCGCAATTCGGCGATGCAGTAGGTATCGTTGCTGCACAGTCTATCGGTGAGCCAGGTACACAGTTGACACTTCGTACTTTCCACACAGGTGGTACAGCAGCCTCTGTTGCTACTGAATCACAAATGTTAGCGAAGTTTGATGGTAAATTAGAATTCGATAGCATCAAACCAGTAAAACAAGAAGTAGAAGGTGGTGAGGTCAGAAATGTGGTTATTGGTAGAACTGGCGAAATCAATATCATCGATGAAGCAACAGATAGAGTATTAATTACCAACAATATTCCTTATGGTGCTACATTGGCTGTGAAAAATGGTCAAAAAGTGAAAAAAGGTGATTTGATTTGTTCTTGGGATCCGTTCAACAATGTTATTATCTCTGAGTTTAAAGGTGCTATCAAATACGAAAACGTAATTGAAGGTATTACTTATAGAGAAGAATTGGAAGAGCAAACTGGTCACCGCGAAAAAGTAACTATCGAATCACGTGATAAGAAAAAATCGCCATCTCTATTAATTGTTGATGAGAAAGGCAAAGAATTATATTCATATTCTATTCCAGTAGGTGCACATATTTCTGTAGAAGACGGACAAGAAATTATTCCAGGTGCTATCATCGTGAAAATACCTCGTATCTTAAGTAAAGTTCGAGATATCACAGGTGGTCTTCCTCGTGTTCAAGAATTATTCGAAGCACGTAATCCATCAAATCCTGCCAAAGTTTCTGAGATTGATGGTCAAGCAACATTCGGAAAAATAAAACGTGGTAACCGAGAAGTAACCATTACTTCTAAAGATGGCGTTCAACGTAAATATTTGGTGCCTTTAACTAAACATATCCTCGTTCAAGATGGCGACTTTGTAAAAGCAGGTATGCCATTGTCTGATGGTGCAATTACACCAAGTGATATCTTGAAAATTAAAGGTCCATCTGCATTACAAGCTTACTTAGTAAATGAAATTCAAGAAGTTTACCGCTTACAAGGTGTGCGTATCAATGATAAACACATCGAAGTAATTGTAAAACAAATGATGAGTAATGTATTAATCAGCGATGCTGGTGATACTAAATTCTTAGAAGGTGAAACCGTGAATAAATTTGACTTCATCGAACAAAATGACCATATCTACGATAAAAAAGTTATCACAGAAGCGGGTGACTCTGAGCAATTAGTTGTAGGTCAAATTGTAACATTACGTCAAATTCGTGAAGAGAATTCGTTCTTGAAACGCAACGATAGAAAACCAGTTGAAGCGCGTGATGCGATTCCTGCAACGGCAAGTCCAATGTTACAAGGTATTACAAGAGCATCATTAGGTACACACAGCTGGATTTCAGCAGCATCGTTCCAGGAAACAACGAAAGTATTGAACCAAGCTGCCATCAATGGTGCTACAGACTTAATGAGAGGTTTGAAAGAAAACGTTATCGTTGGTCATCGTATTCCAGCAGGTACTGGTGTTCGCGAATTCGAAAGAGTTTCTGTAAGCTCTAAAAAAGAATACGAACGTATGATGGCTAAAAAGTCAATGATAGAAGATGAAGAATAATCAACTTCTTTAATAAATAAATAGGCTGTTCTCGTGACAGCCTGTTTTTTTTATAGCGCTATTTTTGTACATTTGTTTAACTAACTACAAGTCATTGATATGGAAAATAATAACAACCAGAATCAAATAAATATTGAATTGCCAGAAGATATTGCTGATGGTGAATATGCAAACTTAGCCATTATCACACACTCTAACCAAGAGTTTGTAGTGGATTTTGTTCGCCTTACTCCAGGCGTGCCGAAAGCAAAAGTAAAATCAAGAATTATTTTAACACCTCAACACGCCAAACGTTTGATGATGGCATTAGGTGAGAATGTTAGAAAATTTGAACAAGCACATGGCGAAATTAAAGAGTTTGAGCAAATTGCATTTCCTATGAATTTTGGACCACCAACAACTCAAGCATAATTGATATGAAGCGAATTGAAGACGAAATAAAACAAAAGCAGTTTCAGAATATTTATGTGAAAACTGATGTGAATTTATTGTACACATCTGGTTGGTTACAAAATGAAAAAGCTCGTTTTTTTAAGCGCTTCGATTTGTCTATGCAACAGTTTAATGTTTTGCGAATTCTTCGTGGTCAACATCCAAGACCTGTAATGTTGAATCAGATTACTGAACGCATGATAGATAAAATGTCCAATGCAACACGCTTGGTGGACAAACTCAACCAGAAAGGACTAAGTACACGCGAACTTAATCCTAATAGTCGAAGACAGGTTGATATTTGCATTACAGAAAAAGGTTTGGAATTATTAAAGGAAATTGATACCGCTATGAACGAACAATTTCCGCCAGCACAATACACAAATATTACGGAAGCTGAATTAGTACAATTAAATCATATCTTGGATAAAATACGAAGCTGATTTTCTCTTGCTTTTCCTAATAAACATCTACATCAATTGTTATTCTTAATTGTTTGAAAGATTGAAATTGATACAAGCCTTCAATAGCATGTTGAATGTTTCTTTTTACTTGCGATAATTCTTTTGTGTCACGTGGAATTTTTATTAAAATATCGCGAATGTAATAATTGTTTATTTTCTGAATGATGGGCGCATTAGGTCCAATGACCCAGCCTGGAAATTTTGTATCTAAATAAGTGTACAATTTATTTGCTGCTTCGATTGTGTTTTTTATGTCTTTATGCTTTAGTGTAATTTGTATCAACCTTGTGTATGGCGGATAATGATATTGCATGCGTTCCTGTAATTGTGTGCTATAAAACTTTTCAAAATTATCCTCTAAAATGTAATCGACAATAACATGATGCACATTGCCCATTTGAATATACACATTACCTCGCTTCTCGCGTCTGCCAGCTCTACCACTTACTTGCATCAGCAATTGGTATGCTCGCTCTATCGCTCTGAAATCAGGATAATACAAAAGCGCATCTGCATTCAACACGCCAACTAAACTTACATTGTTAAAGTCCAATCCTTTTGTCACCATTTGCGTGCCTACTAAAATATCCAATTCT
>WBZL01001131.1_pt1 | contig 28643 bp, 21 predicted proteins | sample 5204291 | NCBI WGS metagenome assembly WBZL01 (sample SAMN12344345, study PRJNA552823) | activated sludge metagenome | biome: Activated sludge suspended growth; feature: Nitrification reactor; material: Wastewater; isolation source: activated sludge from nitrification reactor of wastewater...
GCCCCGACTGTCGGCGTTGGCAAATGTGATGCTGCCGCTGCAATATCGGGGGCGATTGGCGGGCAAGGTGATGCGGGAAACGGCCGTTTCTGCCCTCGAACAAGTGGGGCTAACCGACCGCATAAGCCACAAACCGACCGAACTCTCCGGCGGCCAGCGGCAGCGCGTCGCCATCGCCCGTGCCCTCGTCACCAACCCGGCATTGATTTTGGCCGACGAACCCACCGGCAACCTCGACTCCCAAACCGGGCAAGAAATCATGGCCCTGCTGCAACAGCTCAATACGGCCGGCCGCACCATCCTCCTGGTCACCCACGATGGCGACATTGCCGCCCAAACGCAGCGCGTCCTGCGAATGCACGACGGAATGATAATCAGTAATCGGTAATCGGTAATCGGTAATCGGTAATCGGTCTACTGATAACTGATAACTGATTACCGATTACCAAACAAAAAATGACCCTCCTCAACACCCTCAAAACCGCCTTCAACGGCATCTTCAGCAACCTGCTCCGCGCCGGGTTAACGACGCTGGGCATTGTCATTGGCGTCGCGTCGGTCATCACCATGTTGGCCTTGGGCAACGGGGCGCGGGCGGCGGTGGATGCCAACTTCCGCTATCTTGGCTCTGATGTGGTGCAGGTTGGCGTGAAGGAAAAGATTGACCAGGGGGAATTTGTCCCCGTCGGCCAAATTTTGTCCTATGAAGATGGGCTGGAAATGCCGCGTCAGGTGGAGCTGGTGGACCAGGTGATTATGTCTATTGCCGGGGAGGGCAAGGTGCGCCACGGGCGCAATGTGGTGGATATGGCGATTGTGGGGGCCACGGCCGACGCGCTGCTGACGTTGATTGCACGGCAGGAGGTGCAGCCGGTGGCTTGGGAGCTGGGTAAACGGCCGTTACCCACCGACTTTCTTGCCCAGGGCCGCTTCTTCACCCCCGCCGAAGTCATCGCCGGAGCCGATGTGTGCGTGCTGGGGCAAAAAACCGCCCGCGACCTTTTTGGTGGAGATGATCCGCTGGACGAACTGGTGTGGGTCAACCGCCGCCGCTGCATCGTCATTGGCGTGCTGACCGAGCTGGAAGTGACCAACCCCGCCCTACGCAACCGCACCCGCCCCAACGAAAGCTTCTATTTGCCCATCAGCACCGCCATCGCCAACCTGTTCGACCGCCCACCGTCGGTGGTGGTGACGGCACGGGTCAGCGACGAAGCGCGGATGGGGGAGGCGCGGCAGCAAATCATCGCCTATTTGCGGCAGCGGCATGGGGTGGAAAAGGATGCCGCCGGGGTGTTTCAGGATGACTTTGAGCTGACGACGCGGCAGGACATTTTGGGGGCGCAGCAGGAGGCGGCGCGGACGTTTGCTTTTTTGCTGGCGGCCATGGCAACGGTATCGCTCATCGTTGGCGGCATTGGGATCATGAACGTGATGCTGGTGAGCGTGACCGAGCGCACCCGCGAAATTGGGGTGCGAATGGCAGTGGGGGCAACGCAGCGCGACATTGTGGGGCAGTTTTTGCTGGAATCGGTGCTGATTAGCGCCGGGGGCGGGCTGCTGGGGGCGGCGGTGGGGGTGCTATCCATTCCGCTGGCGGCTGGCTTGAACCGGGGGGTGGCGCTGCTATCGCCGGAAAGCATTCCGCTGGCGCTGGGGGTGGCGCTGTTAACGGGTTTGTTGTTTGGCCTCTATCCGGCCTTGCGGGCTTCGCGGCTGGATCCGATTGAGGCGTTAAGGTATGAGTAACTGGAGATTAGAGATTGGAGATTGATGGAATCTCTAATCTCCAATCTCTAATCTCCAATCTCCATGCAGGAGTCTGTGATGAATCGTCAAGTGTGGTTTGTAATTGGTGGGATTTTGCTGGTTTTGCTGCTGGCGGCGGGGGGAGTAACGGCCGTTCGCCTCCTCTCTGCCCAAAACCAAGCTGAACAGGAATATGGGTCAGGGGTGCAGGTGTTTGAGGACGTGATGGACGATGGCAGCGGCAGTCCGGTGACGGTGAAGACGATTGTGCAGCCAGCGGCCGAACTGCCGGATGAGTCGGCGGTGGGTGGTGGGGTGATTACCCGCAGCGGCGACAGCAGCGTTTTTATTGGTACGGGGTCAACCTCGGTCAATGTCGTCATTGAAAATGGCGAGCCGATGGTGACGACGGATTTTAGCGGGCCGGAGCTGGAAGCGGTGCTGACGCGAGACACGTTGTTTTACCGGGATGAAACGGATTTGACGCTGGACTTTTCGCAGGCGGGGGAGCGGGTGGTGCAGCAGAAGGTGCGGGAGGTGGAACGGCCGTTAACCTTCCCCGCAGGCGGCTCAATCACCGTCTGGGGCGAGAAGCGGGGGGATAGGATTGTGGCGACGGTGGTGGTGTTTGGGGAGGTGCAGTAAGAGGAGATTGGTGATTAGAGATTGGAGATTGATGAGGGTTCACAATCTCCAATCTCCAATCTCAAAGGTGGAATCAATGAGTAAATGGACCATTGCAGTCATTATCATTTTGGGATTAGGTTTGCTGGTGGCGGGGGGATTAACGGCCGTTAGGCTGCTCAACCGGGATGGGGAAGAAACGGCCGTTGCGTCCGGCGGCGGTCGCGTCATCCAGTCCGTGGCCGTGGCCGATGGTGGTGCACCCATCGCTGTGCAAACCACCATCCTGCCCGCCGCCGAGCTACCCACCGAACCCGCCGCCGCCAGCGGCATTCTGGTGCGGCGCGAAGACAATTCGCTGACGGTGGGCACCGGCGGCATTGAGGTAAACGTGGAGGTGCAGGTAGACGGCGACACCGGGCAGCAAACCGCGCAAGCCGTTCCCCGCGCCACCGGGCCAGAGCTTGAGGTTATTGTGGGGCGCAACACCACGCTCTATCTGGACGTGACCGACTACAGCCTGAGCGATAGCGGCGAAAGCGGTGAGCGCAGCGTGCAGCAGCAGGTGCGGCAGGTGGATTCGCTGGAAGATTTGCCCGAAAACGCCGAAATTCAGGCGTGGGGCAGCCGCAGCGGGGACAGAGTAACGGCCGATGTCCTGGTTTTTGGCGCACTGCCGCTGCCGGGAAATTGATGAGAAAGTTTGTTTTTTTTGCCAAAAATCTTATCCTTATCGGAGATTAGAGATTGAAGATTGGAGATTATGAACTATCAGTAATCTCCAATCTCCAATCTCCAATCCCCAACAAACCAATAACTATTTCGGAGAAGATTATGGATTTTACCAGCGTGCAGGAACTGAATGCGCGAGTGGAGCGAGAAAGTGCCTTTTTGCAGCCGCTGCGGGACGAAATTGGCAAGATTATGGTGGGGCAGCAGGCGTTGGTAGATCGGGTACTGATTGCGCTGCTGGCCGACGGCCACATTTTGCTGGAAGGGGTGCCGGGGCTGGCAAAAACGCTGCTCATCAAAACGGTGGCGCAGGCCATTCAGGCCACCTTCTCCCGCATCCAGTTCACCCCCGATCTGCTGCCGGCCGACCTGCTTGGCACGCAAATCTATAACCCCCGCACCCATGAGTTTACGGTGCATCGGGGGCCGCTGTTTGCCAACCTGGTGCTGGCCGATGAAATTAACCGCGCCCCGGCCAAGGTGCAAAGTGCGCTGCTGGAGGCGATGCAGGAACGGCAAATCAGCATTGGCGACAGTACGTTCCCGCTGGGGCAAATGTTTTTGGTGCTGGCAACGCAGAACCCGATTGAGCAGGAGGGAACGTACCCGCTGCCGGAGGCGCAGGTGGATCGCTTTATGCTGAAGGTGCTGGTGGGCTACCCCAACCGGTCGGAGGAGCGGCTGATTATTGACCGGATGACGGGGGTGGAACTGCCGTCGGTGAGCCAGTTGGTGACGCCGGAGACGATCTTGCGGGCAAGAACGGCCGTTTCCCAAATCTACGTAGACGACAAAATCAAGGAATACGTCCTCGACCTCATCATCGGCACGCGGGAACCCGAAGGGCAAGGGCTGGCCGAATTGCGCCCCCTCATCGCCTTTGGTGCCTCCCCCCGCGCTGGCATTTTCATGATTTTGGCCGCCCGCGCCCACGCCTTTTTGCAAGGACGCGGCTTTGTCACCCCAGAAGACATCAAACAAATCGCTCCCGACGTGCTGCGCCACCGCATCATCACCACCTACGAAGCCGAAGCCGAAGAGGTGACGACGGATGAGATTGTGCGGCGGCTGCTGGCGCGGGTGGAGGTTCCGTAAAAAGAGATTAGAGATTAGAGATTGGAGATTGATGAAGGTTCATAATCTCCAATCTCCAATCCCCAATCCCCAATCTCCCATGCTCTCTTCCGACCTTTTCCGCAAAATTCGCCAAATCGAAATCCGCACCCGGCGGCTGGTCAACGACACCTTTGCCGGGGATTACCACTCGGCTTTTAAGGGGCGGGGCATGGCCTTTGAGGAGGTGCGGCCCTACCAGCCGGGGGACGAGATTCGCACCATTGACTGGAACGTGACGGCGCGGATGGGCGACCCGTATGTGAAGCGGTATAGCGAGGAGAGGGAGTTGACCGTTTTGCTGGTGGTGGATGCCAGCGGGTCGGGGGATTTTGGCTCGGTGGGGCGGTTTAAGCGGGAGTTGGCGGCGGAATTAACGGCCGTTCTCGCCTTCGCCGCCACCAGCAACAACGACAAAGTAGGGTTGCTTATTTTCACCAGCCAAGTCGAACTGTTCATCCCGCCGCGCAAAGGGCGCAAGCACATTCTGCGCCTCATCCGCGAACTGCTCGCCTTCCAGCCCCGGCAGCGCGGCACCGATATCAGGCTCGCGCTCGACAGCATCAACCGGCTCATCAAGCGGCGCAGCATCGTTTTTGTCATTTCCGACTTTTTGGCCGACCCCGACAGCTATCGCGGTGTGCTGACCGTCACCAACAAACGCCATGACGTGGTGGCGGTGGATATCCACGACCCGCTGGAAAGCGAAATTGCCGACGTGGGGCTGCTGGCCCTGGAAGATGCCGAAACGGGCGAAGTGGTGTGGGTGGACACCAGCAGCAAGCGGTGGCGCACCGCCTTTGCCGAACGGCAGGCGGCTTTGGCTGCCACCAAGCAACAGGTGTTCAACCGGGCACAGGTAGACCGCGTGCCCATCACCACCGCCGCCGATTATGTGGTGCCGTTAGCGGCGTTTTTTCAGCGGCGAGTGCGACGATTAACTCGTTAAACAGTTGGTTATTGGTTATTGGTTATTGAGTGCGTTCAATAACCAATAACCAATAACCAATAACCCAATGCTCAACCTCCTCACAACACTCCTCCTCCTCCTCAATGCAGCCATCCAAACCACCGATCTGGCCGCCACGCTTACCCCTGCCAACCCGACGGCGCACGTGGGGGATGCGATTGCCCTGGAGCTGCGGGTGGTGCATCCGGCGGGGTATCGGTTGCTGCCGCCGGAGCTGGGCGAGACGTGGGGGGCGTTTGAGGTGTGGGAGTTGTCGCCGGTAAGGGTGACGGCCAACGGCGACGGCACAGAAACAAGCGAGCAGACGATTACGGTGACGCTGTGGGAGGTGGGGGAATTTGCCACGCCGCCGCTGCCGCTGCGGGTGAGTACGAACGCCGGGGAAATTGTGGGAACAACGGCCGTTTCCACCACCCTCACCATCGCATCCGTTCTCGTGGACGGGGACAGCAACCTGCGCGACATCAAACCCCAGGCCGAACTCCCCTTTCCACCCGTTTGGCCTTGGTACGCAGGCGGCGGGCTGGTGGTGGCTCTGGTTGGTTGGCGGCTTTGGCGGCGGGTGCAAAGGGGAAAAACGGCCGTTTCTGCCCCCGTTGACCCCCGCACCCCCACCCAAATCATCATGGACGAGCTTTCCAAGGTTATGATTCAGGATTTGCCCACCGCTGGTCGCTTCAAAGAGCAATACACCCTCGTCTCCGACCTGCTGCGCCGCTACCTCACCGAAGCCCACAGCTTCCCCGCCATAGACATGACCACCGCCGAAGTCCGCGCCGCCATTGACAAAACCGGCTTCCGCAGCGACCAGCGCAAAGCCCTGCTGGGTTTGCTGGAAATGGCCGACTGGGTGAAATTTACCGACATGATCCCCAGCACCACCGCTGCCAACGAATACCCCATTCGCGTACTGGAGCTCATCAAAGCCACCGCGCCGGGCGAAGACCGGGAGCGCATGATATGACCTTCCGCTTCCAGGCCCCCCTCTTCCTGCTGCTGCTGCCGCTGATTCCGCTGCTCATTTCGCTGCTGCGCTGGCGGGCGGGGCGACAGTCGCCCGTGGCTGGGCTACGCTATGCCGACACCGCCCTGGCGCAGGTGGCGGCGCACTCCTGGCGCACGCGGCTGCTGTGGCTGCCCAACGCTCTGCGCTGGCTGGCACTGGCACTGCTGGTCATCGGGCTGGCGCGGCCGCAGCGCGGCGACGAACGGCAGGTGGTCAACGGCGAAGGAGTGGATATTGCCCTGGTGCTGGATATTTCCAGCAGCATGGAAACGAACGACTTTTTTCCCAGCAACCGGCTGGAGGCGGCGAAGGATGTGATTGAGGCGTTTGTGGGCGAACGGCCGTTTGACCGCCTCGGCCTGGTTGTCTTTGCCAGCGATGCCTTTGTCCAAAGCCCCCCCACCACCGACCACGACATGCTGACGCGGCAGGTAGACATGGTGGAATCGGCGCGGATCATGCAGTTGGAAGACGGGACGGCCATTGGCATGGGGGTTGCCACAGCGGTCAACATGCTCAAAGATTCGGCCGTGCAAAGCCGCGTCATCATTCTGCTCACCGACGGCGTGAACAACGCCGGACAAATTGACCCATTGACGGCGGCAGAGGCGGCACGGGCATTGGGGATCAAGGTCTATACGATTGGTGCCGGGCGTGTGGGCAGCTTTTTTAGCGACGACCAAAACCGGCTCGATGAGGCAACCTTGCAGCAAATTGCCAACATCACCGGCGCCCTGTACTTCCGCGCCGAAGACCGCAACGGGCTGGCGCAGGTCTATGACGAAATCAACGCCCTGGAGCGGTCGGACATCGAAATTCAGGTGTTTACGCGGTATGAGGAGCTGATGGGCTGGTTGGTGCTGCCGGGGCTGCTGCTGCTGCTGCTGGAGTTTGGGCTGCGGCAGACGGTGCTGCGGGTGTTGCCGTAATGGACGGTAATCAGTATTCGGTTATCGGTTATCAGTCTCAACTCACACTGATTACCGATTACCGGATACTGATTACTGATTACTTTGACCTAAAACGATGAGTTTTGCAGAACCCCAACGATTAACCTGGTTTCTGGCGCTGGCCGTGGCGGCGGGGCTGCTGGCTGTGGCGGTGTGGCAGCGGCGGCGGCTGGTGGCGCGGCTGGGTGATACGGTGCTGGTGGGGCAGTTGCGGGGGATGGTGTGGGAAAACGGCCGTTTTTTCCGCCACCTCCTCTGGTTCCTCGCCACCGCCCTCACCATTGTGTCCTTGGCACGGCCGCAGTGGGGGGTGGTGGAAGAAGAGATTGAGCAGCAAGGGGTGCAGCTTATGATCGCCCTCGACATCTCCCCCAGCATGTTGGCCGAAGATTTGCAGCCCAACCGGCTGCGCCGGGCGCGCCAGGACATTGCCGACCTGCTCGACCTGCTGGGCGGCGACGAGGTGGGGCTGGTGCTATTTTCCGGCGCGGCCTTCATCCAGTTTCCGCTTACCACCGACTACAACACCGCCCGCAGCTACCTTGATAGCGTGAACCCCGGCATGATTTCGCGCACCGGCACGGCACTGGAAGAGGCGATTCGCATTGCCCAAACGGGGTTTAACGAAGCCCGCACCAGCCAAAAAGTAATTTTGATTGTCACCGATGGCGAAGGGCATGAGGGCGACCCGGTGGCCGCTGCTGCTGCTGCTGCCGACGAAGGGGTGGTCATCTACACCGTCGGGCTGGGGTCGGCCGAGGGTGCGCCGATTCCTGAGTATGACCGGCGGGGGCAGTTGCTGGGGTACAAGCTGGATGCGCGGGGGGAAACGGTGATTTCGCGGCTGGATGAGGCGACGTTGGCACAGATTGCGGCGGTGGGAAACGGCCGTTATTTCCGTGCCGAAGCCGTTGGCCGCATTGCCCCCGCCATTGCCGCCGAACTGGAAACCCTACAGCAGCAGTCACTCGCCAGTCGGCTGGAATCTACCCCGATTGAGCGGTTTCAGGGCTTTTTGCTCGTTGCCGTCATCGCCCTCTTCTTGCTGCCGCTGGTGCCAGAGCGGAGGCGGGGGCTGGCGCGGGTTTTACCGCTGCTGCTGGCGGCGGTGCTGCTGGCGGGGTGCGCCGGGCCGGAGGCAGAGCTGGTGGCGCAGGGCAACGAGGCGTTTGCCGCCGCCGATTATGAGACGGCACTGCGGGCTTATTTTAATGCCAGTGATGAAGCCCCTAACCTGGGCGAACCGACCTACAACGCGGCCAACGTTTATTACCGGCAGGAAGGGCTGGCGGAGGCGCAGTCGCTGCTGGAGCGGGCGTTGACGCGGGCGGGCGGGGTGCTGGCGCAGGTGGGGCTGTTTAACCGGGGGAATGTGGCGTATGGGCAGGGGGATTTTGGAACGGCCGTTAACACCTACAAACAAGCCCTACGCCTGAACCCCAACGATGCCGATGCCAAATATAATCTGGAACTAGCGCTGCAGGCATTGCAGGCCGCCCCCCCCGAAGAGCCGCCGCCCCAAAACGAGCAAAGCGACGAGCCGCCGCCGGAAACCGAGCAGGGAGACAATCAGCAAAGTGGTTCGCAGGATGCTGACCCCAACCAGGATCCTGCCGAGACGGCGCAGGAGCGTTCGGACAACCGGGATGAGCGGCAGGTGGAGCCATCGGACAACAATGAGGCGGGGGGTGAGCAGGCACGGCCAGAGCAGTTGACGGAGGAACAGGCGCGGGAGCTGCTGCGGGCGATTGAGCAAAATGCGGAAACGCTGCAAGAGCATTTGCAGCTTCGGCTGCGGTCGGGTGGCCCGGCGGAGAAGGATTGGTAATGGCGGTATTCGGTATTTGGTATTCAGTTATCAGTTATCAGTTATCAGTTATCGGTATTCGGTTATTGATGGTTGGTCGTGGGGTGGGTCTCATTTGGGGGCTGCTGTGGTTGCTGCTGGCTGGTGTGGTACAGGCGCAAAATGAGCCGCTGGTGGTAACGGTGGACAGAACGGAAGTGACGACCGACGACACGGTGACGCTGACGATTACGCTGTCGGGCGGGAGCGATGTTGGCACGCCAGAACTGCCGGATTTATCTGCCTTTGCCCTGGTGGGGCGCAGCCAATCAAGCCAGATGTCTAGTGTGAATGGGGTGGTGAGCGTGGGGGCGACGTATACGTACCGGCTGCAGCCGGTGCAAACGGGAGCGGTGGAGATTGGGGGAATAACGGCCGTTATTGACGGCCAAAGCTATACCGCCGACCCGATCACCATGACCATTACCGCCGGGGTGCGCCCCACTCTGCCGCCCGGCGTTGACCCCAACGTGGCCGAGTTGACCAGCCTGGGGATGTTTATGGAAGCGTCGGTGGACAACCCCACGCCGTATGCGGGGGAGCAGATTTTGTACAGCGTGCGGATTTTCCACCCGTCCAACACGGTGCTGTATGTGCCGTACAAATTGCCCAACTTTGGCGGCTTCTGGAGCCAGGGAACATCGGAAACCACCTACGTCGAGCCGCGACAGGATCGGACGTTGCGGGTGATTGACGTGGCGACGGTGCTGTTTCCGCAGGCGGCGGGGGAAACGGTGATTGGGGCGGCGACGCTGGATTTGCCGGGGGCAGAAACGGTGGATGCGCTGCACACGGAGCCGGTGACGGTGCAGGTGCGCCCGCTGCCAGAGCCACAGCCGGCCGGATTTAACGGGTCGGTGGGGCAGTTTGAGCTACGAACGGCCGTTGATAAAAACAGCGTGGCCGTGGGTGAGGCGATCAAACTACAGGTGCTGCTGCAGGGCGCGGGCAACATTCCGGCGCTGGCGGCTCCTGAGTTGCCAGTAATTCCCGGCTGGCGGGCGTTTGACCCCACGCAGCAGACGCAGAGCGAGACGCGAAACGGCCGTTTGGTGGGCGCACGGCTGTATGAGCAAATTTGGGTGCCGGAAACGGGCGGTGATGTTGTCATTCCTGCCGTCGAATATGTTTATTTTGACCCGCAAAGCGACAGCTACCAGACCCTTCGCAGTGAGCCGATTCCAATTACGGTGACGGGTGAGGCAGCGGTGGCAGTGGTAGCAACGGCCGTTCCTGTAGCAACAGCCGTCGCCAAGGATGCGGCTCCAGAAGCTGAATCAGCAGCCGATCAATCGGCGGTGCAGGGATTGAAGGGGGCGGCATTGGGGGAAGAAACGGCCGTTGTTTTCCCCGTGCGGCCGTTTTACTGGCTGCTGTGGCTGCTGCCGCCGCTGCTGGTGGGGGGCTGGGTTGGCTGGCAGCGGTGGCAGGCGGCAAAAGCGGCCGTTCCCCGCCACAAGCGAGCCTTTGCCAACGCCCAGCGGCGGCTGAAAGAGGGGGCGCAGTTGCCGCCGGAGGAACTGAGCGAACGGGTGCTGCTGGGATATTTGAGCGACAAGCTGGAGCAGCCGATTGTCGGGCTGCCGCAGCAAACGCAGTTGGCCTTGCTGCAAGCGCAGGCGGTGGACGAAACGCTGGTGGCGCGGGTGGGCGACCTGCTGCAACGGCTGGAGACGGAGCGGTTTGCCCCGCTGCCCAACGGCGGTGAAGCGGCGATTGTGGCGGAGACGCGGGGGTTGGTGGAGGCGTTGGAGGGGGTATGGAAGCGGTGAGGTGTTGGGTGTTGGGTGTTGGGTGTTGGGTGTTGCTGCTGGTTGGGTCTGTTTCGGCGCAAACGGCCGTTAACCAGGAGACGATGATGGTGGCGGGGCGGCTGTATGAAAACGGCCGTTTTTTGGAGGCGGCGCAGCTTTACCAGCAGGTGGTGGACGGGGGGGTGGTGGACAGTGGGCTGTTTTACAATGCCGGAACGGCGTATTACCGCGCCGGGGAGCTGGGCTGGGCGATGCTGCATTTGGAGCGAGCAGCGCGGCTGGCTCCGCGTGATGCCGCCATTGCCGCCAATTTGGCGTTAGCGCGGCAGCAAGCAGGTGGCCCACAGCCGCCGCTGCTCGACTTGGTGCTGGCAGATGGCCGGGCGTGGCTGTCACTGAATGAAACGGCCGTTTTGGCATTGCTGGCGTGGGTGGCGGCGTGGGGCTGCTGGTGGGCGTATCGTCGCTGGCGGCTGCCATTTTTGCGCGGGATCATTTGGGCAACGGCTGTTGTTTGCCTGCTGGCACTGCTGCTGCTGGGGGGACGGCTGTGGGTGGAGCGGGAACGGCCGTTGGCGATTGTGGTGGCAGCCCAGGTGAGCGCAGTGAGCAACCCGACGCAGCCGGAGAATGATTTGTTTACGTTGGGGGGAGGAACGGCCGTTAACATCACCATTGAACGCCCCGATTGGCTCTATGTCACCCAGCCGGGCAGCGACCGCGAGGGGTGGGTTCCGGCGCGGGCGGTGGAGCAAGTGGGGCTGCCGTAACAAAACCCCCGGTTATTCATTGCTGTGAACTAATTGGTTTAACTGCGTCGGGCCGCCCAAAACGGCAATGGCATCCCCTGGCAACAATTTGCGCTCACCTGCCGGGTGAAAATCCGATTCACTGTCGCGGCGCAGCAGCACCACACTAACCTCATACCCCTGCTCTATCTCCCCCAGCGACATCCCAATGAGCGGTGAGTGCGCTGGAATATCCACGCTGGCCAGGCTCAACACCTCCCCTTCAATGGTGATGGGGCGCGTGATGTTGACGCCGACGGCGGCGGTGGCAAAGGCAGGGGCGGCCATGTTGGTGGCACTGACGGCATGAAAGCCAAATTTTGCTTCCAGTATTTGGGCAAACTGGTCGTCAAAAATGCGGATCACCACGCGAATATCGGGATTGGCACTGCGAGCCTTAAAGGCGATTTGCGAATTTAGCCCATCGTTCTGCGTGCAGATAACAATCGCCTTGGCCTTGGCAATCCCGGCCGCTTCCAGCACCGACTCCCGGTTGCCATCGTCTTCAATGACCGGAATTTGCATGGCTCGCGTTCTGGTCAGGGTGTCGGCACCGGTGGTAAGGGTAATTGCCACCACATCCTCATCCAGTTCATATAGTTGCCGCGCCACACGGTAGCCTAAATGCCCCAGCCCAACGAGAACGGTATGGTTATTAAAGGTAGAAGACACAGCCATTTCCCACTCCTTGCCGCGTCCGCGACGGTTGAAAAAAAGCAGCCCAAATTCAGCCAATCCCTGCGCCAAAATGCCAATGCCAATGATGGGCATGAGAAAAAAGAAAAGTTGTAGATACCAAACATCGGGGAAATCCACGACATTTTCCAGGAAGGTGAGGGTGAGGGCAATGTAGATGGCGTGGGTAACGCTGTCGGCAGGATGATTGGTGGGCTGCGAAAGAATATAGTAGAAATAGCCGCCGCCGCAAACGGCCAGGTTAAAGAACAACAGCGGCAGGGCAAATTGGCGCAGCAGCAGATAGGTGTCACGCAGCCCCGCCCACACGCGCCGCCGCCAAAAGGTTGCCAGTTTGCTTCGTTTGCGTCTCATGGAAGAATTTTAGACAGGATTTACAAGATTAGACAGGATTATAGCCCCATTGCACAAATCACCAATAACTCATAACTCAAGTTGCTACTAACCAATGTCATTTCGAGAGCCTGCACTGAGGCCGTCGAAGTGTCCTCCGAGAAATCCCGTTCTTTTTGGCCGACAAAACGGGATTTCTCCTCGAAGACTCGTCGAAATGACAGGTTTCTCCGCTTTGTTTTTAAGGTGGCAACTTAGGTTAATAACTGACAACCAATTACCGTTCAGGTGCTGTTAGCCCCGTAACCAGAAATTTATCATCAATAGGCGCGGCATTACCATCCAAAACGGGGAGGCGCTGGAGGGTTGCCAGCAGATACCAGCCAACCTGCAGGCGATAGTTGCCGGGGGGCAGGTCGCCCGCCAGCCGCACCAGGTGGGGGTCGGTGATGGTTTGACCGGGCTGCCACTGGCTGGTGGGCAGCGTGCCTTGCAGCGGCCAGGCATCTACTTGCCCGACAATGCGATCCTGGTCGTTTAAAATCTGGATAAAAATGGTGTAGTCGTGGTCTAGCGGGGCCAGGCTTTGCCAGGTGAGGGTGACGGGCAGTTCGGCTCCGGCCACGAGTTCTGTTTGCCCTAGTTCAACGCCAAGCAGGGCAATTTTGTCGTCGAAGTTGGTGGCACTGGGGGGCAGAGCCACGCCGCTGATTTCGACTTCGCCGAGGGAGCAGCCATTGGTTGGTTGACGCAGCCAGCCACAAACGGCCGTTTCTCCCGTCACCCACAGCGTATAACGGCCGTTTTCCAGCCCGGTGGGAATGGTGGTGGCGGTGGTGAAGGGGGTGGGGAGTGGAGATTGGGGATTAGAGATTGGAGAGTGGAGAGTGGAGAGTGGGGAGTGGAGCGTGAAGGTGAGATTGGCGGAGCCGAAGCCGGAGAATTGGATGGGGAGCGGGGTTTGGGGGCGGATTTGGCTGGGGAAGTGGATGGAGGTGAGAGCGGTGGTGCCGATTTGCAGGCGCAACGGCCGTTCCCAAACCCGCTGTTTTGTCGGCGGCAAGGTCAACGTGGTTACTGTCTGCCAATTCAGGTTGGCGGCGGGGGTGAAGGCGGGGGCCAAGGCTACCTGAATGGCAACCTCCTGCGGCTGATCGCTGAGGGGCTGCGGCAGCAGGTGGTAATCGGGAACGATTTCGCCTGCGTCCCAGGCGATGGTGGGGTAGTCGTCGTTGGCGGGGTGCTGGCCGGTGGCTAAAAGCGGCCGTTCGTCGCTGCGGCCGCCGTGCCAGCGCAAATAGACGCGCAGGTTTTCGCCGACGGGTTGGGGGGCTTGCCAGTAAAAAGTAACGGCCGTTGCTGCCTCATCCACCGCCGCCACTGGTTCCAGCACATAGCCCAGCAGCGTCAGTGGCCCAATCGTTAATCGAGTAGGTGTGGCTTCGGGCGGCACGCTGGCAAGCGGCTGCGTACTAACTTCGGTGAGCGGGCCGGCCGACCGCAAATGGTAAATGCCTTCCAGCCCCGGCACAAACCGCGCCAGATAAACGGTTTGCCCGGCGGCTATGCGGCTGTCAAGCTCGGCGCGGTAGGTAGCTTCGTCGGGCAGCACCATGATGTCGAGGTCGGGGCGCATTCCTTCGGCCTGCTGCAAGTAGTAGAGCGGGGCAATTTTTTCGCTGTCGGCCAAAATGGCGGCGTTGGCAGCCAATGGCTGGTTTAACACGCCCATGCCCCACGTGACTAGCCCATCGCTGTGGCTGCGGTCTACCTGCTGCCAGGTGGCGGGAGCGGGGAGGAGAAGGGGGAGGAGGAGGAGGGTGGGGAGTAGGGAGTAGGGTGTGGGGTGTGGGGCGTTCCACGCCCTACTCCCTACAACCAAAACGGCCGTTCCCCCCACGCCCCACCAAATTGCCACCACCAAATGGGCGGGCAACAAAAAGACGGCCAAATCGGGGACGTAGTAGTTGAGGGCGTAAAAGGTAAAGCCAAACCAGGTCAGCAACAGCAGCAATCCCGCTTCCCAATAACGAATAAGCAAATAACCCACCCCCAGGAGGGCAATCAGCAGGTTGACCCAGCCCCAGTTGCTGAGAAACAGCCGCCCCACGACTTCGTAGCGGGTTGGGTCGTGGAGCCAGGCTGTCCATTGCAGGGCGTTTTGGAAGCGACCACCCACGACCCAATCTACAAAGCGGCGCAACCCCATCGGTTCGCCGTTGACGGCCAGCCAGCGCAGGGGTAGGTAGGCGTAGAGGAGGAGGGGGAGGAGGAAGAAAACGGCCGTTTTCCCCACCAACTTCACCGAAATCACCCCCCGCTGTCGCCAATAAGCCAGCAAAACGGCCAACCCCGCTGGCGGCAACAAAAACACCATCGTCAAATGGTTTGTCAACCCCAACCCAATCGTCGCCGCCAATCGCCCAATCGCCAATCGCCAATCTCTAATCTCTAAAATCTGCCACAGCACCACCGCCACCACCAGCCCATGCAGCGTATACACCTCCGCCTCAATCGCCTGACTCCAAAAGGTAGGGGTGAGACCGAAGGCAACGGCGGCAAGGAGGGCGGGCAACCACGTTTGCCCCAGGCGTTCGCTCAGTTTCTGCCCGATCAGATACACCATGCAAAGTGCCGCCAGGCCATAGACCATCGTTGCCACGTTGAGCCGCCACGCCACCGACCCCAGCGGCAGCAGCGTAAACAGCTTGCCCAGCAGCAGGTATAGCGGGTAGCCGGTGGGGTGGGCAATGCCAAGCTGGGGGGCAACCACTTGAAACTCGAAGGTGTCGGCTCGGCCAACGGTGGCGGGCATGGTGATCAGGTACACGGGCAGCAGTGCTGCGAGCAGAAAGCCAATGCCCAACCTGCGCCGGGTGGCAGGTGGAGCAATGATTGCTGCCCACAGCAGCCCTGTCAGCCACAGGCTGGCGGCAAAAATCAGGCGGCTATGAATGGGGTCAACGGTGGGGTTGAAAAGGTAGAGGAGGTTGAGGAGTAGGGGAACAGGGGGGCAGAGGAGGAGGGGGGAAAAAGCTCTCCCTTGCTCCCCTGCTCCCCTGCTCCCCTGCCAAATAACCAAGCTCGCTACCAGTAGAGATAAAGAGAGGGCAAAAAACGGCCGTCCGAGCCACAACAAGCGCGGGAAAAACAGCTCATAAAAAATGCGGCCGGCGGCCAGCGTGCCGATGGTGAGCTGCAAAAAGGTGAAAATAGAGCTTAGAGTAAAGCGGGAAGGGGTTGCTTTGTCCATCATCTGGCGCAATTGTACCAAACCATGTCATTTGTATAGATAAATTGGGGATGGCTGCCATTGTTGTGCCGTTTTCCAGCCAAAAAAGCAGCCTGGAGTTTATGCTATGCTTGTTCATCTTGCGGACTTGGTTCTGTGCTACAATAATAATGAGTTGCTGGTCTGTTACCAGCAAGGAGCATGATGGATGATGTTAGCACAAAAAGCAGAGACCAAAGAAAGTTCTTCCGCTACCCTGAAAATGAGTTATGAAGCGTTTCTCGCCTGGGCAGATGAGGATGTTCGCGCCGAATGGGTCAATGGGGAGGTTGTTGTTCACATGCCTACAAAACCAATTCATCAAAGTACCGTTAAGTTTTTGCTTTTCTTATTGGAGCTTTTTGTAGAATTGTTCGATTTGGGAATTGTTCATATTGCTCCTTTGGAAATGCGTTTGCAGCATTCGTCCCGGGAGCCAGACTTACTGTTTCTCGCCAAGGAAAATTTGCAGCGTTTGACAGAAAACCGCTTACTGGGGCCGGCCGATTTAGTCATTGAGATTATCTCGACGGAGAGTGTTCACCGTGACAGGCGGGACAAGTTTAAGGAGTATCGGGATGAGGGGGTGCGTGAATATTGGATTATTGACCCACGCCCCGGTAAGCAGCGTGCCGATTTCTTTTATCTGGATGAAGAAAGGGATTATGTGCTTTTTGCCACTGAGGACGATGAATGGATGGCCTCCAAAGTTTTGTCTGGTTTTGGCTTGCGCCCCAATTGGCTGTGGCAGGTTGATGAGCTAAATCCGCTGACCTGTGCGCTGGAAATTGGGGGAGTGGCTGAGGCGTTGCAGGCGCAAATTTTGCAAGCAAAGTCGTCATCCGCTGCGGATGGATGAGCGACAGCCCATCACAAGATATGAAAACAAGGTGCTGATTCACTTGATTTTTCTGATCGCGCAGGGGTTGCCACAGGCAGCAAGTAAATCAGCGTGCTACTTGCAGGGGAACCACCTCGGCGGTATCGGCGAGGGGAGCGCCGGCCGTGTCCACAACCGGGGTGCGCTGGCCGTGGGTGGGTTCGTAGAAGCCGATGCGGGTGGTGTAGGTGGAAACGGCCGTTTCTGGCGGCACCCACAACTGATGAATTTGCACCACAATATCGCCCGTCTGCCAACTCCAGGCGGGTGCGTCCAGCCGGTCGGCTTGGATGAGGATGGAGCCATCGTCACGCAGAACATGGGTAAACAGCTTGACCTCCGGCGCATAGGCAGGGGGGATGGCCGGGGCAATGCGGCTGGGGTCGGCCACGCGCCAGGCGGTCAGTAGTTCGGCCACACCGCCGGGCGAGGTGGCGGGAGCCAGCCACGTGGCACGCAGCAGGGTGACAGCATTATTGAAGTTTGGCCCATCGGCGGGCAAATTTTGCAGCCAGTCGGGGCGCGTGCTGTTTAATTCATACACGGTAAAGCTGGGGTCAAGGTCGGTGGGGCGCAGGGTGATGGTTTCCAGCGGCATGAGCAGCGGGGCAAAGGCGGGATGAGGCGGGGTGGAGGCGGGAATAAACAGGCGCACATCGTTGGATGGTGGCAAAATGAGCGACAGTCGGGCATCCATCCAGCGGCTGGGCGGGAGCCGGTTGTGGGCCAAAACGGTGGCGATGGAGTTGTCGTGGACGGGGCCGGGGTAGACGGTGGAAAAAAGCAGCGTGCCGTCGCTGGGGTGGGTGCGCCAGTAGGCAATGGTTTCAACCAGGGTGTGCTGGTAGGCGGAGCGCACGTCGGGGGCTTGCGCCCAGCGGACGAAGTAGTCGCGGCTGGTGGTGGTGGCGGTGAAGAGGAGCCAAACGGCCGTTAATCCCACCTTTAGCGACCGATTGCCTATTTTGCTGCCCACTGCCACTGCCCCCAGTGCGGGCAGCAGGTGGATGACGGGCAGGGCGGCCAGGTTGCGGGTGGTGTTGGCTGTTGGGCCGGTGAGCAGTGAGGGGAGGATGCCGATGCCAAACCAAAGCAGGACAAAGGCGTAGCGGGGCTGCCGCCACTGCCAGAGGGAAACCAGCAGGCCGATGAGGAAGAAAACGGCCGTTATGGCATCAAAAACCGGCCGACCGGGGATATTGTAGGCCAGAAACTGGTCGCCATTACCCGGCCAAACAAAGGCCAGCACTGCCTGGCTCGCCGTTTTGAGCAAGGGGGTCACGTTGCCAGAAGCCACCGCTTGCAGCGTGCCGTCCAGCATGCCCAACCGTGTTTGCGCTTCGGGGTGGTTGGCAAGGTAGACAAACATGGGGATGATGAGTAGGCCGGCAAGGAGCAGGCCAACGGTGGCGGGCTGCCACCAGCGGCGAAAGAGGGGGCGATGGAACAGGGCGAGGTAGATGAGGAAGGTGGGGAAGATTAGCCAGGTGACGCGGGCGGCGAGGTAGATGTGGAGGGTGGCGAGAAGGGCGAGGGTGAAGAGGAGAATGGGACGCAGATTTGCCTGATTTTCCTGATTAATCAGATGATTATGGAATACGCTGGTAAAAAAATCTGCGTTTATCAAGTCAATCTGCGTCCTATTCCTCACCATTTGCCAGAAGGCGATGACGGCGGCGGTGGTGAAGAAGGGGAGCATTCCGGCGCGGAGGGCTTGGCGGCTGCTGGCGAGGGGCCAGAAGGAGAGGGTGAGGAGAACGGCCGTTAATATCCCCACCTGCCAGCCAAACTGCCGCTTGCTCCAGGCATAACTGATGCTGATGGTGAGCAGCCCAAAAACAATATTGACATAACGAAGGGCAAACAGATTTTCCCCCAGCAGTGCCATGCTTCCGGCTACCGTGTAGCTATAGATCGGTTCGCTGCCATAGTTAAGCGGAAAATAGTAGCGATACACCCCATCCAGCACCTCCATCCCCTCGCGGCCGTGATTGGCCTCGTCGTGGGTCAGCCCAGGTGGAATTTCACCAATGGCATAAAGCCGCAGGGCGAAGGCAAGTAGGAAAATGAGGAGGAGCAGGGCGCGGCGGGGAGGGAACATGCTGGCTTTTGCCAGTAATCGGTAATCGGTAGTCGGTGTGAACTGTTTACTGATTACTGTTCACTGATTACTGATCACCGTTCCAGGCGACGGCGAAGACTTCGCGCTCGAAGAACCAGCGGAAGGGGGGGAGGTCGAAGGCGATGCGGCGCAGGGTAGCCATAAGGCTGCTTTCCTGCCGGTTTTGCGGCGGGGAGTCGAGCCAGACTTTGATTTTTTTGAAGCCGGCCTGCCGCAGGGCGCGGCGCATACTGACCAGATCCTGTTCGTTGACGTGAACGTCCTGGTTAACGGGGGTGATGGCACGGGGATCTTTGGGGTAGCTGTCGCCTTGCCCCATGAGGGTGCGGACGCGCCGAACCCAGGGGTAGGCGTAGAGGTCGTACCAGCGGTTGGGGGCGGTGTGGACAATAAAACGGCCGTTTGGCTTCAATACCCGCCGCACTTCCAGCATGGCCTCGTGGAGTTCCCACGGGTAGAGATGTTCCACCACGTCAAACATTAGCACGCGGTCGAAGTAGTTGCTGGGAAAGGGGAGCAGCTTGGCATCGGAACAGCAAACACCGGCGGCTAAACGGCCGTTTATCCCATCCCCTTGCTCTGCCAAAATCACCTCCCTCGTCATTTGCGTTGCCGCATCAGCATAATCCGTGCCATATGCCTCGATGCCCAGCCGCATACAGTGGCGCACAATTTCGCCACGGCCGCAGCCCACATCCAGCACTCGCATTCCAGGCTCCACTTCCGCCACGGTAAATGAATCCCTGAGACGGCGTGATAAATGCTGTCCTTCAGACGCAATAAATTCGTTGTACCCCTCACAAGCAGTTAAAAAATACTCCTCTGTGTACAGGGTGGAGGGTAATGATTTCTTTTGTTCCGTTGCCATAGCTCTCAATTATACCGTTTCGCCACAGGGAACGCACTTGGCAAAACGAATTAGGGTCTACAAACAATATGTCAGGTAAATGATTAAAGAGATCACGCACCCGATGAATTACGCAGCATCTCCTATCTGGGATAAACTAGGTCTTATATCGGTACAGTTTTTGAGGCATTATGCAAAGTTTACACGCAATCCAACCTTTCTTGCTGCTTCTGGCTATTTTTGGCTTCCTCACGCTTGGGGCCAAACAGGTGGGGCAGTTGCTGTCACGCTATCGCTTGCCTCTGATTAGCGGGTATCTAATCGCAGGGGTCATTGTTGGCCCGTTTGTTTTCAATCTGGTAACGGCCAAAGAGGTTGCCCAGCTACGCTTTATTGACGACATTTCTCTAGCCGTTATTGCGTTTAGCGGCGGCAATGAGCTGTTTCTAAAAGATGTGCGCGGTCGCCTGGCAGGTATTATGCTGATTTCGCTGGGGCGAGCCATTGGCATTGGCGTGGCCGTTTTTTACAGCTTGCTGTTTTTGGCCGACAGGATTCCGTTTATGCAACTGCTGCCAGTTAACGAGCGTCTGGCAGCAGCCGTTGTGGCACTTGCCATCATTGCATCGCTCTCGCCTTCTTCAACTATTGCCCTGATTAGCGAGCTGCGGGCGAAGGGGCCTATGACAAAAACGGCCGTTGGTGTGACCGTAGTCACCGAGGTGTTGGTCATCGTTGGCTTTGCGGTGAGCGTTTCTATTGCCGACCTGCTGCGAGAGAATACGGGGTTGAATTTAGACACGCTTTTATTGTTGGCGGAAGAGTTGGCTGCTTCGCTGTTTCTTGGGTATTTGTCTGGTCGGCTGCTTGGCCTTATTTTGCGGCTACGGCTATTTGGCTGGCTCAAAATTGGTCTAATCCTGGCGTTGGGCTACAGCATTTTTGCCTTTGTGGAAGTGGAACGGGTTTGGAGTGGCATTTATCTCCAACATGAACTGCATCTGGAATCGCTGCTTATTTGTTTGGTAGCCAGCTTTTGGGTCACAAACTTTACCGTTTATCGCATTGAACTTATGCACTTGCTTGAAGAGGCAAGCCCCTATGTTTTTTTGGCGTTTTTTACGCTGACGGGGGCTTCGCTGGCGTTGGACACATTAACGGCCGTTTGGCTCATTGCCGTCATCATGGTTGTTGTCCGTTTGGTCGGGTTGACAGCAGGTTCCTTTTTGGGCGGGCTGCTGGCTCGTGAACCACTGCGCCGCAACAGCGTCAGTTGGATGATCTACATCACCCAGGCTGGCGTGGGGCTGGGGCTGGCAAAAAACCTCGAAAGCCTATACCCGGAGTGGGGCGTAGAATTAGCCTCACTACTCATCGGCGTGATCGTCCTTAACCAGTTTATCGGGCCACCTTTGTTCAAGCTGGCGATGGAGCGCCTGGGCGAAACGCACACCAAAGCCAAACCAGACACTTTTGACGGTACCCACGATGTCATGATTATGGGGATTGAAGACCAATCCCTGGCACTTGCCCAAAACCTTGCCAACCACAATTGGCATGTCAAATTGGTTGGTATGGAGGAAAGCGAACGTATTGATGCCCTGGAAGAAGAGGTCGCCTATGTCCATACCATTGATGTCCTCACGCCCCGTGCCTTACGCCGGCTGGGGCTGAACAAAATAGATGTACTGCTTTGTATGTTCAATGACGACGAGCTGAACCATCGAACGTGTGAAATTGCGTTTGAGCATTTTGGTACCCCACAAATGATTGTTCGTCTCAACACGTTTGCCCCTGAGAACATACAACGGTTTAAGGATTTAGGCGTTCGTATCATTAACCCCCAAACAGCCATGCTCAATCTGCTTAATCAATTTGTACGCTCTCCGGCCACCACGTCGCTTTTGCTGGGTGAAGAAGCAGACCAGCAGATTGAAGATATTATTATCTCAAACCGGGAAGTAGCTGGCGTGCCGCTGCGTGATTTGCGCCTGCCAACGGACGTTCTGATTTTGTCCATACGCCGATCCGGGCATTTGCTGGTGACGCACGGTTATTCGCATTTAGAACAAAATGACATTGTTTCTGTAATGGGGTCGCCAGAAGGGTTAGCCAAGGTGAGGGCTTTGTTATACTGAATAACGCTCACAAACTGTTTAACTGTGATTCAGCTTTTGTTTAGAAAAGGGGAGTATGATTGGTTTTGAAGTCGCCAAAAAGAGTGCCGCTGTGGTTTTCCCTCCTGTCCGCAGCGGCGCACTTTTTTTCAGTGCAAAATTGTTGGCAAGAAAACCCCCATTTATTACATCATTGAATTACAACGGTAGCATTGCATGCCGTCAACTCCTGATATGCTGGTGTAGCACCATCTTTATGGGATTTAGAAGTTCAACTTCTCTCAGAAGTTGAACTTCTGGAGCTGCAAAGTTATTTTTGATTGAACCCTAATACTACAACGAGACTTCGGTAAAATGTTCAAACACCATATATAGACAATTATTATTCTTAAAACGCTATATACAGGGGTCTGATGTGATTTGAAGCATTTAAAAATGCTTTAACGATAAAGTTGAGATTTCGCTAAATCCACATATGGGGTGATGCTACCTTTTAGTCTTAATCACCCCATATCTGCTGTTCCAAAGTCTCGTTGTAGTACTAAGGAATGGAATTCAAATAACTTACCCATTTAGAAGTTCAACTTCTTCTGAGAAGTTGAACTTCTTGCGTAACTTATTTAATGCTCGTTCCTAAGGTTGTAATGGCTTGAATTTGGGCAATTTTCACAACATCTTGACAAAGGTTTTGGAATTTGCTAAATTACTAACACGATTTAGTAACACGATTCAGTAAACGGCGTTAGTGATGATAGAAAGCAAGACCAAACAAAAGAAACGGCCGTCTATGCAAGATGTCGCTAACCTTGCGGGCGTCTCGCGTACCACCGTTTCCTTTGTCTTAAACAAAGTCGAATCAGCCAATATTCCCACCGAAACCCAGGATCGGGTGCTTGCCGCCGCCAAAGAGTTAAACTATCGTCGCAATGCGTTAGCCAGCGGGTTGCGCTCGCAAAAAACCCATACCATAGGTTTTGTCTCTGACGTGATTGCCAGCACGCCCTATGCCGGCCGTGTTGTGCAGGGGGCGCAAGAGCGTGCCTGGGAAGAAAATTATTTGCTGCTGCTGGTTAACACGGGCAACAACCAGGCGATGAAAAAAACGGCCGTTGAAACCCTGCTCGACCGCCAGGTAGATGGCATTATTTATGCCACCATGTACCATCGTGAAGTTCACCCACCGGCAAGCATCCGTGAAGTCCCCACCGTGTTGCTCGACTGCTTTGTGGCCGACCAAGCACTGCCATCCGTTGTGCCAGACGAAGTACTGGGGGGCTACACTGCCACCAACTATCTTATTCAACAAGGCCACCGCAAAATTGCCTTCATTTGCGATGCGGTTAAAGTGCCTGCCCACGTTGGGCGGTTAGCCGGCTACAAAAAAGCGTTGGCCGAGGCGGAAATCCCTTTTGATGCCGACCTGGTTGCCTTTGGGGTGACTACTCAGCAGGGCGGGCGCGATTTGACCAGAAAACTGTTTGCTCATCCAGACCGGCCAACAGCGCTTTTTTGCTACAACGACCGCATGGCAATGGGAGCCTATGACGCTTTACATGCCCTCAATTTATCAATTCCCAATGATGTTGCAGTCATTGGTTTTGACGATCAAGATTTGATTGCTGCCGATCTTGATCCAGGTCTAACAACGATGGCCTTACCTCATTATGACATGGGGAGTTGGGCGGTCAATCATCTGCTAGAGCTAATTAGTCGGCGGCAGAATGGCACAGAACAAGCAAGCAAGCCAAAACAACAAATGCTTGAGTGTCCTTTTATCAAGCGCAATTCAGCTTGATTGTGAGAAAAGGGTAATCGGTTGACGCTATCCGTCCGACTAAAAACCGATTGCATTGCACCGATTACCCCCCATAAGGAGGTCGTTATTATATAGTAAAGACCATAGGCAAACCTAAACCAATGTTTCTGTTTGAAAATCAAATGTAATTGCTATTTAGAACCTGGTAAACAGTATGACTAAATGGTGATGATCCTTCTATTCAAGGAGTGAGAAAATGAACGCTTTTCGCAAACGGCCGTTAATCGTGCTGTTCCTGCTAATTTTATCCCTAATCCTCGTTGCTTGTGGCGGTGGCGACAGTGAAACGCCGCCAGCAAGCGAAACCGAAACGACGACTGAAGAACAACAGCCGGTAGAAGAAACGGCCGTTGAAGAAACCCCCGTCGAAGAAGAAGCTGCTCCCGCCACCGATGGCTCTGCCACCATCAGCATGTGGTACCACGGCGCTGGCAACGAAACCGAACGCGCCATCCTCTTGAGCATCGTTGAAGATTTCAACGCCTCCCAAAGCGACTACGTTGTTGAAATTCAGGACTTCCCCCAGGAAAGCTACAACGAATCCATCGTTGCTGCCGCCCTCGCTGGCGATCTGCCCGACATCATTGACGTAGACGGCCCCGTCATGCCCAACTGGGCATGGTCCGGCTACATGGTTCCGCTGGATTTACCGGCCGGTACCATTGACGGTTTCCTGCCCGGTGCCGTCGGCCAGTGGAACGGCGAAGTCTACTCCGTTGGTCTGTGGGACGCCGCTGTGGCCATGTTTGCCCGCCGCTCCATTCTCGAAGCCAACGACATCCGCATCCCCACCCTCGACGACCCGTGGACGATGGAAGAGTTTGACGCTGCCCTGGAAACCCTTCAGGCCAGCGGCGAATTTGAATACGCCCTCGACCTCGGCATGGCCTGGACTGGCGAATGGTACCCCTACGCCTTCTCCCCGCTCATGCAAAGCTTTGGTGGCGACATCGTAGATCGTTCCACCTATACCACCGCCGAAGGTGCGCTCAACGGCGACGAAGCCATCGCGTTTGGCGAATGGTGGCAAAGTGTCTTTGATCGTGGCCTCGCTCCTGGAACTTCCCAAGACGGTGCTGACCGTGACACTGGTTTTATTGATGGCAAATATGCCTTGCAATGGAATGGTAACTGGGCTGCTCTGGGTGCGCTCGACGCTTTTGGCGACGACCTGCTCTTCCTGCCTGCCCCCAACTTTGGCAATGGCAGCCGCATCGGTGCTGCTTCCTGGCAATTCGGCATTTCCGCCAATTCCCAACATAAAGATGGTGCCAACGCCTTTATCGCTTTTGCTGTCCAGGATCAATATCTGGCCGCCTTCTCCGATGGCATTGGCCTGATTCCGTCTACCCCTAGTGCCGCTGCCCTGACCAAAAACTACGCTCCTGGCGGCCCGCTGGAAATCTTCTTTGAACTGAGCCAACGTCAGGCAACGCTGCGTCCCCCCACGCCAGCTTACCTTTCCGCTGCCCTCACGTTTGAAAAAGCGTTGGCCGACATTGCCAATGGTGCCGATGTGGTTGACGCACTGGATGCGGCAGCTGACGAAATCAATTCCGACATCGAGTCTAACGGTGGCTATGGCTTTGATGGCTCTGTCGTTGGGCCGTCCATCCATGAAGATAGTATTGCCACAGGGGCAATGGCTGCTGCTCCTGTTGAAGAAGCTGCGGCTGAACCGGCCGGCGATGCTGCCCAGGTTAGCATGTGGTACCACGGCGCAGGCAACGAAACCGAACGCGCCATTCTTTTGAGTATTGTTGACGATTTTAATGCTTCGCAAGCTTCTTGCGCTGTGTCCATCCAGGACTTCCCGCAAGAAAGCTACAACGAATCCATCGTTGCTGCCGCCCTGGCTGGCGACTTGCCCGACATCATTGACGTAGATGGCCCCGTTATGCCCAACTGGGCGTGGGCTGGCTACATGGTTCCGCTGGAATTGTCTGATGGCACTCTGGATGGTTTCTTGCCTGGTGCAGTCGGCCAATGGAACGGGGAAGTTTATTCTGTTGGTTTGTGGGATGCTGCTATCGCTATGTTTGCTCGCCGCTCCGTTCTCGAAGCCAACGGCATCCGTATCCCAACGCTTGATGAACCGTGGGATTTGGCTGAGTTTGATGCCGCTTTGGAAACGCTTCAGGCCAGCGGTGAGTTTGAATACGCTCTTGATCTGGGCATGGCCTGGACGGGTGAATGGTATCCCTATGCCTTCTCGCCGCTGATGCAAAGCTTTGGTGGCGACATTGTTGACCGTTCTACCTACACCTCCGCTGAAGGTGCCATCAATGGTGATGAAGCCATCGCGTTTGGCGAATGGTGGCAAAGCCTTTTTGACCGTGGCCTCGCTCCTGGCACTTCCCAGGATGGTGCTGACCGTGATACTGGTTTTATTGATGGCAAGTATGCCTTGCAATGGAACGGTAACTGGGCTGCTCTGGGGGCATTGGATGCCTTTGGTGACGATCTGGTCTTCTTGCCTGCTCCCAACTTTGGCAACGGCAGCCGTATTGGTGCCGCCTCGTGGCAGTTTGGTATCTCGGCTGATTCACAGAACAAGGAATGTGCCAATGCGTTCATTGAACATGCTATCCAGGATCAATATCTGGCAGCTTTCTCTGACGGCATTGGTTTGATTCCGGCAACATCGAGTGCGGCTGCCCTGACGCAGAATTATGCACCTGGTGGTCCCTTGGAAGTTTTCTTTGAACTGAGCAACCAGCAAGGAACGCTTCGTCCTCCGACACCGGCGTATCTGTCTGCGGCGTTGACTTTTGAGAAGGCACTGGCTGATATTGCTAATGGTGCGGATGTGATTGATGCGCTGGATGCGGCGGCTGATGAGATTAATTCTGACATTGAGGCCAACAGTGGTTATGGTTTTGATGGTTCAGTTGTTGGGCCTTCCATTCAGGAAGATGCTATCGCAACCCGTCAATAATCTGTAATTGATATAGTTACTGGGCAGCAGGTCGGCCACCATACTGGCCTGCTGCCTGGCTAGTAAAGGCGAGAGGAGATGTGATGAGTATGTCTAGTTCTGTGGGGAAAACGGCCGTTTCTCCCCCTTCCTCCACAAACAACCACAGCAAAGCCCAGCGTCAGGAATCACGGGCTGGTTGGGCAATGATTACCCCCGCCGTCATTCTGCTGCTGGCATTCCTGATTATTCCCTTTTTCATGGCCTTTGGTTTTGCCTTTACCAATCAACGCCTCATCTCGCCCAACCCAACCGAATACGTGGGCACCCGCAACTTCCAGCAGCTCCTCAAGATGCGGTTCTTCACCATTCCGGCTGAAGTTGATCCAGAAACAGGCGAATACATTTTGGATGAGGAAGGTAACTACACCTTTCCCCGAGCGCGAAATTTCACGCGCAACAACCCGGATTACCCCGAATTAAACGGTTTACAAGAATCTTTTTCCTGGGTGCGGGGCGACACCCAATATTTATTGCTGGCCGCAGATGCTGTCTTTCTGCGTTCCCTGCTCAACATTTTCTACTTCACAATCGTGATTGTGCCTGTGCAGGGTGGTTTAGGGCTGCTGCTGGCGCTGATGGTTAACCAAAAGCTAAAGGGCATCAACATCTTCCGCACCATTTATTTTATTCCCGTGGTCATTTCCATGGTTATCATCTCCATCCTCTGGCGCTTCATCTATGATGGGAACAACGGCCTGTTGAATAACCTCTTGTCTTTGGTTAGCTTCGGCAGCTTTCAACCCATTGATTGGCTGGGCAACGAGAACACGGCCATGCCTGCCATCATGATGATGTCTATTTGGCAAGCGGTTGGCTTTCATATGGTGATTTGGCTGGCCGGTCTGCAAACCATTCCGGGGTCATTGTACGAAGCAGCATCGGTGGAGGGGGCAAACGCCTGGCAGCAGTTCCGTTATGTGACCTGGCCGGGATTACGCAACACCTTCGTTTTTGTGCTGATTACCATCACAATGGCTGCTTTTGGTTTGTTTACACAGGTGGACATTATGACTCGCGGGGGTCCCCTGGACTCAACCACAACGGTGATTCACCAGATGGTGCAGCGAGGCTTTAACAAGCAAGATATTGCCTCCGGTTCAGCCATTTCTGTCTTTTTCTTTCTTATGGTGTTGACCGTGGCTTTGATTCAACGCTATTTGACCCGGGAGAATGATTAACATGACCAAAAATCTGCTTCTGATCGGCCGTTATGCCCTGCTCATTATCGTTGCCATCATCTTCCTATTCCCCATCATCTTCATGCTGGTGTCTTCCCTGAAACCAGATATTCAACTGCTGCGCGATTCCGGCTCCCTGTTGGCGTTTGTGCCTTATGGGGATCTTTCGTTTGATAATTACATCGAAGCATTTCGCCGTGTACCCATTGCCCGCTTCATCTTCAATTCGGTTATCATCACCTCGATTACCACGCTTTTGAGTTTGTTGATCAACTCTATGGCTGGCTTTTCTTTGGCTGTGCCGCGCTGGAAGGGTAAAAGCATCGTCTTGTCGGTCATTATTGCCACCCTGATTGTGCCGTTTGAGACGATTGCCATTCCCCTGCTGCTCATTGTTAGCAAGTTGCCGTGGATTAGCTTTACGGAGTGTGATGGTGGTGCTTTTGTTTGCCTGACACAAAATTGGCTGGACACCTATCATGTCCAAATCATTCCCTTTATGGTCAGTGCTTTCTCCATTTTCCTTTTTGTCCAGTTTTTCCGGTCATTGCCTTATGAGTTGGTGGAAGCGGCGCGGATTGATGGGGCAAGCTGGTTTGAGATTTATCGCCGCATTTATGTGCCGATTTCTGGCCCGGTTTTTGCGACTGTGGCAATTTTGACCTTTTTGGCAAAGTGGGGTGATTATTTGTGGCCGATTATGGTGGTGCAGTCGGAGGAACTGCGGCCGGTACAGATTGGGGTGTCGTATTTCTTCCAGCTTGATGTGGCCTGGGGGGAAATTATGGCCTATCTGTCTATTATTACGATTCCGGTGCTGATTCTTTACCTTTCACTGCAACGGGCGTTTATTGAGAGTATTGCGGCAAGT